>Ga0206130_10002017_pt1 | contig 28958 bp, 17 predicted proteins | sample Helgoland_Spring_9_FD_148637 | JGI IMG/M metagenome (GOLD analysis project Ga0206130, IMG submission 148637) | Pelagic subsurface seawater microbial communities from Kabeltonne, Helgoland, North Sea - Helgoland_Spring_Bloom_20160512_1 | ecosystem: Environmental > Aquatic > Marine > Epipelagic ...
TACGGATGGTACTGCGGATGCGTATGCTTATGCGGTTGCCTCGGGCGCAGGTGCGGCGCTGTATGTGAATGCGTTGGGCGATGCGCGAGTAGAGTTTGCGAAATCCACAGATGCGGAAAAGACGACCATTGTTGGCCGCTCTATTCAAATCGACAGCTACAACCAGACCTACAAAGAGCACATCATCTCAAGCACGCCGTCATCCTCCTCATCGTTTGGCTTGGCGCTTGCGGATCGCAACGTGTCCAGTGGTTCTGCATCCTTTTTTGGTGTGTCGATCCTCGGTAGTGTGACACAACTGGGCAACAATTCTAACAAGTCAAATTCACTGGTTGATATCGGCGATGCGCGGGTCTCTGGCGTGGGTTCATTTGTGAACCCGAGTATTGTTAACATTCGAGCGCTTTCTAATCACTCTGCGGCGGATTCTGTAGAAGTGAATGCTATTGGTGGTTTGGCTGGACTGGCTGTAGCCACGTCCGAAGTTGATATCGATGCCGATACTCGAGTGAAGATGAGTGGCGCGATAGTCGACAACCAAAACGGCAATGTTTTTGTTGAGACACGCGCAAATATTCGCAATACGTCTGATACGGCTGCGTTCCAGACAGGCTATTTGTCTGCGAACCTGGGTGTGGATTCCAAATCGCTGACGGATTCCAACACGCAGGTAGATGTTGAAAATTCCACGATTACGGGCGCAAAAGTCGAAGTGAACGCGGGCAAGGCCAACTTTACGGTTAACTCATTGGTGTCACGTGCAGATGCGAACGGTAGTTTGGTCTCTGCGGGCGTGTCAATCGGTGTCGCCTTGATCGAGAACTCACCGCGCCTGACGTCTTCAGTCAATGTGTCGGGCAATTCACAGCTGCTGTCCGCGGGCAATCTATATGTCTCTGCGGAAAGCGGTTTGAAGCAGTATTCCAGCGATGGTTTGGTCGTCGCGGTCGCCGTGCCGCCTTATGGCTACAGTGTCAGTAATTCCGGTAGTGCAAGCGAATCTGCGACCGTAAACATTGACCCATCAGCACGATTGCGTGCGGGTGTGAATTACCGGACCGTTTACGAAGTCGCTTACGCCGCTGATTTCCTGGTCGGTCCATGGGCAGGGGCCTTGGATGGTCTTGCCGCTGGTCAGAGTGAACGCGATATGACGACGGCTGAAAAAGCGCGTTATAATTTGAATGCGTCACAGGATTACAAGATCGGTTTCTGGGACACAAACTCCCTCGCGGTGGACATGTATAACCGTGATATCGTGCGGGTTGATGCGGCGAACGAAGACACCATCGCGGGTGGCCAAGCCGGTCATCACTATCAGTTTGTGGGTAACCCATCGAATGTCGCTATGTCGATCAACCTGACGACAACGAACTACGATGACACGTCGCTTTGGCGTCATATTGGAACGAGCGTAAATCAAGTAACGCAGGATCCGTTTGTTTTTGGTTCAAACGATGCTGCGTTCATTCGCAGTGCCTTGGTGGACCAGATCGTTGTGGTGCGCCCGACCGGTATCAAATCGCCAGAAATCAGTGTTGGCCAGGTTTCATCGCTGTTGTCTTCGCAGTACGAACAAGTACGATCCCTGATCGCAGCGCAGGACACGAACCCTGAAATGTTGGTGCGATATTATGCGCAGCTTGACCAGATCGCACGTCAAATGACCGATCTGGGTCTAACGCCACCGGATCGCACCAATCCAACAGGCGGTGTTTTGCAAGATACGCTTGAAACACTATTCATCGAGATGCCCGATATCGTTGCGGCACCTGGGTCGATCTACATCAACTCACCTGGTCGCGCGCCTGCAAACTTCAACTCGCTGACACTTGGGGCCAACCCCACGATGAAAGCGCATACGGATGTCACCATCGACATCAAGTCTGATCTGTTTATTCAGATGCGCTTGGGCGATGTGATTATCAATTCATCCAAAGTTGCGCGGATCAGTGAAGCAACAGGCGATTACCGTGAATTCTATCCGGGCAACATTTATGTCAACGATGTTGTTGTAGGGACGGAAAGCACCAACAGTGATCCTGCTCAGATCGATATTCTGATCGATGTGCGCGAGCGCGCGCATTATCAATATCTCACCAATATTCAGGCTCATTTTGATACGCTGAATGCGAGTATTTCTGATCCTGCGTTGCATCGCAGTGTCCCAAATCTGAAGCCTGATCTTTATATTCTGGGTTCCATCATCAATGACCTAGGTGCCGTAAACCTAACTAACTCAAGCGCTGCGATCCGTGTCAGTGGTCAAATTTTAGCCAACCAGGTCAATATTGCCTCTGGCGGTGACTTTACGGTCTCGACGGATTGGTATCACGCGGGTGCAAACCCACGCACATATGATGGCTTGTCCAACTTCGTGTCGGGTGTTGAAGGCGGTAGTAGTGAGCCGGGCACGACAACGCAGAAGTATCTGCAAAACACAAATTCGAATGATGCTGCTGCGCTTGCCACCCTGAACGCGTCTCGTTTCGATACTACAAGATCTGCGGTTATCGCGAATGGCATCGTGTCGATCATTGCGACCTACGTGAACGTGAACGGCTTGATCCAAAGCGGGCAGCTTGAAGCATCAGTGTCGATCGCGTCTACGTTCAATCCGCCTAATTACACCACATCGCTTATCAGTAGCTCTAAAACAGGCATTGCTGGAATTACATTCGGCAGCGTGAACGGCACGCAATTGCCTGTGCGCGGACGTTGGGATAACACAGAGAAAGCGATCATCCTTGATGAAATGGACTTCGCGGGGGGCCGGATTGAGATCACCGGCAAGGTCTTTTCAACAGGCGCGGGACGTCTGCATGTGGCTTCTGGCTACGCCAATGTGTCGATCCGCAACCATTCTAATTACAAGCTGATCGTCAATGGCATCGATGCCAGCCGTGAGCGGATTGGTGTGATCCAGATTACCGACACGCAAAATCGCCCGAACGGCGGAATTGCGCACCGTGTGACATATGAACAAAACGGCAATCAAACGGATGTCACGGTCTCTAAGGCAGATCTGATTGTTGCGGGCGACCCAAGCTCCGGTCTAACGTTTAATGTCGTGAGCGAGCACACGGTAAACAGTCTGACCAGCAGCTACACGCCGCAGCAAGATTTGTTTTACACATACACCGAAGGTAAATCGTCGATCGTTCAGATTATCGATACTAAATATGTGAAATCATTCAATATTTTCTTCAATTTTCCTGCTGGCGCTGGTAGCGATTACAGCTACAATGAAGAAAGTTTAAGCGAGGCACCCATCCTCGAGGGTGAAGATGTCATCACCCAGACTGACCTGATTGCTTTGGGCGGTTCCCAGCCAGGCAATTGGGCGGAGACAGAAGTTTCTGCGCGTTTCCGTAATGTTTTGGATACGCAAATTGAATTGCAGTCAACGAACCTTGTCCGCAACGTCACGACAGGAGCATATTTTGAATATACGGATACTTCGGCTGATCTGAAGGTTCTTTTGGCTGATCTGTTCGATTCTGGAAACAACCTTAAATCCGAGTATTCTTCGCAGTTTGCGACGCCATCGACACCGCCAACCTTTACTGAAAACAACCGTGATCTTGGCCAGTACTTGTCCGATTACAAAAACCGCAGCGATACCTTCCGTCAGTGGACCACTGGTGGAGGCTACATGAAGAAAAAGACGGTTTGGCGCGAAACGACGACTGTGGAAGGGCGCAAGCGTTACTGGGATGTTGGTCTGCGTGCGGATTATCCTGTCGAGGTTAAATTCCTTCGCAATACAAATGAGCCAACGATCACAATTGAGAGTAAAGGCGCATTGCATTTGGCTGGGGATATTCGCTCTTCCAACACGGGTAATGTCTTTATCAACTCTGCTGTGAACGGTTTTAACGGAGGCAATGTGACGTCCGGCGAGAAGGTGACCGTTATCGGTGAATTGCAAGCGATGAACCTGCGCGGTGATGTAGACCTGAACCTGGTCAACAACGTCGGTACCTCGGGTGTTGTGGCGCGTGTGATTGATATCACAACGCCTGGCGACATCCGCGTTGGGGTCGGGTCTAGCACTAACAATGATGGCAGAGTGATTGTCAGAAACGCAGTATCCACGAGTGGTGGCAACGTCTATATTAGCGCTGCGCAGGGCATCACGCTTGAAAATAGCAACTCACTGATAAAGGGTGATCGCGTAGAGCTTCAATCAAGTATGGGTAGTGTCGGTAACGCGGACCAAGCGATCCGCATTGATACCAACCATAATAATGTGAATGGTGGTTTCTCTGGCGCGGCGCAATCTGATCTTTATGTCACTGAAATTTCTGGTGATTTACATCTGGTGAAGCCAACTGAGATCCAGACTAATTTCGTGCGTACATCTGATGCTGGTCCGATTTCTGTCGGTACGATCACTGGCGAAACGGTTCTTTCGACCATTTCCGGTTCGATTTATGACTACAACTTCGAAGATGATACTGCCCTGACCAATGCCCGCATGAGCGCGTATTTAGCGAAGATGGGTTTGAATGACGGCACGCGCACAATTGTGGGTGCGCAGCTCGATAATGAAATCCGCGCGGAATACGATCTGACGCTGGAATACTGGGAGCTGATGCGTCGCCCAACCGCCGAGAGCGGTGTGTACAACACGGGTCCAAGCAATTCGGATCTGACAACGCTGGTTGGCTTCCAACAACAAGTTGCCGCGCGCGTTGAGACTGGGACCACACAATCCGTGGCCGAAGCAGAGATTACAGCGCGGTTCGCAGCGGTTCACGCGACGAACTTTGATCGCCCGCTTACTGATACAATTCTTTATCAGCAGTATTACGCGGTCATCCACAACTCCGGCGAAACGGTCACATTGTCTGCAATGTCGACTTTCATAGCGGAAGTGGAACGTCAGGTTCACAACGATCTTGCCGGACGTATGGAAGTACAGTTTGGTATGATCCATGAAGAGCTTGCCCGTCGCGATGTGGGGGATTCAAGTGCGGTTCGCACGTATATCCAAACGGTGCATAACGGTTTCAGCGATCCAACAGAACGTCCCGAATTGTCAACTGCTAATGAAGAAAGCTTTGGCAAATTGCATGATGTCATGTGGAACTTCGATCACACGGCCTTGGTGAACTACATCGATGTGGTGCGTGCTGGTGAGCAGTCTGCATTGGCCAATGCTGATCAACGTCCTTTGGCGCTGATGGAAGCGCAAAAAGCATTGATGGCTTCGATTGCAGACAGTGATTTTGATCCACTGCTGGCCAATATTGACACGGATGCAAGCACGGCTGGCATTCAGGCGTATAATGGCGCGGCCAAAAAGGCGGCGATCGAAGCGGACTTGACCTATAAGTTCGAAGTGCTTCACGAAGCAAACAAAGATCGCGCGATGGAAAGCAGCTACGTCACTTCCTTGTTCCTTGAGGGACAGGCACGGATCGATGCGATTGATGCCCAAATGGCCAAGCAAAGCAACGTGAATGCGGCGCTTAGCTCTGGCGTGGCGAAAGAGTTGTATCCGTTGATCGATCTGACCATCGTTGCAGGCGGCGCGGGTCCTGCGGGTGAAAACGCGAATATCATCGCGCCAGTTGTGAAACTTTACGCGAATGGAACGGGCAGCGAGCAGGGTAAAGTCGGAACGTTGACTGCGCCTGTTGATCTTGATTTCACGCTTGAGTTGGATTCGACCAAGCCTGGCCTGACGGCTACTCAGCAGCAAACAATTCTAGAGCAGCAAAACCTGCGTCGTGCGCTGCAAACGCAAGATATCGTTGATATCGTTTATCAAATTTACAAGCGCACAGGAGGCGGCGACGCGATTATGACCGCGCAGCCTGACACTGAAAGCTTGAAGGCCGACGCAAACTGGAGCGCGATCAACACCAAATTCGTTGAGCGATCTTCCGGTGCTTCAGTGAATGTCGCAACGGGCGAAGCTCTTGTGGTTTGGGGTGTTTGGCCTGTCGCTGGGCAATCCGAGCCTGTTTATAGCTACCGCGTATTCGAGCGCATCGGCGCGACGGCAAATATCGTGACTAACACTGTGAACTGGGACATTCTTCCAGCATTGCAGTGGTCCGAAATCGAAGACAGCGACACCAAATCCTTCGCAAATGTGCCAACAGGTGCATCGCTCACGGTGGCACAAGGCGATACTATGATTGACCTTTGGTCCGTGCTTCGTGTCTCCGCCCAGCCATTTGCAGATGTAAATCTGCGTGCTGTCGATGCCACTGCGGGTCTCACGCTTGATCTAAGGTCTGACGGCTTGGCTGGTGTTGGCCATGACGGCGCGACTTTGAATGTTGTACGCGCTGAGGCGGGTGGCTTCCTTCGCGTGGTCACAACCGGCGATCTCCATGATGTGTCTTCAAACGCAACCGCGGCGGTGGCGCGTGATTACATCAGCTTGATCGCAGATGGTGATATCGGAACAACGTCCCAGCACTTCGGTGTGAATGTTTCTGCGGGTTCTGTTTTGTTGCTGCAAAGTGGTGGCAACTCTTACGTTGCGCAAAGAGGCGGCTCTTTGATTGTCGAAAAGGCGCTGACGGGCGGTAGCTTTACCTTGACCACGCCAAGCAGCTTGCAAATTGGCGAGATCGAAGTGCTCGGCACCTTCTCCCTCAGTGCGGGAGGATCTATCACCGACCGTTCCCCTGACGATGCGGATCCATTTGTTGATATTAAAGCGGCGTCTTTGGTGTTGGATGTTACGGGTAGCCTTGGTGTTGCAGGCAATAACATTGAAATCGACGTGACGGGCGGTGTGTCCGGTACAGTCGCGACGAATGCGTATTTGCAAGACTTTGATCTGTTCCGGGTCGATAGCGATCTGACGATCGGTGGCATTGCAAATTTTGACGTGCAAAACACGCTAACCACTGACGCAGATGCGACGCTGAATGCGGGCACGCTGACGCTTAATTCGCGAGCGGGTAACATCGGTACATCGACGCAATCGTTTGACGTTAATATCACTGGCGTGTCCGGCAGCGTGACGGGCACCGCGATTTCTGACATTTGGATGTCATCAGACACGAATGTTCCGGTGACGCTGTTGCGCGCTGTGAACATTATTGCGACGAATTTTAAAGCCGCATTGTTGAATGCGCGCAGCGATAGCAATGCCAACATCGACACCAAAGACGCCCAGCTTTTGGCCGCGTCCATCGGTCTGTCCTCAAAAGCCTTGCGCACGAAGGTCGAGAATATTTCCTTTAAGACCACTGCGGGCACATGGTTGACTGAGCAAGACGATCTGACGATGTCGAACGTGCGCTACAACGGCTACGCGGCCGAAGCGACAGGTCCGGTTGTGCTGACTTCAATCGGTGATCTTTCACTTACCGAGATGGTTCGGGTGACGGGTCAATCTGAAGTCACTGCGCAAAACATCACTGTGACGGGCGGCGATTGGGGCTCCCTTGGTGGCGACACCACGTTTAGAGCGATTGACGTTCTCACCTTTGACGGCAATTCCGGTGGTACTACAAGCCAAGGCAATGTGCTGCTATATGCGGGTGACCAAATTGTCTTTGGCGCGGGCACGACAACCCAATCTGACCAAACGCTTACAATTGGCGTGGATTTGGTTGGTCAAACATCAGAAGCCGTGGATGCGGCGGGCGGTATCGTGACCTTGAACGGGTCTTGGAATGCCAGCGACATCAATCTGATAACAGGTGCCGATAAGGACACAGTGACCCTGACGCCAGAGCGCATTGATGGAAACGTCCATGTCATGCTTGGCGCGGATGAAGATAACTTCACGATCAATGAGCTGAACACGCGCAACGCCGCGCATAGTTTCTTGATTGATGGTCAAGGTGCTGCGGACGAATATGTGGTGAACCGCAATCAATCTGCTGCCAACTATGTGCTGACCTTCCAAGACACAGGCGCGCGTGATGATGGCGCGGACTTCCTCACGATCAATGGTCGTGGCGCAGGGGTCCTGGCGTCTGCTGATCCTGCTACGCAATCAGCCCCCTTGACGAGCGATAAAGACGTGGTTCTTGTGCGCAAATCCTTCATCGCTTTGATGAATGAAACAGCGCCGGGCACATTCGCGCAGGGTTATGAGCGGATCAATTACGGTTCTGACATGAATGGTCGTGTGCGCGTCAACGGTTTTGCGGGCGAAGATGCGTTCTATTCAGACGACACGTCCACGATGATCACGCTTGATGGTGGTCTGCACAATGACACGTTCCAGATCGGACAATTGTTCGGCTCTGCGCGTGTTGCACCAAATGTTGCGGCGGGGGATGAGATCGAAACCAACGAAACCACACAGGGTTTCTTGTCGGTCGGTAACTCTATGCCGATGCTGGTGTATGGCGGTCTGGGCGAAGATGTCTTTAACGTCTTCTCAAACAAGGCGCTGACCAAGCTCTTTGGCGAAGACGGCAACGATATGTTTGTTGTGCGTGCGTTCGTTCTGAAATCTGACAAAACCAAAACGGTAGGTGCGGGCGATACCGAGCTGTTTGGTGGCGCGGGTGATGACAGTATTCTTTATAACCTCAACGCGCCTTTGAAGATCGATGGTGGCGCAGGTGTCGATAAGATCATCGTCTTGGGCACAGAAGAAAACGACAGCTTCTTGCTGACGGATCAGGGCATCTACGGTTCGGGTCTGAACATTAGTTTTGAGGGCCTTGAATTGGCTGAAGTTGATGCTTTGGAGGGCGACGATACCTTCTACGTTCTTTCCACATCTCCGAAGATTGCGACGACTATTATTGGTGGTATGGGCAGCGATACCATCAACATTGGTGGCGATGTAACAACCGATATCGTGTCTTTGGAAGTCGAGGGCACATCGTCCTTCGTGAACCATTCGGTTCTGTCTGAAGACCCGGCGTTTAACGAGATTTTCGTAAGTGGCGTCAACTTGAACCTTGCGGACGCATCGCGTGGTTTGGTCGAAATTCGCGATACGGGTCTGACGCTTCTCGAAGGGGGCGCAGAAGCCTTCTACGAAGTGCGTTTGACGTCAAGCATTACGACGGCGGCATATCTTACAGCGTCTGCGGCGCGTTCTTCTACGCAAGATCGCCAGACACGCACGGAAGGCTCACGCAAAGCGGAAAGCTTGCTGATCTCGAAGACCTCCGGTGGCGCGCAAGCCTCTGCGCAGGTGCTCAGCTTTACGGCGGCAGATTTCGCGGCGGGTGCAACGACCAGCGTGTGGAAGCGTGTTTATGTTCAGGCACCAGACGATGATGCATTCGAGGGTTTGCGCACAGTCGTGCTAAGCCATTCACTGCTTTCTGATGCGGCTGCGGTTCAAAATGTGCTGGTTGGCAACATCGAAATCGCGGTTCAGGACGACGACAAAGCGGATGTTCTGGTGGCTGGCAATATCACTCAGTTGGAAGTTGTCGAAGGCGGCAGCGCTGTTACGGTTGATCTGGTTCTTTCGCGTGAACCATTGGCGGGCGAAATTGTGACTGTGACGCCATCGTTGTCGAAAGATGGTGATTTCACTTACAACCAAGCGAGCTTCACGTTTGATGTGAGCAATTGGAATGTGCCGCAGCAGCTTATCCTTACGGCCTTTGATGATACGTTGGACGAGAACCGTGAACGTGAGACTATAAAGTTGAGCGTGACGTCCAACCAAGTGGGCAGCGAGTTCTCCAGTGCAATTCCTGTTGAGATAGATATCGCGGTTGTGGATAATGACAAAGGTTCTGTGATTGTTACCGAAACCAACGGTGGCACAATCGTTAGCGAAGGTGCTAGCGACACCTATGAATTGATCCTGTCCAAAGCACCGACCCATGATGTGACGGTGTCGGTTCTGACTGATGGTCAAACCACCGCGAGCAGCACAGACCTGCGTTGGAACGCTGACGATAAGACGATTACGTTCAATGCAGCGAACTGGAACACAAAAGCTGTGGTTGAGCTGACATTGGCAACAATCGTGCAGCAAGGTCAGCCAACGATTAACCCAGGCCTTCAGCCGCAAGTCGTTTCGGCAATTCGCGGACCGCTTTATGTTTATGGTGGTACTGGCCCTGGTGCGAATCGAACAGTGAACCAAGGTGTTTCTCTACCAACAGAAACAGATGTGGCACTGACTTTCATCGCTAATCCTGTGGACGAAACCCTCAATACGGACCGTTTGTTTTTCTACAATGCGGGCTCCTCCGCGGTGCAATCGGGCGTTTTGACAGAAACCAACATCAGCGGTTTTGATATGGCTTCAACGCCTTTGGTCTTGAATGTTGGCACACCTGCGGCGCCGCAATTGAGTACGTTTGATGCGGGCATTACCTATGAAGGTCTTGAAATCGTCGAACTGATGCTTGGTCAAAATGATGATACACTCGACATTCATTCAACGGCGTCTGGCGCAATTACGGTTGTGCATGGCGGCGGCGGTTCAGACACGCTTCGTGTGACTGGCGCGGCTGGCACTGCGGATGCGGGCGGCGAAGATCGTGCGTTGATCTTGCTTGGTGACACCACGCAAGACGGTCAGCGTTATGATTTCCGTTCAACCAATACACCCAACGGCAATGCGCGCGTCTTCGCGGCAAACAAACACGGCAATGATGTTATTGATGCGACTGGCGCAAAGCAGGGAGTCATCATTTACGGTGGACGTGGTAATGACTCGATCACGGGCTCGGTTGGCGATGATAATTTACTTGGTGGTTCTGGCGATGATACGATCCATGCGCTTGGCGGACGTGACCATATTTACGGCGATAACGGTCTTCGCATTGATCTCTCTGTACGCAATTCGCTTCAGCCACAATTGGTGACAATTGTGCGCTCGCAAGTGCTTGGTGCGGAGTATTATGATACACAGACTGGCGACCCGCTTGCGGCCGCTGGCAACGATGTGATCACTGCAACGGGCGACAATATAATTCTTTCCGACTTTGGCGTTATCCAGCAATTGGCTGGCACCAACCGAGCGTTCAACACAGGCGCCGTTGTGCAGGTCCGGTCTGATCGCGTTGATGAAGGCGATAACGACAATATCACCACAGGTCTTGGCAAAGACTGGATCATTGCGGGCATTGGTCGCGATGAAGTGCGCGCAAGCGGTGGCAACAATGCCATCTTCGGCGATCACGGTGTGCTCGACATCTTCGCGGCGACATATCCTTTGAAAGCAGACACGGCGCTTACGCTGCCAAACCTTGGTGGCGACGATACAATTGTCAGCGGCGACGGCGATGATTGGGTCCTTGGCGGCGGGGGCAGTGATCAGATCACTGATGGCACCGGCAAAGCGACGATCATTGGCGATCTTGGAACGATCACCGCAAATGCGATGCACCATCTTGTTTCGGTTGCGACAAAAGATACGGGCATTGGCGGGGCAGATGCGATTACTAAAACCGATGGCGACGCGATTGTTCTTGCTGGTGCCGGCGATGACACAGTGACGACTGGCGCGGGCAATAGCGTATTGCTGGGTGATTTCGGCTCTGTTGTGACCGATGGTGCGGGCATCATTCGTTCCATCACCAGCGCGGATACCTCGCTTGGCGGCGATGATACGATCAGCGCAGGCGCAGGCGGCGCGTCGGTCTTTGGCGGATTTGGATCAGACAACATCACAACTGGAGACGGCGATGATGCGATCCTTGGTGATGTGGGCACGTTGACCTTCGTTGACGGCATTCGCTCCAAACTGGTCGGTACAATTGAAACACCAAGCTATGGGGCAGGGGATACGATCTTGACCAATGGTGGTGAAGATTGGGTCATCGGCGGAGCAGCGGCAGATACGATCACCAACATCTCTGGTGCATCTGCGGCACTTGGAGATGCGGGCGTCATTACGGCGGATGCGGCAGGGCGATACATCAATGTCGTCTCAACGCAACCGGATGATGGCGGCAATGACATCATTACAGGTGGTAGAGATAGCGACTTTATCTTTGGTGGCGCCGGGTCCGATCTTCTGGATGGCGGTCGCTCTAACGATATGATCGCGGCTGATGGTGGCTTGATGAGCCGCGATACAGACAAGCTCGGGCGTGAACGTCACACCTTTGAAACCATCGATTTCTTCTCTGGCGATGCTGACACATTAATCGGTGGTCACGGACAAGATGTAATGTTCGGTGGTCACGGTGGGGACAAGTTCCAGCTGAACCTCGCTGATGATATCGTTGCGGGTGAATATGCGCGTGTGCGGATTGTTGACTTTGCAAGCGGTAGGAACCTTGTGACCAGCTTCCTTTCAATGGCACCGCGTGGTACTGACCTTCTGGTTCAAACGATGCTTGGCCTAGAAAACCAGACACGCGTGCCGGTTCGTGCAAAGACGCTGCCTGCGATGGATGTGGTCGATAATGGGTTAAAAGTGACCGAACTTAGCCTACGCCCTGATGATCGCGCTGATTTATTTTTGGTGACGGACGGTGCGCTTCTTGGTGCGAATGTTCAAATTGGTACGAAGGTTCAGATCGACGCTGATCCGGGCAGTATTCCTGGCCTTGCTGGGTTCTCATATCTGGCAACGCCAAATCTGTTGTCAGATGAATTGCCTAGCTTACTTGAGGACAAAACCCTGCCAGAAACAGACGCAGTGCCGGCACCGGAAGCAACGACGCTATTTAACCTTCAACAAAACGAGCAAGGTGATCCAGAGGCAGTCGAAGTTGCTGCACTTGAGCAGGCAGCTGTGTCAGAAAAATCGGGCGCGTGGAAGTTCCTTGGATGGGCGTTGTCAAAGTATGATGCCTGATATTGGTATGGTGTTCTGATTAATGGCCGAAACAGGTGAATACGCCGTTCTCAAGCGGAGCGTTGCGCAGCATTTTGCGGGTATTGAGGGCGTTCTAGCTTCGCGCACTTTGGTGCGTAGCGGCAAAAATCAATGGGTCTCTGTTGCGGGCAAGGGTGAGATTGACCCAGACGTCGCCATGTCGGTGCTTCAGAATTTCGACGCTGATGGCGGCGGCTCGGTCCAACCGGTTAAAGAAGGTCCAGCGACGTGGCTTGCCAGCTATTTCACCGGCGGCGCAGGTGTTGATCTGTGCCTGTTGTTTTCACTCTCTGATCTACCGCCAGATAAGTTGGAAACTCTGCTCGCCAGTCTGGAAGCGAAAGCAGGTTGGCTTTTGGTCGCAGCACTGAAGGATCATTCAAGCAAACGCGACAGCATCGCGTTAAGTGTTGATATTGGCTCGAAACTATTGATTGACGCGGCGCGTGCAAGGTCGCGCGCTGCCCTCGCGGATCAATGGATCGCGCGGTTAGAGAAGGCGCTGAAACCGGATGTGATGGCGGTGACCTGGGTACGTGCGGATGTTCCCAAACTGGCAGGTGTCAGCGGTGGAAGTTTGGTGGATCGTCAAAGCGTATCACGCGCAGCTTTGGAAAAACTTGCGGAACAGGCAATCGACGGGCGCTCTGTTCAGCTTTATCGTCAGGGCGAAGTTATCCCGCCACAGGTCGCGGATGCGATGGCTTCGCTTAATGCGAAAAGTGCGATGATTTTGCCGATCTATCTTGGCGACAATTGCCAGGCCGTCGTGCCGGTTTTCTGGTCTGATACGATTAGCGAAATGCCAAATCTGGACGCCGCTGACATCATTGCGCAGGTTTTGGGCGAAGCGCTTTCCATCTTCAGACGCGCGCGTCCGTCAATTTTTCGCAGGCTGAGCAATTGGGCGGCAGGATTGTTTCGCGCTATTTTCGGAAAACGTGCGGCGCGTCTCAAACTTATTTTTCTGGCCATCGCCGTTCTGACTGCGATTGCGGCGTTTGTGCCAACCCCTTCGCGCCCCGCGTTTGAAGCGTTGATCGAGGCGCGTGATCGCTCCATTGTTTCTGCGCCATTTGACGGATTTCTTGTAGAGGCGCCGCTTGAACTGGGGGATCGCGCAGATATTGGCGATACTTTGGTTGCGCTGGAAGACACGGATTTCAAACTGGAGTTTGCGCGCGCAGAGGCGGAAGTGAACCGAATCAGTTCTGAAATGCAAACTGCACGCGCACGTCGCGAAACTGCGCAGGTACGCGTGTTGGAAGCGCAAATGCAGCAGACCATCGTGCAGCGCGATTTGCTCTCTCATCAACTTGATCAAACGCGTATCACAGCGCAAACAAAACAGATAGTGGTTGGCGGTGATGCGTGGCGCCGCATTGGTGCGCGTGTGCGTTTGGGCGATCCTTTGATCGAACTTGCGCGGCCCGGAAGTATTGCTGTGCGCGCCTTTATCGATGAAACTTGGGTGCTTGATATCCCAGGGGATGCGACGGCCTCTGTTCTTTTGGCGGCCTTTCCAGATCAGCCCATCCCTGTGCAATTGGAGCGCATTACCACCGAAGCGCAAATGCGCGATGGCACTAATGCGTTTTCCACATGGTTCGCCTTTGAAGCCCCGCCAGAGCTGGGTGTTCTTGTCGGCATGCGAGGGATTGTGCGCGTTGACGTTGGGCCGTCAAATTACCTGCGCGAATATACACGCGGGCCGGTTTTGTGGGCGAAATCGCTGATCTGGCGTTGGCAGTAGTCTCGTGTCTGGTGGTTTACGGCATCCTGATTGGTATCTTATCTCGGATCAAAAGTTTCGCCAAAGAGGCGCGTTGAAGCTTAGTTATCAAACTTTTCGCGGTGAGAATTTCGTTGTCATTTCCGACACGCTAACGGGTCAATATCTACGCCTCTCGCAACGCGCTGAAGTCATGTGGAACAAGCTTGACGGCAAGCGCAATATTCAAGCAGTCTTCGACGAACTCAGTGATAGTCCCGGCACAGCGACCACACAGCACGAAGTTGTCGACTGGATCATGCAGCTTGTTGGGAGCGGTGTACTGCTTTCGGATCACGACCTTGATCCCAGAAGCTTGTCCGAACGCGGCCAGAAAAAGCGTGACAAAAATCTCGAAATGCGCGCGGCTAGTCCTTTGTCGATCAAGATTGAAATGTTTGATCCCAACTGGCTTATCCAGAAAACGTTTCCGTTGTTTGCGTGGCTTTTCACGGCCTTTGGCGGATTTGTAATTGTAGGAATTTTGGTGACGGGATTGGCCTTGGCCGTGTTGAACGCTGAAATGTTAGCGCAGTCCTCCGACGGCGCGTTGCTGTCGCAATCGGGATTGATCGCGCTTGCGCTCGCTTATCCAGTGATGAAAATCCTGCATGAATTGGCGCATGGCTATGCGGTGCATCGATTTGGCGGAGAAGTCCGCGAATTTGGCGTCATGTTGCTGATCTTCTTTCCCGTGCCTTATGTTGAAGCCTCAGAGGCTAGCGCCTTTCCAGACAAGCGCGCGCGCATGTTGGTCGGCGCGGCGGGCATTCTGGCAGAGCTTGTCATCGCAGCCATTTCGATGATTTTATGGCTGCAAATCGAACCGGGTTTTGAACGCGCGGTCTTGTTTAACTTCATGTTGATCGGGTCAATCTCGACACTGTTTTTTAATGGCAATCCCTTATTGAAATTCGACGCCTATTTTGTGCTTGCGGATTGGCTCGAAATGCCAAACCTTGCGACGCGGGCAGGGGCCTATATGTCGGATGTTTTCCTATCCGTCGTGCTGCGTTTGCGCCGTGAAGTGTTTCCCGGACCAGGCGAAGCATCCATTTTAGGTATCTACGGGGTCTTGTCGCTGATTTACCGGCTGATCCTAACTATGGGTATTGCCCTGATTGTGTCACGCTTGTTCTATGCAATAGGCATACTTCTGGCGATTTGGGCCGTCGTGATGAGCATTGTCTGGCCGCTTGTCAAACTCGCAAAAAAAGGGAGCAAAATGGCACGCGCACAAAATCGGAGTTTTCGCTATTGGCGACGCTTGGTGGGGCTTTGCGTCACGGTTGTCGGGCTATTTGCCTTTGTTCCGCTTCCTTTCATGGCACTGGGCGAGGGGCAAATCACGGTCGTGCGCGCCGCAGAGATTCGCGCGGGGACGTCGGGACATATCACCGAAATCGCGCAATTGGTTGGCGCGGAAGGCAGCGCGCAAACCGTGCGTACAGGCAATATGTTGATGCAATTGGAAAACCCGACGCAATCCACACGCGCGGTGTCTTTAAAGCTTGATATGCACGCGCGAGCAGATGCTTTGGGGCGTGGTGGGCTTAGCGTCACGCAGCGTCAGGAACAGGAACGCAATCTCGTTTTGACGCAAAAAGCGCTTGATGATGTGACCCTTTTAGAAGACGCACGAAACCTGACGTCGCCTGCGGATGGTCTATTGTCTTGGGCCGGTGGCGTGCCCCCGGTTGTTGGCAGTTTCGTGTTTCGCGGTGATCTATTGGGCGACGTCATTGCGCGCGATACTTTGGAAGTTCAGCTAGCCTTCCCTGCTGCGTTTGCGGGTATAATTCCTTTGGGCATACCGCAAATTGATATGCGATTACCCAACGGCGATACCCTGACCCAAATTGCAACGCGCACGCAAATCATTGCGCCTGGTCAACAAGCACCGCCCGCCTTATTTGCAACGAATGGTGGCACAATTCCGCAGCTTCCCAATGCGCCGGACCTTGCCCTGGACGCTGCCTATCTGGTTTGGATCGCGCCTGATCTTGATCTAAGTCCGTTCGCAAGAATGCGGGTGAAGGCGCGTATTGAATTGCCGCGTGCCACAGCGTTTGAGCAAGCACGTTTTCAATTCCGACGCCTGTTCTTGCGGGCAAACCGTGTCTGAGCTGAGGCCCTTTGCAAGGTCGCGACGCAAACCGGTTTTGCGCGTTGTGAAGCCGCTTCATAAATATGCGCTGATGTTTCACGAACGGCTTGGCTGGCGCATTCTACGTAAACCGGCGCGAACGCGAAAGGTCGCGAAGGCGATCGAAAAGCACTGGCTTGAGCTACGTACCTTGAGCGATACGCAGCTTGAACGTCACTTGGAAGACAATCAAACGCGCGCGCAAGACCTATTGGTGCCTGCAGAAGGCGGCATGGCCTTCGCGCAAGTGCTAGAGGTGATCCGCCGCGAAACGGGGTTAAATCTTCGCGACAATCAAATCGCTTGCGCGTTGGCGTTGCTGCGCGGTGAGTGTGTGGAATTGCGCACGGGCGAGGGAAAAACACTCGCCGCTGCCTTGGCCGCCTTGATCGCCGCACGTGCGGGAGTTTCGACCCACGTGATCACTGTAAATGACTATCTTGCCAGCCGCGATCACAAATTGATGGTGCCGCTCGCTGCGCGGTTGAATCTGTCGAATGCGGTTATGACCTCCGATACTACGGATGAAGAAAAGCAAGCGTCCTACGACGTGGATATCCTGTATTCCACAAACAAGATTTACGTTTTTGACCACCTGCGTGACAAGCGTGAGAGGCGTCAAAGTGGCGAGGCTATTCCACGCCAAATGGGGCAGGCCTTCGCAATTGTCGATGAAGCCGATAGCGTTTTGATAGATGATGCGACAACGCCGATGATCTTGTCTGAACCGGGCGACAAAGTATCTGATATCGATGTCGAACTGTTCTACAGTTTGGTGGACTTCGCACGCAATGGTCTTGAGGACAAAGAGCGCTTGCTTGACGGGCAGGGCAGTTGGCGGCTGACCGATCAGGGCTTGGGAGCGTTGGAGAGATTTGCACCAACTTTGGCGCATCCTTTAGCGCGTAGCGACGATATTGTGGGCCTCACCGAGCAAGCTTTGTCCGCCGTTTACGGGTTTCGCGAAGGGGAATCTTTTGTGGTGCGCGATGGAGAAGTAGTCTTGATCGATCAATCCACCGGGCGGTTGATGCCAGATCGACGGTGGTCGTACGGGCTACATCAAATGGTTGAAATCGCCACAAATTTAGAACCCACACCAGAAGCGCAAACCGTCGCGCAAATCACCCAGCAAACGTATTTTCGCCAGTATCGCATTCTGGCTGGTCTCACAGGGACCGCACGCGAATGTCGTCCTGAACTTTGGGCGATCTATCAGATCCTTGTGCGTCCGATTTCGTCGCATGCGCCCACAAAATTGCGTGGGCAGGGGCTTCAAGTGTTTAGCCTTGCCTTTCAGAAATGGGCCTATGTGTTGGAGCAGGCGCAAAAAGTGGCGCAAGATCGATCAGTTTTGGTGGGGGTTAATGATGTGGCTGAAGCCCAAGCGCTTGCTGATGTTTTTGCGCAAAGTGGTTGCGACGTAGCGGTACTTGATGCGCTTTCGGAAGAGCAAGAAGCGGAACTGGTAGGCAAGGCCGGGGAACGCGGCGCCATTACGATTGCAACCCATTTGGCGGGGCGCGGAACGGATATTTTGTTGGCCGATGAAACACGCGCGGCGGGCGGTTTGCATGTGATGATTTGCAGCATCATGGCATCTGGACGCCTTGAGCGACAACTGTATGGGCGCGCGGGTCGCCAAGGTGATCCCGGCAGTTATGAAACGGTCATCAGTCTTGAAGATCGTGGGCTGGTTGATGGTGCGCAATCGTCTTGGCGCAGGATGATGACCCTATGGTTAAACCTGCGTTTGCTCCCCAGATGGGCCTTGTCGCAAATCCAAACCAATCGCGATAGACGCGCGCGTAGCATCCGACGCAAAAGCCTGCTGCGCGAACAAGAGCTTGCCAAACACATTGGCTATCGCTGATAGTTTTCACGCACACGCCAGAGCATTGCGCTTGAGGGCCAAAAACCGAGTAGGACCAGTCTATGAAAAGTCTCCCTTTGCTTATGGCACTCGCATTATTCCCGACGTTGGCGCTGACCCAACCCAACATTGTGTCGCAGGAACCCTTGACCTGCTTACTAAACCCCAACCGCGTTTCCGAGATCGGCAGCGACCGTGTGAGCATCGTTCGTAACGTCCCCGTGGAGCGCGCTCAGTTTGTGCGCAAAGGCGATGTGCTGGTGCAGCTTGATGATGCGTTCCTTCAATCAGATCGCGGTGTCGCAGAGATTACGCATAATTCGCTTGTCCAGCGTTTGGAGCGGGCCAGCAAGCTTATACGCGGCAACCTGATTTCGCTTGACGAGATCGAAGAAATTCGCACTGAACTTGCCGTAGCTGGCGCAAAATTATCAAGGACTGATCTGGAAATCGCACGCGCGCAGGTCACCGCGCCTTTTGACGGTTTTGTTGCGGACATTCAGGTGTCTGAGGGCGAATTGATCGGGTCTGAATCGTTGCTGACCTTGGTCGAATTGACTCGTCTCAAAACTGAACTGGTCTATCTGGCCGAAGCCTATGGCGAGGTTTCCAAAGGTGACACGCTCAAGATCATCATTGATCAAACTGGAACGGAAGCGATGGCGACCGTCACATCGATTGACCCGTTCTTTGATGCGTCGTCCAATACATTTTCTGTCTTCGCTGTTGTCGAGAATGACGACCTTACGCTGCCCGCGGGCGCAAACTGTCGGGTCATTCAGTGAGCTGGTACGCAGCTAGAGCCCGAGAAACTCGATAATATCGTCGGCTTCTGCTTCAAAATAGAACGAAATGAAGTCGCCTTTGACGGGGTCTTCGCCCGCCGCGATATGCAGCATCGGGGCTTTGGTACAAAACGCTAGCATACCCGGTGAGTGGCCTTTAAAACTGCTCAATGCTTGCGCGACAAGCGCCGGTTCAGGCTCGGCTTTGCGAACGGTCAACAGCCAACTGTCTCGACCAGAATTATCGATGCGTGTCCACACGCCGTTCTCATCATTTAGCGCGCCCATCGCCGTTTCTAAATCGGTGATATTCATTGAAAATTTGGCGCAGGCTTTTTCGATTTCGGGCCAGTACACCGTTCTTGCAAGCAGCGGTTCGCATCGGTATGTGTCTTGGCGCAATGATCCATCTGGAAGGGACTTCACCCCTAGATAGAGCGCAAACGGGTCGAGATTTTCGGACAGTACACGTTCAACCTGTTGATCCCAAAACTGTGCATAAAGCCGCACAGACTTGAGCGATTTTGACAGACCCAAACCAATAGCATCACAGCCTTGCAACAGACTACGCCACTTCGAAATAACGCCGTTTGACATGCCCAGAAGCTGCGCTGCGCGCTCTAGCCCCTTTACAGACCGCGGGTTCATATCAAAAAACATCAAACAGCGTTCTTCAACGGGATGCTCCTGCGTTATCGACCAAGATTGATCAAACCCGTCCGCTTGAGTGATCAAAGCGCGAAGCTCTCTACGAAGGAGGTCGTCCATTGTGGTGAAACTTTCTATAAAAACAGGCAGCGAGTCGACCTTTTGGCAACAAGTCAAAATCAACTGGGAGCTAGATAGCATAACCTAGATGATTCATTTGATTTTTTAGTGTGTGCTAGCCAGTAATGACATACCCCCGAGCAAGTAAGGAAAATCAATGATGAAATTTCTTTTTACTTCGCTTGGTACCGCTTTTCTGGCCGCTTCGACCGTTCTTTTTGCGCAGGAAGAAATCGAGGGCAACGATGTCGTGCTCGATGATCGTCCAATTGCGCAGGTTGGGGCACGTTTGGCTTATAATTCCCAGCGTGGCCCGATCCTTGGGCTGAGCTATGCCTCGCGCAAATTTTTCGGGAGAGACGCGTTTTTCCGTTTCTCTGCTGATATCAGCGAGCATGACAAATTGTTCGGGATTAACTTTCGAAACGACGAGATTTTCGGTCGGTCGCCCAAATTTGGCTTGCGCCTTTATCATAACGAAACCCGCGCCACGTCCAGCTTTGGTTTTGATACCGCGCGCATCGGAATTGAACCGCGCCTTACTTGGGCTTTGGGTGGAAACACGTCGCTGACAGGGCGCGTCTTGTTCTCGCGCGATCGTGTGAGCAATGTCGATGCCACCAATTCCGCGCTGATCATGGCCGATATAGGCACGCGCATGAGAACCTCTATCGGTGCGCGCCTGAATTACGGTTTGCCCGGTGAAGGCAAAGGGCAGGCCTATATAAGCGCCGATGTCGCCAAAACCAGCCGCGATACCAACTACTTCAAATTGCTTGCTGGCGTTTCCAAGCAGCGCGAATTGGACAACGGCTCAATAATTGTCAGCGGAAAATTAAGCGGTGGCATGTTACAAATGGCAGGTGACGCGTCTTCATCCATCGGGGATCGCTTCTTTCTGGGGCAAGGCTCTATTCGAGGGTTCGGATTTGGTGGCTTTGGTCCGCGCGATCTAAACACAGCGAACAATTCCCCGCTGGGCGGCAATAGTTTCGTCGCTTTGCGCACCGATATTCAGATGCCTTATCTGTTTGGCGAAGAAGCCACGGCTGTTCCGGGCGTCTTCATGGATTTGGGCAGTATTTGGGACCTGAATTCCGTCGTAGGTGGGCCAAATGGCACGCAAATTGTGGATGACAGTCTTAATCTTCGGGCAAGTTTTGGTATCAGCATCCAGCTAAACACCGCCGTTGGCCCGATTTCCGTCAGCTTGGCACATGCCGCTAAGAAAGAACGCAATGACCAGACGCAGATTTTGATGCTGTCGTATAATCGTTCGTTCTAAACGAGTGGGTTCGATATTAATTCAAACTTAAAGATTACATGACCATTATCGTGGGCAAAATTTCTTTTGGATTTAGCTGAGAGTTTGGTGGGGTGTTGTCAGAGGAAGCTGACTTTAGCGGGGCAGGGTGCTGATCTGGCATTGTGAATGATAAACCGCAGTGCTTTTTGATACTTTTAAATCAGTCCAGTGATCACCCGTCTGGCCGTGAGGATGTATATTCGATCTGTATTGTCGCTTCGAAACGTTGAGGATTCGTGTTCCACGAACGCGGGATTGATTTCAGCCATGAAACGATCCGGTTCTGATAGAACCGTTTCGGCCCTCTGTTCGCCGCTGAGATCCGAAAGAATCTGATTCAGCACCTGCGCGCTCATTCTAATTGGCAATGGTATTTGGACGAGATTTTTGTGAAGATCAACGGAGAAGCGCACTTCTTGTGGCGGGCGGTTGATCACGAAGGCGAAGTGTTGGAAATCTATGTAATCAAACGCCGAGATTGCAAAGCTGCATTGAAATTCCTCAGTAAAACAAGAAGCTATATGGTCGACTATATGTCATCGTGACTTATCCACTGCAATTTTATGGCGCTGCGATGAAGGTCATCGGCAATGCTGAACGATAAGAAACGGGTCGTTGGAAGAATAACAGAGCCGAGAATTCACACTTGCCTTTTCGTCGGCGAGAACGGGCAATGCTGCGCTTCCGCCGAATGCGAACTTTGCAGGAACCCGTTGCCGTTCATTCTTCAGTTTACAACCACTTCAAGCAAGAACGCCACTTCTATAGTTGAGAAAATTTCAAATTCAAACGCGCCCTGGCTCTCGCCGAATGGCGTCAACTCTGTGCGGTATGAAGGCTGATTTCATTGCGCTTGCGGAGGCTGTGGCGCATTGTTTCTAACAACATCTTCATTCGGCCTTTTTTGCGCAGGAGCACCACAAACCCTTTTGTCCAAAGCCTTTGCCGCGCTGAATATGGCCCGCAGCCGTCGTGCTTTGGCAACGTTGGATGCGCATTTTCTCGCAGATATTGGCGTCAAGGCTACACGAGCCTAGGAAGAAGCATAGTTATCCACTTGGAATGTCCCGTCTTTTTAGCGTATGCAAGAGCTCGCGGAATTTGCATCAGAAAAGTCAAAATCAACAACGGGTTTTCGCAAATTTGCATGCGAAAACCCTTGAAATATGCCTCCTCAAACCCGATATTAGTGCAAGACTGCCATAACGGCGGATCATTTAATCAATGGAGAGTTATTCATGGCTGAATATGGTACAATTCGCAGCGGCGTAGGATCGGCAGCCGCGGATATCGATGTGGGCTTGCGCGCGCATATGAACAAGGTCTACGGCACAATGTCCGTTGGCATGTTCATCACATTTTTGGCGGCTTGGGCGATTGCAGGCCTCGCAGTCACCAATGATCCGTCACAAGCGGTCGCACAAATTGGTGCTGACAAGTATCTGACGCCGCTCGGTTCTGCCCTCTATCTCTCCCCGCTTAAATGGGTTGTGATGTTCGCCCCCCTAGCCTTCGTTTTTGGAATGAGTGCTGCAATCAACCGTATGTCCGCCGCAACGGCGCAGACAGTATTCTACATCTTCGCAGCCGTCATGGGCGTGTCTATAAGCTCGATCTTCTTGGTCTTTACAGGCTACTCGATCATGCAGATTTTTCTAATCACATCCATTGCCTTCGCAGGCCTGTCCCTTTGGGGCTACACCACGAAAAAGGATATCTCCGGCTGGGGTAGCTTCTTGATCATGGGTGTGATCGGCCTGATCGTGGCGTCCATCGTCAACATCTGGCTCGCCTCCCCTGCGATCATGTTCGCGATCTCTGCGATCGGTGTTTTGATCTTTGCTGGCCTCACAGCCTACGACACACAGAACATCAAAAACACATACCTCGCGCACGCGCACCACGGCGACAGCGAGTGGTTGGGTAAGTCTGCAATTATGGGCGCACTCAGCCTTTATCTGAACTTCATCAACATGTTTATGATGTTACTTCAGCTCTTCGGCAACCGCGAGTAATCACGCGTCACATCGCTAAATCATTAGCAAGCCGGTCCTTAAAGGGGCCGGCTTTTCGCTGCCGGTCCTCGGTCTTGTATCATAATCTTTGATCCAATTAGCAAAAATCACCCTTCAGGAATTCCAGACTTGCCAAGTTGACCCTTCGCAAACACCCTAAATGCATCGCGTTTGGTATTTCTCAAATGTTTGCTCGAAAGGGCATCGAATGAAGATATTATTAACAGGAGCGCGCGCGCTGCCTATAAGGATGAGCGGCATCCCAAACTCAGCACATCCAAGTTCTTTCACGCCGCGTTGTACAAGCCCAATTTCAACAACATCCAATATGTTCTGACCATGGGTGGCAATGCGTTCTACAAAAAATGCCGTCTGCAAAATGTGACTCGCTAGACACCTGTCCCTGAAATCGAAGGGCAAACTGCGCCGTAATCGCGGTTATTATGCGTTCCGCTTTCAGTCCTCGAAAATACCCGTTGGTCGATCATCCAAGCTGACAAGCTTCTTTTTTTCCCAGAACGCTGTCACCTTTTATGGGCCCATGTCATCATACCAAGGCTCTAAATCGATCTATCCCCGAGAGCGCACCAAAGACGTCTCAGGCACACTACTGCCACGAGAGGTCGCAACCAGATCGATATCAAGCACTAGCATGTTGCCCGCCCCTGCGAAATCCGGAAACAGCGCGTAATGCTCGTCCAATTCCGCATCGCGTGGATGGATGACCTTGGCTGCCCCATAGGTGCGCAGGATAAGAGGGTCGACCTTAAAAGCGCTAAACATCAACGTCATACGCGGGTCTTGACGCAAATTCGCCGCGGTTTCATTTCCGCTGCCTGTCAAGCTCAGCCAGACAATCTTCTGATCTGAAAGAACACGCAGGGAAACCATCCCTTTAGGGCAAGCATTAACGCGCCCGTCGGGCCCTGCAGTAGCGACGAAGAACATCACCTGCTTTTCAATGATTGCACGGAACGATGTGTTGAGCTTGCCTGTCTTTATCCCCATTAGATCACGCGCCTTTTGCGCACACAGTCATCAATCACTTGGTAAGAGAGGCTCTTATTAATCCCAGATTAGACCGCCCTAATGAAAAAGCATGCGCGCAAGACCACGTCCCAAGCGCCTGCGCGCCAAGCCCAGCAAACAATCGCGCAGTTACAATGTCCCAAGGGTTGGCCAAATTGAACGGGTTGCCCCGTGCGTGAAGATCTTGAAACGACTGTGGAATAGGGGGCTGTCCTTGACATGGTTGAGATAACGTCATGATTGTATAGCACGGAGCTGCTGACATGTATCTGTCAGCAGGCTTAGAAATAGCGCGCGACACTCTTTACCAAAGAGACACAGGATCATGGGCCGCTCCGTTCGGATGTTTGCAATTATTCAACTGCTGCGCACTGCGCGCGCCCTGCACCGCGCAAAGCATTGCCAACAGTTTGGAGGTGACCAACGCACCGTCTAACTCGACACCGCCTTGCTTCAGGCCCCGCGCGTCCTGATTGAGGGCGCAGTGAGCGTTGGATACGTTATGCGCGCTGGCTTTGATCTACCGCCAATTAATTTTGACGTTGAAGAAGCGGAGGCGATTACTGTTGATCTCGCCATGATCACGCTCACTGGTGATAAAGGCCTCAAGCGTGCGGCCCAGAAGCTGGCCGATGGCACCCCGCTCAGCAACATGCTGTTTGCTTCAAGCTGGGGCACGCCGGAACCACCCAGCATCGATCTGTCCGATGTGCGCAAAGCCATTCGCGAAGAGCAGAAAATTAATATAACCTATAAGAATTCAGAAGAAGTTGAGAGCGCACGCACGATCTTGCCCGTCGCGATTGCCTATCATTAAGACACGATAGTTCTTGCGGAATGGTATTAATTTAATAATTATTCCATATGCTTAAGATCATATCGCATATGTACTTATCACCTTTTGTCCGAACAGTTCACAGGTGAAGAGGATCGATTACGTCAGGACTGGATCAGGGGCTATTCCGAATGACTCTAAACGCGATAAGCTGCCCCCAACACGAAAAAACCGCCCCCGAAGGAGCGGCGTTCTAGAGCGTCGAAACCAAAATCAAGCTTACTTGATTTTGCCTTCCTTATACTCAACATGCTTGCGCACAACTGGGTCGTACTTACGAATCACCATTTTCTCGGTCATTGTACGTGCATTTTTCTTTGTGACATAGAAGTGGCCTGTACCCGCGGTCGAGTTCAGGCGGATCTTGATCGTGGTTGGCTTCGCCATGGGTCATCTCCTGCTTCGAACACCATTTGGCATTCGGGAATCCTTTGGTTATCGCCTTCTACAACGCAGCACGCCCGAGTCAACAGGCATTTGGGCGCGTTACAAATGAATCAGGCCTATTCTCCAACAAATCGTGCTGCCAGTCGAGACGGAGGAGGTCCAGTGAGTAATATCACCATCGGTTTGCTGTCGTTTCCTGCGCTGCTGTTCCTGATTTTCTTGCGGGTTCCTATCGGATTGGCAATGTTTTTGGCGGGTCTTGTGGGCCTCACAATCGTGTCTGGTGACACGACATTGGCGTTTGCGCCGCTCAAGTCTGAAACCTTCACGACCTTCTTGAGCTATTCGCTCTCAATCATTCCGATGTTCTTGTTGATGGGCCCTTTTACGGCCCTTGGTGGGATGAGCCAAGCGTTGTTCAAAGCCGCTGAAAGTTTCCTTGGGCATCGAAAGGGCGGTGGTGTGATGGCAGCAGTCGGGGCTTGCGCGGGCTCCGGGGCGATCTGTGGGTCTTCACTGGCTACAGCCGCTACGATGAGTAGAGTCGCTTTGCCAGAGCTGCGCAGATATGGCTATTCGGGTGGCTTCTCGACAGCCACACTCGTGGGGAGGGGTACGCTTGGCATTCTGATCCCGTCCTCAATCGTATTGGTAATCTATGCGATCCTGACAGAGCAAAACATTGCCAAATTTTTCCTTGCGGCATTCATTCCCGATCTTTTGGCCCATCATGCAGGAGCTTGATTTCAGCCTTGTCAGCATGGTTGATCTGCAATCTGCGCGTTTGGATGGGATGATTGCAGGGGGAAGGGAAATCCCTGCGGTGTTGCTAAGTGAGGCGCAAGCGATGCCAGCCAATGGCCAAGAGTTGAGCCGGGAAATGACCAGCGAGATCAAGCTGCGGGGTGTTTCTGAGGGTGCCCTCAATCGTGTCAACATTGAGCGGACTGCGATATGGTTCGGCATTCTTGTGTTGATCGTTGTTGAAGTCGGCCTTATTACGCCACCTGTCGGCATGAACCTGTTCGTGATCAAGGCGATGGATCGCAAGACGACCGATGGTCGACACTTATTAAGCGGTTTTGTATTTTGTGTGCTCTGCTTCGGTGCGTGTGGTCTTGCTGGTCTTCTTCCCGATCATCGCACTGATATTTCTGCCCATATAGACGAAACATGAAAGAGGAGCTTTAGCGATGGATATTGAAGGACAGGTTGCCCTCGTCTCAGGTGGTGCCAGTGGGCTTGGTGAAGCAACGGCACGCCATCTGGCTTCGCTTGGTGCGGATGTTGCTATCTTGGATCGTGACGGCGAACGCGCAGCGCAGATCGCGGCGGAAATCGGCGGGTATTCGCAACAGTGCGACATTACCGAAGAAGAGGCTGTTGCTGCAGGTGTCATATCTGCGATGGCGCATTTTGGCCAAGCGCCGCGTATCGTGGTGAACTGCGCTGGCATCGGTATCGCTGGGCGGATTGTTGGACGCGAAGGCAAGGTCTCGACACCGCTTTTTCGACAAGTGATCGAGGTCAATCTATTTGGCACTTACAACGTGATGACCTATGCAGCGCAAGCGATGATGGATCTGCCATCGCTTGAGACTGGCGAGCGTGGCGTGATCATCAACACAGCATCTGCCGCCTACGAGGACGGGCAGATCGGTCAATCCGCCTATGCTGCTTCGAAGGGGGCAATCGCTTCGATGGCTTTGCCTGCGGCGCGTGAGTTTGCTAAGATAGGCGTGCGTGTCATGACGATTGCGCCAGGGCTTTTTCACACGCCGATGATGGAAGGGCTGCCGCCTGAAACGGTCGAGGGCATTGTTGCAAACATTCCTTTCCCGCACCGGTTAGGCCAACCCGAGGAATATGCGAATCTTGTGGCTGATATCGCGCGCAATGCTTACCTGAATGGTACGGTGATCCGCTTGGACGGTGCTGTGCGCTTACCGCCGAAATAAGAAAAGTGAGACCGACGATTATGGAACACCGTCCTGCTGATACCTTTGAGCATTCTGTGCGCATTGGATGGGGTGACTGCGATCCCGCCAAGATTGCATATACGGGGCGTTTGCCTTGGTTCGCATTAGAGGCGATCAATGCGTGGTGGGAAGATAAATTTGACGGTGACGGTTGGTACCAGATGGAGTTTGATCGCAATGTGAACACGCCTTTCGTGCGCCTTGAGATGGATTTTGTCTCGCCTGTTACGCCACGCCATCGGTTGATTTGTCATGTTTGGCCGGTGAAGTTGGGAGAGACGTCCATCGCGTTTCGCGTTGATGGGGATCAGGATGGCAAGCTGTGTTTCTCAACCCGCACGGTGAGCGTCTTTATCCAAGCGGACGAATTTCGAAAAATGCCACCACCTGGTGATATGCGCCGCATTATTGAAGAGTATATTTCTTAAGTAGCGTGAAAGAGGAAGGTTGCGCTACGTGTCAAGCAAGCTAAGCTGGGCACCGCGTTCAGAACTCCGTTGAAAACGTGTTGAGACTATGACCATCGGCTTGCTTCGCACTTTGATCGCTGTCGCAGATGCGCGCAACATTCTCAGCGATCTTGGCGTTTTCGCGTTTAAACAAGCAATCTCCATTCGTATCAGAGGCGACGATAAACGGCCCTATATTGTGGCACTTCAAGACCCACATGGCTTGTGCGATGCCAAGCTCTTCATTCCAATGCACCGCTTCCACGCTTTCAACGCAGCGCCCGAGCAAAGCGCCAGTGCCGTAGCCAACAGTTGAGAGTTAGATCGCACCATTTGGCACTAAGTAGTCCTCGTAGTCTTTCGAGGTCATACCGCCCTTGCCAACAATCAGCTTCGCGCCGGTCTTCGCCATCCATTCCGGCAACCATTTGGCAAATCTAAACGAGGCCATTGCAGTGACCGCACCCATGTCAAAAGTCCCATCCTTATTGATCCGCGCGGCGGGGGAGCAATGGAAATTTGCGGCTGATTGGGACAGCAATTCCATCGGGATGTTGACCTTGTCCTCAAGCGCACGCAACTAGACGCCTTCACGAGCAGTGTACAATCGCCCGCCGAGGTAGACGATATCGCCGAGGGGCAGCTTATTGATCGCCTCTTGCGTTGGCGTGGTGGAGAGACAGACTTCGCAAATGCTCATTCTGCGGCCTCTTGCATAGGATCCAAATCGACGGTTTCGCTGCGCTGGTACGGTGTGAACCAATTAGGATCTGTGCGGTGCTCTACCCGTCCATCGGCATGAATGCGCGCAACGGCGCGGCGTGAACTAAGGCAGAACGTGTGCACTGACATGGGCATCCCGCCCGTGTGGCAATA
>Ga0206130_10002022_pt1 | contig 28864 bp, 27 predicted proteins | sample Helgoland_Spring_9_FD_148637 | JGI IMG/M metagenome (GOLD analysis project Ga0206130, IMG submission 148637) | Pelagic subsurface seawater microbial communities from Kabeltonne, Helgoland, North Sea - Helgoland_Spring_Bloom_20160512_1 | ecosystem: Environmental > Aquatic > Marine > Epipelagic ...
CCTTTTCTTTACTTTATTTGGGCTATCCCACTGCTTCTTTGCTCTTGAGTGTCCGCTTTCGGACTGGATCACCTAACTGAATACTTTCGTCTCACCCTGATGACTACCCACGCTCTGAATGTTAACAGGTGTTCTAGTCGATCGTCGTTATCGACTAATCTACAGAAATAGCAAGCAGCAAATCATGTCGTCTATAATAGCCGAATCCCCGTTCCTATATTCCTGCTTTCCTTATTTAATCCTAACAATCGATAAACCGAAGAGAGGGCGTGCCTGCAGCTTCCCCACCGATCAATGATCCACAAAAAAGCCCGACTCCACAGCGTGAAGTCGGGCTTTGAAATTTGTTACGAACCAGAAACGCTACACTCCGGCCTTCGCGGCATCAAACGCTTCAACCGCACACTTCGCGCAGGTCTCACGGATACTGGCAAAAAAGTCATTACCCTTGTCATCGACCAGAATATAAGCAGGGAAATCTTCGACTTCGATTTTCCAAATCGCTTCCATGCCTAGCTCAGGATACTCCAGCACTTCGACCTTCTTAATATTATACTCAGCCAACAACGCAGCTGGCCCACCAATCGAACCAAGATAGAACCCGCCATGCTGCTGACAAGCATCGGTGACTTGCTGCGACCGATTACCCTTGGCCAACATGATCATTGAGCCGCCCTCAGCTTGAAACGGCGCCACATACGAGTCCATCCGACCCGCAGTGGTCGGCCCGAACGAACCAGATGGCTTCCCTGCAGGTGTCTTCGCTGGACCGGCATAATAGACAGGGTGATTCTTGATATAGTCTGGCAAGCCTTCGCCACGATCAATGCGCTCCTGCAATTTGGCATGGGCGCTGTCACGAGCCACGACAATCGTCCCCGATAGTGAGAGCGGCGTCGTTACCGGATACTGACTGAGCTCAGCGAGGATATCTGCCATCGGACGATTCAAATCGATCTTCACTGATTCTTTCGGCTTCGCGATTTCGGCAGAGTCAGGAATGAAGCGCCCTGGATTGTCTTCCAACTTCTCAAGCCAGACGCCGTCCTTATCGATGCGCGCCTTGACATTACGATCGGCCGAACAAGAGACACCGATACCGACGGGGCACGAGGCCCCATGACGCGGCAAGCGCACGACGCGCACATCGAGCGCAAAGTATTTACCACCAAACTGCGCGCCGTAGCCCATCTTACGGGTGTAGCCGAGCAGCTTCGCTTCGAGCTCTAGATCGCGAAATGCCTGACCATGCTCATTCCCTTCGGTCGGCAACTCGTCGTAGTATTTAGTCGAAGCCAGCTTCACGGTCTTCATGGTGGTTTCCGCAGACGTACCACCAATCACGATCGCAATGTGATACGGTGGACAGGCCGAGGTACCGAGCGTGCCCATCTTCTCAATACAGAATTTCTCCAGATTTGCTGGATTCAGCAATGCTTTGGTCTCTTGAAAGAGGAAAGTCTTATTGGCCGACCCCCCACCCTTGGCAACAAATAGGAAGTCATACGAATCACCATCGGTCGCCAGCAGATCGATTTGCGCAGGCAAGTTACAGCCAGTGTTCTTCTCCTCATACATCGAGAGTGGCACGGTCTGCGAGTAACGCAGGTTTTCCTTGGTGTAAGTATTGTACACACCCTCAGAGAGAGCGGACTCATCCTGACCACCGGTCCAAACGCGTTGGCCCTTCTTACCGAGGATAATCGCAGTGCCAGTATCTTGGCAGAACGGCAAAACACCGTGCGCCGCGACTTCGGCATTGCGCAACATCGTCAGCGCGATGGTACGGTCATTCTCAGTCGCTTCAGGATCGTCCAAGATCGCGACCACCTGCTCAAGGTGCTCCGTGCGCAACTTGAAAGAGATCTCTTTCATCGCGGTTTCCGCCAAATAGGTCAGTGCTTGTGGCTCGATCTTCAGGATCGACCCACCGTCGAAATCGACAGTTTTGACAAACTCATCAGTCAACAGACGATAATCAGTCTGATCCTTGCCGAGTGGAAATTGCTTTTGATAGTGGAATGGAGGCGGTGGTTTAGCCATGGTTATTCTCTACTGATGGAAGGCCCTAGGATTTGTTTCAGCTTTAGTGATTGGTATGATTGCATATGAATTAAAACACGCCAGCGCAGCGATGCAATCCCCAGTCTGATTCTTCTCAGATCAATCTATACAGAGAATCGGCAAAGCCGTTTCGACTCGTTGCGGCAAAACACCACTACCCTAAACCGAGCTCAGCAATTCAGCCAGCGCCAACTTATCCGCCTTACGATCCGTCGGTACCTCGAGCACACGCACGCCACTGGTCGGCAACACAGAGATCGCGGCAACCAGCGAGCCCCAATCCTGAACACGTTGATGAGCGACGCCGTATGCCTGGCACAGCGTGTCTAGCTGCACTGTTTGCGGGGTGGTGAAAAACTGCTCAAAAGCCTGCCCCATCGACGCAACTGGCAAGTGCTCAAAAATCCCGCCACCGTCATTATTCACCAGCACCACGGTTAAGCTGCCCTGCAACTGCGCGGCGGCCAATAGTCCGTTCGTATCATGCAAGAAAGCCAGATCGCCAGTCAATAAGACCGCTGTATTTCCACGATGCGCCATCCCCAGCGCAGTGCTTAGCGTCCCGTCGATCCCATTGGCACCACGGTTCGAGTGGATTGGACAGGCGCGACTGCCCGCGCTCCAGAAATACTCGGCGTAGCGCACACTCATACTATTCGCGATGAAGGTCGGCGTGCCGATCGGTAGATGCCGCGACAGTAACCAAGCCACTTTGCCCTCAAACAATGTGTCCATCGCTTCGAATTTCGAATCCAACGCCGCCACCGTCTGTTGCTCAATGTCTACCCATGCCTGCGTCCAAGCCGCATCAACGGTCTGATGATGTAGCGCCTCTGCCAACACCTGCACCTCACCATACAAAGGCGTTGCAACTCGATGCAACGGATCCGTATTCACTGGGCGATCCGACAACAGAAACGACACCGAATCGGTCTGCTCAAGCCATGCGCGCAACACTTTACTGGTGGGCAACTGGCCGATTTGCAAAACCGCCGTCGGGCTTCGGTCTGCAGCCACTTCAGACTTTCTCAAAAATGTATCATAATGGCAGATCAATGCCTGATTCTCACCGAAATGACCACGCAATGGATTCAACACATCGCTCAACACAGGCCAGCCCAACTTATGCGAAAGCATCGCCACCGCATCTGCAAAGGCATCGCCCCCTTCGCGCGGATTCATCGCTCCAACCACGATCACGCCTTGGCGATGACTCGCTAATCGCTCCAACGCCACCGTATCGAGACTCGCACCCGTGCCAATCGCTTCGCAGGGCCGCGTCGAGACGGTCGCCGCCTGCTCCATCAAACTCGCCTCAATGATCGGCTCAACATCGACCTGTGGTGGCAATGGATCACGAAACGGGAAGTTCAAATGTACTGGTCCCGCATTCCCCTGTAGCGATCGATTGAGCGCATGTACCAAGGTCTGACGCAAATAAGCCAGCATCCCACTGGACGCCTCCGGCAACGCCATTTCATGAAACGCGCGCACCGAATCGCCAAAAATTTTCATCTGATCGATGGTCTGCCCCGAAAAGCAATCCCGCAGCTCCGCAGGACGATCTGCGGTCAACACCAACAACGGCACACCAGACATCGAAGCTTCCAACACCGCAGGATGATAATTCACCACCGCTGATCCCGAGGTACAAACCAGCACCACTGGCTTGTGCGTGCGTTTTGCCAAGCCCAGCGCGAAGAAACCGGCCGAGCGTTCATCCAAGATCGAAATTGCTTCCAGCTTCGGATTCCGCGCGGCAGCCATCGTCAGCGGCGTCGAACGCGAACCAGGCGAGACCACCACCGTCTCCACACCTAGCCGGGCCAAGACCTCCATAGTCAACGCCCCCCAAACTGAATTGACGTTGGAGCGCGCAAGCGCATCGAATGGACTGGAATTTATTTCGGACACGGGATGATTCTTAAAAAAAAGCAGTTTGGAGAAAAAGTCTCAGATGGCAACCACGCAGCGCATTCAAAACGTCGGATCGCAGCGGTTACACAATAAAAACCAGAACAGTCCACGCGAGGGTAGCAGATCATCTCGTGCAGATCGATCCAACCGAGTCGCCAGGAGGTGCTAACTGCCTGCCATTTCAAATGGTTCAGTTTACGATTACAGCCCTCCACCACTTCACAGTTGGCAACACGACGCAGTGCTGCCGCCAAAAGGAAACCACCGAGTGCACTAATTCCCCTTTGCGGCATCCAGCAGCTCATCGGTCATATCGTGCAGCCGCTTGGTATCTTCCCAATCACTGAGATAAGCGGTGAAAGCATGAATAAACTCAAATCGACGATTTGAGTTGAGTACGGTCTCGTAGAGTGCGCCTAAGGACTGAGCAGAATTAAAATAGGCAGGGTTCACACGCTCCAGGCGGAGTGCAATAATCTCACGGCGAGCCGTGAGGATAGCGCGCAAGGCCTGATTATCGCGCTGCGTCCACAAGCCCATTAGATTGTTCAACGCCCCGCCCGAGGCGCGATAGATATCGAAATTGGCCAACTCTGCAATCCACACCCGCGACGCATCCAGACTCTCGTAGTGCTCAGTGTCTTGCGATAAATACTCGACCATCTGGCGCTGCCAGTATGCATCCAAAGTGCTGCTTTGTTGATCGGCTTCAATCGGTTGAATCGCCTCTTTAAGTGCCACGGACACGTCGTGCCCCGCGACGGCTCGATCAAGCAATACACCCATATCAGATCGCAGCATACCGCGCTGACGCAGGGCATACAGCACCCAATAGCCCTGCCGCGGAGACAATTCGCCCTCGCGACCGACCCCCCACTCTAATGACAGCAGGGAACTGAGCTTCAACAATCCCGCCTGCCGTGCCGCTTGAATATATTGGCCCTGCTGCGCAGGCCGTAAGCTCAAATAACTCTGCGAGCCGAGCGCAGACATCGCCCAATAACGGCTGCGCTGACTCGCGCCTGGACCATAGTTAAAATTCGCATAACGCACAATGTAAGCCTCAGTCAGCGCACGGCATACTGTCTCCAAATCCAGCGCGGCTTGCCATCGAAAATTGAGACTGACCTGCCCCCTCGCCCCAGTGCTTATTTGATAAGCACCGTCAAACTCGACGTGCTGTTCGGGGCGGAGCGCTACAAAGATGCGCTGAGGGAATTCATGACTGCCTACCTGCAAGTAACTCTCACAGAGTTCGACGACATACTCACCAAGTGTATTAACCAAGGACACGGAGCGATTGTCGGTGCCAACCACCTCGAAATAGCGACCCTCGACAAAGTCCAAGGACTCACTGCGTTGCGCCATACCGAAGCGAGGCAGCAAACCGAGCACGAGACAAAGCAACAACTGCAAACCAGTACACGAGTTCATTAGCGAAGCTTCAGGCGCATCGTGTCTGCCACCAGTTCGACAGACTCGACTTTTTCCCATGCTTGTTGGCAGGCGACAAATTCATCGGTCTGCGAATAGGCCTGCAATAATGCCTGCAGCAACTGTTTACCCAGCCCAGCAATCACCGGGACCGCAGCATCATTCACACGCAGCGCACTGATTTGAAACTGCACCTGTGGGCCCGCAGAAAAACTCCCTTGCGCAATGATGATCCGATCATGTGTACTGCCATAGATGCTGACTTCGGTCGGCAAGTTGAGAAAAAATCCTGCGGCGGCATCGATAAAAAAGTTCGGCACGCCGGGCAGGATTACAATACCAGCCTCATCCCCAGCTGCTGCTGCGCTGGGCTTACGAAATTTAGCTGACATCCACGCATTGATCTCTCCCGCAGTCAGTTCGACCGTGGTCGCACTGCCATTCAATAAGACCTCACGTTTTTGCTCCCAACTACGACTGCTCGATACAGGGCCTTTGAAATAGGACCGATCTAACAACTGTAGCTCAGGGGTTTTTTCCAGATAGGCATTTAGGTCTGCCACCGATTTAAAGGAAGTCGGAGGCACCGAAGCTAAATATAGAACGCCTAAAAGGGCACCGACGAGTGCCAGCAAGACGGCAGAAACGGAAATACCCGCTAAGGTGGGGCCCTCTTGTTCGGCAGTTTTGGCAGCAGACATAATATTAAGGTGCTTGAGAGTTACTTTCCCGACTCAAGCGAGCGGTAACACAAGCTGGTCTGAGTCACTAGTAAAAGGAATCCAGCAAAAAAGGCGAACCCATAAAGCGGCACAGCGAATGCACAGATCCCAGCAAAAACAAGCACTGGCAGAATGAACTCAGCTGCCTGCATGTAACTCATCCGAGCAATTAACATCACATCCAACAAATCTCTGTAGTTGGAACGCATCTGCAGGCGATACAGCGCGGCGCAAAATAGCACCGATGCGACTAAAAACACCGAAGCCATAAATACGTATGCCAACGCACCGAGCCCAAGCGCACAGAACCCGGTGGCTAAGGACATTCCGACCACTAAGGGCAGCAACCAGTAGGCCAACCACACGACTGCGAATTTCAACCCATCCGCAAACAAGCCGGCCCAATCAGTCCATTCCGGCAGGCTGAGCTGGCCCGTACGCCGCAACTGCGCGGCAAAACGATACAAATAGCCGAACGCAAAGAGATTTACGATCGGGATAAAAGACAGCGCACTGCCGATTAATAATTTGCGGCCCAAATTCGGCTGACGAATTAAGTGGGCGAAAACTTCTTCAAATATGGGCTTTTCCTTCATAGCTAAGTTCAGTCAAGGTAGCGCAGTGAATCTGGCATTAAAAGAAAAATTGGCAACTTATCAAAAACGAGTGGAACGCGGCATTGAGCAACTGCTTCCCACCGCATCGACACGCCCCGAGCGGCTACACGCAGCCATGCGCTATTCGATGGAGGCTGGCGGCAAACGCATTCGCCCCGTGTTGATGATCGCGGCGAGTGAACTATTTCCTGCGCAAGCCGATCCACTCGCAGCGGCAGTGGCCATCGAGTGCCTGCACACCTATACGCTCATCCATGACGATCTGCCCTCCATCGACGACAGTGACCTACGTCGCGGACGTCCCTCCTGCCACATGCAGTTCGACCAAGCGACTGCAGTGCTGGCCGGTGATTCACTGCTGACTTACGCCTTTCAGCTATTGGCGGGAAACTACGCCCAACAACCGAGCCTCGCCACCGGACTCATCCACGACCTTGCCACCGCCAGTAGTAGCGAACGCTTGATCGGAGGACAAATGGAAGACATCGACAACGAAGGTAAACCAATCGATGCCGAAACACTGCGCTACATTCACGAAAACAAGACCGGCGCCCTACTCACTGCCGCATTAACGATGGGGCTGCGTTTTTGCGCCCCCACAGCGGAGCAGCTGCAGCAGATCGAAGCGGTGGGTTACCACCTCGGTCTGACCTTTCAAATCGTCGATGATATACTGGACGCTACATCGAATGCCGAAGAGCTCGGCAAACCAGTTGGCCACGACAGCGCCAGCGACAAGAGCACTTACGTTGCACTGCATGGCATCGCCGGTGCTCATCGCGAAGCAAAAAAACACACCGGCGCGGCGCTCGAAGCCGCCGAAGCACTGGGCGGCAACAACGCCTTCCTGCTGGACTTGATCGCCGACCTCGAACATCGAATCAACTAATGGCTGGGTTCACGGCAGTATATTACTGAGCTAGGACATGCCACTACCTGATTCATTGGCAAACGAGTCACCGACACTGGTTGCCGTGCGACAGCTGGTCTCGGTAAAAAGCAGCAACGACGGATGCCCATCGATGCCAGCGCATGTTACACCAGGACAGACTAAGCAGCGCCAAGGCCTAGGCTCAAACAACTCACTCAATCGCGAGAATCTCGCCGAACTTAGCATTTGGTAGCGCAAAGGTATCGCCGACCTTATAACCTCGTAAACGACCTGCCAAGGGCGACTGCGCGGTGATCACTGTAACCTCAATGTGATCCATTGAGATCACCTGGCCACCAGCCACACCAGCCAAGAAGAACACCTCTTCAGATCCGTCGAAGTCGCATTTAAACAATGCCCCAAGCGAGACATCCGTATTCGTCTTGAGCAAATCTTCGCGCTCGGACTGGAGCTCTTCTACCGCGTCGGCCCACTGCTTCGCTTGCCCAGCCTGACCGGCGGCGAGATAGGACGCTTCCAAGCCTTGTGTATCCCATTGCGATTCTGCCCGAGATTCTTCGCTGGTTGCGTATTCGGCGGCATCTTGCGAGGCTTTCACCGCATGCAATGCCTCGACACGTAACGTATCAATCAAGGTATTAAAAAATAAAGTCTTATCCATAAGTTAAACGAATAGTGTCGTGGGCTGAAACATAGATTTCAAATTAAATAATTCGGAGCCGAGCGGGATACGTGGCTTGGGATGCGAGAATGCAGCAGATAACAAAAATCCCTTGGGGAAGTTCGCACCACAACAGACAGCCAGTATGTTAATTCGGCTTAATACTAACGTAGAAACCCCAATCCACGCAACCGAATTTACTACATCTTCCGCTTGATCCTGACTTCGAAGTGCGCACAGTCTGCCCCGATCATGAACGCCCTCACATCTAAACGCACTACCGAGTATCAACCTTGGCTCTTTGCTTTCTGCGTCTTCGCACTTTGCTGGATCACGCCGCTGCTATTTGCAGGCGGGTTTACGACCAGCATTCGTGCGGGCATGGCTTTTTTAGACTGGCCACTTTCAAATGGCTCGCTGAACCCGCAAGATTGGACCATCCAATCCGATATGCTTGCGGAGCACAGCCATCGCTTGCTCGGCATGATTATAGGCTTCCTCTCTCTCGGCCTGCTGCTGCTAATGTGGCTACGGGAAGAACGTGCATGGATGCGCCAGCTCGCCCGTGTGTTAGTGCTGGTTGTCATACTGCAAGGAGTTTTGGGTGGCGCCCGCGTGCGCTTCGATACGCTGAACACCATGGCGGAGCACAATCTGGTTGCTCAAAGCTTCGCAGTGATCCACGCCTGTGGCGCCATGGTCGTGCTCGGGATTCTGATCTCACTGACACTTGGCAGTTCGAGAAGTTGGATCGAGCGCCAGAGCGGTTTTGTTCGTCCCGTACCAGCCTCACTTAAACGCTGGGGAATCGCCAGCACCATCGCAATCTTTCTACAAATTTTAATCGGAGCAATCATGCGCCAAGCGGAAGCTGGTTTAGCGATCGCGCAATTTCCGATGGCCCGCCCAGGGAGCTTATTACCCGGCTATTGGAATTTCGATGTGAGCATCCACTTCGCTCACCGTGTTGGTGCAGTTATTGTGACGCTTTTCCTGCTCATTTATTTAAGTAAGCTGTGGGCAAACCCGAATACGCGGAAGGCTCTAATCGTCGGAATTCTGAGTGTAATAGGCCTTCTCTTTGTGCAGGTTTATCTCGGCGCCCTGACTATCTGGACTGTAAGAAATCCTTATGTCGCAACGATTCACCATCTCGTCGGTGCTTTTCTACTTGCCAGCACGTGGGGCTTAACTTTTCTAGCTCATCGCTCCGTGGTCCCGAAGCCGACAATCTAGTCAGCTTCGATTCACACAAATACACCACTCTATCGCTGACGTACCAGTTGAGTCATCAAACTACAGAATCCTCTCCAATCGCCGGTGCTACAGAATCGGAGGTTTCGTTGCGCGATCGCGTCGATGACTTCTATGAGCTGACCAAACCGCGCTTGAGCTTCATGTCAGTGGTCACCGCAGTGGCTGGCTATTTATCCGCTGATCCGACACGAGACTTCAGCGTGCTGTTCAGTCTGCTCGTCGGCACTTCGCTGGCGGCCGGTGGGGCAGCAGTGCTCAATCAGTGGCTGGAGCGCGAAGCCGACGCCAAAATGGTGCGTACCAAGGATCGTGCGATCCCAGCTGGACGTATCACACCGATACACGCATTTATTTATGGGATGGGGCTGAGTATTCTCGGTTGCTGGTTACTCTACAAAGGGGCGAATTTACTCGCTGGCACATTGACCGCGGCGACGATCGCCTCCTATGTGTTGCTGTATACGCCACTGAAGCGCTTCACGACTTGGAACACTTTAGTCGGAGCGATCCCCGGCGCACTGCCGCCACTGATTGGATGGGCCGCCGCCGAAGGTCGGATCAGCACGCTCGGTTGGATCTTATTTGCAATTTTGTTTCTGTGGCAGATGCCACACTTCTTCGCGATCGCATGGACGCACCGCAAGGACTACGCGCAAGGTGGCTTTGTGATGCTCTCAAATGCTGACAGCACTGGCCAGAAAGTTGCGATTCAATCCTTGGTATTTTGCTTGGCCCTGATCGTCAGCACCTTGCTGCCGGTACTATTGGGCTACGCGACATGGATCTATGGTGTCATCGCCATTGCGGCCGGCATTTATTACCTACGCCCAGCGATCGCATTCCTCAAAGCTGATCAACGCGATGCGGCCGCACGCCAGCTGTTTTTTGCCTCGATCTTTTACTTGCCCGCCCTGCTGCTGCCATTGGTGCTCGATCTCTGGTTACTCTAAGGGAGTCTAGAACAACGGAGAGTCGTTAATAAATATGTCCTTTACTGAAACACTACCGACAGTCAATGCGCTCCTTAATGGCTGTGCTACGTTGCTACTGACTGCAGGTTTCATCTGCATCAAGACCGGCCGCGAAAAAGCGCACCGCACTTGTATGGTCAGCGCGTTCAGCGTATCCATCGTTTTTCTAGTGTTTTATGTGCTACACAAATACCTCGTGCAGGGGGTGCATACGCCCTTTGGCGGCGAAGGCGCATGGCGCACGTTTTACTACATTATGCTGGTGACGCACATCGTGTTAGCCATCGCAATCGTGCCACTGGTGCTCACCACGCTGACGCTTGCAATCAAAGGTAAACGCGAGAGACACCGCGCCTGGGCACGCTGGACCTTCCCGATTTGGTATTATGTCTCCGTCACTGGCGTACTGGTATATTGCTTTCTCTATCAATGGTTTTAGACAACTATCCGATTACCTCAACTAATAGTAATCAATAGGATTTCTGATTGATTATAATATACGAAGATTATCTTGTCAGCCGGCATTCGCGCCCCTATCAAATTTGCATTGATTCTCCAATAAATCACACTCTCTTTTTTCCTTCCAACTTATTGACCACTCACTAACTGTGAAGCACTCATTCCGCGGCCTTATCGCACTCGCATCCTCGCTCATCGCACTCATCCTCTTGGCTGGTTGCGACACGAACACCCGCATGTCAACGTTTGACACCAAGGGACCGATTGCAGAGGCACAACTTGATCTCTTCATGATAACGGTCTGGGTGAGTCTGTTCATCTTTGTGCTGGTTGGTGCGGTGTACATCGTCGCCATGTTCAAGTTTCGTGAGCGCAAGGACGACGATCGCCCACTACCCGTCCAAAGCCACGGCAACCCGCTGATCGAAATCGGCCTGATTGGCGCATCGATCCTGCTCCTCGTAATAATCGCGGTGCCGACACTGCGTGCGATCTGGTATACTCACGACTTCCCCGTGACTGAAGAAAGTAAACTCGGTGCTTGGTATCAAGGCGAAGGCCTCAGCGCAGCCGAAGAAGACAAGCCATTAACTATCCGAGTCGAAGGTTACCAATGGTGGTGGGGCTTTGCCTACCCACAGCTCGGGATCACTTCAGCCAACGAGTTAATCATTCCAGCAGGCAAGGCCATTCGCCTAGAGCTGCGCTCCAAAGATGTCATCCACTCATTCTGGCTCCCACGCATCGCGGGTAAGGTTGATCTGATTCCTGGACGATCAAATGGAATGTGGATTCAAGCGGGCGACAGTATTGAAGACTGGCAGGAAAAATCAGGTGCCACTGGTTCTGACGAAGAACTCCGCGCCGCCTACGCACGCTACCTGCAAGAGGAGATTCACAATTACTACTATGGTCAGTGCGCTGAATATTGTGGAGATTCGCATGCACGCATGCTGTTCCGGGCGTCCGTAGTCAGTGACGACGACTTTGCCTCATGGGTCTCTGAAATCAAAACCGGTCACCAAGCTCCAGACGACATGGCTTGGGAAGACTGGTATGCAGCCAACGATGAGTCTCCGGAAAAACTCACTGGCGATATCAACGAAGGCCTTCAGCTCTTCATGTCTCGCGGTAAATGCGCAACTTGCCACGCAGTCAACGGCAACCCTCGCGCCGTAGGCGTCGCAGGACCAAACCTGACTAAGGTTGCCTCTCGCCTGTCGGTTGCAGCAGGTTGGCTCAACCATCGTGCCGAAGACGGCTCGGTGGACATCGAACAACAGTACGCGAATTTCTATAAGTGGATCAAAGAGCCCAACACCGTCAAACCTGGTAACCTCATGTGGAAAGCCAATGGCGGTGGTATCGGCGAACTCGACGAGCTGCTTACTGACGACGAAATTCACAAAATCTCCCTTTACCTGCAAACCCTCAAGTAGACCACTACCATGAGCAGCACGCTGACAAAACCCACCACACCCGCAACGCACGATCACGCGCTCAAACCCGAGAAAAGTAATCTCGGTCTAATGCGACCTGACCACAGTAAGAGCGTGATTATCGATTGGCTCACGACTGTAGATCACAAAAAGATCGGCATCATGTATGGTGCGATGGCGTTATTCTTCCTCCTGGTCGGCGGCCTTGAAGCCTTGATCATTCGTGCACAGCTAATCGTGCCGGAAAATGACTTAGTCTCCGCTGAGCGCTATAATCAGTTGTTCACAATGCACGGCACCACCATGATTTTCCTCGCGATCATGCCACTCAATGCCGCGTTCTTCAATTTCCTCGTGCCCCTACAAATCGGTGCACGCGACGTGGCCTTCCCACGAATTAATAGCTTCAGCCTATGGGCATTCGTTGCGGGCGCGTTGGTATTGAATTTCAGTTGGTTAATGCAAGCCTTTGGCGAACTCGGCTGGTTCACCGCGTCTGGCCCGACTGCTGGCATGACCGATTTCGTCCCTGGTATGGGTTGGTTCGGCTATGCGCCCTTGACCGAGCGCCAATTTACGGGTGTTGGCACCGACTTCTGGATCATGGGTCTGCAAATTCTAGGTATCGCATCTTTAAGTGCCGCGATGAATTTCATCGCAACCATCATCAATATGCGTGCCCCAGGTATGAAGATGATGCGCCTGCCGGTATTCACTTGGATGACACTGATCGTATCCCTGCTGATCGTTTTCGCATTCCCGGCAATCACCATTGCCCTAGGACAGCTCATGTTTGACCGAGTGTTCGACACCAGCTTCTTTCAAGTGGCACAAGGTGGCCAACCGATTCTGTGGCAGCACTTGTTCTGGATTTTCGGCCATCCGGAAGTTTACATCCTGGTGCTCCCAGCAATGGGAATCGTCTCCGAGGTGCTCCCCACTTTCTCGAAGAAGCCATTATTTGGTTACTCGATCGTGGTATTCTCTGGCGCAGTGATTGGTTTCCTCGGATTCGCTGTTTGGTCACACCACATGTTCACCACTGGCTTGGGCAAAGTTGCAACAGCAGCCTTCTCGCTGCTGACGATGGCCATCGCCGTGCCCACTGGTGTTAAAATCTTTAACTGGATCGGCACACTCTGGGGTGGTCGTGTACGCTTCGACGCACCGATGATTTTCAGTGTCGGCTTCATCTGGATGTTCATGATGGGCGGATTCTCCGGGATCATGCACTCCGCAGCACCGGCAGACGCACAACAACAAGATAGTTACTTCGTGATCGCCCACTTCCACTACGTGGCAATTGGTGGCATCTTGCTCGCCTCGATCAGTGGTCTTTATTTCTGGCTACCGAAGATCCTCGGGAAAATGTGGGCAGGTAAGCTCAGCACCTGGGTCGCGATCTTATCGACGGTCGGCCTGAACGTGACTTTCTTCCCGATGCACTTCCTCGGATTGATCGGCATGCCACGCCGCACACACACTTACCTCTCCGGCTTCGGTTGGGATGGCTACAATATGGTCTGCAGTATCGGCGCATTTATCCTCGGCTTCTCGATCTTGCTGTTCGTGATCGATATCATTCTCCTCATGACCAAGGGCAAACCTGCGGGTAACGACCCATGGGATGCGCGCACGCTCGAGTGGGCAACCACCTCGCCGCCGCGCAGCTACAATTTCGCTCGCACACCGATTATTCCAGCACGTGATGCACTGTGGGAGCACAAGCACGGCGCAGAAAACCGTAAGATCACTTATGTCGAGGAAGGCAGCCACGGCATTCACATGCCAAGCCAATCGTGGATGCCATTTGTCGCCTCCTTCGGATTTATCCCGCTCGGCTTGGGGCTCTGCCTGATGCAAGCTGGTGTGGCATACATGGGCTACGTAACTATCAGTGGCCTAGTCATCATAACACTCGGTGCAACTCTCTGGGCAATCGAAGGCCCAGGCGGCTACCACATTCACCCGAAGGAAGACGAAATCTAAGGCCTCGCTCTTCAGTTTTTCACAGCATTTAAGTTTTTATAAAATAATGAGCGACGACGCCCACAACAACGACAGCCATCACAACTTGATGGTCGACAACAAGAAGCTCTTCATGTGGCTGTTTCTTGGTTCCGACTGCATGTTCTTTGGCACCATGATCTCGACACACCTGATATATCGTAAGCTATATCCAGAGTCGTTTGATCCAACTAGCCTCTTCAGCCTGGAGCTCACCTCCTTCTCGACCTTCATCCTGCTAATGAGTTCGTTCCTGATGGCACTCGCAGTGTCCGCGATGCACAAAGGCGACATCAAGTCATTCCGCCGCAACACACTCGGCGTGATCTTCTTCGGACTAATCTTCCTGGCTTGCCAAGTATTTGAGTTCACTGAATTCGTCCATGAGGGCCTGACCCTAAAGAGCGGCACTTTTGGCTCTACTTTCTTCATGCTGACCGGCACTCACGGGGTGCACGTGGCGATCGGTCTATTTTGGCTGACCTGCATGTATTTCTACTCCTACACGGGTAAGATGGATCCGCACGAAAGTGCCATTGATGTTGAAGTCGCTGGCCTTTACTGGCACTTTGTGGATATCGTCTGGATCATCATCTTCACTGTAATCTACCTGATCGAATTCATTAAATAAGGACGCCCATCATGTCTGACACGCTTTCTACATCCCACGCTGACCACAGCGGCGAAGAACAAAAGTACCACGCCTTTATTAATTTGGCACTGGTCTTAGCAGCGATCACTGGCATCGAATTGGTGCTCGTTTACCTGCCGATCAATGGCACTTTTATCTTCGCTACGCTCGTTTCGCTCTCGCTGTTTAAGTTTTTCAGCGTGATCGCATGGTTCATGCATCTACTGTATGACAAGCTGATCCTGACTCTGGCGTTTGGCACCGGTCTATCGATCGCATCTGGCACGGTGGTCGCGCTGATGTTCATTATGGATCGTGGATTTGTCGATTTCGAGGCCATCTCTGCATTCTAGATTCAAACCAGAGTTGAGATTTCTAAGGACGACAGGAAATTGTCGTCCTTTTTTTCTGCCATTCACTCAGCCGAAGAATTTTAGCGATTGAGTCGCCACTCCGCATACCGACACAGACACCGAACTCATGCAACTCCACTGGCACACCGAACCTCTGCTCCTGATCACACTCTTGATGATCGGCTGGCTCTACGCGCTCGGCATCGGGCCACTCAGAGAACGCATCGCCCCCGGCACTGACTTCCCCCGCGGCCAAGCGATCTTGTTCTACCTCGGCTTAATCATCGCCTATCTAGCAGTCGGCTCGCCGCTCGACCAGATCGGCGAACAGTTCCTGTTTTGCGCACACATGACACAGCACATGCTGTTGATCTACTTCAGCCCGGTGCTATTTATCTTTGGCACGCCAAGTTGGTTGATCGATTGGCTACTCAAGCCGGAGTGGTTACGCAAAACCATGAACCTGCTCACCCACCCAGCCTGCGGCGGCCTGCTGTTCACCTTCATCTATACCGCATGGCACATCCCCGCACTCTACGAAGCGGCGCTGCACGACAAACGTATTCACATCTTAGAGCATTGGACGATGTTTTCACTCGGCATACTCATGCTTTGGCCCTACCTGACACTGTCGACGCGCGTGCCTCGCCGCAGCTATGGCATTCGAATGCTGGCGATCTTCTTACTCATGGTCGGCCAACTGCCAGTGTTTGCCTTTCTTACCTTCGCCGGGGAAGCAATCTACCCAACTTACGCCTGGGCGCCTCGCATCATCGATCTGGACCCGCTCAATGATCAAATTCTGGGCGGTATCATAATGAAAGTCGTAAATATGGGATTTTCTCTTACCATTCTTGCAATATCCTTTTACTTTTGGGCAAAGAGTGAAGAACAGGATGACCCTATCCCCACACCAGCCGCCACAAAAACCCCACAAAGCGCTAATTAAAAATGACTTGGGAAATATTATTTGTTTTTGCGCTCCTGATCTTCGCGATCACGAGTTTCATCTGGGAACGCATCCCAGCGGACCTCACTGCAATCACTGTATTTGGCGTGCTGATTTTCGTCAGCATGATCAGCAAGAGCCCAGAACTCCCGACACTCGAAAACCTATTAAGCGTTTTTGGTAATTCCGCACCCCTGACGATTGCGGCGATGTTTATCGTCAGTGGATGCCTTGAACGCACTGGCGCGATTGAGCTGATCACTGGCTATTTAAGGCGAATGGTCAAACTCCCGTACAGGAGCTTCATCTTCATCATGGTCATCGGTGTGGCCGCAGTATCTGCATTTATCAATAACACGCCGGTCGTGATTGTATTGATGCCCGTGGTGCTCACCCTCTCCCGAGAAATGGGGATCGCGTCCTCCAAACTACTGATCCCGCTGTCCTACGCATCGATCTTTGGCGGCACCTGCACCCTGCTTGGCACCAGCACCAACTTACTCGCCAGCGGTATCTTAGTCGAATCTGGTCATGCGCCGATTGGTATGTTCGAACTCGCAGCAGTCGGCCTGCCGATCCTAGCATTCGGTTCGCTCTACCTGGTTCTGTTTGGCGACAAACTACTCCCCCACCGCGAGACTCTGACTTCGATCCTCAGCGATGAAGAGCGCAAGGAGTTTATGACCGAAGCCTTCGTGCGCGCTGGATCTGAACTCAAAGGCCAGACCGCACTCGAAAGCGGCATGCTTAAGGGGCGCGGCATCCGCCTACTTGAAATTGTGCGCCACGGGGTAGCCACCACAGGCGATCCGAGAAAAACAAAACTCGAGGTCGGTGACCGACTGGTGCTGGCCTGCCGCCCATCCGGAGTTGCCGAAGCACATTCGATCAAAGGTATCGCCTTGCACAGCGAAATATCCGCCGGTCTGGAAACTATCGCGACGGATGAAGGTGCACTGGTCGAAGGTGTGGTCGGCCCACACGCAACCATCCTCGGTAAGACACTCGGCGAGATCAACTTCCGCCAACGCTTCCGTATCGTCGTCGTCGCCGTGCACCGCAAAGGGCACAATCAGCGCGACCGACTCGACAGCCTACGCCTACAGCCCGGCGACACTCTGCTGATGATGGGCTCGACTAAGGCAATCAACTCGCTCTCCTCCAGCGACGAGATCATTCTGCTAGATCGGCCACGCGTGCCAGCTCGCAGTATCCGCGCGAAAATGCCCATCGCCATCGGCATCACCATCGCAATTGTCACACTCGCCACACTCAACATCGTGCCCATCGTCGCCGCCGTCGCACTAGGCGTGGCAATTTTAATGCTGACTGGCTGCATGAAATCGAAAGATGCTTATTCTTCGGTCGAGTGGAGTCTTTTGATGATTATTTTCGGCATGCTTGCGCTCGGGCAAGCAATGGACTCCACCGGCGCCAGCCTGTTAATCGCCGAGAATATGATTGGTGTGGTGCAAAACTTTGCCCCTGAGCATCTACAGAGCGTCATGATGCTCGCGTTCGTCTACATCATTACATCGACGTTCACTGAGTTCCTCTCAAACAATGCCGCGATCGCGCTGATGGTGCCGATTACACTCGGTATCGCCACGACACTCGGCATCGACCCTCGTCCGCTCGTGGTCGGCGCCTGTATCGCCGCCTCTGCGAGCTTCGCGACACCCATCGGCTACCAAACCAATACCTACGTGTATGGTGTCGGTGGCTACAGGTTCTTCGATTTCACCAAGGTCGGCCTACCGTTGAATATCATCTGCTTCATCGTCACCGTATTTGTCGTGCCGATATTCTGGAGCTTTTAAAATGGTGTAGCCATTTTGGAGGATGAGAGTCGGACAGTAGAAAAGTACCAAGGTCACCATTTTCAAACCCTCCAATCCCAATGTGACTTAATCCTACTCTGACTCATTATCTTAATCATTCCCTGCGAGTGAGACGGAGGATTAAGAGCAAGATTAGGAGTATGATTAGGAGTATGATTAAGAATAGACCGTATCACATCCTCGGCCTTACCACCTTCCAACTTGCAAACCCTTCATACCTTCCCACTAGATCTAATTCAAATAAACTGAATTAGATGTAATACATCGAGCTGGTATCCTCCACAACGAAGGCTTCCAGCGTGTAGCTGCTGATCTTTTTCTCGAATTCAACGCCGATATCGCTCCAAATACTGGCGACGCGTTCACCAGAATGCCCTTGATCGTCGAATGTGCGCTCGAGGAGGTCACCATCCACCGCCGTGACGATCTCGTCCAATCGGATTCGCTCAGGTGCCCGTGCGAGCGCATAGCCACCCTGCTTGCCGCGTTTACTGACAATCAACCCCGCATTGCGCAGCTCGTTCAAAATCTGCACTAGATAGTTGGCCGGTATTTTTTCCGCCTCAGCCAATTCATCGATATGGGCCAATTTTTCTTGGCCATGAGTGCGGGCTAACTGTGCCAAGACACGGCAGGCATATTCAAGCTTATGGGAAAGTTTCACAGCGCTTAAGTTAGGCTCTTGACTCAAGAAGTAAACTTGAATCTCTGCGGCCGCCACAAGGTCCCGCCAAAAAGCCCGCAAGTAACTAAATATCAACCGGATAGGATACATTAAAAAAAACCACTAAAAAGTCACTTTTTTGTGGTCAGAGCACTATTTTGAGAGCATAAATAAGCGCTTATGTCAGAACAAGAAAAGCCTGAAGATTTACAGCCTCAAAAGCCTCGAAAAGATGTCGCCAACGACGCCCCTAAGGACGTCTATGACTCTTCCAAAATCCAGAAGCTTGAGGGACTGGAAGGTGTCCGTAAACGCCCCGATATGTATATCGGCGACACCAACGAACGTGGCCTCCACCACTGTGTTTTTGAAATCGTCGATAACTCGATCGATGAAGCCCTCGCCGGTTACTGCTCGCAGATCACCGTCAGCATCCACAACGACGGCTCCTGCTCAGTTGAGGACGACGGTCGCGGCATCCCAGTCGACATTCACCCCAAGTATAACATCCCCTCACTTGAGCTGGTGATGACCAACCTGCACGCGGGTGGTAAATTTGGCAAAGGCGCTTACCAAGTGTCCGGCGGTCTCCACGGTGTGGGCGCGAAGTGCGTCAATGCGGTCTCCGAATGGTTCGAGGTCGAAGTCCGTCGCGATGGCAAGGTTCACAAGATGGAATTCTCGCGCGGCAAGACGACCGAGAAGATGAAAATCATCGGCGATACCAAGCGCAACGGCACACGTATCGCATTCTCCCCCGATCCGGAAATTTTCGAAACCACCCGCGACTTCAAAGCTGAACTACTCGGCAAGCGCCTGCGTGAACTCGCCTTCCTGAATCCGGGCATTCATATCACATTCGTCGATGAGCGCGTCAACAAGACCACGGCATTCATCTTCAAGGATGGCATCTCCGAATACGTCTCATTCCTCAATGAGAACAAAAACGTCGTCCACGAAGACCCAATCAGCATCCACGGCGAGGCGCCAACGCCTAACCCCGACCTCGACGCCAACATCGTCGTCGATATCGCACTGCAATATAACGACAGCTACAGCGACCAAATTTACGCCTACGCCAACTCGATTCACAATGTCGAAGGTGGCACTCACCTCTCTGGCTTCCGCACTGCGCTGACCCGCGTGATTAATTCTTACGCAAAGCAGAACAATCTGATTAAGGAGAAAGATCCAAGCCTCAGCGGCGACGACACGCGTGAAGGTTTGACTGCGATTGTTTCGGTTAAAGTGCCAGAACCACGCTTCGAGGGTCAGACCAAGACCAAGCTCTCCAATGGCGAAGTCGATGGCATCGTCCAGAAGATCACCGGCGAGCAACTCAAGTATTATTTCGAGACCAACCCACAGACCGCCAAACGTCTGATCGAAAAGACCCTGCACGCAGCTCGCGCTCGTGAAGCGGCTCGTAAGGCTCGCGAAACTGTCCGTAAAGGCGCACTTTCTGGCGGCGGTCTTCCAGGCAAACTCGCCGACTGTTCCTCCAAGGATCCAGCCAACTCCGAGATTTATATTGTGGAAGGTGACTCGGCGGGTGGTTCCGCTAAGCAAGGTCGTGATCGTGCCACACAAGCGATTCTGCCAATTCGTGGTAAGCTACTCAATGTTGAGAAAGCCCGCCTCGATAAGGTGCTCAACAATAACGAAATCCGCAGCCTCATCACCGCAATGGGCACCGGTATCGGTGACCACGAAGGTCCGGGCGCATTTGATGCATCGAAAGCTCGTTACCACAAAATCATCTTGATGACCGATGCGGACGTCGACGGTGCGCACATTCTTACCCTCCTCCTCACCTTCATCTTCCGCCAAATGCGCGGTCTGATCGAATCGGGATACGTTTACATCGCGCAACCGCCACTCTACAAAATTAAGCGCAAACGCCGCGAGCAATACATCGACAACGATGCACAGCTCAACCGCATCCTGCTCGAACTCGGCACTGAGGATGTCAATCTCATCCGTGTGCGCGATCAAAAGGATCTAGACAGCGAGACGATCGAGCAAATCGTCCAGATCCTGTCACGTATGGAAGTGGTCGGGCGCGGCGTGACTCGATACGGTTGCGACTTTGCGACGTATCTCGATCAGCATCATAAAGAGACTCAAGAGCTACCGCGCTATATCGCTCGCATCCGCACCGGAAATGTCGAAGAGTTCCGCTACCTGCGCAACGACGACGAGCGCTCAGCCTTCCACGTGGAATTCGGCCTCGCCGACGCCGACGCAAGCGACACCCTCAATCGCGAAGTTGAGAACGACGCAGGCGTGACTGTCCAGCAACGCGTATCTCTTCACGAGATCTACGAATCCACGGAGATGACGAAGTTACTACGCAAACTTGCAGATGCTGGCATGGACGTAAACACATTCAGTAAGAGCGATGAAGCACGCTACCACTTGATCGAAAACAAGGGCGACGAAAAGAAGGAGAACATCATTGAGCTGAACTCCATCATCGAGCTGATCGAAAACATCCGCACCATCGGTCGCCGCGGCCTCAGTATTCAACGATACAAAGGTCTCGGGGAAATGAACCCGAAGCAACTCTTCGAAACCACCATGGATCCGAAGACACGTAACCTGCTCAAGGTAAACATCGCCGACGCCGCAGTCGCCGATGGCATCTTCTCCATGCTGATGGGCGAAGACGTCCCTTCCCGCCGTGCCTTCATCGAAGACAACGCTCTGAACGTCTCTTACTTAGACGTATAAAACATTCAGAGTCCGAAGGTGCGAAGGTATTAAAGTAACAAAGTAGAGCACATTCAACTTATTAGCTTTTTCAACCTTCCCACTTTTCCACATTTAAACTTTCCAACTTTTTAGCTCATGTCCGAAGAACTCCCACCAGAATTACCAGCAAAAATCCCAAACGATGCAGATCGCGCGGAAGTCACATCGATCATCGATATTATGCAGACCGCATACATCGATTACTCGATGTCCGTTATCGTTAGTCGCGCCCTGCCCGACGCACGCGACGGACTCAAACCCGTGCAGCGCCGCATCCTCTACGCGATGCTCCGTGAAGGCCTGCTGCATAATCGCAACTTCGATAAGTGCGCCGGTGTAGTCGGGGAAGTCCTAAAGAACTACCACCCACACGGTGATAGCTCCGTTTACGACACCCTCGTCCGACTCGCTCAACACTGGGTCATGCGCTATCCGCTGATCAAGCCACAAGGTAACTTCGGTTCCATTGATGGTGATCCCCCTGCTGCGTATCGTTATACCGAGTGTAAGCTCGAAGCGATCGCCGAAGAGATGCTCAAGAACATCGACGAAGATACCGTCGATTTCATCCCCAACTATAAGGAAAGCACCACCGAGCCTACCGTCCTACCAGCAGCGTTGCCGAATCTTTTGATGAATGGCTCCACGGGTATTGCGGTCGGCATGACCACCAATATCCCGCCGCACAATTTGAGCGAAGTCATCGACGCCGCTTGTGCGATCATCGACAATCCAAACATCAGCTTGGATGACCTAATCGACATCATCCCAGGCCCTGACTTCCCAGGTGGTGGCTTTGTGCATGGCACTGCCGGCATCCAGAGTTACCTCCGCACTGGTCGTGGTATCGTCCGCACACGTGGTATCGCAGAAGTCGTCGAGACCAAGGGACAGGAAGAGATCATCATCTCGGCCATCCCTTATAACGTCAATCGCGCGACACTCGTCATGCGTATCGCAGAGCTCATCACCGACAAGTCGATCGACGGCATCTCAGATCTGCGTGATGAGTCCACCGAGACCACACGTATCGTTATCGAACTGAAACGTGGTGCGATCCCTCGCGTCATTATTAATCAACTTTACAAGAGTACTGCTCTTGAAAGCTCTTTCGGTGTCATCCTCCTTGCGCTCGACAACCGTCGTCCGAAGCAGATGAACATCAAGGAAATGATCGGTTGCTACATCGATCACCGCCGCGAAGTCATCTACCGCCGCACACAGTTTAAGCTGCGTAAAGCAGAGGCACGTGCCCACATCCTCGAAGGCTTCCGTATCGCCCTCGATAATCTCGACGACTTCGTTAAGATCATCCGCGCATCGAAGAACCGCGACGAAGCGAAGAAGAACTTGATGGCGACCTATGACATCTCGGAATTGCAGACCAACGCGATTCTCGAACTGCGCCTCTACCAGCTCACTGGCCTCGAACGCGGCAAGATCGAAGAAGAGTATGCAGCCCTCATGGAGCTCATCGCTTACCTTCGCGACATCGTCGACAACGAGCATCGCCTACTCGAAGTGATCAAGGAAGAACTCGGCGAAATGCGCGAGAAATACGGCAATCCACGCCGCTCCGAGATCCTCGCAGTCGATGGCGACCTCAGCATGGAAGACATCATTCCAAACGAAGGCTGCATGATCACCATCACTCATAAGGGCTTCATGAAGCGCACGTCGCTCGACGAATACCGTTCACAGAAACGCGGAGGCAAGGGCGTCATCGGCTCAGGCCAATACGAAGAAGACTTCGTAGAGCACCTCTTCACTGCAAGCACACACGACAACATTATGTTCTTCATGAACAGTGGTCGCGTGTATGTCGAAAAGGTCTACAACCTTCCAGAAGGTTCACGTATCGCCAAGGGACGCGCCCTCGCCAACATTCTCGAACTCCAAAAGGGTGAGAAGATTGCTGCGATGATTTGCGTCGATGGTTTCGAAGAGTCCGAGCAACGCATCGTCCTCGCCACCGAAAAGGGTGTCACCAAGAAGACCATGCTCTCCGACTACCGCAACCACCGTAAGGGCGGCCTGATCGGCATCAACATCGACGAAGGCGACAACCTCATCGGCGCTCGCCTCACAAATGGCAGCGACGATATCGTGCTCGTCACCAGTAACGCACAATCCATTCGCTTCCCGGAAACGGACCTTCGCGATCAAGGACGTGCAACTCGTGGTGTCCGCGGTATCAAGCTCAAGACTGAGAAAGACAAGCTCGTCGCCATCGAGATCGTCACTGAAGGCGCCAAGCTCCTCATCGCAGGTGCCAACGGCCTCGGCAAGCGCACTGACTTCTCCGACTACCGCGTTCAATCACGCGGTGGCTCCGGTATCATCGCAATCAAGTCTGACAAGGTTGTCGGCGCTCTCAGCGTCACCGACGAAGACGAGATCATGATGTTCACCAAGAAGGGCCAAGCGGTCCGCAGCCCGATCGACACCGTTCGTGTTACCGGTCGTGCCGCAAGCGGCGTGAAGCTAGTCAACCTCGCAGCCCGAGACGCCCTGATCGGCATCTCTAAGGTGGTCGCCTCCGACGAGGAGGAATCCGGCGAAGAGGAGGAAGTCGAACTCATCGAAGGTGAAGCACCCGCAGCAGGCACCGCGCCCGAAGCAGCTGCACCAGAAGGCGACGCAACCGAAGAGTAGATTGTACTCGATAATTGTTTAACAAAAGCCGCTACACATCGTGTAGCGGCTTTTTTGTGCGCGTCTCCCTGGTCGTAGGGGCTTTGCTGGTGATGATGCCCTTGGGTGCGAAGACCGCGCCAAGGCGCCCACGACAGAAACGTTCGACACCTCTCAACAGCTCCCCGATCTCACGATCGAGGCCACGACAGAAACGTTCGACACCTCTCAACAGCTCCCCGATCTCACGATCGAGGCCACGACAGAAACGTAGAAGCGACACTCCTGTCGCTTTGCATCGTGCAAGGTTGCGGAAACTAAAGCGACACTCCTGTCGCTTTGCATCGTGCAAGGTTGCGGAAACTAAAGCGACAAGAGTGTAGCTTTGCATCGTGCAGGTTGCGGAAACTAAAGCGACAAGAGTGTCGCTTCCACAGAAGAAAGCAAAAGCTCGGACGACTTGCCCAAACAACACTTCAGAGATAGATTCACAAACGGCAGCACTCCTGCACGCTCTCCAACTCCCCCACTCCTCACCCACCATGCCGCTCGTTCAAGTCACCTCCAACCTAGCGCTCACCGACGTGGAAAAGTCCAACTGCTTACAGACGCTTTCCAAGGCAGTTTCCGAGCTACTCGGAAAATCCGAAGACTTCGTCATGACCAGCTGGATCAGCGCGAAGATGACCATGGCTGGCACAGAACACCCAACCATGTTCGTCGACCTACGCGCAATCCGCCTACCCGAGGACGCTCCGCAACGGCTCACCGCCGAACTTTGCGAACGCATTCGTCTGACCACCGAGATTCAGGCCGATCGTATCTACATCAACTACCGCAACGAACCCCCCAGCAACTGGGGCTGGAATGGCAAGACCTTCGGCTAACACGCGACTGAATTCTATCCGCGAATCTTAGTGATACTCTCTTGGGGAAAAACCCCCTTTGTTGCAGTATAATGTGTCTTGATTGCATCGATCACATGAATCGCACCCAGAAATACAAAAGTGCCGATCCACACAGCCATGGGCTCCTCGCCTTCATTGATTAGCTCCAGATTTCCAACGATCATAGAAAACCACAAAAACAGCATAAAGAGCAGTTCAAGGACTCCCAACTTAGACCCAAGATAGATATCACCCAACACCGGCATCAGCAATGAACGGAGCGCCGCCTGCTTAGGCGTCTTGTATTCCAACTGACAATGATTGCAACTAGGGGCACTCTTCAAATGGACAGGCTCATAGCAAGCAGGGCAAAGATTGGTAATCGAAGGCGCGCGCTTATCGATCAAATCGACATTGTCTGCGATTAAAGGATTCAAGAATTCTTTAAGGAACTTACGATCCTTCCCCGCGATACGCGCAAAGACGACAGATTTCTTATTACGGAACTTAAGCGACAGTGATCCCGTAAACGATGATTTCACACAGATCAGATCCGCATAATTAATCACGCTCACAAACTTCCCCAGTTTCTGTTTACCTGTAATGTGGATCAACAGAATACGCTCAGAAGTAAAGACAAAGGCATTATGATTATAATAATACATAATCCAACCGATGAATAACTGCTCTAGGCTGCTTTGCTTAATGCCATCCGTCAGATAGAGGACACGTTCCCCCTCTTGAAGCATGCCCCGAATCACTGAATCAAGCACCTGTAGCTGCTTCAGCTTCGACTTCGCCAGACGCTTATTAAAAAAGCCATCCAGATTGAACATTTGCTCAAATTCATATGGACTACACTCAACTGGTAAGCTCATCAAATCCTCTGGCTTAACAGCCGATTCAAGATCCAACAATTGAGGTGTCGGCGCAGTGTTCACTTCATCCGGGGTAAGTCCTTCAGTATTCACGAATACATGCGATGCTAAAAGCAGGCGCAAAAGTCTAACAAAAACGAAAACTGTTTCCTCCAACGCAACGTGTCAGTTGGTTATCCACCTTGAGCCTACCGAAGAACTCACGCCCTCAGTGGTTTAAACCTACATCTGGTCACTCCTCACTATTTTCCAGAGGGAAAGCCTCAGCTTCACTCTTCTTCAGCCCTCAGGCCTCAGCTTTCCAAAAGCGCGTGATCTCCGACAAGATCCAGTGCTTCTCTTCTTCTTTTAGAGTCGAACCAAACTTCAGGTCCCTGGCGCCTTCAAATACCAATCCGATGCCATAGACTGGCACGTTGTTGCTTTTATAACAAACTACCCGCTCGACAGTTCGAAGCGCATCAAACGGCCGGACTTTCGTCCATGACTTTCCAAAGATCGTGCGCGATAGCGTGACCGTCTGCCGATCCATCAAGATCGCGACCTCGCCCTTCAACAGATACAGAAAAACACCAAAGGTGACCGCACCCGCTATAAGAAATGGGATCATAAAAAACGTGCCGCCAAGGTCGCCCGATTTGAACGCGGCAAAGAACATGGCATAACATCCAAGGTTCCAAACCGTTGTGAACAGCAAGAAGAACAAAGTGATCCCCCGTAATCCCATCGGCGGCAGAAACCACTCCCCATTTTATTGCCTGGCAGTAAATCCCCCGCGTTCATATATGAACAGTTTTTAAGGTTTTCAGATTAACGGATTGAGCGAGCCATGCCGAATCAACTATTCATCTGGCAACTTACAAGCCATTCCACCCCCGCGTTTCAATTATATGCGACATCTCACCTCCCTTCTCCTTATCGGAATTCAAACCCTCGCTGGCGCTGTATTTGCCAGCGAATGCGCAGCCGCCGAACTCACCCCCCTAAACAGCACCGATGGGCGCAGCATTCACGCGGCAATTGATAATTTCAATCCACGCAACAACCAATTGTCAGTGCGTATCAACGGGCAAGGCAAACTGGTCACTTTTGGAATCGATCGCCTCGACAAGGCCTCGCAGCAGATCGTCGCCGATTGGTATGAGGTCTATTCCGTAGTTAAGTCACTGACTATTCGGTCGGAACGTATTCCTGCAAAAAACAAGAAGGAGCGCCTTTTTGAAATCGAACTCTCCTGTGCAGCCGAAAAAGACATTAAGGATGTGCGGATTGATTATATCGTGCCAATCAAACGAAGCGTGATGAAACCCGAAGAAAACAGCACTGCAAAAACTGTTAAATATGAAAGAGTCACAGAGGATACGGTCATCGAAGGCTCAATCGACGTCGGAACAATAGTGGCTCGTAGCAAACGTAATGTCTACTCTGAAGCCATTGAAGCGACCTCAATTCAAAGCATTCCACAAGGTGAGGACAAGGATCCCAAGGAAGTCACGAATAAGCACTCAATTAAGGGGATTCTACTGAAGGTCTATATCGACGATAAACTGATACGTGAGTATGAGTCGCAGAATGGTGTAAAGGAACTCATTGCAAAATACAGCAAGGGCTAAAAACGAAGTATTCCAATCATTGCGACACCATCAGGTGCACTAAGTTAGAAACAACAGCCACAGGAGCGGCGCTTCTACGCTGGAAAAAGCCGACGACTCCACTACGCTTCGCGCATGAATTCTGAAACTGTCGCACTCATTGGTCTCGGGCTCATCGGCTCCATCTGGGCCGATCATTATAAAACAGATGGCTGCTTGGCCGCGTCGTGGAATCGCACGTCGAAGCCGGAACTCGACCTGATGCAAGCCACGCTCGCGGAGTGCGCCGAGCGTGCGACGCTCTTACAAGTGTGCCTCTACGATGCGCCGTCGGTCGAATCGGTGTTGGACCAACTACTCCCCTACCTCACTGAGAAGCATTGTGTGATTCAGTCCTCAACGATCGACAGTGCCAGTGCCGAGCGAATTGCACTGCGAGTGCGTGCCACCGGTGCAGCTTATGTCGAATCCCCGTTTACCGGCAGCAAGCCTGCGGCGGAAGTGCGCAAGACCGTCTTTTTTATGGGTGGCGAGCCAGCCGACATCGCACGCGTGCAACCCACACTGGCCCTAATCTCCGCTCAGCAATTCGCGATCGGCACGCCCGCTCAAGCGGCCACCATCAAGCTGGCCATGAACCTGCAAATCGCGGCGATCACGCAGGCGCTGTGCGAAAGCATCAGCATGAGCCGTGATGCGGGTATCGCAGACGACTGCTTCTTCTCCGTGATGAAGCAAAACGTGGCATGGTCGGGACTGGCAGCACTCAAAGAGCCCAAGCTGCGTGACGCCGATTTCGCACCGCAATTCTCGATCAAGAACATGCACAAGGATATGCGCCTCGCCCAACAAAGCAGCCAAGCCGAGTTACCGATCTTGAAACAAGTCTGCGAATGCCTGAATCAAACCGAAGCCGCCGGCTACGGTGAAGACGACTTCATTTCGTTGATTCGTGTGCTGGAGAGCTAGTGATAGTGAAACAGACATTGCTGCCTGTCCCTCAACCAGAGAAAAACAGGCAGCACGTAGAGGAACAGACAGCAATGTCTGTCTCACTTCTCACTCTCACTTCTCACTTCTCACTCTCACTACCACTCCGTGCGCAGCACGGCCTAGCGTCCGCGACGGATCTCGGAGCCCTTGAACTGCACGCGCACTCGGTATACGAGCTTGATGCGAGTCTTGATTTTGAACGTTTTGGGATCAATCGAATCAGGCACTTCATCGCGATGAATATCAAT
>Ga0206130_10002023_pt1 | contig 28845 bp, 20 predicted proteins | sample Helgoland_Spring_9_FD_148637 | JGI IMG/M metagenome (GOLD analysis project Ga0206130, IMG submission 148637) | Pelagic subsurface seawater microbial communities from Kabeltonne, Helgoland, North Sea - Helgoland_Spring_Bloom_20160512_1 | ecosystem: Environmental > Aquatic > Marine > Epipelagic ...
AGCACGACTACGGCCTGTCCAAGCGCCTCGCCGCCTACCCTTTCCTTGCCAAGCACCTCGGTCTCGATCTGAAAAAAATCCAAAACGAGCAAGGCGACATCGACGAATCCTTCCTCGTCAACGAGCCCTACGAAAAGCTCCTGGTCTTCGGCGAGGGCAACCCACTCCCCGGGGACGCGGCGGAACCCAACACCCCCCTGCCGTAGCATCCCCTTGCGTGACAAGACCGGGGATATTCCTCACGATGCCCGTATGTAGCCGTCAACCCTCAGCGATCTCCTGCTGTCCCTCCCCCACGTCGCGGAGTGCACGCCCTTCGGCCCGGAGAATTTTATCGAAAAGGTCGGCGCGAAGGTTTTTGCGATCTACTCGCCAGAGGATGAGCCGGTTCGGCTGAACCTGAAGTGTGATCCCGACCGCGCCGTGGAACTCCGGGAAGAGCACGAGACCATCATCCCCGGCTACCACATGAACAAGAAGCACTGGAACACCCTCATACTCGACGGCTCACTGCCCGCCGGGCTGGTCAAAGAGCTGATCCGGCACTCCTACGATCTGGTATTCGCCTCGCTGACCAAGAAAACGCGGGAAGCGCTTTCCTGAGAGGCCTCAAGCCTTTTCGAAAAACAGCGTGAACTCCTGCCGGTTGTAGGTCAGGTGGGTGCGGGCGATGAGAGAGAACCCATTCTGCTCGGTAATCGCGAGCACGTCACTCTCAAGCGCATCGATGTCCGCGATCGTTTCTGCACCGGTTGTTTTCAGGGTGAATACGACAAGTGCACCGGGATTGAGGAAATCCTTGAGCCGGGTGACGAGTGTGATCGCCTGCTGCGGCTCGCCGTTCATGTCGGAGAGGATCGCATCGTAGCGGATGCTGCGGGGCGGGACGAACTCCGCCACATCCTCTTTCAGGAAGCTGAGGTTGCGGTGGTTCGCAAGGCGGGGATCGAGCGGCGCGCGATCGATCGCCGAGACCTCGTATTCGCGCTTCAGCAGTTCGGAGGTCATGCCCCCGGGGCTGGCGCCGAGCTCCAGCCAGTGAGCACCCTTCTTCGGAAGGCGGCGATGCATGGAGAGGAAGTGCAGTCCCTCGGCGATCTTCGCCCCGGCGCGGCTGATGGTGTCCTCCGTATTCTGCGCGATGAACTTCGTCCCACCGGGATGCAGCCCCCCCGCCTCAAGCGGGCTGGAAACGCCGCAATAGAGACCTTCCTTTCCGACCAGACAGAAAAGAGTTTCCTTCGCAGGATCCTGCTGTTCGGCGGTTTTCGGCAAGCCCTCAGGCAGCTCGAATACCTGCAGTGCGCGACCACGAAAATTGGAGGCCAGCGCCTTGTAATATTGTTTCGGCGAGCCGGGATCGAGCCGCCCGACGAGGAGAGTCTGCGGGTTACGACTCTCAAACTTGTAGTAAATCGTCTGTGCGGCTTTCTCGATGAAGTTCTCCATCTTTTCCGGGTTGCACGGCCACGAGTGCTCCAACGGAATGTGCCAGCGGATGAATCGTGCGGCGGACGAATCCCGTATCAGTTCCGGGGTTTCTGTATGGAAAAGGAAATACTCCGATCCCAGCTTTTTTATCTTCTCCGCACCGAGAATACCGAGGATCTCCGGAACGAGGCCGGAGAACACTTCCGAAATACGGATGAGGTGAGTGGACATGGAAGATGTGCCGAGTGATCCGTGGAAGACTTTGGCTTGCGGAGAAGAGGTTCACCGCAGAGCCGCAAAGGTCGCAGAGGGGCGCGGAGCCGAGTTTACTATTTCTCTTCTCCCTTGGAAGTTGAATTTTGAATTTTTACTTCCCGCGATTGCTGCGGTCCTCGCCGGAAACACTCTTCGCAGCGCGCTTGCGGGCGTTGGCGTCGAGGATGCGCTTGCGGAGACGGATGTTCTGCGGGGTCGCTTCCACGAGTTCGTCGGCATCGATGTATTCGATGGCGCGCTCGAGGGAGAAACGGATCGGCGGGGAAAGTTTCGAGGTCTTGTCCTTGCCGGAAGAGCGCATGTTGTCGAGGTGCTTCTCCTTGACGGGGTTGACCGGCATGTCGCCGACCCGTGGGTTCTCACCGACAAGCATGCCGCCGTAGATCGCATCGTTCGCGCCGACGAACAGCACGCCGCGGTCTTCGAGTGTTTGCAACGAGTAGGTGGTCGCGGTGCCCGCCTCCATGGAGACGAGTGTTCCCGTGGTGCGGGTAACGATCGGCCCGGCGTGCGGGCCATACTCACGGAAGAGGTGGGACATGATGCCGTGGCCGGAGGTGAGGTTGACGATCTCCGTTTCGAAGCCGATCAGGCCGCGGGTCGGGATGAGCGCGGTGATGAGCGTTTCGCCGGAAGGCTCGGTTTCCATGTTCTCCATCATGCCCTTGCGGTTGATGAGGGATTTCAGGATGCCCTGGGTGTATTCGCCCGGCGACTCGATGTAGAGGGTCTCGAACGGTTCGAGGAGCTTGTCCTTTTCATCGCGACGATAAATTACGGTCGGACGGGAAACGCAGACCTCAAAGCCTTCGCGGCGCATCTGCTCGACGAGCACGGCGATCTGCATCGCGCCACGTGCGGAGACGTTGAAAATACCGGCTTGGTCCGTGTCCTCGACCTGAAGCGAGACATTGGTCTTTAGCTCGTGCATCAGCCGCTCGCGGATGGCGCGGGAAGTAACGTGCTTGCCTTCCTTGCCTGCCAGCGGACCGTCATTGATGGAGAATTCCATGGAAATGGTCGGTGGATCGATTGCCACGAAAGGCAGGGCTTCCTGCTCTTTGGTGGCGGCGAGAGTTTCGCCGATGTCGATGTCCTCGATGCCGGCCGCGATGCCGACGATGCCACCCGCGCCGCAGCCTTCCGAATCCTCTGTAGCGAGACCGGAGTAGGTGAAGGTTTTCATGACCTTGGACTGCTGCTTGGTGCCGTCCTTGCGGTGAAGCCAGATCGTATCGCCCTTTTTCACGGCGCCGCCGAGAACCTTGCCGACCGCCACACGACCGACGAAGCTGTCCCACTCGATGTTGGAGACCAGCATGAGGAAAGGCGATTCCGGATCGGCTGTCGGCTCGGGGATGAACTCAACGATCTTTTTGAGGAGCGGGATGCAGTCCTTACGCTCATCATCCGGATGATCCATGAAGTAGCCGTCACGGGCGGAGCCGTAGGAGAAGGGCGCCTCGAACTGATCTTCGGTGGCATCGAGATCGAGGAAAAGCTCCAGCACCTGGTCGTGGACTTTCAGGGGATTGGAAAGCGGACGGTCCACCTTGTTGACCACGACGATGGGCTTGAGGCCTTCCTGGAGCGCCTTGCGGAGCACGAAACGTGTCTGCGCCTGCGGGCCACCTGCCGCATCAACGACGAGGAGGACGCCGTCCACCATTTTCATAACCCGCTCCACCTCGGCACCGAAGTCAGCGTGACCCGGGGTATCGACGATGTTGATCGTGTAGCCCTCCCAGAGAATCGCGGTGTTCTTCGCCTTAATGGTGATGCCTTTTTCCCTCTCAAGATCCATCGAGTCCATCGCACGCTCTTGGGTGGCTTGGTTGTCACGGTATGTGCCACCGGCTTGCAGGAGTTGGTCGACGAGGGTGGTTTTGCCATGGTCAACGTGGGCGATGATGGCGAGGTTGCGGATCTTGAGTGACATATATAAAAGGCGGTTGGCGGCTTTGGGCGCGGGGCTATGGACGATTTTCCCCGCAATGGCAAGGCGGGAATGCGAAACTCTGGGCGAAAGACGCTCAATCGAGCAGTTTCCGCAGCGTTTCGGTGATCTGGTCACGCGTCAAAAGGCTAGCGGCGACGGAGAGCGTGAGGTTTTCCCAGTCGTCCGCATCCAGTTCCTCGTTTTCCAATAAATCGTTCTCACTTAGAAAAACCAGGCAGGTAGCCAACGCCACACGCTTGTTCCCATCCACAAAAGGGTGGTTGCTGCACAGGTAATAGAGATACGCGGCTGCGATCGCGATGGGATCGCTGATGAGCGGCGCACCCATCATGGTCGCCTGCGGAGCTGCAACAGCCGATTCCAGCAGTTCCCGCGAGCACATTCCGGTGCCGCCACCATGCGCTGCGAGGACTTCGGCATGGATTGCGATAACCGCATCGACCGAAGGATGTTTCAGGGAATCGCTCACGAAAGCCTCCTGAAAAGCTCGTTATTCTTGCCGATAAGGCGCTTGGCCGCGGCACCCGCTTTCTCAGGGTCGATCACCGCCGCCTTACTGGGCATGATCGTGATCGCGCCGCTGTTGGGATGAATCTCGACGTTGACCTCGTCACCCACCTTGAGCCTGGCGAGCTGCATGATCGCGTTGTCGAAGATGATCCCCTGCGAGTTCCCGACTTTGGTGATAGTCTTGATCATGATGTAAAACTACGTTTTACAAGCCCCGCTGTCAATTTCCAAGGCAGGGCATGCGGGTGCCGGGATCAGAACGCCCCGTTGAGCTTCCGGCCAACCCAGAACAGGGCGAGCAGGAAAACCATGACGGCGAGGGTCGCCCAGTGGGACCAGAGCGGGATGCGGTTCTCCAGCGGCCGTGGCTCGGGGAGGGCGTCGATTTCCTTGATGAGATCTGGGAGCTGGTTTGGAAGGATGCTGCGGCCGCGCGAAACCCTAGAAATCTCCTCAAGCACCCCTGGCCGGGCAGGCTGGCCGGTTTTCTCGATATCCACGCCTTGGGCGAGGATCGTGGTCTCGGTGGGGAGATCGGCGGCTCCCGAGGCGGCAGCTCGAAGCTTCCAGGCACCCGGCAGATCGACCCGAAACCGCCCGCTGAACGAGCCCCATTCGGAATCGTTCTTCTGGAGTTCGATGCGCTTCGTTTTCCCGTCGGGGTCAGTGATGTCCACCACGATGGAGCCCTCCTTGAGGGGCGCACCGTTCGCGTCGAAGCCGTTGGCGTTGAGCGTCACGGTCGTGCCAGGCTCGGGTCGCTCGGGGGTGAAAAACATCCGCACCCGCTGGCCGGCCGCCATATTTCGCTGGTAGCTCATCCAGCGCGCGACCTGACCCCAGAAACGGTAGTGATAGAGATCCTCCACGCCGCGACGCCAGCGCCATGCGGAATCGATGCCCATGAAAAGGACTTTGCCGCTGCCGGCCGCTTTCGTAACAAGCAGCGGGATCGGGCCGTAGGGGCCGCGGCGGTTCGCGTGGACGGCGAGGACTTCCGTGCCGCCCTTGGCGCGGACAACCGGCGCGTGCCAGTAGAATCCGGGAAGGCGCCGCCAGATCTCGGGGTTCTCCTCCTCGGAATCGCCCAGCATAGTGAGCAGCGAGGCACGCCCTTCGGTGGTGAGGTTCAGTGGCGTGGCGAGGTTTTCCGGGAGCCCTTCCTTGTTCTTGTCGTCAAGGGTCACCGGCAACAGATCCGAAAGCTCGGTGTCGAGCAGGGTGAACTGGTTGCCCAGCGGCCCCGGAAGAAAAACGACGCCCGAAGCTTGGTTTTCCACAAGCCCGCGGATCTGCGCACACTGCTCCGCCGTGAGCTGGTTCGGACCGACACCGACATCGCCGAGAAAAATAACATCAAACTTGGAAAGCTCCTCAAGGGTTTTCGGAAACTCCGGGATGTAATCGATCCCTTCGGAAATGCCCAGTTCGGGGCGCATCAACAGGCAGGAAAGATCGACTCCCGGATCCCGCGACAGCGCATTCCTCAGGAACCGGTATTCCCAGCGCGGCAGGGTCTCCACGACCAGCACACGTATTTTCTCCGGGCGCCCGGCGATGGTGAATTTCCGAGCGTTATTGGCGGAAACCAGTTCGCCATCCTCGACCGGGACCGAAAGCGTGAGCGTCGAGGAGCCTTCCTTTTCCAGGCGCCATAGGATGGAGTCATAGGTTTCCGCGTTCGGCGGCAGGATGATATTCTTGGTCCGCTCACGGCCGGATTCGTCCCGCAGGCGGACGATGGTGCGCACCTGCCGATCCAGCGAGGAGCGGATCGTGAAGGGGATCTGCACGTTCTCGCCGACGATCCCGTAGGTCGGCGCGGTGACCGTGAGGAGATCGAGATCTGGCAACCGCGTTTCGCTACCGACCGGGATGGTGAAGATCGGCACCCCGCGCAAACGGAATTTCTGCGCCACACCGACGGGTGGCTGGCCGAGGTTGAAATCCCCGTCGCTGAGCATGACCACGGCGCGGAGGTTGTTTTCCTTCTGCAACAGCTCATCGAGCGGCGTGCTGAGATCGCTGCCGTTGGATCCGCTTTCCGCAGGGCCGGCGAAGGGCTTGGTGAACAGATCGTTCGCGCCGTCGGAGCGCAACGGCGTCCACAACTCGGAAGCCAGGGCTTTCTCCACCCACTCGCCGCGGGCGATGATTTCCCCCGCTTTGCCATTCCCGGAAAGGACATCCGGCAGCTCGGCATCCAGGGTTTTCATGGATCCAGAATCATCCCAAAGAATGGCGATTTTCGGCTTGGTGGTGGGATGGATGACCGTCCGCCACTCCGGCTGCCAGAGCAGGATCACCACCAGTGCGGCGATGAAAAACCTCAGGACCTCAAGCGCCGCCGTCCTCCCGGGATGCGGGCTGCGCTTCCAAGAGAGAACGCAGAGCAACGCCACACCCAGCAGGGCAACGATGCCTAGCCAGAGGGTCAGCGGGGTGGGATTGAGGTGTAACAAGAGCGAATCTGGTCGGAAGTTCGCTATTAGCTAGACGATACGGGCAGGTAGGGCAAGCGGCGAAGGCTGGCTATTCCAGCCTTTCACTCAGGTGATTGACCGCAAAAGCGATTTCCCCTGCGGAAACGGAATACGGCGGAGTCAGCGCGACAACATCACCGGCCGGCCCGTCGGGCAGCGCGATGATCCCGTCCCGCAGCAACCCTTTGACAGCGTCGAGGGCGCGATCCCCACTGTCTGTCTCCACCCCCAACATCAACCCCCTCCCTCGGATTCCCCTTACGCAACCGAGATCCGCAAGGGCGGAGAGAGCTTCCCCAAGGCATTCCGATGCCGCAACCACCATGGCTTCCGTCCCAGGCTCCCGGTAACGTCGAATTGCCTCAAGAGCCATCGCGCAACCCATCGGGTTACCCAAAAATGTACTGGTGTGCAGCGCCTCTCCCTCGCTGGCAGGCCAGCGATCCATCACCTCCGCGCGCCCCACACAGACGGAAATCGGGAATCCCCCGCTTAGCGCTTTTCCCAGACAGATCAGATCCGGCACGACGCCCTCCCACTCGCAGCCGAACATTTTCCCCGTCCTCCAAAAGCCGGTGTAGATCTCATCGAAAACCAGCAGAGCGCCAACCGAGTCGCACCATTTCCGTAACTCATCAAGGAAACCCTCCGGCGGAACCACGATCCCGCCCCGCCCCTGGATCGGCTCCACCAACACCGCTCCGATCCCCGAGCCATCGATTTTCCAGAGTTCATCACGGAAAACTCCCAGATCAGCCAGGGTCCTCGGGTAATCCAGCCGCTGCGTGACCTTGGCCATCTGCCCCTCGAAGGGCTCCCGGAACCAGGCTATCCCCTGCCCGAGCAAAGCCCCGTATCCAAGCCCGTGATACCCACCCTCGAACGAAAGGATCCCGCTCCGCCCCGTGGCAATCACCGCCGTCTTGAGCGCCGCCTCAACCGCCTCGAACCCTGAATTTCCAAACAGGCACTTGCCCTTCTTCCCTTCCCATTTCTCGAAAGTCATCTTCGATAGCGCCTCGCAAAGCTCCACCTTCACCCGCGCCGGATGCACATCCCCCATCGCGTGCATCAGGGAAGCGCTCTGTTCCCGCAAGGCATCCCCGGTGAACCCGTATCCCAGCCCCGCCACCCCGAAGCCGCTCGTCATATCGAGATACCGGTTGCCATCCACATCCCATACGTTCACGCCCTCCGCCTTTTCCCAGAAAACCGGCCAGTCATCCCCGAGATACGTCGTGTTCCGGCACTCCACTTGCCCTAGCCTGCTCCCCCATTCCAGGGATTTTTCTCCAGGCACATTCGTCAGGATCTCCGGTAACATCACGGCGAAAATAGCCCGCCGCCTGGGAAGCGCCATCTCTTTCCACTACAGGAAAAACCGGATGCCAAACATTTATTGCCACCTATCATCTATTTCGATGCAATTCGCGAGAAAACCGGCCTCTCCGAAGCCGAGGTGATCAAGCTCATGCGCACGGAACTCAAACCCTCAAACTTCCGCATGTGGCGAAATATCTAAATTTCCAGTTCGTCCATCTCCGCGGCTCTACCATTGTGCTTCCATATTCCTTTTTTGGGTAATCCGGATTCGAAGGCTGGAATTTATTTAATCTTGCACTTAGATAAGGATCTACTTATCTAAGTCCGTCGTGACCAAGCAACTCCAGCCCTGCGAGCATGTGGTCGAGATCTACAAGTGCTTGTGTGATCCCAACCGTCTGCGGATTCTGAACCTGTTGAACTCCGGCCCGCAGTGCGTGTGCCATATCGAGGGAGTGCTGGGGATCGGATCGGTGCGGACATCCCAGCAGTTGGCCTACCTACGCCGATATGGCCTCGTCGACGTGGAGGCGTGCGGGACGTGGCGCCGGTATTCTCTGTCAGCCGAGCCGTCACCGGAATTGGCGGCCAATCTTTCCTGTCTGCAGGACTGCACTTTCGAGAGCCCAATGTTCAAGGCGGATCTCCGTAAGTTGAAGACGATACGGCGCAAACTGTGTGGCCCAGAATCCAAATGAACCATTTTTCACCCGTGAAACAAGCCCAACCAAAACATCTCCAGTCATGAGTCTCGACAAATCATCCATGGGCTTTTTTGAACGCCATCTCACTCTGTGGGTCGGCCTGTGCATCGTCGCCGGCATAGCCCTGGGCAAGATCGCTCCCGACTTGGCAGGAACCCTCGATGGCATGGCCATTTACGTCAACGGCGCGCCGGTGGTCTCCATTCCCATAGCAATCTGCCTCTTTTTCATGATGTACCCCATCATGGTGAAAATCGACTTCGCCGAGGTGGTGCAGGCTAGCCACAACCCAAAGCCGGTCACTCTCACACTGATCGTCAACTGGGCGATCAAGCCCTTCACCATGCTGGGCATCGCGACGCTGTTCCTCGGTGTCTTGCTCAAAGACCAACTCCCCGGCACGGAGGTGCTCAAGGACGGTTCCGAGGTGGAACTTTATCGCTCCTACATCTCCGGCGCCATCCTGCTCGGTATCGCCCCCTGCACCGCGATGGTCCTGGTGTGGGGCTACCTGGCGAGGGGTAACCAAGGTCTCACTCTGGTCATGGTGGCGGTCAATTCCCTGCTCATGCTTCTACTCTACGGCATCCTCGGTGGCTGGCTGCTTGGCATCAATCACATGCCGGTGCCGTGGCAGGCCCTGCTGCTATCGGTCGGCATCTATGTCGCGCTGCCGCTGCTGGCTGGATATTTGTCGCGTCGCTGGATCGTTGGCGCCAAGGGTCTGGATTGGTTCGAGAAAAAGTTCCTGCACATCCTCACGCCGATGTCCATCATCGCTCTGTTGGCGACCTTGGTGCTGTTATTCAGCTTCAAAGGTGAGACGATCTTGGCGAATCCGCTCACCATTCTCTGGATCGCCATCCCGCTGACCTTGCAGACCCTGCTGATTTTCGCGCTGACCTACGGCGCGGCAAAATGGCTAAAACTCTCTTACGAAGATGCAGCACCTGCCGCGATGATCGGCGCATCAAACCACTTCGAGGTCGCCATCGCCACGGCGGTAATGCTGTTCGGGCTGTCTTCCGGCGCCGCGCTTGCCACCGTGGTCGGTGTGCTGATCGAGGTACCGCTGATGCTCTTCCTCGTCCGCGTATGCCAACGCACCAAGGGCTGGTTTTCCTGAGTCCAGGAAGGCAAGCAAGAGGACGACCGCCACCAGAGCTAGCTCAAGTCCAAATTCGTCGAGGATGGCACGATCTGACCCTCCCCGGAACAAACTCCTAGCTTCTTCCTTGAAGTTTAAAGTTTAGAGTTTGAAGTTTTTCCTCCAAAGTCGTGCCGTGATCGCCCGCGTCCTCATCGACGGCCCTTCGGAACTTATTTTCGACTACGCCATCCCCGCCGACCTCCCCGTCGAGCCGGGCTGCCGCGTGCGCATACCCATCCGGCAGAAAACCACCTCGGGAACGGTGCTCTCCGTCATCCCGCCGCCGGAGCAAAGCGAGTTCGCCATGCGCGAGGTGAAATCGCTCATCGATCCCGAGCCACTGATCACCCCCAACCTCCTCAAGGTTGCCCGCTGGATCGCGAACTACTACGGATCCAGTATCGAAAGCGTCATCCGCTCCATCCTACCAGAGGCGGTCCGCACCGAGGGCAATTCGGCCAAGACTCGCCGCATCGCCACCACTACGGAAAGCCCCGATCCGGAGGAGTTGGAGAAACTCGCCAAGCGTGCCCCCAAGCAGCACGCCATCCTCACTCTCCTCCTAGTCGCCGAAAACCGCACCCTCCCCACCACTGACCTCGGCGATGGCTCAGCCCCCTCCCTCAAGTCCCTCGAAAAAAAAGGCCTCATCACCATCACCACCGAGGAAATCCGCCGCAACCCCGAAGCCGCCGAGGAAATCATCCCCTCCCAACCCCTCACCCTAAACGAGCAACAAGAAACAGCATTTCAAGAAATCTCCGCGTCCCTCCGCGACCTCTGCACCTCTGCGGTGGAAAATCCCCCCTCGCCCCCACTCGCCCCCTCCCCCTATCTTCTTCTAGGCGTCACCGGCTCCGGCAAAACCGAGGTCTATCTCCAAGCCGCCCAAGCCGCCCTCGACCTCGACAAAACCGTCCTCGTCCTGGTCCCGGAAATCGCCCTCACCCCCCAGACCGTCCGCCGCTTCAAAGCCCGCTTCTCCCACCTCACCGACCAAGTCGCCGTCCTCCACTCGAACCTCTCCCAGGGCGAGCGCTTCGATGAGTGGCACCGCATCCGCAAAGGCACCGCCCGCATCGTCATCGGCGCACGCTCCGCCGTCTTCGCACCCCTGCCAAACCTCGGACTCATCGTCATCGATGAAGAACACGAATCCACCTACAAACAGGAAAACGTCCCCCGCTACCAAGCACGCGATGTCGCCGTCCTCCGCGCCGCCTTCGAGCCATGCGTCATCGTTTTAGGGTCAGCAACACCCTCTTTGGAGTCATGGCAAAACACTCTCGCGGGGAAATACCACCTGCTCCGCCTCGACAAACGCGCCGACGCCCACTCGATGCCGCTGGTGCGTGTCATCGACATGCGCTTGGAAAAACAGAAGCAGAAAGGCCAGATCGCCATCCTCTCCGACCGGCTCCGCACCGCGCTCGAGCAACGCCTCGAAAAAGGTGAGCAATCCATCCTTTTCCTCAACCGCCGCGGCTTCGCCCGCTCCCTCCAATGCCACGGCTGCGGCCATGTCTGCGAGTGCCCGCACTGCGCCGTCGCCCTCACCTACCATCGCACCGACGAGCGACTCGTCTGCCATGTTTGCGGCCACCAATCCATCGTCCCGAAAAAATGCCCGGAATGCAAAAACCCAGGCATCGCCCTCCAGGGATACGGCACCCAGAAGGTCGAGGAAGTCCTTCGGAAAGTCCTCCCCGAAGCCCGCTTCGCTCGCATCGATGCGGATGCCATGCGCCGCAAAAACACGCTCAAAGACATCCTCAAGAAATTTAAATCCCAAAAAATCGACGTCCTCATCGGCACCCAGATGATCGCCAAGGGCCTGCATTTCCCCAACGTCACCTTGGTGGGAATACTCAACGCCGACCTCGGTCTGCACGTCCCGGACTTCCGCGCCGGCGAGCGCACCTTCCAGCTCATCACCCAGGTCGCCGGCCGCGCCGGCCGCGGCGAGCTCGAAGGCGAAGTCATCGTCCAGACCTTTACGCCCCATAGCCCCAGCATCCAGTTCGCCCGCAAGCACGACTTCGATGGCTATGCCGAGCAGGAAATGGAAATGCGCCGCCAGTTCAGCTTCCCGCCCTTCGCCCACTGCGGAGTCCTCACCGCAAGATCCACGCACGAGCGTCGCGCCGAATTCACACTCCAGACGCTCCACCTCCGCCTAAAGGAAAATCTTCCGCCCGGCATCTCCCTCGGAGAAGTGCTCCCCAGCCCCCTGATCCGTTCCCACGACCAATTCCGCTTCCAGATCACTCTCCGCTCCCACAAAGCACGCCCCCTCACCAACCACATCCAAACCATCCTCCGAAAAACCTCCCTCCCCGAAGACGTCACCGTCGTCTTCGATATGGACGCGTATAACTTCTCGTAGCGGCGATGTGGCGGCGATCTTCGGTCGCCGATTTCACCCACCACCCATCTTCACAAAGATCAGCAATCTTTGTAGGCTCCCACCATCAACATTTTGCTCACCCCAGAACTCGAAAGTGCCGTGAAGGCGAAGGTTGCTTCGGGGATGTATAACAATGCCAGCGAGGTGATCCGCGAGGCACTGCGTAAATCCCTCATTCAAGAGCAGGAAAACCAATTGCTAAGTCGTGAAGCGGCCATTGGCTATGCGCAGCTTCAGGCGGGGCAGACCGTCGAGGTAAAATCCGAACAGCACTTCATCGATCTCGTACGCGGCAAGGCATGAAGCTCACCCTCACCGAGGCCGGCCTAGATGATTTCCGCTCCATCCGCGCCTACACCCTCGAAACATGGGGCGAAGAACAGGAGAAAATCTACCTGCGGAAAATCTGGAACCGCATCCAATCCCTCCGCGAAGACCCCCTTCGTTACCGCCTCAGGGAAGAACTTTTTCCCGGTGTCAGCAAAATGCTCTCCTGCTCCATCACCCCCACTCACAAAGCCCATCGATATACGCGGCCGAGCCGTCGCGGAGCCAGCCATCTAGCTGAGCGGGATCTTTGAGCTGCTGGCCGCGGAGGCGGGGGACGACGAGGTAGTTGCAGGTGATCCCGGGAAGGACGCTCATGTCGCCCCAAATTTTCTCGAACTGGGTGACGGGGAAAATGTCTTCCTGGCCGTGGCCCCAGCGTTTCTTGACGTCTTTGAGTGTGACGTAGGTCGGGAGCTGGGCGGCGAGCTTGCGGATCGCTGCGGTGATTTTTGCTTCGTCCTCCGCGAGCAGGTCATCGCGGGAGAGGCCGATGCGGGCGAGCAGCTGATCGATGTCGATCCAGCAGCTCAGGGTGTTGTAGTAGCTGAGGGCGAACTCGTCCTCCTCGTTGGGCATGGCGAGGCCTTCGACGAGCCGCACCTGTCCGTTGACCCGAGCGAGGCCGCCGCCCCTGTCCTCCAGGCGGCGTGAAATGACCTCGAAGGTCATGGTTGCGCCGCTCTGCAAATGCGAGCCGAGTAGAGTAGGATCCAGATCGGCGCCGAGGGTGTCGATGTTGTGGAGGAAAAGCGTTTTCAGGCCAGGCCTTTCCCGCAGGACGGCGGCGAGTGTGCCGTTGCGCAGCATGTTGGGAAGCTCGAAGAAATGGCCGACCGGGTGGAGGCACTGGAGCGGGAGATTGTCAGTGTAGTCGCTGCCTTCCCCGGCTTCCTTCGCCCAGCCGATGAGTGCAGTGCGGAGGGAGTCGCGGACTTTCTGTTGCTGCTCGTCGAGCATCTGCTGGGGCATTTCCTCCCAGGCAAAACGGAGATCGCGCTCCGTGGGAACCATACGCAGGCCGACGGATTTGCCTCGCGAAAGGAATAGCGACCCAGGATAACCGTAGTTCCCGACATGACCAAGGAAAGCCTCTGTCGGCGCGTGGGTGAGGTAGCTGGTGGTGAAAATGTGCGGCACCGTCGCACCGGATTCCTTAGAGACACGGCGGCTCTTGGCGAGGTGGGTTTCGATGAATGTTCTGTGCTTTCCGCCGAGCTTGGCGAAGGGATTGAGCGCCTTGCACACACCCGCGCCCTGAGTCCAGCGGCTGCCCGCACCTGCGGCGAGGCTGATGACCGCGACGCTTCCGGCCTTGAGTGCCGCGGCGCCGATTTTCCTCAGGTCTTCATTCCCACCGGAGCTGAAGTCCTGCACATCCTCCGGCTGCACGTCCTCGATGATGGAGCTGTTAGGAAGGCGATTCTGGGCAAGGCCGATCCGTCCGTTCTGCAGATCCTGGCGGATCTTTTCATGGAGTTCGCGGTCGAATCCGTTTTCCGTGAGAAGATCTGCGAGCGAGTTCCCGGAGGACGACCCGGTTTCGTTCCGTGGCAAAAAGGAATCAAATAGATCCTGCATCAATCCTTCAAATGCAGGGGTGTTGCGGGATTCTGCGGCCAGGCAGTCGAGCTCGGCGCGAGTGCTGGCGGGAAGACTGCGCGGATCTTGGCGCAGTGTTGAGGGCAGATGAAGCTTGTAGTAACGGGGCGGCAACAGGGCGAATTTGCCAGTGAGCATTTCCGAAAACGTGCCGTGTGAATTGATTGCGAAATCGTAGACCACCGGCTCCATCGCGAAGGGCAGGGCGTCCTGCAAACGAGCTTTCGCGGCGGACATGATGCGCTGCATCGCGGCCTGCGCTTCGGTTTTTCGTTCCGGAGCAAAGATGAATCCCATACCTCCGCCGGACATCCCGCCGAGCATCCAGAAGCCCCAGAAATCCTCGCCGAATTCCTTCTCGGCGGCGGCAATCAGCTGCTCGGTGTAAAGCGTGGTCGCCCACGGGATGATCGTCTGAATGGGGCCGCGGAAATTCTCGGTGGTGATGGCCCCCAGCTTCCTGATATCGCCTTGGCTGAGCGCCTCGACGACCTTTTCCAATAGATCGAGTGCCTCGCGACGACCGACCCATTCCTTCGAGCCGCGCAGGAGATATTTCTCCGTCACCATTTCCAGGATGGGTCCGACGTTCTGCGCCATGCCACCGTGAACGAGGACGAGGGAATCCTGCAACGCGGTGCGGGCGCTATCGGGGATTTCCTCTGCTGTGAAAACCTTGTGGGTGGGCATCAGGCGGCCGCGTGAGATGCCGTGTTCCGGATCGGCCTCCCCGGCGATGGCTCCCTCGATGAGCTTGATACCCGGCCAGACGCCGCCGGAATCCTGCCAGCCGCCGCCGGAGCCACCGATCCACTCCCCGAGGATGGCTCGCGCGAGGACGATACGGCGCTCGCTTTCCTGGAGCTCGCCGGTGAGCTCTGCCGTTTGCCCGGTGGCTCGCATGCAGGCGCTGATGAGTGCGGCGAGAAGATTGGTGGAAACGGCAAGCCGCGAGCCTTTCGGAATATCGTTCACACTGGAGACAAGCTCGATGCCAAGACCGGGGCCGACGAGTTTTTCAAGTAGGGCTTTCAGTGTCTGACCGGAGCCCTCGATACCCGGAGGCACCACGCCGCTGGCGATGACCGCCGCCTTGAGGAGGCCAAGATGGTCTTTCGCAAAATCGAAGACATCACCGAGCGAGGTAACATCGGCGGTGGCATTGAGATCGATGCTGGTGAGTCGGATCACCGGCTTCTCGATCACGCGGAGGTATGCTTCCACGGGAGGACTGGGTTTTGCATCGCGGCCGTGGACACCGAGATCTACGGACACATTGATCACCCGCGCCCCTTCCGGAAAATCCATGCCGAGAAAAAAGATATCGGACCACGCCGAGTGCGTGAGATCCATACGGACAGGGGTCGTTTCCCGCAGAATGGGAAAGGTGCCGTTCTCCGATGTATCTAGTAGTTCTCTGCGAAACCGCAGCGGATGATCTGAGGGATGCCCCATGCGGAACATCCAGCGGTTCCCATCGACAGACCTAACGCTGGAGCGCACCTGATCGGCTAGCGTCTGGAAGGCAAGGGAATGGTATGCAGAGGCCAGCGAAGAGCTGAGTGCATCCCCGCAACTCTGCGCGGTTTGCGCGGCGATGAATTCGTCAATCGCTTCTTCGAAGCGGCGCTGCAGGAGATGCTCATAGCCTGCGAAAGGAATGCTCCCCGCAGGCTTTTCCGACAACAGCGGTGGCAGGTGGAAACGGTGGATCGCGTAGAGAAAGAACAGCGCACGGACCCGGTGATAGAGATTCTCGCTTTCACGGCGGAAGGCATCCAACTCCCCGCAGGCAGCGAGAAGCCCATCCACGGAAAGCCCCTCGCAGAGCGCTTCGAGCGAGGTGTCCCGGCATACCGGATCGTCCGAGATGATGGCGCTGACAAACGGCGAACTCATGCGGGGCGGTTGGTGGTGGCAAGAAGTTCGAGCAGCGAAACGAGCACCCCGTCGCGGTGCGGGCCGTCGAGGGCGAGCGCAAGCTGAGCGATGAGGAGACCGTTTTGCTCATCGAGGTTGAAGCGCCGACCCTGGATCTCGTGGGCGAGGCAGCGCTCCGTTTTCGCCAGTTTTCGCAAGGTCAGGGAAACACCCTTCTCCTCGGATGCGCAGAGAAATTCCATGAATTTCGGACTAAGCGCATGCATGCCGAAAAAGCAGAGGTATTGCGCGGCCCGCAGTCCCGGGATCGTCAGATGCTGCTCGGCCAGGGTCGGGCTGGGTTTTTCGATGACATTGCGTATCTCATAAAGACCGGCCCCCTGCGGAACCTTGGTGCCCCCGATCGCTCCGTAGAGCGGCAGCTTGCTTTCGTGCGTAGCCTGTACGGCGGACACCGAGCACGCGTTCGACTCCGCGGTTTTCAGGAGTTGGGAAACACAGGATCCATCCGTGTGACTGAGGTAGAGGTGATCGCTGACCATCAACAGGAAAGGTTCGCCACCGATGAAATCCTTGGCCTGGCAGATCGCATCTCCGTAGCCCGACGGTTTCGCCTGCTCAATGAAGGTGACCTGCTCCGCATGCGGTCCCGCAGCTTTCCGATATGCTTCCGCATCCCCGGCGGCGACGACCACCGCCGCAGAGGTGATACCGGCGGAGAAAACCTCGTCCAGAAGCATCTGGAGAGCCGTTTGCGAGGCTCCCGACTGGCTGGTTACCGCCTGGAGCGGAAGATGGCGCTGGTCGGAACCGGCTGCGGTGATGACTGCCTTGCGTATTTTCATGGAGCTGTGGACGGACTTTGTCAGAAAAATCCCGCACCGGACGACAGAAAAATCCTTCGTCGGAATGCCGAACATCATTACACTTGCCCATGCCCGTCCTCGTCACCGCATTCGGCCCCTTCGGCGGACGGACGCAGAACGCCTCCTCGCTGGTGCTGCATGAGCTCCGCAAATCCCTTCCGGAAATCCGCACCCGCATCCTCCCGGTCGATGCGGTGCTGGCACCATCCCGGCTGCGGCAGGCCTTGCGCCGCATCCGCCCCAGCGCACTCATCATGCTCGGAGAGGCGGTGGGGAGCACGAAAATCCGACTCGAGCAGACCGCATGGAACCTCAAGAATTTCGACATTCCCGACATTGCAGGGCGCAAGCCTACGGGGATCCCGGTTCGCGTGGGAGCACACGAATCCATGGCATCCACCCTGCCATTGCAGGCAATCCATACGCGGTTAGAACGCATGGGCCATGGCGTGTCCTTTTCCGACGATCCCGGCCGCTATCTCTGCAACCAACTGTTCTTTTCCGCCATGGACTTCCTCGAAGAAAACGAGATCCGCATCCCGGCGGGTTTCATCCACCTGCCACTGGATAAAAATCTCCCAACTACCTCTGCGGCAGGGGCGATCGCTGAGATGATCAGGATTTCCCTTCCCCGATAGGATCTCCGGAGCGGGCGCGGCAAGGCGGCGACATTAGGGATTTCTTAAGAAATTGAACCGCCAAGTTCGCCAAGAACGCCAAGTCCACGAGAAAAAAAATCTCAAAAGAACCTCTCTGGCTGGAGATTATTGATCAGAAAGCATTTTTGCTTTGGAAAACTTGGCGAGCTTTTCTTACTTGGCGGTTCAAATCCAATATCTGGTTCTGCTTTCCCTTCCCTTGTCGGTATCCGCTTCAATGAGGCAACACGGCTGGCGGCCACGAGTGGCAAAACGGCTCGACATGTAAGGCCTTCCTGATATTTTATTCGTGTGAAACGCTTAATCCTCATTCCAGCCTCCGCGGTGCTCCTCCTTAGCTCCTGCGACCACATCGACGCCGTGGGCGACAAAGTCGGCGAGCTCAAGGACATGCGCAAGGAAAGCACCCAAGGGGTCGAGGGAATGGATCTGAAGGCGATCGTCAACGGCATGCAGAACTCCGGTCCGGCAGTCCGTGACATCGGCGAGGTGGATTTCCAATCGTTTATTTCCGAGCCTGGCAGGCTCAATGTGGTGGATTTCCATGCCGACTGGTGCGGCCCGTGCAAGAAGCTCGGCCCAGTGCTTTCCAGTATCATCGAGGCCAACTCAGGGGTCGTTCGGCTCGGCAAGCTCAACGTGGATCAGGCACGCCAGCTCTCGCAAGAACAGGGTGTCCGCAGCATTCCCGACGTGCGGTTCTATATCGACGGCAAACTCGTCCACAAGTTCACGGGAGCTGCACCCAAAGAAACCATCGAGAGCTTAATCGCAACACACTCCGCAAACATCGACCCGACGGCGAGCATGGTCGCACGCCTCAAAACGGGCTTCGCGGGAGTGGACGAAGGTGACGGAACCACGGCAACCGTTCCGGCTCGACCCCGCCCGTCGAACGCAAAGCCCATCGAGGAAGCCATGAAGCCGATGAAGAAGGACTGGCTACCACCCGGCATGAGCCAGAAGTGAAGCGTCAGGCTGCAAATTATCCAAGCAGCTCGCGTATCATTGAGGCATCAAGCTTCCGAACCACATCTGCGTCGGCAAGCAGGCCTTGGGCGAGCTTGGACTTTTCCTGCTGCAGGCGATGAATGCGCTCCTCGACGGTTTCTTGGCAGAGCAGCTTGTGGACGAAGACCGGCTTGTCCTGGCCGATGCGATAGGCGCGATCCGTCGCCTGCGCCTCGGCGGCAGGGTTCCACCAAGGATCGTAGTGGATCACGGTGTCGGCGGCGGTCAGATTGAGTCCGGTGCCACCCGCTTTGAGGGAAATGAGGAAAACGGGGAACTTCCCGGACTGGAATTGCTCGACGAGTTTTCCGCGATCTTTCGAGCTTCCAGTGAGCTTCAGATAGGGCACTTTCGTTTTCACAAGATGATCCTCGATGAGGGCGAGCATCGTGGTGAACTGGGAGAAAATCAGAATGCGACGACCTTCCTCAACGAGGGTTCCGAGCAGCTCGGCGAGGAAATCCAATTTTGCGGATCTTTTCACTCCGTCGGAGAAATCCGGTGGCAGCAGCCGGGGATCGCAACAGATTTGGCGGAGCTTCAGGAGGGCGTCGAGGAACACAATCTGGGATTGCTCAATACCGCGGGCGGCGATGGCTTCACGAACGCGTTTGTCCATCGTGGCGCGGACGGTTTCGTAGAGATCCTTCTGCTCGGAGTGTAGCTCGATCAGGTGGATCATCTCCGTCTTCGGGGGCAACTCCTTGGCCACTTGATCCTTGGTGCGGCGCAGCACGAGCGGAGCGATGCGTTTTTTCAGAAGGGTGTTCTTCTCCGCATCGCCCTCCTCCTCGATGGGTTTACGAAATTTTTTCTGAAAGACATCCTCCGTGCCGAGGTAGCCGGGGATGAGGAAATGCATCAGGCTCCAGAGCTCGCCGAGGTGATTCTCGATGGGGGTGCCGGATAGGCAGAGCCGGTGCCGCGCAACGAGTTTGCAGGCCGCCTGCGAGACTTTCGCGCGGGGGTTCTTGATGTATTGCGCCTCATCGAGGGCGACGATGTGGAATTTGACCTCGGAGAGCTTCGCGATGTCCCGCTGGAGCAAAGCAAAGGATGTGATCACGAGATCCGCGTGGGGGATGGAGCGGTAGTATTTTTTCCGATCCGCGCCGTTGAGAACCAGCACGCTGAGGCCGGGGGCGAATTTCATCGCCTCCGCCCGCCAGTTCGGCACCACGGAGGTCGGCGCGACGACCAGTGAGGGCATGCCGCCGCTGCGGCCACTGACCTTTTCCGCCATTAGGTGGGCGAGGGTTTGGAGCGTTTTCCCCAGCCCCATGTCGTCGGCGAGGATACCGTGCAGGCCGTGCCTTGCGAGGAACTGCATCCACTGGAAGCCGGACTTCTGGTAATCCCGCAGTGTCGCCTTGATCTCCAGAGGTGTCTCCATCTCCTCGACCTCCGTAAAATTCTCCAGCCGCTTCTTCAGTTTCGCCAAGCCCTTGGGAGTTTCTATCCCCAGACCCTCCAACCCGCCGAGCGCCGCCGCATCGAGCGCATGCACCTGCACTTTTCCGAAAAACTTCGGGTCAATCAGGGCGGAGAGATGGTTGAGGATGCGCCTCACCCGGCCGATGGGGAGCTTGAGCGCATCGCCGTTTTTCAGAGGTGCATAAACGAAACCCGTGTCCGGCCGGTCCAGCGTCTCTTCAAGGAAATCTTGTTTCAGCAAGCCGGCAAGGATGGGCATGAGGTCGTGCCTGTCCCCATCGACATCGAAGCCCACCGACAGGCTGAACCAACCGCCGTCGGAAAAATCACCCTCGTAGGCATCGTCCGCCTCATCGTCTTGCGAGAGCTTGGTTTCCCATTTCCCCGGATCGGCGTCGTGCACCTCGTGCCCGACTCCTTCCCCGAACGAAACCTCCCAACCTGCCGCCTCCAGCTCCGCGACCGTCTCACCCCGGAACCTGTGCCAGAACGCATCCACAGGCACACGGCCCGGATCGGGAAACCACTTGTCACTCGCTTCCGCATCGGTGGTGCGGGATTTCATGCTCAGCAGGAAACGCCATGCGGGATTCGACTTCATCGAGGACAAGCCGGTCTCCCTGAGCACTCGGATCGCTCGCATCTCCGCAGGGGTCTTGCCGCCCTCGCCCGCAGATACCAGCGGGCTACTATGCCCGTCATAGTAAACCATCGCCTCGGCAAAGATCCACTCGCCGGGATCCTTCTCGCCGAGCGATTGCAGAAGCAGATTCGTGGTCTTGTCCACCTCCCCCTTGCTGACATGCAGGGCGAATCTCGCCTCCGGCGCAATTTCTCCCCCTCCCCCCCTCTCCCCATCTCCCAAATCCCCCGCTCTTCCCAGCGCCAGCTTCACCGCCTCCCCTGCGCTTCTGCCGAGCAACCTCGAAAGCTTCTTCTCCTTCGCCAGTTTCCCGACCGCCGCGAAGCCGTGCTCGCAGAAAGCGCCCACCTCGCAGGAGCAGGTCGTCTCGAAATGGATCCCGCCGCCCTCCTCCCAGAAAACGCCTTCGACCCCATCGTCGAGAACCGTTGCGGAGAAGCGGGTCTCGCCCTCCCCTTCATCCAGACTGAGTCCCTTCACTTTGGGAACCAAGCGCGTGCCGAGGCCACGCAGCTCTTCCTCGAACCTCTCCACCCAACTCCCCCCGGCCAGGAAATCTCTAATTTCTTCTACTATCTCCACGCGCGCACACCGTGATCAATGTAACACCCCTTTGCAAGCCGCTGTCGGTCACAGAATCACTTGGAAAGAAGCGACTTGTTAAACAAACCAGACCAGACTCAATCGTATGAGAAATATCTAGTGTTCTGAAAACCTTAATCTGACGGATGGGCGAAGGCGATTTTCCCCAAGAGCAAGGCGCAAGGAGGGAGTCCATCGAGATTCACGACTCGACGCGCAACGCAGCTATTGGGAAATAGCGTCGAGCTTTCTGACCCTCCGCGACCATCGGAAGCCTTTTTCTCAAGACCTTAAAAATCCCCATCCGTCAGATTAAGATTTTCAGGGCACTCGGAGGCCAAAACCCACCTTTCTCGGCTCGTCGAGCAGGCGGCGGCGGGCGGGGAGAGACACGCCGCTCCGCCCGAAATGACGACTCCGGTTTATTTCAACTCCAGAAGGTAGGCGACGAGATCGCGCAGCTCGCGAGGGCTGAGGATCTCCCCCATCGGCGGCATGGTGCTGACCGGCACGGTGCGGGATGCGATCTCGGATATTTTCACGGTGACTACCGATTTATCAGGAAGGATCAGGGTGAGTTTCTCCGCATCCTCATCCTTGAGAGCGCCTGCCAAGGAGGTTTTATCCTTTTTCGTGACGGTCATCATTCCGTAGCCGGCTGCTAGCATCGCCTGCGGAGCTACAAGGGATTCAAGGATGTATTCGCGCCCCTTTTTGCCAATTTGCGTGAGCGGCGGGCCGACCTCACTACCCTCTTTTCCCACTCGATGGCAGGCTGTGCATTGCGCGGCGAGGTGCTCGTTGAAAACCTTCTCGCCGAGCTTCGGATTCCCGCCGCTGAATGAAGCGGAGTGGGCTGGGATCGTTTTTGAAAAGCCGGCAAGAGCCTCGCTGAATTCAAGCAGGAGATAACCACGGGTTTGCCCTTTCTCGCTAAACCTTTTCGCATAATTCGTCAAAAGTTCCTTTGCTGCGGGCGCATCGATTTTCGCGAGCAGAAGAACCGCCTGTTGCTGCTCCTCGATTCGCTCGGATTTCATGATTGCCATCGCAGCGTAATCGACGACCGCCTGCGGATTCACATCGGCCAATAGGGATGCGGCGTGAATACGGATTTCGAATGGTTTATCGTCGAGTAAACCGGGAAGGAGTTTGGCGAAAGCCGCAGGGTTGACGGATCGAAGAGCATCGATTGCATCAATGCGGGCGGACGTCTCAGCCTTCCGATTGAGGATTACTCTTTCGAGATCCGAGACATTGGCGACGATGCCGAGGTTTTTACAAACGTCGGCGGCAGCCTTGGCGATGTCCTTATTCTGGCTATTTTTGAGGCTGGCTAGCGGGAGGCTCGCCGCTTTTGCTATTTCAACATCGGCAGGATCCAGGGGATCGTGGCGACCATCGACGGGATTGGGCTTGGACGCCACCGTCCAGGATGCGAGGGATTCGAGCGCGGCGATACGGAGATCCTGCGGCACCTCATCGTTTGCTGCATAGGCGGCGAGCCGTTCGGCGGATTCCTTGTCGGCGAGGTAGCGGTTCGCGGCGATGGAGCGGCGCATGGCGGGGACGGTGGCCATGGGGTTGGTGCGGATGAGATCGGCGAGCGCGGGGTAGGCTTCCAAAATGGCGGGATCGTCGTAAATCGCACGGGCGGCCTCCGCGACGACCTTCGGGTCGGTGTCGGGAAGAAGTTCCGCGGCGAGGGGCGAGGAAAGGCGGCGGAAGGCAACGGCGGCGGCGAGGCGGACTGCCGGCGATTTGTGGTTGAGTGATTTTTGCAGAAACGGTTCGCTAAAGGACGTCAGCGCGAGAACTCCTGCATGCCGGAGATACGCGTCTCGGTTGTCGTTCTCCACGAGCATCTCGATGATTGAATTGCTGACATTTGTCGAAAGACAGGTGAGCGACCAAGTCTTTGATTTCCACGCGAACATGACGGCAAAATAACGAACTCGCAGGCTTTCATCTTTGATGAGCTGCTCAAGACCGGGAACGAGAATCTGCCCGGATTCTGTCGCGTATTTGAGTGCTTGCGCTCGCAGCTCCGCATCTTTGCTTTTGGAGAGTTTTTCAAATAGGGGGAGATCGAAGGCTTTCATCTGAGTGAGACCCCAGAGGGAGTGGATGACGGCCATCTGGTCGGCCCCTTCGGCGGATGCGGTGGCGATGAAATCATCCTTGGCCTTGCGCTCCGCCAGCTCCCACTGGGCGTCGAGGCGGATACGCATATCCTTGTGAGACAGCGTTTTTACGAGATCCGTAGTAGATACCTCGGACGGGCCTGCCTTGAGCATCGCTGCGACCTCCTTGCGGATTTCCGAGCCAGCTTCCTTCGGATCGTCGAGCGTCCACACGGCACCCTTGTCGTTGAGCGGGTAGCCGCCGGACCAATCGGCAGAGTAGAGCGCACCGTCGGGGCCGAAGTTGATGCCGACATTCATCGGCCCCGAGTAGACCGTATGCTCGTCGGTCATTTCGAAGGTCGCGCCCTTGGGTTTTACTTTGAAGGAACGGAGATTTCCTTTTGGAAATTCCGTAACGAAGAACGCGTCTTCATATTTCGCGTTGAGGGCGGTGCCGGGATTGTAGGCGAAGCCCGCCGGGCCATCCGAGTAGTTCGCGTTTGTAGGCGTGATGTAGGCGGGTTGGAATTCTCCCTCAGTCGCCCAGATACTTTCCGCCATCCACGGATTGTAGGCAGAACCACGGTATTGGTAGTAGTTCCTCCAACCGGTGTCGGAGCCTTCGGTGATGTGCAGGAAACGTTCGCGCTCGCCTTTCTGGTCGGAATCGTTGTCGACGGAAAAAAGGTTGCCGTATTTGTCGAAGGCAATCTCCTGTGGGTTGCGCAGGCCGCGCGCAAAAATCTCGAAGCCTGAGCCGTCGGGATAGCAGCGCAGCACCGCGCCTTCATGAGGGGCGAAAAAGTTTTTCCCCTCTTTCGAGGTGACGTTCACACCCTTGTCGCCAATCGACCAATAGATACGCCCGTCGGGCCCCAGCGTCAGCCCGTGCATGTCATGGCCGGCGTAGGCGATGTGAACCCCGAAGCCATGCGCCAGCGACTCGCGTTGGTCCGCTTTTCCATCACCGTCGGTGTCGCGCAGCTTCCACATATCCGGGGCGATGGTGGCGTAGACATCGCCACGCCATGCTAGGGTTCCTGCCGCGATGCCGGTGACCTCGGTGTTGAAGCCCTCGGCGAAAACGTTCGATTCGTCCATCAACCCATCGCCGTTCGTGTCTGTGAGGCGGATGATTTTTTCCGAGAGAACCGTAAGATCCTTGATGTCGCTAACCCCGTCTTTGTTGTGGTCTTTGACCAGCTTGTTGGTGCCATCCAGTTGCTTGCGGAAGAAGGCCAGCTTGTCTTCAACTGAGGTGAAGGAAACATCCTCCGGAACCCAGCCGTGCTTGTAGTAACTTCGGATATCGAGGTCGGCGGCTTTGCGCCTGGTGGTCTCGGTGACGTAAAGCGTGCCGTCCACATCCACCGATACGGAGACCGGGTTTTTAAGGAGCGGTTGCTGCGCGACAAGTGAACGCTCCAGGCCGTTCGCAGCGGGAAAGGTTTGCGCGATGGATGCGGAAAGGCAGAGAAGCTGAAACGCTGGGATGACGAGAGGGGTTCGCATGGCTTTTAGGGTGTCCTTGTGCAAAGCTAACTAGAATACCCACCGTGTAAATGTGGCATTCGAGCCGTCAGGTTTCCGAGGGTTCGCTTTCGCTGTTTTCTCCTGCCAGTTTCGGGCTTCGAGGCCAGATAATCTTGTTTTCGTCATTCTTCAGTGCCTTTTTTCGCCAGGAGTTCGCGAGGTCGGGACGCTGCTGTGAGAACACCGTGAAGACGTGCTCGGCAAATCCCGATCCCGCCTCGGAGTAGATATTGAATGCGGTGTCCAGGCCGAGGTCGCGGAGCTGTTTTACCTCGTCGTCGAACTTTCCTGTGGCGGTGACGACTCCCTCGAAATTATGGCGCTTGAGCGTCTTCGCGGCTTGGATGTTCGAGCTGTGTTTCGGCATCGCCAAGACCACGAGATCGATGTTTTCGCGGACGCTGACACGCTCCCAAAAATCCGAGTCCGTGGCATCGGCGAGGAGGACGTTGCGGTCGGCGAGGCGGTGCAGCTCGACCGCGGCGGGATCGCGATCGAAGCCCATCACCTGGCCGGGAAAGCGCTCACCGAGGCTCTGGTAGGCGGCGAGACCCATGCGACCCATTCCAAAGATCGCGATGCGCTCGCCCTTCGTCCGGATCGGTAGGTCGCCGGGGTGGCGGCCTTTGGTTTCGAAGCGTTTCAGGAAATCGCTGATGGGATCGTAGAGTTCCTCCGCGCGGCGGCTGAGAGGAGAGATGAGGAGGATGCTGATCGATAGCGCGAGTGCCATGGCGACCAGCCATTCGGGAGAAAGCCAGCCCTTGCTAACACCCAGCGCCATGACGATGAGGCCGAACTCACTGTAGGTGGAAAGCGTGAGTCCCGCCATCCACGAGGTGCGGGCGCGGAGTCGGAAACGAGTGAGGATTCCGAAAAACGCGAGACTCTTGAGCGGCAGCAGAAGGATCAGGAAAAGCGCCCAGAGCAGTCCGTTGGTTGAAAGCGATCCCTCGAGTCCGATCTGCAGGAAAAAGCCGACAAGCAGCAGATCGGTGATGCTCATCAGGGATTTGCTCACCTCCTTCGCCTTCGGATGGGAGCCGACGAGAACTCCCACGAAAAGCGCACCGAGATCTGCCTTCAGCCCAACGAGTTCGAAGCCCTTTGCGCCCAATACAAGGGCGAGGAAAAGTCCGCAGAGTGTGATCATTTCCCCGTGCCCCGAGCGCCCAATGAGTGCGCCGAGCCATTTCCTGCCGAACAGCAGGGCGGCGAGCAGGGCGATGGCCCAGATCGAGGGGATTTTCCCGGTGGAAAAGGTCAGGAAAAGCACCGCGAGGATGTCCTGCATGATGAGCATGCCGATGGCGACACGGCCGTGCATGGCTCCCATGTCGCCGCTTTCTGTAAGACTTTTCACGGCGAATACCGTGCTGGAAAAACTCAGTGCAAAGGCAAGCAGGAGGGCTGTCTGCCATTCCATCCCGACCGCCTGCCCGGCGAGGGTGCCTACCCCGAGCAGAGCCAAGGCGAAAACGATTACCACCGAAATGGTGTGGAGCGAGGTGCCCACCCAGATCTCCGGTTGGGCGAGGGTACGGACACGGAGTTTCACCCCGATGGTGAAAAGCATCAGCGTCACGCCGAGCTCGGCGATCGTGCCGAGCGCCGGGCCGCCGGTTTGCCCGAAGGCTTGGAGCACGAAACCCGAGATCAAGAAGCCGACCAAAGGTGGCAACCGGAACTGCTGGGCGAGCAGCCCGAAGAAAAACGCTACGGCTAATAGGAGTGCATCCATTCACGGAGAGAGAAAGCCATCCGCGTGCCTATTGGGAGGTTTTTTACCGCAAGCCGTTCCCACGGCCATACCACATGCCCGAATACACGGGAAAGATCCGCGGGGCACGACAACCCCGGCGGTTCAATCCTTTCGCGTCAGCTCTACGAAAACGTCCTCAAGCGTTGCCTCGTGACGGAAGAGGGAACGCAGCGACCAACTGTTGTGTGCGGCGACGGCGGAAATCGCCTGCCGGGTGTCGGTACCGGAATCCGACCAAAGGGTGCAGCGAATCCAGCCATCCTCGAGATCTTCGGCGGCTACCTTTTTGACTTTGGGCAGATCGGAAAGGATGGGAAGCACCACCTCGGAAGCTGCCTGAAGCTCGACCTGAACCCGCCCGGCGGTTCGCATTTCGGAAATCAGGTTGCTAGGCGTCTCGGCGGCCTTGATTTTTCCTCCGTCAATGATGATGACGCGGTTGGCGATCATCTCCACCTCGCTGAGGATGTGGGTGGAAATGAGGACGGTGTGGTTGAGGGAGAGGTGCTTGATCAGCTCCCGGATCTGGCGAATCTGAATGGGGTCGAGGCCGTTCGTCGGCTCGTCGAGGATGAGCAGATCCGGCTGGTGGACGAGAGCATCCGCAAGGCCGACCCGCTGGCGGAAGCCCTTGGAGAGCGTCTTGATCATTTTCCTTCGGACGCCTTCGAGACCGCAGGTATCGATGACATGAGACACCCGGCGGCGAGCATCGCCGTTGGAAAGCCCCTTGATACGGGCACGGAAGGAGAGATACTCGCGGACGCGCATATCATCGTAGAGGGGCACGTTTTCCGGCATATAGCCGATGCGTTTCCTGGCCTCGATGGATTGGCGGAAAATGTCGAAATCTGCAATACGGGCGGAGCCTCCGGAGGGCGGGAGATACCCAGTCAGCATGCGCAGGGTGGTGGTTTTCCCGGCACCGTTCGGTCCCAGGAAACCGACGATCTCGCCCCGTGCCACAGAGAACGATATGTCGCGGACCGCGAGGTGGCGGCCATAGCGTTTGGAGAGGTTTGTGGCTTCGATCATTGTTCGGCGGAGGGTGGGGAAAACTTGGGCGCTGCGGCGGGATATTTTCACCCTGCAATGGTTGACGCAAGCCTGCGAGTCCTTTAACTACTCACCGCGCGCAGCCAGCCAAGCGGGATTTCCCCCGGCGAGGGCACGCCCCCAAGGCAAAAGCACATGAACTCATCGGTTTCGGCACGGCTCAACGCGGATCTATTGGACGAAAAATACGCGCTATGGTGCGAGGATCCGCAATCCGTCGAAGCCACCTGGTCGTCGTTTTTCGAAGGTTTTGAGCTCGGGGTTTCCCAAGCGAAGGAAAAAGGCGAACCACAAGCGGCGGGCACACCGCCTGCAGCGGGGATCGACCTAGAGTTCAACGGCAAGGTCGTGGGCCTGGTTTACAATTACCGCACCCTCGGCCACACCCAGGCACAGATCAATCCGCTCGACGATCAACCGGAGATCAACCCCCGCCTGAGCCTGAGCGAATACAATTTCACCGAGGCCGAAATGGAGCGAGAGGCCTCGAATCCTTTCTTTTTCCATGGCGCGAAAATGAAGCTGAAGGACATGGTGGCGGCGCTCAAGTCCACGTACTCGGGCAAGATCGGCTTCGAGTTCATGCACATCCACAACACCACCGTGCGCCACTGGGTGCGCGAGCGGATCGAGCACCACGGCTCGAACGGTGCGGAAAAAAACATGGAGCTGCAGGTGAAGTCCCTGCGCTGGCTGCTTGAGGCGGAATCCTTCGAGCACTTTCTCGCAAAGAAATTCCTCGGCGAGAAACGCTTCTCCCTAGAAGGCAGCGAGGGCGCAATGATCGTTCTCAACGCCATCCTTGAAAGCTGCCCGAACCAGGACGTCCTGGAAATCGAGATGGGTATGGCGCATCGCGGCCGCCTGAACGTGCTCGCGAATTTCATCCGCAAGTCCCTCACCACCCTGCTCTACGAATTCACGCCGAACTACGAACCGGGCCTCGTCGCCGGGGACGGGGACGTGAAATACCACCTCGGCTACGAAAAAGTCCGCGAACTCCCCGACGGCAACGTCCGCGTCAGCCTTGCGGCGAACCCTAGCCACCTTGAGGCCGTCAACCCGGTCGTCGAGGGCAAGGCCCGCGCCCGTCAGCGCGTGCTCGGCGACGATGGCGCC
>Ga0206130_10002033_pt1 | contig 28748 bp, 28 predicted proteins | sample Helgoland_Spring_9_FD_148637 | JGI IMG/M metagenome (GOLD analysis project Ga0206130, IMG submission 148637) | Pelagic subsurface seawater microbial communities from Kabeltonne, Helgoland, North Sea - Helgoland_Spring_Bloom_20160512_1 | ecosystem: Environmental > Aquatic > Marine > Epipelagic ...
CACACATTATAGTAGGTACCCCAGGGCGGGTTGAAGAACACCTGCGCAAAGCTAACCTTAACCTAGATAACCTAACAACATTGGTGCTAGATGAAGCAGACAGAATGTTGGATATGGGTTTCCAGCAGGCGCTAGATGATATTATTAGCTACATGCCTGAACAGCGGCAAACGCTGTTATTTAGTGCTACTTACCCGGTAAAAATTGAGAAAATTGCACAGCGTATTATGCAATCACCAGTCATGGTAGAAGTGCACGACAGTCACAGCAAGCAAAGCATTGTGCAAACGCTTTATCAGGTAGACAGCAATGAAGCCCGCATAGACGCCATTAGGCTCTTGTTGCAGTCCCATCAACCAGAAAGTACGCTTATTTTTTGTAATACCAAAATAGACACTGACCACGTGGCCAACGAATTGCGCGCAGCAGGTTACGAAGCCTCAGCGCTACATGGTGATTTAGAGCAAAAACAGCGCGACCAAACCCTAGTACGTTTTGCCAATCGCAGTGCCTCCATACTTGTTGCCACCGATGTGGCCGCTCGCGGTTTGGACATTGAAGCCCTAGATTTAGTTATTAATTACCAAATTGCCCGGGAGTTAGAGGTGCACACCCATCGCATTGGTCGCACCGGTCGTGCCGGCGCTCAAGGTATTGCCTGTAGCCTGCATACACAACGAGAAAACTACAAAGTGGGAGTCTTAGAAGATTATTTAAAGCAAAAGCTTGAGCGCGGTGACTTGCCATCCATAAGTTTGTTGCAGCAACCTCCGTTTGCGCCACCCATGGTTACCCTTCAAATTGGCGGCGGTAAAAAGCAAAAGCTTAGACCCGGCGATATTGTCGGTGCCTTAACCGGCGTTGATGGTATTCCAGGGAGTGACATTGGCAAAATACAGGTAGGCGATCAGTGGGCCTATGTCGCAGTGGCCCGTGCCCATGGTAAAACCGCCTTTAAAAAACTCAGCGAAGGCAAGCTTAAGGGCCGTAGCTTTAAAGTCAGGCATGTTAGGGCTTAGATGCATACACACAAGAGTGCGGCTTTTAGCGTTATCGGGCTCTAAAATAATAGGGAGACCCCGTGCTTGAAGTCTTGTCATCAATATCTAATAAATTAGTCTGGACCAAGCCTATAACGCTAATGATAACGCTGATATTTATGATCATGCTTTTATCATCCATTTTTAATGTGGGCTACTTCAAGGATGACACTTATTTAATACCTAGCTTAGTTGGGGCGCTGTGGGCTGGCCTACTTTTCAATTTAGTCCATGTCTTTCCACATCTGCCACAAAAGCCAAATAAAGACATAGCATTGCTCTCTAGGCTTAAGTTGAGGCTTATAAGGTTCATTTTTAGTTTTCTTGCATTAGGGTTTTTGGTTTTAACTGTCGTGGTAGTTATGTTAAGTTTTAAATTATTAGGTATATGGCGCGCAGACTTTTGAGGGCGCAACTGTATTACTTACCAGGATATGTATACTATGAGGCTAAAAAATAGTCATACTTAATTGGGGTACTTAGTTATGTTTACACGAATGGACAGCAGCACTGCAGAAGAGTGGCAGCATATTACTGAACAGCACATGCCGCATATTCAGGACATGCCCAAGCGCGTTATTTCAATGCTAGAACAGTTATCAGAACTAACCTTGGGTTTTGGTACCGACCAACTACACCACGCTCTACAAACAGCCACTATGGCCAGAAGGGCGGGTGCTGATGACGAGATGATTTTAATTAGTTTAATTCACGATATTGGCAAAGTGGTTAACGTACTTAATCATGGCCAAATTGTGGCCGAAATCGTCAAACCCTATGTCAGTGACGATGCATACCATATTCTTAGGACGCACCAAGACTTTCAGGGCGAACACTACTACCAATACATGGGCAAACCCCAAGACCTACGCAAGCAATACACAAGCGAAGCGTGGTACCCAAAAGCCATCGAATTTACCGACAAATGGGATCAAGCTGCCTTTGACCCCAGTTATCAAACAGACTCTTTAGCGTCGTTTGAACCCTTAATTAATACCTTCTTTAGTATGCCGCGAGCCCTATAAATTTATAAGCGAGATGGCTCTTGAGGCCTAAAGTCTTATCTTTTTAATACGGTATTCCTAAAACAGTGAAAGCGGTAACATCGCAGGCGCAGTAAACAAATTTTATACACTAAGAAAGTGCAACGACAGCATGAGTATTATCAATACGGGATTAGCCTTTGCTGTGGCATCAATGTTCTTTATGGGCATTAGTACTTTTTTATATAAAAGAAGCGTCGACGCTATAGGGGCGACCAACACTACCTTTTTTTACTATCTTTTCAGTATTGTTATAGCGTCTGGTGTTGGGCTCATGTTCAGGGAAAAAGCACCATTTTCGCCTACTGCTTTAATTTGGCCGCTGATCATTGCGATCTGTTTATTTTTAAGTGTATGGTTTTTTAACTTGTCACTATTAAATATTGATGTGTCAGCTGCATCTGCAATACGGGCGCTATTTTTTATTGTTACCGTTGCCTTGGCCATAGTCTTTGCTAATGAACAGCCGGGACCTCTTGGAATGACTGGTATTGGTTTAGCGATCGTTGCGATTATATTAATTGGCATAGATCAGAGCACTATCTAACGTGCTTATCAAATCGAGGCGCGAGCCAAATGAACAACTTCTCGTTTGGTGATTCCATACATATGGGATGAAGATTTAAAACAGGTGGGCCCAGTAGGACTTAAACCTACGACCGATCGATTATGTGTGAAGCGCTCTAACCATCTGAGCAATGAAGTCTATACTTTGTATCCTGATAGTCATAAAAATATATTTATTTTCTTACTCGATGAAAAAGCGGATACTCAAACCTTAAGAGGAGAATGTCGTTGAGAGAATTCAGTTGGTTGATTACTGTAATTCGTTTGTTATTTGGTTTACAGGTCATCGCAGTTACTTTGGGTGCTTTTTCCTCTGATCTCATTAGAGGGAATGTTGTTGAATCAATCCAAGTATTAAGGACGAGCGGGATAGTGGGGATGTTTGTTCTACTTTTCTTTGTAGTTCTCGCAATAGACTCTTGCTGGCAAATGTACTTCGCGACATATAAAGCAAAAGGAATCAATAAGCACTGGTTGAAAATCTTTCGAACTAAATATGCTTACCATAGATGGTTAAAACCAATTTATGTGGTATTTGTGTGTTTTCAGATATTTGGTTTTATTTTGATTTTGGTCATTTAGATAAAATGTTGGGCCCAGTAGGACTTGAACCTACGACCGATCGATTATGGGTCGATCGGTCGTTTTGTAAGTATTTTTAACAGCGGAATTTGATGGTTGTATGATCAAAATAACTAAATAGATAAAGGAGTATTCTATGTCGTACAAGGGAAGACAAAATGAGCGGAAAGAGGCTGCTGAAGAGTATGCTAATCGAAGTTATAGTGAGCGTAAACTTATTGAAGATGTACGCTTTAACGAAGCGTACGGTAGAACGCAAGTTTTTACATATGTAATAAAAGTGTTCTCGTTTGTTAAGAAAAAGCTATCGGAGCGGAAAAAGGCGGCTGAAGAGCCGATGTGTCGAAGTGAAGATGAACTTAAAGAGCGACATCGCCGCAGGTAAAATTGATACATTATCAAATGTCTTGGAACTGTTGGCGGGCCCAATAGGACCTGAATTTACGACCAGTCGATCATGAATCGGCTTACCTGTTTGATGATTGTCGATTGACTTTATTATTAGAATAAAATGGTGGGCCCAGTAGGACTTGAACCTACGACCGATCGATTATGAGTCGAGCGCTCTAACCAGCTGAGCTATGGGCCCTTAAGAATTTACTGCTCGTCTATGAAGCTACGAAGATGATCTGAGCGCGTTGGGTGACGCAACTTTCGCAGTGCCTTGGCTTCAATCTGTCGTATACGCTCTCGTGTTACATCAAACTGCTTGCCCACTTCTTCTAGCGTATGGTCGGTGTTCATGTCGATACCAAAGCGCATGCGTAAAACCTTAGCTTCACGAGCGGTAAGGCTGCCTAGCACGCCACGTGTTGAGTCAGTGAGGTTGTTCTTGGTGGCTTCATCAATGGGCTGCGCGATGGTAATGTCTTCAATGAGGTCACCAATGCTAGCGTCTTCGTCTTCACCAATGGGCGTCTCCATGGAGATTGGCTCTTTGGCAATTTTAAGCACCTTGCGAATTTTGTCTTCGGGCATTTCCATGCGTTCGGCCAGTTCTTCTGGTGTCGGCTCGCGACCCATTTCTTGAAGCATTTGCCGAGAGATACGGTTGAGTTTGTTAATGGTCTCAATCATATGCACTGGAATACGAATAGTTCGTGCTTGGTCAGCAATAGAGCGAGTAATCGCCTGACGAATCCACCAGGTAGCGTACGTTGAGAACTTGTAACCACGACGGTACTCAAACTTGTCTACTGCTTTCATTAGACCAATGTTACCTTCTTGGATTAGATCTAAGAATTGTAGGCCACGGTTGGTATATTTTTTAGCAATAGAGATAACCAAACGTAGGTTGGCTTCCACCATTTCTTTCTTGGCGCGACGTGCCATTGCTTCACCAATGGTCAAGCGTCGGTTAATGTCTTTAATTTGTAAAATAGACAGGCCGCTAGTTTTCTCGACTTGAATTAGCTTGCGCTGAGCCCGCAAAATTTCAATTTCTTGATTGGCAATGCCATTTGAGTAGTCTGCTTTGGCCTTAACCAACGTCCCAGTCCACTTAAGGTTAGTTTCATTGCCTGGGAAAGATTTAATAAATTCAGGGCGCGGCATCTTTGAGAAGCGAATGCAGTACTTCATGATGTTGCGTTCTTGCAGACGAATTTTGTCAACAGACGCGCGCACCAAAGTAATTAACGGTTCAAACTGACGCGGCGTTAGCTTTAGGTATTTAAACGTTTCGCCAAGCTCTTGAATATTCTTGATAACATCAGCGTGATTACGGCCTTTAGCAGCAATTGATTTTTCAGTTTTGATGAGGATAGTGCGAACTTCTTCAAATCGCTGTGTTGCAATTTCTGGATCGAGACCACCTTCGTGTTGTTCTTCTTCTTCCTCTTCCTCATCAATCTCTTCGCCGTTGGCGATTCTTTCTGCTTCAGCTGCTTCAGCAGCCTGCTGCTGGGCAAGTGCAGAGGGCACATGCTCCATAGGGTTGAGATAACCACTAATAAGGTCAGTCAGCTTCTTGTCGCCGGCAACAACCTTGTCCCACTCGCCCATTATAGTAGCAACGTTAGTCGGCCAATCTGAAACGGCAGACATGAGCTCACGAGTGCCTTCTTCAATGCGCTTGGCAATCTCAATCTCGCCTTCCCGGGTAAGCAGTTCAACAGAGCCCATTTCACGCATGTACATACGCACGGGGTCAGTTGTTCTATGTTGCTCAGACTCGACAGAGGCCAGTGCGGCGGCGGCTTCAGCAGCGGCAACCTCATCTGGCGTATTGTCACCGTTCATCATGAGAAGCGTTTCAGCATCCGGTGCTGTTTCAAATACGGTAATACCCATATCGTTGATCATCTGAATGATGTCTTCGACCTGTTCTGGGTCCGCAATGTCTTCGGGTAGGTGATCGTTAACTTCAGCGTAAGTCAGATAACCCTGTTCACGTCCTTTGGCTATAAGATCTTTAATACCGGATTGTTGCTTATCGTTGCTTTCAGTCATAGGGCAAACTTATGTCGTTGGGGGGGTAGAAATTCAGCGCGCAATTATAACCAATAAATTGCAAGTTGTCTCAGTCACTCTTAGATTTAATTTTAGCTACGGTTTTTATATTAGTTTAGATCACAAGTCGTTGTTTTATCTTATTTTTTAACTCTTTTGATTGTTCATCATTGGGCAGTTGTAAGCGCAATTTGTGCAATTGTTTAATTTCACGCTCATTTAGTTTTTCACGTTGCAGTAGATGCATGGCTTTTTCTGCAAGGGGTAGAGTATCAAATACACTAACAATAATGTGAGCAAGTGCGTCGCTAAACTCTTGATGATCATCGCGACCCGTGCCCACGGGTGGAAAATACAGTTCGCTGGCGGCCAAAGATTGCAAAAGTTTTGTTTCTGCTTGGTTGCCATGGGTACCCAGCCAGTATGCAAAAATATGGGAGGGTTTGTAATGTGGGTTTTTCTTGGCAACATCGAGAACCCGTAAAAAAAGCTTTATATCTTCATCCGTGGATTTTTCCAAAAAACCTAGATCTTCAGCCGATTCTGCTAACGCGGGGTGATTGAGCAGTAGGGCGGTAATGAACTTCACCGGGGACAAGCGAATTTTTGATGCACGCGCTGGCGCCATGTCTACGTATTGGTCAGGTTCTATGGAGCCGTCAAATTCTGCATAATGACCGTCATCAATAGTGCTAGGTGGCGCATAATTATCCGGTGGGGCACCACTCACGTGTGCTTGGGGTTTCTCTACAGCGACACTTGCGCGGTGCTGTGGGCTAACATGTGTTGCGACATAGTCACGAAGATTGTCAGCAGAGATGCCGGTTCTACGAGATAGCTCTTCCAGCATTAACTGCCTAAAAACACCTTGCGGTATACGGTTAATTTGCGGCGCACAAACCTTGCTCAAGCGCGCTTTGCCGTCTGCAGTTGAGCTGTCAATGCCATCGCTGAGTTGTTCGAACAAAAACTCAGACAGTGGTTGAGCTTTTTGTACCAGTTCTTGAAAAGCGCCGGTACCCAACTGACGAACCATGCTGTCAGGGTCCTCGCCATCGGGCAAGAACAAAAATTTTGCCGACACGCCGTCGCGCATCTCTGGCAGAGCTATCTCTAAAGATCGAGCGGCAGCGCGTCTTCCGGCATTATCGCCATCAAAGCAAAACACTAGTTCAGACGTATAACGAAAAAGTTTTTGTAGGTGGTTTTCGGTTAGAGCTGTGCCCAGTGTGGCTACGGCGTTGGCTATGCCATATTGCGCGAGGGCAATCACATCCATGTAGCCTTCGACCATAATCAAGCAGGGAATTTCTTTTAGTGTCTGGCGCGCTTCATAGAGACCATAAAGCTCTCGGCCCTTATGGAACACTGGGGTCTCAGGAGAGTTTAGGTATTTTGGCGTGCTGTCATCAAGAACCCGGCCGCCAAAACCAATGGTACGCCCGCGCTGGTCTCGAATGGGGAACATGATGCGGTGGCGAAACCGATCGTACTGCTTCTTTTCTTCGGGTTTGATAATAATCATACCGGACTCATCCAACAGCTTATTGTTTTCGTCATTGCCACCAGCATGCTTAAGAAGATTATCCCAACCCGGTGGTGCATAGCCAACACCGAATTGAGCGGCAATTTTACCGCTAAGTCCGCGGGCTTTTAAATAATCTACGGCGGTTTTGGCCTCCGGATGGGTGCGAAGCTGTTGCCTGTAGTATTTGTCTGATACGACCAGTGTTGAGAATAAATTGTCTTTTTGCTTAACGACCTTTCGGTCGGGGGCCACTTCTCTTGGGATTTCCATGCCTGCATTTTTAGCCAGCATTTCGACGGCAGGCAAAAAGTCTAAGCGGTCGAACTCCATAACAAAACCCAGCGCATTTCCACCCGCGCCACAGCCAAAGCAGTAATAGAACTGTTTGTCTTGAGCCACAGTAAACGAGGGACTCTTCTCTTCATGGAATGGACAGCAGGCCTTATAATTTTTACCAGATTTTTTGAGTTGCACGCGCCCGTTGACCACATCGACAATGTCAATACGATCCAGTAAGTCATCAATAAATGTTTGTGGGATTAATCCGGCCATGGGTACGATCGATTAACGCAAATTTGAAGTTACAGTGTAACTGCTTTGTCGCGGAATGAAACTGCGATTAGCTATTAAGAGCGACCTTAACTAAGCCACTGACAGCGCCTCCGTCAGCTCGCCCTTGAATTTGAGGGCGGAGTATTCCCATTACCTTGCCCATATCCCGCATTGACTCTGCTCCGGTCTCGGCAATAGCGACTGCGATCATGGCATTGATCTCTTCCTCATTCAGGGCCGTGGGTAAAAAGTCTTGGATGACTGCAATTTCGGCAATCTCGATGGCCGCTAATTCATCGCGCCCAGCGGCTTCATACTGAGTAATGGAATCACGTCGCTGTTTGATCATTTTGTCAAGAATAGCTAGCAAGCGCTCATCGTCAATTTCGATACGCTCGTCGACTTCAATACGCTTAACTTCAGAGAGCATTAAACGAATAGCACCAAGGCGAGGTTTGTCTTTGGCCCGCATGGCATCTTTCATTGCGTCCGTAATTTGACTTTTCATCGACATGGAATATCTCCTGGTAACTATTTAAAGGATTTCAGAAACACAAAGAGCGCCTACTAGGCGCTCCTTGATACTACATTATCTCAACCGACGTTTCGACGGGAGATCAGTACAGCCGTGTAAACTTACGTGATTCGCGAGAAACTTGCTTTTGATTACGTTTAACCGCGGCAGCAGCTTTGCGTTTACGTACCCAGGTTGGCTTCTCGTAAAATTCACAGCTTCGCACTTTAGCCAAAACACCGGCCTTCTCACAAGAGCGTTTAAAACGACGTAGCGCTACGTCAAAGGGCTCGTTTTCTTTAATACGTACACTTGGCATGTATGCTTATTCCTGTAGTTTAAGTAACTGTCGATGGGACCATTCCGCATCTGACTGTTTAACGGCGCGTATTCTATACACTTAGCTGATTTGTTGCAAAGTCTTTTTGGGCATTTTTTAGTGGTCTTTTGATTATTGTAGCTGAACTATCTTCTCAGGCGACATAAGGATCTTACCGCCATTGGTCAAGTCTTGTTATAATTCCTTTTCAAATTCTAAAAAACTTAATTAGGTTCGTAATACTATGCTTGTTTTGGGTATAGAAACTTCTTGCGATGAAACCGGGGTTGCAGTGTATGACAGTGACCGTGGTTTGCTGGCGCACCGGCTTTACTCGCAGACTCTGTTGCATGCCGAGTATGGCGGAGTGGTTCCCGAACTTGCGTCGCGAGATCACGTTCGAAAAATTTTACCCCTCTTGGATGAAGTACTGTCTGCGGCAAAGGTTAATAAACATATGTTAGATGGCATTGCCTACACGGCTGGTCCAGGTCTGATGGGTGCCTTAATGGTGGGTGGAGCTACAGGAACAGCCTTAGGGTTTGCATTAGATATTCCGGTATTGGGCGTGCATCACATGGAGGCGCATTTGCTGGCCCCAATGTTGGAGTCAACTCCGCCGACTTTTCCTTTTGTCGCTCTGTTAGTCTCTGGAGGTCACACACAGCTAGTGTCTGTTAAGGCGGTTGGAGATTATCAGTTACTGGGTGAATCTCTGGATGATGCAGCCGGAGAGGCTTTTGACAAAACCGCAAAAATGCTTGATTTGGATTATCCTGGTGGTCCAGTGCTAGCGGCAATGGCGGAGCGGGGACAGATTGATCGTTTTAGTTTTCCGCGACCAATGACTGACCGGCCCGGTTTAGACTTTAGTTTTTCAGGGCTCAAAACGCATACACGCAACTTAATTCAAAAGCATCGTGGCGATGATGTATTGCCCGATGAGCAGACTATTCTTGATATTTGTGCAGGTTTTCAGGAAGCAGTGGTGGATACATTGGTCATTAAATGCCGTCGGGCAGTTGTGGCTGCGGGTATGAAAACGTTAGTGATTGCGGGTGGTGTGTCGGCAAATACTCGGTTGCGAGACAAGTTAAAGGTCGCACTTGGGAAAGAGGGTGTCGAGGTGTTTTATGCACGCCATGAGTTTTGCACGGATAATGGGGCTATGATTGCCTACGCAGGGTGTCAGAGAATGCTAGCTGGGGAGCGTAATCCAATGACCATTACGGCTACGCCGCGCTGGCCACTAGAACAGCTAAATGTGCCCTCGGGCAAAATTAAATTACAGGAATCCGTTTAATGGATATTGTTTACATCAGAGATCTGCGTATCGAAACTATTATAGGTATCTATGATTGGGAGAGAGAGGTCAAGCAAACAGTCAGTCTCGACTTGGAAATGGCGCACGATATTGTACGTGCCGCGGAGACTGATGATATTCAGTATGCCCTTAATTACAAATCGATTGCTAAGCGTCTGATAGCCTTTATTGGGGCCAGTGAGTTTTTGCTAGTGGAGCGCATGGCTGAGGAAATTGCCTCGATTGTTCGCAATGAGTTTTCGGTGCCCTGGTTAAAGCTTCGTGTTAGTAAGCCTGGAGCTCTTCGTGGCTCTCAAGATGTCGGTATTATTATCGAGCGCGGAGAGCGTAGCTAGTGGCCCTCATCTACCTCAGTTTAGGTAGTAACATTGACCGTCATGTGCGGATAGAGGCAGCTTTGGATGCCCTGCATGGTGAGTTTGGGGAACTGTTGCTCTCGCCGGTCTATGAGAGTGACTCTGTCGGTTTTGACGGCGATAATTTCTATAATTTAGTAGTCGGTATTCACTCGGACAAGTCAGTGGGTGAGTTATCGCTGATTCTCAAAGCAATAGAAAACGACAACGGTCGAGACCGTACCGCAGCGCGCTTTGGTCCCCGTAGTTTGGATATTGATATTCTTACGGTTGATGCAATTTGTGGGCACCGAGACGGCATAGAGTTGCCGCGAGATGAAATTCTTAAGAATGCATTCGTACTGCTTCCAATGGCAGACCTTGCGCCACACGCATTACATCCAAAAACCGGCAGAACCTATTCTGAGCACTGGAATCAATACGATAAGGCAAAGCAAAATCTATGGTCAGTAGAGTTTCTCTGGCGTGGCCAACAGTTACTGCGCTAAATTACTCAAAGGCTGTTGGAACTTCCACCATCAACGGCGATTGTCTGGCCTGTCATATAGGTTGCCTCGACCGCTAAAAAATACACAGTATCGGCAATATCCCGCTCTGTTCCCAAGCGACCCATAGGCACATTGCTGAGCACTGATGATTGCTTGCTAATGTCATCAGATTCATGTTCTGGCCACAGAATTGCTCCGGGGGCGACGCTGTTGACGCGGACATTGGGGCCTAACTCTTTAGCCAGCGTCTTTGTCATTGCGATATTGCCCGCTTTAGCGATGGAGTAAATAGGGTGACTCTTAAGTGCCTGTCGAGCATGCATGTCAGAGATATTTACGATAACACCACTGCTGTCTGTGAGCATGCTAGATAGTTTTTGTGAGAGAAAAAACGGGCCCTTAAGGTTGCTATTAATCAGGTCATCCCATTGCTGATCGTCACAGTCAGCCAGTGGCGTTGGATAAAAGCTAGAGGCGTTGTTCACTAATACGTCGAGGCGGCCTACGGAGCGAACTAAGTCAGCAATTTTGGTTAATCCACTCATGTCATTGAGGTCACTCTGCACCAGAAGGCAGCTATCTGGGCGTTGCTCATTAAGCTGATCACAAAGTTTGTTAGCCGCAGCAGCAGAGCGATTGTAGTGAATAACAATGGTGTAACCCTGCTTGTGAAATACCTCGGCAATAACTGCGCCGATGCGTCGGGCCGCGCCGGTAATTAGGATCACAGGATTCATTGGAACGTTGTCAGAGTGCATGTAAATACCTTATGGGCTATGGCTGATAATGTTGTTTAAATTCGCTTAAAGCTTCAATTTGGCGTTGCTTTAAATGTGTTCCGATATCTGCACCTTTGATGCCACTGGCGACTAAATCTGTTACTTGTACGGCAATGGCGGCCTCGCGGGCCTCTCGCAAATATCTATTAGGGGCATATTCTTGCATCTCTAGCCCCTTTCGCCCTTTGGCGTCCGCCATACAGCAGAGTAAAAAGTCGTCCAGTTTTTCCGCGGACTTAAGGGCGCCAATAACGGTTAACAGTTTTAGCAACCATTCTGGCTTGAACTCAAGTGATTTGTGACACATTAAGTGATATTCAGTCACCACCATTGCTAACTGACGATGTTGGTTGGGAACCTTTAGCCGATCACAAACTTGTTTAACCAGTGGTAACCCTCGCGCTTCATGACCAGTATGTCTAGGGAGAATGTCTTTTGGTGTGATGGCTTTGCCTAAATCATGGACCAGTACTGTAAAACGAATAGTGGCTTTGTCGGTTAATAGTGCCGATTGCTGCAGTGCCATAAGGGTATGAATGCCAGTGTCGATCTCCGGATGAAAATCTGCGCGCTGTTCAATACCAAACAGAGCCTCGACCTCAGGGAGCAAAATCACCAGTGCACCACAGGACCGCAATGTTTCTATAAAGACATCAGGAGAGCGTTCACACAATGCCCGCTGAGTTTCTTTCCATACGCGTTCAGCCACAAGTGCCGTCATTTCACCACGATCAACAATAGCCTTCATTAACTGCAATGTTTCTGGAGCAACCGTAAAGCCAAGGTGGGCATAGCGAGAGGCGAATCGAGCAACTCTCAACACCCTCAACGGGTCCTCTGCGAAAGCCGCTGATACGTGACGCAAAATTTTATCATTAAGATCCTGTTGGCCACCGTATGGATCAATAATAGTGCCATCATCGGCCTCTGCCATCGCATTAATGGTCAGATCACGGCGAATCAAATCGTCTTCAAGGCTTATGTCTGGTGATGTATGAAAAGTGAAGCCACCATAACCAATGCCAGATTTTCGTTCTGTGCGCGCCAAGGCGTACTCCTCGCCACTACGAGGATCAATAAAAACTGGGAAGTCTTGCCCCACCGGACGATAGTCAAGCGCTACCATCTCTTCTGGAGAGCTACCAACAACTACCCAGTCATTCTCATGGCAGGGATAGTTGAGTAATTTGTCACGAACGGCGCCGCCAACTCGATAGATTTGCATGGTTAGATGATCCTTTTCGACATTGTAAGTGCCAAGCGTATTGACCTCAATCTAAACTCTAAAACATTAGCGTAATGTTTTATCATGACAGTCGCACAATGGTACATTTGAACGTTATTGTTTATGAATTAAATTAGTCAAAGGCCACCCATGCAGGTTGATTTTTGGCATAATGGCGCATAATTTTTTTAATTTTATTTTGAGGCTGCATGGTGGTTGAACCATCTCTTTTGTCGGTTAAAGATTTGTGCTTTGAGCGCGACGACATTCAGGTCATCGATTCTGTGTGTCTGGACGTCTGTGACGGCGAAATACTGCAGGTAGAGGGTCCTAATGGTAGTGGGAAAACTACGTTACTTCGCCTGTTAACCTCGGCATTGTCGGCAACTCATGGCGATATTTACTACCAGGGTAGACACTTATCTGAGTGTCGATTTGAATATCTTTCTAATCTGCTCTTTTTAGGTCATCAGTCGGCGGTAAAAATGACATTGACCGCAGAAGAAAATCTCAGTTGGATGGTGGGCCGTCCAATCGATTGCGAAGAGCTTGTGACGGCGTTGGATAGTGTCCAATTAACTGGTTATTCTGATATGCCTTGCTATCGACTTTCCGCCGGACAGCAGCGGCGTGTGGCATTGGCGCGACTGCTGTTGTCGCCGCCCAAAATTTGGTTTCTCGATGAGCCGTTTACTGCCTTAGACCGCCAAGGTGTAGCTTTGGTTGAGCAGTGTATGCAAAAGCATGTGGATGGTGGTGGTTCGGTTGTGCTGTCTACGCACCAACCTATTGCTATGGATGCTGTGCGTCGGTTCTCGCTGGTTAATCAGCTAAGTATGGGAGCGAACTGAGAGTGATCTCAAATATGGGGTTTTTAGCTTTTCTTAGACGTGATTTGCGACTCATTAATCGCCGTAGAGGCGAGGTTGCTAGCCCGCTTATTTTTTTCCTTATGGCCGCGACCTTTGTCCCCTTGGGGATAACTCCCGATGCTGAGTTACTCAAGAATATCGCACCGGGCATTATTTGGGTTATGGCGCTTTTAGCAACTTTGCTCTCAGTCGATAGTTTGTTTGCTAGCGACTATCAAGACGGGTCATTAGAACAGATGCTGATTAGTCCGCAGTTGCTAGTGATGCCGGTGTTGGGTAAAGTCACGGCGCATTGGCTGACCACTGGTTTGCCCTTGACGTTAGTATCTCCACTTTTGGGACTTTTATTCTCGCTGCCCACCGCCGGTTATTTGCCTATGATGGCTGGGTTGGCTGTTGGCACAGGTTGCCTAAGTTTACTGGCGGCCTTGGGCGCTGCGCTGACAGTGTCGCTCCAAAGAGGGAGCTTACTATTAACACTAATAGTGATGCCTCTTTATATGCCCATAATTATTTTTGGTAGCGCTACGGCTCAATACAGTATCGAAGGTCTTGCTTGGAGCGGTCCGTTGGCAATTCTGGGAGCTATGCTGGCCGTTGCTATTGCACTTTGTCCTTTGGCGATTGTAACTGTATTACGCCTGACCACGATTAATTAGGATTTGGACTAGATTATGAATTGGAATTGGTTTTATCGCATGGGCTCGCCGCGCTGGTTTTATGAGTCCACAAGTCGCTGGCTGCCATGGTTTGGTGCATTGACCGTTTTGCTATTAGTGAGCGGTTTAGTGTGGGGTTTGGCATTTGCGCCTCAAGATGCCAAGCAGGGTAATAGTTTCCGTATCATTTACCTGCATGTACCAGCATCATTTTTAGCACTAGCAGGCTATTTTCTAATGGCAGCCGCAGGCGCTATAGGGTTAATTTGGAAGATGAAATTATCCTATATGGTAATGAAATGCGCCGCGCCATTGGGGGCGGTATTGACATTTTTGGCTTTATTTACGGGTGCTGTATGGGGCAAGCCTACCTGGGGTAGCTATTGGGTGTGGGATGCACGCGTCACATCAATGCTAATTCTTTTATTTTTATATATGGGTGTGCTGGCTCTGCAGTATGCCTTTGATAGTAAAGACGTGGCTAATAAAGCGAGCGCCATATTGGCGTTGGTAGGGACGGTTAATATTCCCATTATTTATAAGTCAGTGGATTGGTGGTTTACATTGCATCAGCCGGCAACTATTAGATTTACAGAAGCACCGTCCATGCACCCAGACATGTTTCAACCTTTGTTAGTTATGATCTTGGGTTTTTATTGTTTTTATGCAGTGGCCCTAATACTGTCGGTGCGCGTAGAGATATTATCTCGCGAACGAAAGACGAGCTGGGTACGTAGTTTGGTAAAACAGGCTACACATAATAGTTTAGGAGCGGAATAGTGAATTTTCAGTTCGATAACGTGAGCGGAATGTTGCATATGGCGGGCCATGGAATCTATGTGTGGACTGCGGTTTTAGTCACGTTAGCCTTAATAGCGTGGTTGATTATCAATCCTTTGCTACAGCGTCGTCGTGTTATTAAAGAGATTGCTCAAGACGTTTCTCGTGAGCAGTTGCGCCAAAATGCCAGTGGAGAGAGTGTCTAATGCACCCACTGCGTAAACAGCGGTTACAGATCGTGGTGATGATTGTCGCTGCTTCTGCGATTGCTAGCGGATTAATCATCTATATGCTCGGGCAAAATGCTAACTATTTTTACACGCCGTCTCAGGTCATGTCGGGTGAAGCTCCTAAAGATGTGTTTATTCGCGCTGGCGGCATGGTCGTAGAGGGCAGTGTGCGCAGGGATCCCAATTCCCTGGCGGTAAACTTTGATGTTACCGATGGCACTGCAGTCTTAGGGATTCGCTATACCGGAATTCTACCGGATTTATTCGCAGAGAATGAGGCAGCAATTGCGGCAGGTAGACTTGACCAAAATAGAGTATTGCAGGCTTCAGAGGTGTTGGCGAAACACGATGAAAAATATACTCCGCCCGAGGTCGCTGAATCGATGAACGCTGCTTATAAAGCCAAACAGAAACGTAAAGCGGAAAAGTTATGACAGTTGAACTGGGTCATGTCGCGTTAATCGTTGCGCTCTTTATGGCAGTGTGTCAAACATTGGTGCCAATGGCGGGATCGTTCAAAGGGTACCAGAGCTGGATGCGTCTGGGGCAGACCATGGCATACGGACAATTTGTGTTTATGGCGTTGTCTTTTGCCTGTTTGGCCATGGCCTTTCTTAATGATGACTTCTCTGTGGCATATGTAGCAAATAATTCAAATACGCTACTGCCTGACCGTTTCAAGCTGAGCGCCGTTTGGGGAGCCCATGAAGGTTCCTTGTTATTGTGGGCGCTAATACTGGCTGGCTGGACTGCGGCGGTAGCTTTGTTTAGTCGAAGAATGCCTTTGGTTTTCTCTGCCAGAGTTCTTTCGATATTGGGTTTTATTGCGGTTGGATTCGCATTATTTTTACTGTTGACGTCCAATCCTTTTGAACGAATTCTTCCGGTGGTGCCGCTAGAGGGAGGTGACTTAAATCCGCTGCTCCAGGACTTTGGTCTTATTGTACACCCGCCAATGCTATATATGGGTTATGTCGGTTTTGCGGTACCTTTTGCCTTTGCCATTGCCGCTTTGATTGGTGGTCAGTTCGATAGTGCTTGGGCACGTTGGGCGAGACCGTGGATCAATAGTGCATGGATGTTTTTGACCATTGGTATCTGCTTGGGTAGTTGGTGGGCTTACTATGAGTTAGGTTGGGGTGGTTGGTGGTTTTGGGACCCTGTTGAAAATGCATCCTTTATGCCATGGTTAGTTGGCACTGCGCTAATGCACAGTATTGCCGCCAGTGAGAAGCGAGGTGTTTTTCGCAGTTGGACATTGCTGTTAGCTATTTTTACTTTCTCGTTGAGTCTGCTAGGTACGTTTTTAGTCCGCTCGGGTATTCTCACCTCGGTGCATGCTTTTGCCAGCGATCCAGAACGTGGTATTTTTATTCTGGCCTTTTTGTTTGTCGTGGTCGGTGGGTCACTGCTTTTGTTTGCGTTACGCGGGCCACAGATGAGTTCATCGTCGGACTATCAAGGATGGTCTAGAGAGACTATGTTGTTGATCAATAATGTCTTGCTGGTGAGTGCTACAGCTATGATTTTGGTCGGTACGCTTTATCCGCTGCTGGCGGATGTACTGGACATGGGTAAGATTTCCGTTGGCCCCCCATATTTTAGTTTTTTCTTTGTACCTATCACAACGGTGCTAATGCTGTTTTTAGGATTTGCCGGTTTCTCGCGATGGCGATCGACTGATGGGATGGATATGCTCCGCAAGGGTGTAATTCCAGGCGTCATTAGTGTGGTATTGGGGCTGCTGCTACCCGCGTTGGCCGTTGAACAGCTAACCTGGAGTAGTTATTCGCTAAGTGCGGTAGTGACTCTTATGTTGGTTTTTTGGGTGATCAGCATGAGCTTGGAAGACTTACTACTAAAAGTCAGCGGTAAAGTTTCTAATTTAAAAGGTTTAACGGGTAGCTACTGGGGAATGATAGTTGCTCATATTGGTTTGGCCGTGTGCGTATTGGGTGTTGGTCTGAGTGCTAGTTACGATGAGCAGCGCGATGTGCGAATGGTCTCCGGTGATTACGTAGAATTGGGTGAATATAGTTTCCAATTTGTCGGAGTAAAGCCCGCCAATGGTCCCAACTTTACCGCTTTTCGTGGTGAGGTCATTGTTACCAAGGGAGATCAATTGGTGACCACTCTGTGGCCTGAGAAGCGCAATTATAAAGCGGCAGAGCAGACCATGACGGAAGCCGCGATCGATGGTAAGTTGCATCGGGATCTCTATGTTTCCTTGGGCGAGCCTCTCGGGGGGGATGCCTGGGCAATCAGAGCGCAAGTGAAACCTTTCGTGCGTTGTATTTGGCTCGGCGCCTTAATGGTTGCACTGGGTGGTCTAATTGCCGCTAATGACAAGCGTTATCGGCGACGAAAAAATCGATTAACCTCTGCAGCCAGTGCTGGAGGGGTCGCAGCTTGATTCGATTTGCGCTATTTCTTCCGGTGGCTTTATTTGTGGCCCTCTCTGTTGTTCTGTTACTAGGTTTGGATGGTGATCCGACCGAATTGCCCTCTGCCCTGGTGGGTGAGCCTTTCCCGGCATTTAAATTAGAGGCGTTAGACCCAGAGCAAGGGTTTATTGACGAGCAGCAGTTAATTGGCGAAGTGGCTTTAGTCAATGTGTGGGCCACCTGGTGTTATGCCTGTCGAATTGAGCATGCCAAACTCAATCAGCTTGCTGAGAGTGGCGTCAAAATCATTGGCTTAAATTACAAAGATAATCGCGCCGATGCCTTCGATTGGTTGAGTTTACGCGGCGATCCCTATGCCTTTTCTATATTTGATTTAAGGGGGTCTTTAGGGATAGATTTGGGGGTTTATGGTGCTCCAGAAACCTTTCTTATCGATGCTCAAGGCAATATTCGCTATCGTCGAGTTGGGGTCATTGATGACCGAGCTTGGGAGAACGAATTTGCTGATCTACATGCAAAGCTAAAGGCTGAAGCGCTATGAAACGCTTGGCCTTCGTCATGTTTTTGTTAGCGACAGGGTCAGTGATTGCCACCTCTGATTTGGTGGTTTTTTCGGACCCCTCATATACCGCCCGCTATCAAACCATGATTACGGAGTTGCGCTGCCCAAAATGCCAAAATCAGAATCTTGCTGATTCTAATTCACCGATTTCGCAGGATTTACGGGCGGAAGTGCAACGACTATTGGAACTTGGGATGACTAATCCCGAGATAGAACAGTATCTTACTGCGCGTTACTCTGAGTTTATCCTTTACCGCCCGCAAGTTAATAACAATACGTATTTATTGTGGCTGGCGCCTATAGTGATTTTGTTGATTGGGATGGCCATTGTTTTTGGATTGAGTCGTCGCCCTAAAGCCGTTCCACAGGTTCAGCGAGATACGACTCAGACTGAGCAGCAGCGTCTTGCTGAATTACTAAAAGATGGAAATAAATAACGATGCTGTCTTGGATTCTGGCTCTCATTGCCATTGGTTTTTTATTCGTTCTCTATCCCTTTGTTTTCAACAAAGATTCATCAATCGCCAAAAGCCAAGAGCAGGCCAAAATAGCTGAAAAAGACAATGTACGGCTCTTTAAAGAACAGCAGGAGCAGTTTCAGCGGCAGTTGGATGTAGGGGATATTGATGCTCAACAATTCAAAAGACTACTGGCTGAGGCTGAGCAGTTGCTGTTAGCTAACACCACATTAGAGTCTCAACAAAAGCCCAAGGATCTTGCCGGCGGATTGTGGCTGCTACCTATTTTACTAGTCGCGTTTCCGTTAGCTACTATTGCGGTTTACCAGCAAATAGGGGCGATTGACGATCAAGAAATTGCGGCTTTGATTGAAGCTCAAAGCTCTAAGAGTATTAATTTAGCGTCGCCGCAATGGGATGTTGAGCTGATCGACGCATTGAAAGAGAGAGTGATAAGCCGACCAAGCAATATTTATTATTGGGCAATGCTGGCGCAGTGGGCCATCAGTAACGATGACATTGCCAGTGCTAATCAATATTTCGCTGCAGCACTTAAGGTTGAACCTGCTGATAGTTTTTTATTGGCTCAGTATGCTGAGTCACTGTTTTTGTTGGAGGGAAATCGGTTTACACCCCGGGTTACCACTGCGGTTGATGCTGCGTTTGCCGCAGATGCCACGAGTCAGACGGTGCTAGGGCTAAAAGGGATCGAGGCATTCTCTAATAATGACCCCAGTCTAGCGATTACTTATTGGCGGCGCGCGCAGCAGCAACTGGATCCCGCTGGCACTATATTTCAAGGGCTGCAAGCCGGTATTGATGGTGCCCAACGCCTCCTCGCCTTATCGTCTGATGGGAGTCTAACGACAAATACTATCGGACAGAGCCATAGTGTGTCTGCTTATGTCAGTATTGATCCGCGGGTGCCAGCTAGTCCAGATCAGAGAGTGTTTGTTGCAGTGTTACGAGTAGATGGTTCGCCAATGCCTTTAGCTGCAAAAAAGATAGGTGTATTTCAATTACCCGCTACCATCCTATTAACGGACATGGATGCCCTTGTTGCAGGCCAAGAGCTATCAACTGCGAGCCGAGTAAAGGTTGTGGCTCGATTATCTTTATCGGGCTCAGCAACGCCTCAAGTGGGTGATTGGGAAGCAGTAAGTGATACTATTATGCTTAATGAGAAGGGTGTTAGCGTCAGTTTATCCATCGATCGACAGCGAAAATAATTCGATGTCGTGTTCAGTTCTCGAAACTAACTCTATAAATGACTGATTTAGTGTTTTTTGTCATGCCGATAATGTGTAAACTTAGCACTATGCTAATCTGAGATTAACAGCGCCTAAAGGCTAGGCTAAAACCCCTAAATGGCTAAATATGCGGCTTAAATCAATCAAACTGTCAGGATTTAAATCCTTCGTCGATCCGACTAATGTGAAATTTCCCAGTAACCTCTGTGCAGTCGTTGGGCCAAACGGTTGTGGTAAATCAAATGTCATTGATGCTGTGCGTTGGGTTATGGGCGAGAGCTCTGCGAAAAATCTCCGTGGTGACTCTATGTCAGATGTCATCTTTAACGGTTCTGGTGGCCGAAAGCCAGTAGGTCAGGCTTCGGTAGAGTTGATTTTCGATAACACCCAGCAACGTATTGTGGGTGAATATGCCGCCTATAATGAAATTGGTATCAAGCGCAAAGTGACTCGAGATGGTCAGTCGAATTATTATTTAAATGGCAGTAAGTGTCGTCGCCGTGATATCACCGATATCTTTCTTGGAACAGGTTTGGGCCCAAGAAGCTATGCCATCATAGAGCAGGGAATGATATCTCGATTGATCGAGTCTAAGCCGGACGAACTGCGTATCTATATCGAAGAGGCTGCCGGTATTTCCAAGTATAAAGAGCGTCGCAGAGAGACCGAGAGTCGTATGCAGCGCACTATGGAAAATTTAGAACGGTTAACTGATATACGCGATGAGCTGGGACGGCAGATAAGTCGTTTGGAGCGACAGGCAAAATCTGCTGAAAAATACTCTGAATACAAGAAACAAGAGCGGCAATTAAGTGCAGAGTTATTGACACTTAAGTGGCGAGGTTATAACCAAGATGCCTTAGCTCTCAAAGCCGTTATTGGTGGCTTTGAAATTGAGAAAGAGAAGATTGTTACTCAGCGCAGTCATTGCGATACAAGTATCGAGAAATTACGAACGCAGTTTACTGACCAAAGCGATGCTTTCAACGAAGTACAGGCGCGATTTTACAAAATTGGTGGCGAAGTTACGCGTATAGAGCAAGCGATTGAGCATGCGCAGCAGCGCGCCCAAGATATTGATAGAGAACTCCAGCAAACAGAGCGCAATTATCGAGAAACTGACGAACATCTTAAGGCCGACAAAAGTAAGGTTTCTGGTTGGCAGGCAGAGTTTGATGAGTTGAGTCCAGCGCTGAAGCAAGCTGGTGAACTTAAGATTGTCTCTGCTGATGCGCTCGAAGAAGCTGAGCTGGCGATGAAAGAGTGGCAGCAGCAATGGGATGAATTTAATCAAAATTCTGCCAGCCCACGACAGCAAGCTGAAGTGCAACAATCACGTATTCAGCACCTTGAACAATTGATGCGGCGCTTGACAGAAAAACAGCAAAGCTTAGAGGCTGAAGCTATTAGCTTTCAGGCTAGCCCTGCTGAGGAAGAATTGGTAGCGATCAAGGAAAGTCTTGATACTATTGAACAGTCGCGAATGCTCACCGATGGCCGACGGCAAGAGAATCGTCTGGCGATTGAGGAATTGCGTGATTGTACGTTGCAAGCCAACACATCGTGCGACGACCTGCGTGTCACTCAACAAACCTTAAAAGGTCGTCAGGCTTCGCTTCAAGCATTACAGCAGGCGGCTATGGGTGATGGTGACGAGCTACAGTGGCTAAGCACTGTAGGTCTTGATAAGCAACCCAGGTTGGCCGATCAATTAAAGGCTACGGCTGGTTGGGAGCTTGCGGTAGAAACTGTATTAGGAAGTTATTTACAAGCTATTGCGGTTGATGACATGGCCAGCTCTGTTGAGCTGATGCAAAGTTTCACTAAAGGTGAATTGTTGTTCATTAGTCCGGATAGCGGTAAATACTCTTTTAGCTCTACAAAAGGGCAGTTATTGAGTGATCTGGTGGAGGGTAATTCCGCCAAGACTCTTTTAGCCAATGTGTTTGTTGCTGATTCACTAGTTGAAGCTCTTGCTTTGCAGTCAACATTATCTGTTCATGAGTCTGTAGTGACCGCCGATGGTATTTGGCTGGGGTTCAACTGGGCGCGTGTAGCTAGAGATAAAGACGCAACTACTGGCGTTCTCCAGCGGAAACAGGAATTGGATACGATTGACCAGCAGCTTGCAGAACTTAGTGAGTCTATCGAAGGTCTTGAAACGCAGCGGGAAGAAAATAGTTCAACCTTGCGAGACCTCGAGGCAACGCGTCAGAAAATCTCTCAGACTATTGAAGAACAGCAGAGCAACTATGCGGATCTGCGCTCTAAGCTGAGTGGTTTTGAAGTACAAATTGAGCAGTTTAAAGCACGCAAGGCACGGGCAGACGCAGAATTGACTGATGTCCGAGAGCAGTCTTACACTGAAACTGAAAACTTGGCTACCGCTAGGGTAGTTCTGCAAGAGTCGATTGAAAAAATGGAAGTCGACACGGAGCTCAGAGCCGGTCTCATGAATCAGCGTGATACATTACGAACAGCTCTTGATGACGCGCGCCGAACGGCTCTCCAACATCGCGATAATAGTCAACAACTGGCCCTGCGTGAAAGCTCTCTGAGTACGCAACTTGAGTCAATCAAGGGTGGAATCCTACGCCTAGAATCACAGTTTGAGAGGCTTCAGGAGCGTCGCGCTGATTTGCGTGTGGCATTTGAAATTAAAGAAGATCCCACCGATGATCACAAGCAACAATTAGAACAGCAGTTGGAAGCACGACTCAAGGTAGAGGATGAGCTGAGTGAGTCTCGCAAGCAGGTCGAAGCGACAGAGTACGAATCTCGGGAGCAGGAAAAACGACGCGGTGATCTAGAGCTGGAATTGCAGAATCTACAAGGTGAGTTGGAGGCGCAGCGTTTGTCCGCTCAAGAAATAAGTACTCTCAGCCTTACCATTGAAGAGCAGATAAATGATAAAAACGGAGTATTAGCGGATCTGTTAGAAGCACTGTCAGAGGAAGCTGAACTTGTTGATTGGGAAGAGCAATTACAGCTAATCGCCAATCGTATACAGCGTCTCGGGCCGATTAACTTAGCCGCAATCGATGAGTATAAAATTGAATCTGAGCGCAAGGACTATCTGGATAAGCAAAATCAGGAGCTTGAAGAGGCACTTCAGACCTTGCAGTCGGCGATTCAGAAAATTGATCGAACTACTCGAACTCGATTTAAAGAAACGTTCGAATTGGTTAATACGCATATTCAAGCGTTGTTTCCAAAACTATTCGGCGGTGGGCATGCCTATTTGGAAATGACGGGTGATGATCTGCTCAACACAGGAGTCACCTTAATGGCAAGGCCTCCAGGAAAGAAAAATGCGTCAATTCATTTACTATCAGGTGGTGAGAAAGCGCTCACGGCCATCGCTATGGTGTTTGCCATCTTCAAATTAAACCCTGCGCCGTTCTGTATGCTCGATGAGGTTGACGCGCCTCTAGATGATGCCAATGTGGCACGTTATGCGGCGATGGTTAAGGAAATGTCTGATCAGGTTCAGTTTATTTTTATTACCCATAATAAAATATCGATGGAAGCGGCCAATCAACTGATGGGTGTAACTATGCATGAACCTGGAGTTTCTAGGTTGGTCACGGTGGATGTTGACCAAGCGGCTGAACTCGCCAGCACTTAATTATTTTTTCTTTATGAGGATGGTTATAAGCGATGAAAAATAATATTAATGATCAACTCCCTGTTTGTTGCATAAGAGTCTGATATGGATTTTTTTGGCCCTAGAGAAATACTTATTTTGGTCGCTATTTTAGCGTTGGTCGGTGTGGTTCTTGACGGAGCGCGACGAATAAAGCGTAACCGCTATGAAAACTTACAAATGCCGTCGCGTAAATTTAAACCGTCCACCGACACCGATGATTTTGATGATTTTGATGATTTTGATGATGCACTAGATCATAGCCAGTTTCCCTCCGGCGGCTCTAGAGTGGTCGGCTCAAGATCAGCGGATGATTTAGATGTAACTGAAGAATCTAGCACTAGAACTGGTGATTTTAACTTTTCTAAGCAGCCAGAGCAGCAGGGGTTTGATCTAGATCATTCCATATTTGCAAGTCGTGATGATGAATTTAGTGACTTAGCGCCTCCGGTGGTAGAACCTGAAGTTGTTAAACAAACAAGTTCTGATGCTCCTCAGGACGTTTTAGTAATACACTTAATGGCTAACAAAGGTGAAACGCTTATAGGCGAAGACCTTTTAGCCGTATCAGTTGAGGTAGGGTTGCGGTACGGAGCGATGAAAATTTTCCACCGCCATATTAGTGACGATGGATCGGGGCCAGTATTATTCAGTATGGCTAACTTAGTAAATCCTGGCACCTTTGATTTAAATACTATGCCTAAGATTACTACGCCAGGTGTGACTTTATTTATGGCGCTAGACGACCTAGACGACCCCAGCGGTGCATTTGAGATAATGATCGAAGCGATTAATAAGATGGCTGAAAAATTACCCCTAAATGTGATGGATGAGTCCCGCAGTTCGATGACACTCCAAACCATAGATCATTACCGCCAGCGGGCAAAAAAGGCTAATCTTCAGCAGTCAAATGATCATGAATAGCCAGCGGAGTTAGCCTAATGGCGTTGATCCCCGAGACTACCTTTCAGGAATACAGTAATCTGGTTGCCGAGTTAAGTCAGCACAATCATCACTATTATGTTCTCGATAATCCCTCAGTGCCGGATAGTGAGTACGACCGGCAAATGCGTAAATTACAAGGCATCGAAGAACTCTATCCAAATATTATTACTCAGGATTCGCCAACTCAGCGAGTTGGCGGTGTGGCACTTCAATCATTCTCGCAAATCAAACATGTACTACCGATGCTCTCATTAGATAATGCGTTTAGTGATATTGAGCTTCAAGATTTTGAGCGTAAAGTCAAAGACCGACTCAACCATACGAGTGAAATAGACTATGTCTGTGAGCCAAAGTTAGATGGGGCTGCGGTTAGTATATTGTATCGTGACGGCATTTTAGTTTATGGCGCAACACGGGGTGATGGTACTGTCGGTGAGGATATAACGGCCAATGTACGCACTATTAAGAGCGTGCCACTGAAGCTCCAAGGTGACAATATTCCGGACATACTTGAGGTGCGCGGCGAAATATATCTCCCTAAGGCAGGTTTTGAGGCACTCAATGAAGCCGCTCGAGCAGTGGGAGGTAAGACCTTTGTGAATCCACGTAACGCGGCGGCAGGCAGTTTACGTCAATTAGACTCAAAGGTAACCGCTGGTAGGGCCTTGGAAATGTGTGCCTATAGCGTTGGTCAGTATCAGGCTAAGAGTAAACCCACCACTCATCAAGGTATGCTTCAAGCGCTCTGTGGATGGGGGTTTAAACTTAATGAGTACGTTGAAACAGTTACCGGCGTGGATGCTTGCGCAGACTATTACAAACGGCTAGCGAATCGACGCAATAAGCTGCCTTATGATATTGATGGTATTGTCTACAAAGTGAACGAATTAGCTCTGCAAGAGAGACTGGGGTTTGTTGCGAAAGCGCCACGGTGGGCGATCGCCCGAAAATTTCCAGCTCAAGAAGAAATGACTCAGTTGCTAGGTGTTGAATTCCAGGTTGGCCGAACTGGCGCAATCACTCCAGTTGCGCGCCTGGAACCCGTTTTTGTCGGAGGTGTCACAGTCAGTAATGCCACCCTACATAATCGTGATGAAATAGAGCGATTGGGTGTGCGGATTGGTGATGTTGTTATTATCCGAAGAGCGGGTGATGTTATTCCTCAAATTGCCAAGGTGGTTTTAGACAAAAGACCGCTTAATGCCGAGATTATTATATTTCCTGAACGCTGCCCAGTTTGTCAGTCATCGGTTCAACGTAATGACGGTGAGGCCGTAGCGCGCTGCTCTGGTGGTCTTTTTTGTGGCGCTCAAATAAAAGAAGCGATCAAACATTTTGCCTCTCGTAAGGCCATGGATATTGATGGATTGGGCGATAAACTCGTTGAACTGATGGTCGATGAGAGCATTATTTTTTCGGTCGCTGATCTCTATGAGCTTAATGATAGTCGATTGGTTGGATTGGAGCGTATGGCTCAAAAGTCAGCTTCTAATCTAGTGGCCGCAATTGATGTCAGTAAACAGACTACGCTGGCAAAGTTTTTGTACGCGTTAGGTATTCGAGAGGTCGGCGAGGCGACGGCACAGACTCTTGCGAATAACTTTGGTGCCATTGAGATAATCGCGCAGTCTTCGGTTGAGGAGTTGTTAGAGATAGATGATATTGGACCGGTGGTTGCCCGACATATTGTTAATTTCTTTCACAACCCTGACAACCTTTCAATTATTGAGGCGTTGCGCAACGCGGGCGTTAAATGGGCTGATATTGATTTAACAAACCAGAGTTCACAGCCCCTGAAAGGTCAGACTTGGGTGTTAACAGGCGGTATGCAGGTTATGAGCCGAGCTGAAGCAAAGGATTCGCTTCAAGCCTTAGGCGCTAAAGTCGCGTCAAGCGTTTCTGCGAAAACTAACCAGGTCGTTGCTGGGCCAGGTGCAGGCTCAAAGCTCACTAAAGCCGAAAAATTAGGTGTGGCGGTCATGGACGAAGCAGAATTTATTACGTTTTTGTCGACACAGTCGTAAAGCGACGTTTCAAAATATCATTAACCGATACAGGATATCGAGTAGATTGAGTAAATCTTCTTCAAAAAATTTTCTAAAGCGCCGGTCGACCTGGATTGCATCGATGCTGGCGTGTTTTGCCTTTTTATTGATGGCGGTTGAGGTTTACAACGTACCAATATCATTAATGATTAGTAACTTGATGTCTATGTTAATCGGTCTTGGACTGATCGTGAGTTTCAGTGCTGCTATAGGCTGGCTAATGGCGGTACTGCGCAAACGTCTCAAATAAGTGACTTCTCAAACTTTTTCTTTTCGTCATTATTTGGCGACCATTGGTTCCAGCAACTTTTCCATGGGTGTGCATACCATCCTTTTCCCATGGCTAATTATCGGGGTTTTGGAGCAATCTCCGAGTCGATTAGGGTTGGCGCAAATGGCATTGTTGTTACCTAACTTGCTATTTATTTTGCCGGGGGGGGTGGTCTCAGATGGCCGTCATCGGGGGACTTGGCTATCACTTCTTTATGCACTCTATATGTTACCTGTTGGACTACTATTTTTAGCAGTCGCCACAGATCAGCTTTCTTTCTCAGTGATGCTACTGTTCGCCATAAGCTTTGGCACAATTTCTGCGTTTGTTCAGCCGGCGCGAGAGAGTTTACTGGGCTATGCAGATCAGAGCTTGATGCATCAAGCTGTTGCTAAGGTCGTTGCAGTTCAGTTTGTGGCGCAGAGTGTTGGATTCTTCTTTGCCGGTCAGATTGAAAACGTAGGAGTACTTCCATTACTGGCTTTGCAGGTGTGTATGTTCGCCTTCAGTGCCTGGTGTATTCGACAGTGCCATCCACTGATGAAGTCGACACCCGATGTCTCTAATGAAGCCATCATTGAGCCTAGAAATCCTTTAGCGGAACTTCGCAAAGGCTTTAACCTTTTTGCTGAAAACCGTGCGCTGTTACATCTAATTTTTCTTGTTTTTGCCACAGGATTTCTGGCATTTGGCGTCTATTTAGTGGGAATGCCATTAATAGCCAAGCAGGGCTATGGTGGAGGGCCTCAGCTTTATGCGGGTCTACAAATCACCTTCACGCTAGGTATTGTTAGCGCTAATCTTGGCGTAATGAAGCGTGCCAAAATGTTTAAACGCCCAGGTAGGTTGATGATTATCAGCTTTCTGTGGCGCGGTAGCTTAGTGGGTATAGTAGCTTTTATGCCGAGTCTTTGGGTGCTATTTCCAGTTGTGTATGTGTGGGGGTTTTTCTCGGGGTTATCGATGACCTTAGGCCGTACTATTCTTCATAACCAAGTCCCACATGCGCTGCGGTCCAGAGCTGCCTCAGTCTATCAGTTGAGTTTGTTTGGTGGAGCACCTCTTGGCGCTTGGGCGAGTGGTGTGGCAATCGAGGCAGTTGGCTTGAGCGTTACTTTTATTACTATTGCCAGTCTCACTCTAGTCGTTTCCCTAGTTGCGGCATTAAGGTCACCGTTATGGGCTCTGGCCACCCAAGAACCAGTTGATTAGTTGGCGTTAAATGCGACTAAAGCCGCCGTCACTGCTACGTTGAGTGATTCAACACCATTGTTCATTTCTATGCCAACACGATAGTCGCAGAGCGAAGCGATACTCTCACTGACGCCCTCTGACTCGTTACCTAAAATATAGATTATCGATTGATCGTGAGCAATATCAGCCAGTGGTGTAGCATCATGTGACGACAGCATACATAGTTTGAAGCCTCGTTGCTGCAGATTTTTGAGCGCGCTAGGTAAGCTATCACAGCGCAATATGGTGCCCTTAAAAACAGTACCTGCGCTAGCTTTAATAACTAATGATGATATTTCAGCAACCCCTTTGGTGGGCAAAAGTAATCCATAGCAAGGACTGGCAGTCACACTGCGAATAATCATACCCAAATTTTGCGGATTAGTGACGCCATCTATAGCAATCAATACTTTAGGATCCCCTTCGGTCAGAGAACTTATGGCTTGTTCATAGGGCTGGTAGCCTGGGCAGTGTATGTCACAAGCAACGCCTTGATCCTGTTTACTATTGCGCGAAATACGCGCCAGTTGCGCGCGATTGTGGTACAGCACTTCTATATTACGCCGTTCTGCCAGCTGCTTTATCTGATCAATAATACCGCCACCACGGTTACTGTCGGCAAGA
>Ga0206130_10002034_pt1 | contig 28713 bp, 24 predicted proteins | sample Helgoland_Spring_9_FD_148637 | JGI IMG/M metagenome (GOLD analysis project Ga0206130, IMG submission 148637) | Pelagic subsurface seawater microbial communities from Kabeltonne, Helgoland, North Sea - Helgoland_Spring_Bloom_20160512_1 | ecosystem: Environmental > Aquatic > Marine > Epipelagic ...
CTTGGCTTTCTAATCACTCCAGAGGAAGCCTTGAAAACCACCAAAGACCGCGCAAGGACCCATTTAAATTTTGGGACGACACGCGGCGGTTTTTATCACAACACGTTGGTGGGGTTCAGTGGATACCGTCCGGAACTCTTTGAACGAACGCGCCATCGCGCGCACGTCGGTCCATTTTTTGTCCAATCAAAATACCAAGGGGCAGGCGCCGCCCAGTGTCTTATGTCAGGCGTTATTCAAGAAGCGCGCGCCGCCAAAATCGTGCAACTTGAGCTCTTTGTTGATACAGAAAATTATCGTGCCATCCGATTTTATGAAAAATACGGATTTGAATGGGTTGCGACACATACAGATGTCGTTCGAATGGGCGCTCAATCGCGCGATGACCATTTTTACTGTCTTAGGTTGGGTCCATAGCTGTGAACCCGTCCGGAGGCCGGGTGCAACAATCCTCGCAAGGCTGATGTTAAATCTCGGATAACTCGCCGAAATATGTTCTAAAAATCAAGGCCTTTCTGGGCTCTGATCCCGGCCTGAAACGGGTGTTTCACTTCTGTCATCTCGGTCACCAGATCGGCATAATCACACAGCGCAGGTTTGGCATCTCTACCTGTCAGAATAACGCTGGTTCGAGCCGCCCGCCCCTCAAGACCCTGCAGCACCTGATCCATACTCAGATATTCATAGCGCATGGCAATGTTGATTTCATCCAGCACCACAAGATCAAACTCACCGCGCGACATCATCTCACAGGCTTTTGCAAACGCCGCCTGTGCGGCCTCGGTATCGCGGTTGCGATCCTGGGTATCCCAAGTAAAGCCGTCGCCCATGGTATGCCAACTGACCTGATCCTCGATCGTCTTGAAAAACCGTCGCTCGCCAGTCACCCACTTGCCCTTGATGAACTGGATCACTGCAACTTTTTGCCCCCAGCCCAAGGCGCGAATTATCACCCCGAAGGCCGAACTGGACTTGCCTTTGCCCTTGCCGGTATGGACCAAGACCAGCCCACGATCAGGATCTTGCGCTTGCGATGTCTTGCGGCGGTGCTCTTTCTGAACCTCTTGCATTTTCGCTTTGTGATCTGTGTCATCCATCATCGGTCAATATCCTTTTTAAAATGGCATACCCGGTCTAGCCGGGTCTGGATCCCATGCCGCTGGTGATACAGTATATTAGGTCCATATTCTCGCAATACAAAAAGCGCGGTCTTATGGCCTATACCCGGCACTGACCGGTCTCAAACGCCCGGTCGTCACAGTTTCAGCCCGGGCTAAGCCCCCGCAAGCGTTCCGAGCGTCTGCGCAGCAATTCAAGCGTCATCAACAACGCAACCGAAATCCCAACAAGGATTGTCGCCACCGCAAGAATGGTTGGGCTGATCTGCTCACGCAGGCCAATAAACATCTGCCACGGAAGTGTCTTCTGGCTGGCAGAGCCAATGAACATCACAATGACGACCTCGTCAAAAGACGTGATAAAGGCAAACAGGCCACCGGACACAACGCCCGGAAAGATCAATGGCATCTGCACTCGAAAAAAGGTCGTGATCGGATTCGCACCCATATTGGCCGCAGCACGGGTCAGCGAAGTGTCAAACCCCACAAGCGTTGCCGTTACAGTTATAATCACAAACGGAATGCCCAAGACGGCATGCGCCAGAACGACTTTTACATAGCCCACAAAATTCTTATCCATTCCAAGAGTATTTTCCATAAAATTACCCATGGTCGAATAAAAGAAAAACATCCCCGTTGCAGAAATGATCAGCGGTACAATCATCGGCGAAATCAAGATCGCCATTATGGCCCGTTTGGCCGGCACATGGCTTTGACTGAGCCCAATTGCCGCCAGTGTTCCCAGCGAAACCGAGATTACCGTCGCAATCGGCGCAATGATCAGCGAGTTCCAAAATGAGCGCTGCCATTCCGCGTTGTTGAAGAAATCCTGATAGTGCTTTAGAGAATATCCCGCAGGATCAAACCGCAGCATTTCCGGGGTGAAGGTAAAGAAATCCTGCGCGTTGAAAGACAAGGGCATAACAACGAGAATAGGGGTTATCAAAAACCCAAAGATCAAACCACAGATGACCCGAAAGCTGTAATGCCACAAAACCTGACCCGCAGTCAGATAAGGATGAAGCTTGACGCGGTACTCCCCCTCGTGAATCCAATAGACGAACCACCCGAAGAACCAGCCAAACAGCGCCCCAAACAAAACGCCAGTGAGGCCGATAAACAAAAGCCCTAAAACGGCAAGCAGCACAGGCAGCAGCCAGCGCACCGCTTTTCGGCTGAGATGGTCAGTTACAATGATCCCGTAAGCAAGGATCATCGAAAGCGTCGCACCAAAGACGATGCCCACCACAGCACTTCCGAACGCCGGTCCGACAAACAGACCGACCAAGGCTCCCATCAGCCCCATGACCGGCAACACAAAAGCAACTGGTCGGCGCGACACTTGAGTAAACACAGCCATGGCGTCAGCCCCCCAGCTTTACATTGTCAATGCCAACAATCTTGTCATACGCCCAGTAGAGAATTAACACCGCCACCAGCAAGATTGTCCCAAGTGCTGCCGCCAACCCCCAATTCATTGACTGGAAAATATGATAGGCGATACGATTGGAAATAAAGACGCCTTTGTTGCCACCCACAATTTCCGGCGTGATGTAATAGCCAATCGCCAGAATGAACACCAAGATAGACCCCGCCCCGATACCCGGCACAGATTGCGGGAAATACACCCGCCAAAATGCGGTCCAATTGGTGGCACCCAATGATTTGGCCGCTCTGAGATAAGTTGGCGGGATGGTCTGCATCACCGAGTACATCGGCAAGATCATAAAGGGCAGCAAGATATGCGTCATCGCCACAATCGTGCCGAACTGATTGTTGATCATCACCAAGCGACCAGTTTCCTCGATCATCCCCAGTGCAACCAAAAGATCATTAATCACGCCCTGTTGCTGCAACATGACCTTCCAAGCAGAGGTGCGCACCAGTAAAGAGGTCCAGAAGGGCAAAAGCACAAGGATCATCAATAAGTTCGCTTGCCGCATTGGCAGATTGGCCAGCAGCCACGCCACCGGATAGCCCAGCGCGATGCAAGCCACCGTAATCATCAACGACATAATTAACGTCCGCTCGAACAGTTTAATCAAAATCTGTCGGTCTTCGGGCTGAAATTCTGGGCCAGACGGAGTTTTCCGCATGTCCACCGCATTGAGGAAATACCCCGAAGTATAGCGTGAGCTGTGCGTTTGAAGGGTGCGCCAGATTTCGACATCACCCCAGCCTTTATGCGTCGCGATCAGCTTGTCTTTAAACGGCGCGTCGGCCTCAAGATCCCATTTCTTGGCCTTGCGCGCGGTTTTCTTGAACAATGAGGCAATACCAGATTTTTCATAGTTCAACCGCAGGCCAACCCGGGTATGAACTTTGGCTTTGGCAGCGCGCTGAATGTCACCTGCAAAAGCCGCGTAGACGGCTTCATCCGGCAATACGCCCGCCTGTCCGTCCCATGTTTCCAATGCAATCACTGTCTCGGGCAATATTTCCGCAACAATGTCATTTTCGACTGAGCGAAACAGCATGGAGGCAATGGGAAAAAGGAACGTAAACAATACAAATATAAGCAGCGGAGAGATCAAGAGCAGCGCCCGGATTTTTTGCCGCCTCAGTGCGATGGCCAAACTGCGCTTGAGCGGTTGTCCATCCGCGGCCAACACAGGTCCGTTTTCGTCAGTATAGCTCATGTCGTCCCCAGTGTCGGTTCAGTCTCACACAGTGCCACATAAATTAAAAAAGGGCCGACAAAGGCCCTTTTCCATTTTCAATGTCTTATTTTGCAAGCCAAGCTTGGAATTTAGACTCGATATCATCTTTATAGTCTGCCCAGAACGCATAGTTCATCAGGAAGGTATTCTTTGAGTTGGCAGGATCTGTTGGCATATGAGGCGCCATTGCGATACCCAGTTCCGCGTGCTTATCAACCAACAGGGCTGATGACGCACGAGTCGGGCCATAGCTGATCCATTTGGACTGATCTGCAAGACGCTGTGTATCAGTTGCAAACCTTACATAGTGCAGCGCGCGTGCTTGACGCTCGGGGCTCAGGCCGGTTGGAATGATCCATCCGTCAAGGTCATAAATCTGTCCATCCCAAAGCATTGAAACAGGCTGATTTTGCTCTTCGATCAAGGCGAACAAGCGACCGTTAAAGGTCGAACCCATGACGACTTCGCCATCGGCCAGCAATTGTGGCGTATCGGCGCCTGCAGACCACCAGATCACATCGTCTTTGATGGTGTCCAGTTTTGCAAGAGCTTGATCCTGACCAGCGCCTGTTTCCAGCATTGGGTAGATGTCAGCTTTGGCAACGCCATCACAAAGAAGCGCCCATTCCATGTTTGAAAGCGCGCCTTTTTTCAGCGAACGCTTGCCAGGGTATGTGTCGGTGTCAAAGAGTGCACAGATGCTAGTGGGAGGCGTGCTACCAACCATGTCGCTGCGATAGCCGACCGTGTAGGAATAAACGATCTGTGGGATAAAGCATTCTGAGACAATGAAGTCACCAAAGTCATTTGAAGCAAGCGTTCCGTCTGGTGCGTCAGCCAGCATGAAATCATGGTCGATTTCCATCGCAAGACCTTCGTCGCAAAGCTGCATGGCCGGTCCGGCTTCAACGTCAACAACGTCCCAGGTCACATTGCCTGCCTCGTTCATGGCCCGCAATTTTGGAACCGCTGTACCGGCACTATCATCATTGATGATCGTGACACCCGTATTAGCCGAATAGGGCTCGTGATAGGCTTTAAGTTGTGATTTTGAATAAGCACCGCCCCATGACACGATGGTCATTTCCTCTGCAAGTGCAGATCCTGCCACCAGCGAAAGTGCCGCTGTTGCCAAAACAGTTTTTGTAAATTTCATTACATTCTCCCATGTCGCCCGTTTTTGGAGAAGAGGATCCGTGTTACGGGCAAAACAACGGATACGTCTTAAGTCACGTTCCAGAGTGAACGTGCTATTTCTTTCACCGCTCATGCGTCAAGCGCGCGGCAATCCGACGGCAGCCAGCCGATTTCGATCTGGGCACCGGGTTCCAACCGCACCTGATCGGGCGCATTGCGGGTCTTGACGATAAACTCATCATTACCAGCCACACGTAACCGGGTTCGGAAAATGTCCCCCATATATATAAACTCAAGGACTTCTGCTGTCAGCGTATGCGCCCCTTCTTGCAGGCGCTCCTTGTTGAACTCAACCCGTTCGGGCCGGATAGACACCCGCGTCCGTTCGCCAGCCTTGCTGACATTGACCGGGTTGCAATCGATCAATTTGCCATCGTCAAGTTGTACCAGCGCCATGCCGTTGGTGATCTCTTTCACCACACCTTCAAGGGTGTTGTTTTCACCGATGAACTGCGCGACGAAACTGTTTTTGGGTGACTCATATAATTCTGCTGGCGGCGCCAATTGCTGAATGCGGCCATCATCAAACACTGCGACCCGGTCAGACATGGTCAGCGCCTCGGTCTGGTCATGGGTCACATAGACCACTGTGATGCCCAGATTATCGGCAATGCGCTTGATCTCAAACTGCATATGTTCGCGCAGTTGCTTGTCTAGCGCGCCCAGCGGCTCATCCATCAACACCAACTCGGCCTCAAACACCAGGGCCCGCGCCAGCGCTACACGCTGTTGTTGGCCCCCTGACAATTGCGCCGGTCGCCGACCACCAAACGCGCCCATCTGCACCATTTCCAATGCCCGCTTGACCTTGGCCTCGCGTTCGGTCTTCGGTATTTTACGCACCTCAAGTGGAAACGCCAGGTTTTCAGCGACAGTCATATGAGGAAACAGCGCATAGTTTTGAAACACCATCCCGATACCGCGCTTATGCGGCGGGATATTATTGATAGACACCCCATCGAGCATGATGTCGCCATGGGTTGCGGTCTCAAAACCGGCCAACATCATCAAGCAAGTGGTCTTGCCCGATCCCGATGGGCCCAGCATTGTCAGAAATTCGCCTCTCGGCATAGCAAGATTAAGATCTTTCACGACAAGGGAAATTCCGTCATAACTTTTCTGCACACGCTCAAACTGAACGAAAGCGTCGGACGCGGTCTTCATGTTTGCCAATAACTGGCTCCCTATTTTCTTTCTTCAGCCTGACTTCCGTCAGTTAAACTGCTTCCTAGACGGGAAGCCCCAACGTTTGCAATGTTTTTTAACGGAATTAGTCCTCTTAGACAGATATTTGATCATACTTTTTGCCCAAAAACGAATTGTTAGCGCAAACCACATTACCGCAACTCCAACAGAGCTTTTAACAATTCAACCATACAAGCAGAGCAATACACATCAACAGATATTTTTGGCCCCAAAGACGCCCAACTGCTGCTTTAAAAGGACTGTACCAAACAAGCCCATGGAGTTTAATGCGAAAGTACCCGTTGAGGACCCATCAGATGATTCGCAAAAACCTGCCCTTTAGCGCACCAGAATACCAACGCCGGCTTTGCAAAACGCAGCAAGCCATGCAGGCCGCTGGGTTGGACATGCTGTTTATCACTGATCCGTCAAATATGGCCTGGCTCACCGGATATGATGGCTGGTCTTTTTATGTCCACCAAGGGGTGATTGTGCCCGCAGACTCCGATCCGGTTTGGTGGGGCCGGTCGCAAGATGCCAACGGAGCGTTGCGCACGGTGTGGATGTCGGATGACCGCATACACGGTTATGCGGATCATTATGTACAATCCACCGAGCGCCATCCAATGCAGGATCTGGCCAAACGGTTGCAAAATTATAGGGCGGGCAGCAAACGCATCGGGGTTGAGTTGGATAACTATTATTATTCTGCCAAGGCTCATCAAGTACTGTGTGAAACTTTGGCCACAATTTCGCCTGACATTACGCTTCAAGATGCAACCGCCTTGGTCAACTGGCAGCGCGGCATAAAGTCTGACGAAGAAATTGTCTTTATGCGCAAGGCTGCGCGGATATCGGAAAAAATCATCGATGGCCTGTTTACACGTGTCGAACCTGGCATTGCAAAAAACGACATCGTGGCCGAAGTCTACGGCGACGCGCTGCGCGGCGTTGATGACGTTTGGGGCGATTACCCGGCGATTGTGCCGCTGCTGCCGTCTGGCAGTGATGCCGCCGCACCACACCTGACATGGGATGGAACAGCATTTAAGACCGGCGAGGCAACATTTTTCGAAATTTCGGGCTGTTACCGGCGCTATCACGCTCCATTTTGCCGCACCATCTTTCTGGGCACGCCCCCAGATGATTTGCGACGCGCAGAAGCAGCACTAGCAGAGGGCCTCGAGGCCGGTCTTGACGCGGCACGCGCCGGAAACCGCGCCTGTGATATCGCCGACGCCCTTGCCCAACCGCTGGAACGCGCCGGTATCGAACGCGGGGCCCGCGCTGGCTATCCGATCGGGCTGAGCTATCCGCCCGACTGGGGTGAGCGCACCATCAGCATCCGCACCGAAGACAAAAGTATTCTGCACCCCGGCATGACCTTCCATTTCATGCCCGGCTTATGGATGCCGAACTGGGGTCTCGAAATCACCGAATCAATTCTTATCCGCGAAACCGGCGCTGCAGAAACCCTCTGCAACCGCCCAAGAGAGCTTATGATCAAATGACCATACTTACAGACACCACCGATATCCTTGCAGATTTGATCAGCTTTCCAACCGTCTCACCTGACAGCAATCTGGATATGATCAATTATATTGCCGAGTATCTGCACAGCTTGGGTGCCCGGGTCGAATTGTTTCCCGATCCTACCGGGGCAAAGGCAAATCTGTTTGCCACGCTTGGGCCGGATATGAACGGCGGAATTATGCTGTCGGGGCATTCTGATGTGGTGCCCGTGACCGATCAAACCTGGTCCAGCGACCCGTTTAAAATGCAAGCCCGCGACGGGCGGCTTTACGGTCGCGGCACCTGTGATATGAAAGGCTTTATCGCTGCAACACTGGCGATGGCACCCTTCTATGCCAGTCAAAAACTGCACAAGCCAGTGCATTTTGCCTTTACCCATGATGAGGAAAGCGGCTGTTTTGGTGCATTGGCGCTGGTGCGCGAATTGAAAAAGCGCCAGATTAGACCCGCGATCGCAATTATTGGCGAACCGACCGAGATGCGCATTATCGAAGGCCATAAGGGGTGCTGTGAATACACCACCCGTTTCAAGGGCCTTGAAGGACATGGCTCGGCGCCCGACCAAGGCGTCAACGCCGCCGAATATGCGGTGCGTTTTGTCGCCCGGCTTATGGATCTGCGCGAAGACCTCAAACATCGGGCGCCAACAGACAGCCGATTTGAGCCACCTTGGTCCACACTCAGTGTCGGTCGCATCAGCGGCGGCGTGGCCCATAACGTCATCGTGGGCAAAGCCGAAGTCGATTGGGAAATGCGCCCCGTTCAGGCCACTGATCTGGCTTTTGTAAAAGACAATATGCAGCAGTATGTTGACAACACGCTGATGCCTGCCATGCAACAGATACATCCCGAAGCCGACATCAGCACCGAGATTATTGCCGAGATCTGCGGGCTTGAACCGATGTCCGAGAATGCCGCCCGCCAGTTATTATCAGAACTGACCGGTGCCAATGGCGCAGACTTGGTGGCTTTTGGCACTGAGGCGGGTTTATTTCAGGATTTGGGCCTGTCGGCCGTAGTCTGTGGGCCAGGCAGCATTGCCCAAGCCCATAAGCCGAATGAATATATCGCACTTGATCAATTGGGCACCTGCCTTGAAATGCTGACGGGTTTGGGCAGAAAGCTGCACGGCGCATCCTGAACTCCGACAGAACTCTAGCGCCGAACTTTAGTGCCACGTCTCAGGCCATGCTGCGTCTCAACCAATGGCCCGCCCTCACCTCACGTGTGGGCATCAGCCCACCTTTAATAAGCCCTCGGCCTTGGCCTGCGCATAAGTTGCGTCCAATGCTTTGGTGGCACGAGATATCAGTTGGTCAATTTCGTCTTTTGAAATCACCAAAGGTGGCGAAATGATCATGCGATCATACACATGGCGCATCACCAGATTGTTGGCAAAACAATGTTCACGGCACATGTACCCGATAGTGCCAGGGTCGGCGGCAAATTTCGCGCGGCTTTCTTTGTGCGGGGTCAAGGCCAGTGACCCCATCATGCCGATGACGCTTGCCTCACCCACAAGCGGATGGTCGGCCAAAGCGCGCCATTTGCCGGAAAGATAGGGCGCCACCTCGGTCCTTACAGTATCAATGATATGCTCTTCTTGCAGTATCCGCAGGTTCTCAAGCGCCACGGCAGCGGCCACCGGATGACTGGAATAGGTATAGCCGTGATTAAACTCGCCCTGTCCGATCACCTGCGCCACCGCGTCTGAAACAATAGAGCCACCAATCGGTTGATACCCAGACGACAGACCCTTCGCGATGGTCACAATATCGGGACGGATGTTCAACGTCTGGCTGCCAAACCAATTACCGGTGCGGCCAAACCCACAGATCACCTCGTCGGCAATCAGCAAAATATCGTATTGATCACAAATCCGCTGTATTTCGGGCCAATAACTGTCAGGCGGCACAATGACACCCCCGGCGCCTTGGATAGGTTCGGCAATAAAGGCGGCAACGCGATGTTCGCCCAAATCATGGATCGCCTGCTCCAATTCTTGCGCGCGGGCCCGACCGAAGGCTTCTGGGCTCATATCACCGCCCTCAGCCCACCAGTTGGGTTGGTTGATGTGGTGGATATTGGGCACTGGCAGGCCACCTTGTTCATGCATCGGCAACATGCCTCCCAAAGAGGCGCCACCAAGGGTCGAGCCGTGATACGCATTTTTGCGGCTGATGATAATATTTTTATCTGGCGCGCCCTGCATCGCCCAATAATGCCGTACCATGCGGATATTGGTGTCATTTGCTTCAGACCCCGATCCTGCATAAAACACATGGTTCAGATCGTCCGGAGCAAGCTCGGCCAATTTGGCCGAAAGCGCGATAGCCGGCACATGGGTGGTTTGGAAAAACGTGTTGTAATATGGCAGTTCGCGCATCTGGCGCGCAGCGACGTCGGCCAATTCACCGCGGCCGTACCCTATGTTGACACACCACAGCCCCGCCATCGCATCCAGAAACCTATTGCCGTCACTGTCTGTCAGATAGACACCTTCGGCTGATTTTATCACCCGCGCACCCTTCTCGGCCAATTCCGCCTGTGCGCTGAAAGGGTGCATGTGATGGGCAGCGTCCAGTGCCTGCAACTCAGCGGTTGGCATGTGATTCGTCATCAAATTCATTTCAGAGCCTTTCAAAAGAGCCAAAACCGACCGAGCCACAATGCAAATGCCGATACCCCTAAAATATGATCAAATTATAAAATGTCAATCGAATCAGCCACCTTAATCCGGGACTTCAAAGGTCCGGCGCACCTGTTCCATCCCCTGCAGAACATCAGCACGGATCGCAGCTGCCGCCCGCTCTGCATCACCTTCCGCCATTGCAGCCAAAACCTCTTTATGCTCATCCACCAGATTTTGGGTGCCAACCCGACCACAGACAACCCTTAGAGACGGACCGAACTGCAGCCACATACGCAGCGCCACCGAGCGTAGAATTGGTGCATCAGCAATGTCGTACAACATCGTGTGGAAGCGATAATTATGCCGCAAGTACCCCGGAATATTCCCCGCAACAATGGCCCTATCCAAAGCCTCATCTTCCGCTGTTAGAGCGGCCATATTCGCCTTAGTAATATTAGATGTCGCCATAGAAACAAGCTTTGGATCGATCGCTTGCCGAGCAAATATCAACTCGTCGACATTGGCACGGGTCAGCCGCGGCACGCTGATCCGCCGGTTGCCCTGTGCTTCCAAAGCCCCCTCGGCAATCAAGCGCCGCAACGCTTCCCGAACAGGGGTCATGCCTGCGGATAAATGCAGTATCAACCCCTGAATGGTTACTGCTTGCCCAGGCAGCAGTTCCCCGAACAAAACCATATCGCGCAATTGTCGATAGACAAGTTCGTGCGTCGGCAAACCAGCACCATTTTTTTGCGGCTTTATCATCGCACTGTCCCTGCCCTCAGATTTGCATTATTTATGATCATCTATCATACCACTTGCCAGTTCCACCACCGCATGAAAACATTATTTGTTGCTATTCAGCGCAACATTTGATCAAATATTGCGTATGGCTCATTAAATGCCGCAAGATCCAACAGGAGACTGAAATGAAACACCACCTAATTCCCGCAACCGCCACACTCGCCTTGCTGGCCGGATCTGCGCTCGCCGAAGACGTTCGGGTCTATAACTGGTCTGACTATATCGATGAGGCTCTACTGACAAAATTCACAGCTGATACCGGGTTGAATCTGATTTATGACGTTTTTGACAGTAACGAACTGCTTGAAACAAAAATGCTTGCGGGCGGATCGGGGTATGACGTGGTTGTGCCGTCAGGCACCTTCCTGCAGCGCCAGATCAGTGCCGGTGCCTTCCAGAAACTGGATATGGCAAAATTGCCCAACATCGCCAATATGTGGGATGTGGTGACAGACCGCACTGAACAATACGATCCCGACAACGCCTACTCAATTAACTATATGTGGGGCACCACCGGCATTGGCGTGAACGTGGGAAAAGTCACCGAACTTTTGGGCGAAGATGCGCCAATCACATCGCTTGATCTGGTGTTCAAGGCGGAAAATATGGCAAAACTGGCCGAATGTGGCGTACATTTTCTTGACGCTCCGACCGAAATGATCCCGATGGCGTTACAGTATCTTGGTGAAAATCCAGACAGCCATGACCCGGAAGTTCTTGCCAAGGCCGAGGATGTATTTATGGCCATCCGGCCACATATTCAAAAATTTCACAGCTCGGAATATATCAATGCGTTGGCCAATGGTGATATCTGCGTCGCCGTGGGTTGGTCGGGCGATATTTTACAATCGCGGGATCGTGCCGATGAGGCCGAAAACGGCGTAGAGGTCGCCTATAATGCCGCCACAGAAGGTGCGCAGATGTGGTTTGACCAAATGGCCATCCCAACAGATGCGCCAAATCCAGATGGTGCACATGTATTTTTGAACTTCATCATGGACGCACAGAATATGGCTGATGCGTCGAACTATGTGTATTATGCCAATGGCAATGCCGCCTCACAGCCGCTGCTTGAGGAGGATGTCATCGGCGATCCCGCGATTTATCCGGATGCGGCAACGCTTGAAAATTTATTCACCACACGCCCTTACAGTCCAAAAATACAGCGGATCGTGACCCGCATGTGGACAAAAATCAAATCTGGTGTGTAACCGATCTGAGGACATCTGAATATGGGTCTGCGCCCAGACGGCGCGGACCTATTTGTAAAATGGATATTTTAAATGGCACAACCCTCTGCAGGATGTCAGTTTTCTCCTTGGACAGACCCCGATGAGAAACCCCTGATACAGTTTCAGAGCGTGACCAAGAGCTTTGGCAGTTTTGTGGCCATTGATGATCTTAGCCTCGATATTTTCGAACGTGAATTTTTCGCCCTTCTCGGGCCGTCAGGCTGCGGCAAAACCACCATGATGCGGATGCTTGCGGGCTTTGAGCCCCCCTCAGCTGGAACCATCCGACTGGCGGGTGAAGATATCGGGCCAGTACCCCCGAACAAGCGGGCCGTGAATATGATGTTTCAATCCTATGCGCTGTTTCCGCATCTGTCGGTCTGGGAAAATATTGCCTTTGGCCTGCGCCGCGAAGGCATGGCTAAAGACCTTTTGACGGACCGAGTAGACGAAATGCTCAGACTGACCCGGTTGGAAAAATTTGCGCGCCGTAAACCCCATCAAATATCGGGAGGACAGCGCCAGAGGGTGGCCTTGGCCCGATCTTTGGCAAAAGCCCCCAAGCTGTTGCTGCTGGACGAACCGCTGGGGGCGCTTGATAAAAAACTGCGTCAGGACACGCAATTTGAGTTGATGGATATTCAGGAAACGACCGGCACGACCTTTGTCATTGTCACCCACGATCAGGAAGAGGCGATGACGGTTGCCAGCCGAGTTGCCGTGATGGATGAGGGCCGCTTGATTCAGGTGGACACGCCCGACCGCATCTATGAGGCACCGAACTCTGTCTATGTAGCTGATTTCATTGGAGATGTGAATATCATTCAAGGCCGCGCAGATCTGCGAGGAGACCGAGTTCATATCAATTGGGCAGAGGGGCAGCCGCCAATTATCGGCACAAGCACCCGTAATTTCAACAAAAACCAAAGCGTGCATTTCGCCATTCGCCCTGAAAAGATATCAATCTGGTCTGACCGGCCAGAGGCGTCAGATGACAGGGCCAATATCGTGCAAGGGCAGATTATTGACATCGCATATCTCGGTAATATCTCGACCTATCACGTAAAATTACCCAATGGGCAGATGCTTAAGGCACAAACCGCAAACACTCGCCGGATTGCCCGCCGCAAGTTCACTTGGGAGGATACGGTATGGCTGAGTTGGTCCGCCACAGGCGGCATTTTATTGGAGGGTTGATATGCGCCGCCTGACCCTGATTGCAATTCCATACCTTTGGCTTGTGGCGCTATTTCTGGTGCCGTTTCTGATCGTGATGAAAATTTCACTGTCGGAATATGCACTCTCAATCCCCCCCTATAGCCCCTATCTTGATCTGAGCGCGGGCTGGGCCGGGGTTGTAGAATTTCTGTCTCAGTTAGACATAGAGAACTATATCTTTCTGACAACTGACGACCTGTATTGGAAGGCATACCTATCCAGCCTAAAAATCGCCACACTTTCAACCATAATCACCCTGTTGGTGGGCTTTCCTCTCGCTTATGGCATGGCACGCGCAGCGACCGAATGGCAGCCGACGCTGCTTATGTTGGTAATCTTACCGTTTTGGACCAGTTTTCTAATCCGGGTCTATGCTTGGATGGGGTTACTGAGCCAAGAGGGTTTGATAAATCAATTACTACTCTGGCTGGGGGTAATAAACACGCCTTTGATGATCCTGAACACACCAACGGCGGTCTATATCGGCATCGTTTATACCTATCTGCCATTCATGGTTTTGCCCATCTATTCGATTTTGGAAAAGCTTGACGAATCCCTACTGGAAGCTGCCGAAGACCTTGGCTGCTCTCGCCTTGTGGCGTTCTGGCTGGTCACTGTGCCATTGGCGAAAAACGGCATCATCGCCGGCTGCTTTTTGGTCTTCATTCCCGCCCTGGGCGAATTTGTGATCCCGTCATTGCTTGGAGGATCAAAAACACTGATGATCGGGAAAATTCTTTGGGAAGAGTTTTTCTCAAATCGTGATTGGCCAGTGGCCTCGGCGGTGGCGATTGTGCTGCTGGTGATTTTGATCATCCCGATATTGCTGTTCCAACGCAACCAGCAGAACCAGCGCGAGGCCGACACATGAGACGAATGAGTTGGTTCAATGTCACGTCTTTGACGCTGGGTTTTGCGTTTTTATATCTGCCAATGGTCATTTTGGTTATCTATTCATTCAATGCTTCCAAGCTGGTGACCGTCTGGGCGGGGTTTTCCACCAAATGGTACAGCAAGTTGTTCCAGAACGAAGCCTTTCTTGATGCAGCTTGGGTCACAATCAAAGTGGGACTTATGTCCTCTTGTCTGGCCACAGTGTTGGGCACGATGGCAGCCTATGTTCTGGTGCGCGGCGGACGGTTTCGGGGACGGGTGCTGTTTTCGGGGATGATCTATGCCCCCTTGGTAATGCCAGAGGTTATAACCGGCCTATCTCTGCTGCTTTTGTTTATTGGGATTGGGCTTGACCGCGGGGTGCTGACGATCATTTTGGCCCACACCACGTTTTCAATGTGCTACGTCTCAGTCGTCGTCTCGGCGCGGCTGGTCAGTTTCGATCGCTCGTTGGAAGAGGCCGCTCTAGATCTGGGGTGTTCGTCGTTTGAGGCTTTTCGCCTTGTTACATTGCCGATTATCGCACCGGCGGTGATTTCAGGCTGGCTGTTGGCCTTTACACTGTCGCTGGACGATCTGGTGATTGCCAGCTTTACCGCCGGGCCCTCGGCAACCACCCTGCCAATTAAAATCTTCTCTGCTGTCCGACTTGGTGTCAGCCCGGAAATTAACGCCCTGTCAACGCTGATGATCGCAGTGGTCACCATCGGCGTCATCAGCGCCTCTGTAACATCCAAACGGGCCAGCCTGCGCCAGCACCGCGAAGAACAAGCCGCAGAGCGTGGACAGGAATGAAGCGCCTTTACGAAGACTATGCCTACGGGCCCGAACCCATCAAAAATTGCTTTTGGGACCGGTCTGTCCCCTTGCCGCAACTCCCGCCGTTGAGCGGATCACGCAAAGTGGATGTGGCGGTCATTGGCGCCGGCTATACTGGACTATCGGCCGCATTACATCTGGCACAGGACGGGGCTGAGGTGGCGGTTGTCGACGCCGAGACGCCCTTTTGGGGGGCCTCCGGGCGCAATGGCGGCTTTTGCTGTCTGGGGGGCGCAAAAGCCAGTGATAAAACCCTTGTCACCCGCTTTGGCAATGCGGGCAAAACTGCCTTTCGGCGCAGCGAGAAAGCCGCCGTTAACTGTGTCGCGGATTTGATTACTCGCCATGGCATCAAAGCGGATTGCCATTCAAACGGTGAAACAGTTTTGGCCCACCGCCCGCAAGATATGACGGCGCTGCGCCGGCAGGCCATTGACATCAAGAATAATTATAGCGTCGAGGCCCACTATATCAGTGCTCCGCATCTGAGCGCCCATGGCATGACAGGTCCATTTCACGGCGCAATGACCATTCCGATTGGTTTTGCCCTCAATCCCCGCAAATACGCAAATGGCCTATTATGTGCCGCACAGAGCGCCGGGGCCATAGTCTTTGCCAATAGTCCGGTCACCAAACTGCAAAAAAATCAGGCGTTCAGCCTGAACACACCGCAAGGCCAAATCACCGCAGAAAAAGTCATTTTTGCCACCAACGGCTATTCTTCGGATCATTTGCCAGATTGGATGCGCGGCCGGTATTTACCTGTTCAATCAAGTATTATTGTGACCCGGCCGCTGACAGCCAGCGAGCAGGCGGCACAGGGCTGGACCAGCCTTCAAATGGCGTTTGACAGCCGCGAACTGCTACATTATTTCCGCCTCATGCCCGATGGGCGCTTTTTGTTCGGGATGCGCGGCGGTATTTTTGCAACCGCCCGCGCAAATAAGGCGGCAGCGCGCAAGATCAAGGCAGATTTTCGCCAGATGTTTCCCGCCTGGGCCGACGTCGAAATCACTGATCACTGGTCGGGGCTGGTCTGCCTAACCCGCAACTTAACCCCCTATATCGGACCCGTACCGGGTTTGAGCGGTGCTTTTGCTGGATTTGCCTGGCATGGAAATGGGATCGCAATGGGCAGTTATGCCGGTGCCATTCTGGCAGACCTGTTACAGAACAAAGCCAGTCGGCACCCCTATCCCACCGCGTTAAAAACGATTCCCAACCGCTTTCCAGCAGCGCCTTTCCGGCGCCATCTGCTCCATCCAGCCTATGTAGGCTTAGCCTTAAAAGACCTTTGAAAACAGGCATATTTCACATATTCACTTCCCACTTGACATTTCTTAGTCTTTTAGTCAGATAAAGGATATTCTAGCAAAGTATCTCTGTTTTGAGACGGTAGCCCGAATGTATCTCTAACATTAGGACTTCGAGAATGCACCAGGCACCGGAAATCAAAGAACTAAATAAGACCATTCTGAGAGACCCTCCGTTGGACCCACGTGACTGGCTTGTCATGTTTTTTGACCGCCCCCAACCGGAATCTATGGGCATGGAATGGTTCCTGACCCCCTTTACCGCACAGGAGAGAAACTGATGCTCGAACGCAATATTTTGCGCGATGTCGCACAGCCCGTTACTAAAAAATTACCAACGTATCAGGCCGAAGAATTAACCCAAGGTGGGCAAGAAGCCCAGATCGTGCTGTCGGAACAAATTTACAACCTACGCATTACCCGCAGTGGCAAATTGATTTTGACAAAATGAGCCAAGCTGCTTCTCAACGTGGTGCAGCGGCTGTTGGCCATCTGCACGATTTGACCCCAATTGAGGCCAGTGCCGTGCTCTATCTGCGGCTTTGGTGCGAAGGTTCTGATGCACAGGCGAAGATAAATGGCGATTTCCGTATCGGCTTGGGTGTTGAGCAAAGCAATGATGCATATGCTGCGCTGTCAAGGCTGACACAATTGATTGTGCAAAACGGGCGTCGGCCACTGATGCGGCATGCGCTTGAGTGCCGCTGCATTGGGGCCGACGAATCCTGCTTTGCAACAATGATTGCCAGCGCCGCTGAAAATGACCACGAGGACGCGATGCTGTTGGCCTCAATTATGGTCAACGCTCAAGTGGCCTCAGTTGCAGCTTACCTCGCTTTTCAGGTTGCAAGTGCATTAAAATCTATGACGCGCAGCTGTGATGCGATGATGGCACCTGCCCCCCAACCAGAACCGATTTTTCACTAGGTAAGACAACTGTGCAAGCGATAGGCACATCGGGTCTGACATTGGCACCATCCATGCAATACAAGGGTCACCCTTGAGGCGTCATCCCGCCGCGTGCGCGGCCGCGCTGCAAACCCAGTTGCCGCTCGCGCCAGATAATCAAAAAGCCTGCGCAAATTACTAAAACAACTCCAAACATCATGGTGGCACCGGGGGTTTCGTCAAATATGAAATACCCAATAATCAACGCGCCCAGCATCGAGGCATAGTCAAACGGCGCCACAACCGAGGCTTCCGCAAACCGATAGGATGAGGTCAGAAAAATCTGGCCTAACCCACCAAGCAACCCCGCCGAAATCAACAAAGCTGCCTGCTGCGGCGACGGCAGAACCCAGCCAAAGGGGATGGTTAACAACGAAAGTGACGTCGAGGTGATCGTAAAGTAAAAGACAATTGCAGAAATTTCCTCAATGGGCGCCAATTTTCGCAGATAGACCTGCGCCAAAGCTGAAAATACCGCGCCGGTCAAAACCAGTATTGCACCCAAAGTCGTGGCAATCTCGGCCTCTGGTCCAGACAATACCGTCAGCCTTGGCGATAAAATGATCATCACCCCCGCCAAGCCCAGTCCCACTGCAGCAAGGCGAAACGCCCGTACTGTCTCACCCAGAAACATCGCGGCGAAAACCACCGTAAGCAATGGTGCCGCATAGCTGATCGCGGTCACCTCAGGCAGTGGCAACAAACCCAAACCTGTAAAAAAAAGCCCCATCGCCGCCGTCCCGGCAAAGCCACGCCAGAAATGCCCGATGGGCGAGATCACACGCAAGCCAGTGCGCAGATTGCCACGCAACAAAAGCCAGATAAAAATGACCGGCAACGCAAAAAATGACCGAAAGAATACCGCTTCTCCAGGCGGTATGTCAGCTGAGGTTGCTTTGATCAGCGCGGACATGATGATGAACATCGCAACCGAAATGAGCTTGTATAATATGCCACGCGCCGACGCCATTGGGGTCTCCCTTTAAAGGTAGGTCCCAAACATCGCAACGATCCTGCAAGTATCAATCGCGTTAGGCAAGCACCCAATCAGGCCGAATGTAGTGGCAAGTGTACCCATTTGGAACCCGTTCTAAGTAATCTTGATGCGCCGGCTCGGCTTGCCAAAAATCCCCAGCTTTGGACATTTTCGTGGTGACGCGCCCGGGCCACTTACCACTGGCGTTGACGTCGGAAATCACTTGTGTTGCGGTCTCTTTTTGCGCCGCATTGACATAGAAAATCTCAGATCGATAAGAGCTGCCGCGGTCATTACCTTGGCGGTCCGGGGTTGACGGATCGTGGATCTGAAAAAAGAACTCTAGCAATTGGCGGTAGCTGAGCTTGGCAGGGTCAAAAAAAACCTCAATAGATTCGGCATGGCCGGTATTGCCACGTTTCAGCTTTTCATAGGTTGCATTGGGCACCGTGCCGCCAGTGTACCCCACCCGTGTCAAGCTCACCCCCGGACGGCGCCGGATCAAATCCTGCATGCCCCAGAAACAACCTCCGGCAAAAACTGCGCGCTCCATTACAAATCCTCCACTTTGGTCATATAGTCACCATAACCTTCCGCCACCATATCAGCACGCGGAATAAACCGCAGGCTGGCAGAGTTTATACAATAACGCAGTCCGCCGCGGTGCCTCGGGCCATCGGGGAACACATGTCCCAAGTGACTGTCGCCATGGGTACTGCGCACCTCGGTGCGGACCATGCCGTGCGTACTGTCGCGCAGCTCGGTCACGAAGTCCTGCGTGACCGGCTTGGTAAAGCTGGGCCAGCCGCAGCGGCTATCAAATTTGTCCGATGAGGTAAATAACGGCTCGCCAGAAACAATATCGACATAAAGACCGGGATCTTTGTTGTTGAGATATTTTCCGGTTCCGGCACGCTCTGTGCCACTTTTTTGGGTGACCCAGAAAGCCTCTTCATCCAAAGCTGAAATCACGTCGTGGTTTTTTTCGTATTTTGCCATATTAACCTCGTAAAACCTGTCATTAGTTAAGATGGAGCAGACGGGCAAAAGTCAAAGGTTTCTTTCATCCAGATCAATTGATTGTGATCTATTGTCGCCTTGCCGCCAACCACAGCACCTACTCCGCAAATCATCGCACTCGGTCTTTCGGTGCCAAACCCAAGCTGGCGGATAAAAATAACCAGCACAAATCAACCGCGCACCTGCTCGCAGGCAATACGCGGGCGACCACTGGCTTCGACCTGTATTGTGGCCTCAAGAAAGACCTCGCGGGCCTGTGTGTGCGCCCGGCGAATGTCACGCTGGGCTGTGATTTGTATGTCACCAGCCCCTGCCGTCAGCGCCGCCTCAGCAACCGCATCGCGCAAGCGGTCTTCCAAGAGCGCCATCGCTGTCTCGGCATCAGCAAGATCTTGTGGCCCAGTTTCAAAATGCACCCGAAAACACCCCTCTGAGGGCGATGTCACAACCCCAGTTTTACGCAATGTCACCCGGCCGACAACCGCGCCGATAGCATTGGCAACCCCGGCATGCCGGGACAGTATCATCTCGCAACCAAGCCGCGCCCCAACCGCTGGATAATAAGTGCTGGCCGAGGCACCAAGCCCGATCACTGGCACGTTTAAACCTGTATTCAGCGCCAGTAGACCACGGTGTCCATCAAGCCCCCTTTGCATCAGAACATGCTGAGCCAGTTGCGCCCCTGACAGCCCAAACGGGGTTTCTTCCGCATCAAAGGCGGTCTCTAACAGCGCCAATTCAGTTTGCCGGGTCAGTTGATCAACAATGGCTCTGGCCATAACAACCGGATCTTTGGCAAAACTCTCGCCAGCCCCGGTACGGCGACGCCCGAATAACTGCAGCGCTTTACGCGCTGCGGCGCAATCCCAAAAGGTTGCCAGCCCCAGCACATGACTGGCATCTGACGGTGTCACGCTGGACAGTTGCACCAAGCCGCGCGCCAGCAAGCGCTGCAAAGAGCGGGTTTCAAGGCGCGTATTCAAGACAGCATCAAGCGGCTGAACCCCGTCACCTATCCGTGTCAGAACCGCCGCGTCACGAGCTTCCAACCCGTCTATCCGCCCATCTTGGGGATCCTCTGCCGAGCTGTGGCTAACCCGCCGTACGAAACAGCCGTCATACTCAGCCGATATAGGATTGCCAAGTTGCCGCTCCAATGTCGCATGAACGATATCGGATGCCTCAACCGCCAACAGGCTCACCGGCAACACCCGCCGCGGCCCAAGCGTCACCCCACTTTTCAACCCCTCAGCAATGAAATGCACCTCGCTGTCGCCCCCCAATCCACTTGTGCGCATTGCAACCGCCTCAACCATTGTCCGGTAAGGCCCGACCTGCGCGCCTGCCGGATCAATTGTCGGCCGCCCGTCGCGCAGAACCGCAATATCGGTCGTTGTGCCCCCGATATCAGACACCAGCGCATGCTCAGCCCCGGTCAGCCAGCGCGCGCCGACAATCGAGGCCGCCGGCCCGCTGAGGATCGTCTCAATCGGCCGCTCCCGTGCCATGGCTGCTGAAATCAAAGCCCCATCACCGCGCACCACCATCAATGGCGCGTTGACGCCTGATGCGATCAAAGCGTCCTGCGCCCGTCCGATCAGGCGATCAATCATACCGATTAGCCGAGCGTTTAACAGCGCAGTCAACGCCCGCTTGGGCCCGTTCAGTTTTGCCGACAAATGATGCGAGCACGACACCGGCGCACCGGTGGCCGCGCGAATGATCTCGGCTGCTTTTAATTCATGCTCGGGATTGCGGGTGCCAAACTGGCTGGCCACCGCAAAGGCCGACACCCCCACAAGACCCGCCAGCCAGTCAGACAGCGCCACACCGTCCAAAGGGGCGGCTTCGACACCGGCGTGTGTATGCCCGCCCTCTAAAACGATCAACGGATCACCCGCAAGAGCATCAGTCAAACCATGTGTGGCAAGATCTTTTCTATTAAACCCGATATAGACCAGCGCCACACGACCCCCGTGCCCTTCTACCAGCGCGTTGGTCGCCAGAGTGGTTGACAGCGCCGCCATGGCGATAGACGCGGGATCAACACCTGCGCGGTCGATCACCGCCGCAACAGACGCGCCGATTCCCTGCGCCAGATCGCTTCGGGTCGTCAGGGATTTCGCACTGGCAAGTACCGTTTTATCATCTTCCACCAGAACCGCGTCAGTATAGGTTCCACCGGTATCAACCCCTAACAACACCGCCATGCGCTGCCTCCATCTATCTGCCTATGACATATGTACCCTGTGCATCGCCCCGTGCCAGCCCATTTACGTCATTTTGTAAGTCGCTCAACCGCCCAGCGGGCAGCGTCTGCCACCGCCAGATCTGGATCAGCACAAAGGCTTTGGGCAACCGCACGCAATCTGCCTAGTCCAGAATTGCCAATTGCATACAGTACATTGCGCACAAAGCGATCGCGACCAATGCGTTTGATCGGGCTGCCTGAAAACTTTGTGCGAAACTGCGCATCATCCAAGACAGCCAGATCTGCTAAAGCCGGAGCCACCAGATCATCACGCGCATGATAACGAATTTCTTGTGCCGTCACGGCAAATTTATTCCATGGACAGGCCGCTAGACAATCATCACAGCCATAGATTCGATTGCCCATTTTTTCCCGCAAGCCCAAATCAACTGGGCCTTTATGCTCGATCGTTAAGTACGAAATACAGCGCCTTGCGTCCAATTGATAGGGTGCCGGAAACGCCTCTGTCGGACAGGCGGTCAGGCAGGCGCGGCACGATCCACAGTGATCAACCTCGGCTGCATCCACCGGCAGATCGAGCGTTGTGAAAACCGAGCCAATGAAAAACCAGTTGCCGAGGTCGCGGCTGACAAGATTAGTATGTTTGCCTTGCCAGCCCAGCCCCGCTGCCTGACCGAGTGGCTTTTCTGGCACTGGGGCAGTGTCAACAAAGACTTTCACCTCGCCGCCGCCCTCGGCAATCAACCAACGTGCCAGCCGTTTGAGCCGCTTTTTAACCGTATCATGGTAGTCGCGGTTTTGGGCATAGACCGAGATGGCACCCGTCTCGGGCTGTGCAAGAGTATCACGCGGATCATGCTTTGGCGTATAGCTTTCGGCCAACATAATCACCGTGCGCGCCGCCGGCCACAGGACCTGCGGGGCTGCGCGCCAATGGGTCCGCTCTTCTAACCAGGACATCTGGCCGTGATAGCCCCGCGCCAGAAAAGACGCCAACTGTTCGGGCACCTGTGGCACATCCCACGGGCGGCATAGGCGGCAGGCGGAAAATCCTTGATCTTTTGCCTGATCGATCAAACGGTTTTTGAGCGTCAAAGGTGCCATGGGCCTATGCTAGACTCTGAGCGTTAAAAATCCAAATCAGCATAATGCGACGGCTGTGGGAAGCCCGGAACTTGGTCAGCCAGAATCGAACGGAAGGCCGGGCGAGATTTGATCTTGGCATACCAATCCTTGAGGGTTTTGGACCGATGCCAATCAACATCAGATATATAATCCAGCGCCGAAAGATGCGCTGCAGCCGCAAAATCTGCCAAGCTCATCAAATCGCCAGCCAGCCAGCTCCTTTGCTCCAACAGCCATGCAATATAATCAAGATGATATTTTATCTTTTTTGCGCCATCCTTCACGTTCTTACTATCGGGATAACCTTGCCCCATGATCTTTTTAGTCACCCGTTCATAGACCAGCTTAGAGGTCACATCGCGGTGAAATTTATCATCAAACCACCCCACAAGACGCCGGACCTCATAGCGTTGGTGAATATCAACTGGCATAAGCGACGGATTGGGATATTTTTCTTCAAGATATTCGCAGATCGCGGCACTCTCGGACATGATCTTTCCATCAATTTCCAAAACCGGAACTTTTGCAGCGGGGTTGCGCCGCAGAAAGCTGGGGTCCCGTTCCCAATAGCGCTCCTCAATCAATTCACACTCGATGCGCTTCTCGGCCAATATCAGGCGGACCTTGCGACAGTAGGGGGACATTGCGATATGATAAAGACGGGCCATCGGGCGGAGATTCCACTTTTTTTTATTCTGCCCCATCAATGCCCTGCAAACCAAAAGTTTTCAATCCTCGAAACAGGCTGATCTTTGATCCTTAAGAATAGTTGCCGCACCATCTGCGATGGCAACAGCGCGCGCGCGCACATAAGATGTGGGTTGAGAGGCCGAACGTGTTTTTGGCGATGGCAATATTGCTGCAAGCCTCGCCGCCTGAACCGCTGTAAGGTTTTTTGGCTCAACCCTGAAATAATACTGCGAGGCGGCGTGAACCCCGAACACACCCGTGCCAAACTCGGCAACATTGAGATAAATTTCTACTATCCTCCTTTTAGGCCACAACACCTCGACCAAGGGCGTTAAAATCGCCTCAAACGCCTTGCGCACCCAGCTGCGCGCTGGCCATAAAAATACATTTTTAACGGTTTGTTGGGTTAGCGTCGATGCGCCCCGTCGACCGCCATCGGCAAGAGCGGTACGAATCGCCGCAATGTCAAAACCCCAGTGCAGACAGAAATTCGCGTCTTCTGCCGCAACAACGGATCGCGCCAAAACCGGCGCAATGTCGTCCATTGGTGTCCAAAGGGCCTCAACATTTCCAAGCCGTTGCTTTTCTTGCCAAATGTAATAGGTCGTCGCCGGATTCACCCAATTTAGCAGAAAAACAACGGCAATACTCCCGCCAATTATCACAATTAGAAATGACTGCAGGCCATGCCGCAACAACGATAATAGCAAGGGCGCCTCGTCAGGCGCTGGGGCCGGTTCTTGTGACATAATTTCTTTTATAAACGTCACCGCAGCCTTATAAAAGCCAACAAAAAAAATACGGCACCCCCAAAGCAATTATCCGGGGTGCCTGTAAGGTTATTCAGCTGGAATGGACATCTCCGCAATCTCCAAGGGATGGGTCATTTTATTAAGCATTTCCTTAGGACAAATCTGGATAAATTTAGAGAGTTCAAGATCCCAGTTTTGCAAAATATCCGATGCGCGTTCACTGCCAGTTTCCGTGGCATGGCGCTCGGTCAATTCCTTCAACTGGTCTTGCCAATGAGAGACCGTCACTGGGCAACTCACCAGCGTTTCCATGTTCAGACGCGAGGTTGCAACACCATCGGGATCATACAGATAGGCCATACCACCGGTCATGCCCGCCCCAAAGTTGGCACCTATAGATCCAAGGATAACCGCCACACCGCCAGTCATATACTCACACCCGTTTGAGCCACAGCCCTCGATCACCACATGGGCGCCAGAATTACGCACCGCAAATCTTTCGCCAGCGCGGCCAGCAGCAAACAGATACCCCGCGGTTGCCCCATAGAGCACTGTGTTTCCGATAATCGTATTCTGAGCCGCAACCAAACGGCTTGCCAAAGCCGGCCGCACCACAATCATCCCACCAGACAAGCCTTTACCAACATAATCGTTGGCATCACCTGACACCTCAAGCTTTAGCCCACGGGTTGCAAAAGCTCCAAGCGACTGGCCAGCGCTGCCAGACAGCTTGATCGTCAGATGATTGTCTTGGAGACTGTTATTCATCCCGAATTTTTTCACGATATGGCTCGAGACCCGCGTTCCCACCGTCCGATGGGTGTTTTGCACTGCATAAGACAGCTGCATTTTTTCACCATCATTGAGAAACCGCGCCGCATCAGAAACAATTTCAGCATCCAGCGTATCGGGAACCTCGGTGCGGGTTTTGCTGCGATCATAGACCAGCTTGTTGGACCCATCGACCTTGATCAACAGCGGATTGAGGTCCAAATCATCAAGGTTATCCGCCCCACGACTGACCTGCGACAGCAGATCTGCCCGCCCGATCACATCACTGAGAGACCGCGCACCAATCGAAGCCAAGATCTCACGGACCTCTTGGGCATAGAACGTGATCAGGTTGACCACCTTGTCCGCAGAGCCGGTGAACTTGTCGCGCAGCTCTTGATTTTGCGTACACACTCCGACCGGACAAGTGTTGGACTGGCATTGGCGTACCATGATACAGCCCATCGCGATCAAGGCAGCGGTGCCAATACCGTATTCTTCGGCGCCCATCATCGCCGCCATCACGATATCGCGGCCCGTGCGCAGCCCGCCATCTGTGCGCAGCGTCACCCGCCCGCGCAGATTGTTCATCGCCAGCACCTGATGCGCCTCAGTCAGACCCATTTCCCATGGCAGGCCGGCAAATTTGATCGAGGTGGCCGGCGACGCGCCGGTGCCACCGTTATGACCTGAAATCAAGATCACATCAGCTTTGGCTTTGGCCACACCCGCTGCAATCGTGCCAACACCAGAGGCTGCCACCAGCTTTACTGTTACTTTGCAACGCGGGTTGATCTGTTTCAGATCGTAAATCAGCTGCGCCAGATCTTCGATGGAATAAATATCGTGATGCGGAGGTGGGGAAATCAACGTGACCCCTTTGGTCGAATGACGCAACCGCGCAATCAGATCGGTGACCTTCATTCCGGGCAATTGTCCGCCTTCGCCTGGCTTTGCACCCTGTGCGACTTTGATCTCAAGCTCTTCGCATTGGTTGAGATATTCCGCCGTCACACCAAAGCGTCCCGACGCCACCTGTTTGATCTTGGCAGAGGGGTTGTCACCGTTGGGTTCTGGCACAAAATGCGCAGGATCTTCACCGCCTTCGCCGCTGTCGGATTTCGCCCCAATCCGGTTCATCGCCACGTTGAGGGTTTTATGCGCCTCTGGGCTCAGCGCTCCAAGGCTCATACCAGGCGTGACAAACCGCTGGCGGATCGCGGTGATGCTTTCGACCTCTTCCAATGGCACCGGAGCACCCAAAGCTTTGAAATCCATCAGGTCGCGCAGATGGATGGGTGGACTGGCCTGCATGCGGCCGGCATATTTTTTCCACAGCTCATAACTGGCCGAATTACAGGCCGATTGCATCATGTGCATGGTCTGGGCCTGCCAGGCATGGGTCTCGCCAGTCCGGCGCGATTTGTAAAAACCGCCAATCGGCAACACGTCGGTACCGCTTGTCCATCCAAGGGCATGGATCTCTTTCGCTTTATTCTGGATACCACTGACACCAATACCCGAGATCCGGCTGGTCATACCGGGAAAATATTCCGCACACATCGCCCGCGACAGACCAATAGCTTCAAAGTTCAGCCCGCCTCTGTAAGAAGACACCACGGAAATACCCATCTTGGCCATGATCTTTAACAGACCCTGATCGATCGCTGTCTTATAGCGGTTGACCACCTCGGTCAGCGGACCATTCAACAAGCCACGATCGATGCGCTGCGCCAGAGAATCCTCAGCCAGATAGGCGTTGACCACCGTGGCGCCTGCACCCACCAGCACGGCAAAATAATGCGGATCGACACATTCAGCCGCCCGCACGTTCAGCGAACAAAACGTCCGTAGTCCCTTGGTGGTCAGATGGCTGTGTACCGCTGATGTCGCAAGGATCATCGGCATGGCCACTTTTTCAGAATCAGAATGATGGTCAGTCAGCACCAGATGCCCCACGCCCGAGCGCACCGCATCTTCTGCCTCGGCGCGAATTCGGGCCAAGGCGACCTGCAATGCATTGGGACTGGCATCCGCGGGGAAGGTACAATCGATCTCGGCCAAGTCTGCATTAAAATGGCGTGTCAACTCATCCCATTGCGCATTGCCGACAAACGGGCTGTCAAGCACCAGTATTTCGGTCTGGGAACTGCTTTCATCCAGTACGTTTTTAAGGTTTCCAAAGCGGGTCTTAAGGCTCATCACCCGAAACTCACGCAGGCTGTCGATCGGGGGATTGGTGACTTGCGAAAAGTTCTGACGGAAGAAATGCGACAGCGGACGGTAGGTCTTTGACAACACGGCGCTGGGGGTATCATCGCCCATTGAGGCCAATGTTTCTTTGCCGTCCTCAGCCATCGGTGCAAGGATCTGCTCAAGATCTTCGATCGAATATCCCGCCGCGATCTGTCGCTTGCGCAACTCGGCGCCCGTAAACATAGGCGCCTCGATGATCTTGGCCAAATCGCTGTCCAGTTCGGTAATCCGCCCGACCCATTCACCAAATGGCTGGCTCGCCGCCAATTTATCCTTGATCTCTGTGTCGTGATACAAACGACCTTCCTGCATATCGACCGACAGCAATTGACCCGGGCCAAGCGCGCCCTTTTCAAGGACATTCGCCTCATCGATGGGTACCATGCCAGCCTCTGATCCTGCGATCAGCAAACCATCGCCGGTCACCACATACCGCATGGGACGCAGGCCGTTGCGATCCAGACCAGCGCAAACCCAGCGCCCGTCGGTCATCGCCAAAGCTGCCGGGCCGTCCCAAGGTTCAATCACTGAATTGCAGTAAGAATACATGTCACGCCATGCATCAGGCAACTCAATCGCCTGTTTGGACCAACTTTCAGGGATCAGCATGGTTTTGGCCATTGGCGCATTGCGCCCAGCACGCACCAACATTTCAAACACCGCATCTAGCGCCGCAGAATCTGACGAGCCGTTGGGGATAATTGGCTTGATGTCATCTGCCATGGCTCCGAACTCGGCCGAGGCCATCTTGATCTCGTGGCTTTTCATCCAGTTGATGTTGCCCTTCAGAGTATTGATCTCGCCATTGTGCGCGAGCATGCGGAAAGGTTGCGCCAACCACCATTGCGGAAAGGTGTTGGTCGAATAGCGCTGGTGATAAATCGCAAAGGCTGATTTGAAGCGCTTATCCATCAAATCGGGATAGAACACCGCCACTTGCTCGGCCAGCATCATACCCTTGTAGATGATCGACCGACAGCTCAATGACGCAATATAAAGCCCTTGCACGCCAGCATTTGCGGCAGCTTTTTCGATGCGACGACGAATCACGTATAGCTCGCGCTCAAAGATTTTTTTATCAACACCCTTGGAGTTTGAGATCAAAATTTGCTCAATCTCGGGCCTTGTCGCGTTGGCTTTTTCGCCCAAACACTCGACATCAACCGGCACATGGCGCCAGCCAAAGATGTAATAGCCCATACGCAGGACCTCAGTCTCGACGATGGTACGGCAGGTTTCCTGCGCTCCGAAATCATGGCGAGGCAAAAATACCTGACCCACCGCCAATAGTTCATCACCGCGCGGCTCGTGACCCGTACGGCGTATTTGGTCTTGGAAAAACCCAACCGGAATATCAA
>Ga0206130_10002035_pt1 | contig 28704 bp, 18 predicted proteins | sample Helgoland_Spring_9_FD_148637 | JGI IMG/M metagenome (GOLD analysis project Ga0206130, IMG submission 148637) | Pelagic subsurface seawater microbial communities from Kabeltonne, Helgoland, North Sea - Helgoland_Spring_Bloom_20160512_1 | ecosystem: Environmental > Aquatic > Marine > Epipelagic ...
TGAAATTATGGTAGAGAAAGACGCAATATATGCCAAGCCAGACTTTAGCGAGGAAGATGGAATGCGAACAGGAGAACTTGAGGCTGAATTTGCCGACCTAGAAGGATGGAATGCAGAAACAGATGCGGCAGCACTTTTAAGCAACTTAGGGATTCAAGAAAGCAAGCACTATCTTCACATGGAAGAATTATCAAGTGATTTAAAGGTACGTGTTCTACTTGCACAAGCATTGTTCGGAAATCCTGATGTATTGATCTTGGATGAACCAACGAATGATCTTGACATCAGAACTATAGCATGGCTAGAAGAATTCTTATTCGATTTTAAAAATACCGTAATTGTTGTCTCTCACGATAGACATTTCTTAGATACTGTTTGCACCCATGTGTGTGATATCGATTTTGCCAAAATCAACCTTTTTACAGGAAATTATTCATTTTGGTATCAATCTTCACAATTAGCGCTGCGTCAAAGGGCTGATAAGAATAAAAAAGCTGAGGAAAAGAAAAAAGAATTGATGGAATTTATTGCTAGGTTTTCAGCCAACGCTGCAAAATCGAAACAAGCAACAAGTAGAAGGAAAATGTTAGACAACTTGGACCTAGAAGAAATTCAACCTTCCTCTCGGAAATATCCAGGAATCACTTTTCATCAAGAAAGAGATGCCGGGAACCAAATCTTGTCTATATCAGGTTTGAGTAAAAGTTCTTCAGATGGAGTTTTATTCAAAGACATCAATCTTATCGTCAATAAGGGTGATCGAATTGCATTTGTTTCCAAAAACTCCTTGGCAATTACAGCTTTGTTTGAAATCTTAAATGGTTCACAAAAAGCGGATTCGGGAGAGTTTACTTTTGGAACAACTATAAAAAGTGCATATCTCCCTAACGATAATTCAAATTATTTTGAATCCAAGGAGTCTCTCATAGACTGGCTCAGACAATTTGCGCAGACTGACGAGGAGAAAGAGGATGTTTATCTACGTACATTTTTGGGAAGAATGCTTTTTACAGGTGAAGAAGCTATGAAATCTGCAACAGTATTATCCGGTGGTGAAAAAGTCAGATGTATGCTTTCAAAAATGATGTTGGCCAAGGGTAATCTTATATTGATGGACGAACCGACAAATCACCTTGACCTTGAATCAATTACGGCATTAAATAATGCTATGGCTGAATACAGGGGGAGTTTGTTATTTACCTCACATGATCATGAACTCGTAAATACTGTTGCGAATAGAATCATTGAGATTACACCTGCTGGAACGATAGACAAAATGATGAGTTATGATGAATACTTAAAAGATGATAAAGTAATCAGTCTTAGGGAGGAAATGTATGCCTAAAAATAATGCCATTAAAAAAGTTAATTTTCAATTAACAGTTCCCAATCCCAATGATCAATATCTGAATATAGAATGTACGTTCCCTGTCGCTCAAAGAGAAATCGAAGTACAATTACCTTCATGGCGTCCAGGTAGATATGAGATCGCAAATTTTGCCAAAAACATTCGAGGTTTTAAAGTTTTAAATGATCAAAACCAAGCCATACCATTTTATAAAAATTCAAAAGATTCATGGATTGTTTCGTGTGAGAACACAAAAGCAATTACTGTTAAATATCAATACTACAGCAATGAATTAAATGCCGGCTCTACGTTTGTGAGTGAAGATATGTTATATGTAAACCCTGTAAATTGTTTTATGTATACTGAGGAACACTTTAATAATACTGTTGAACTTGAGTTAGATATTGATGAAAACTGGCAGACAGCCACTAGTCTAAATAAAAAGAATAATATATTTTCGGCAGAATCATTTGATGAAATTTTTGATACACCATTTATATGTGCACCTTCACTTATAAGTGAAAGTTACTCGGTAAATGGAATAACATTTTATATCTGGTTTAATGATCTAAAAAATATTCCTTGGGAAAAACTAATAAAGGACTTCAAAAAATTCACGAGTAAACAAATCGAGGATTTTGGTGAATTCCCTTCTAAATCATTTCATTTTTTAATCCATACACCACACTTTAAAGCTTACCATGGCGTCGAGCACTTAAAAAGTACCGTTATTGCTTTAGGCCCCTCATACGATGTCTTTAAAGGATTGTACTCAGAGTTGTTAGGCGTTTCTTCCCATGAGCTTTATCATGTCTGGAATGTGAAAAGTATTCGCCCTAAAGCCATGAAACCTTATGCTTTTCGAACCCAAAACTATTCAAGGCTCGGATATATTTATGAAGGAATTACCACCTATCTAGGAGATCTCTATTTATTGAAAAGCGGTGTGTTTTCTCTTAACGATTATTTAAAAGAGCTTAAAGTACAATTTCAAAGACACTTTGATAATCCTGCACGATTTTACACTTCAGTAGGTGATTCATCCTTTGACACTTGGCTCGATGGATATACTGCAGGAGCTCCAGGAAGAAAGCTATCAATCTATGTTGAAGGCTGCCTTCTTGCTTTTGTAACAGACTATCTGATAAGAAAGCATACCAAAAACAAATATGGTATTGAGGAAGCTATGAGAAGGTTATATTTTGACACCAAAATTAGCACACATGGTTTTGAAGAGCAAGATTATCAAAAGATGCTTGAAAATATAACTGGAATATCATTTCAAGACTTCTTTGATCGCTATTTGAATGGCAATCATTCCTATGAACCAATTCTGCAAGATGCATTGGACTATTTTGGACTAGAAATGCAGATAAATGACAATCCTTCCATCGCAGAACATGCACTTGGAATTAAGCTACAGCATGTAAACTCAACGATTCAATCGATAGCGATAGGTTCTCCCGCTGAAATGTGTGGGTTAAGAATAGGCGATGAAATAATTGGTGTAAATAAAATACGTCTGAACAAAGATTTTGAAAAATGGCTCTCCTATTTCAACTTGAATGATATCAATCTAACAATTGTTAGAGAACAAAAAATCATTGAAAAAAAGATGCCAATCGTACATCGTAATTATTTCCAAAAATATAATATTAGTGTTCTTAAAGAGAAATCTTCGATTCAATCTAAAGCTCTTCAATCTTGGGCCTGCGATGACTCTTTATAAAAAGTAAGTATTAGTAGCGGAAGTAAAGTAAGGTCTAGTATCAATGCTACAAATAATGTAATCCCAAGTAATAAACCCATGTTAAAGGTTCCCATAAATGTTGAGAACAACAATAATAGAAAGCCACTACATAAAATCAGAGTTGTCAAAACCATTGCTTTTCCAGTAACAATAAATGAATGCTTTAGTGCCTCAGGAACGGACTTACCTTTCATAAGTTCAAATTTAAATTTCCCTAACAAATGAATCGTATCATCCACGGCAATTCCAAAAGCGATTGTAAAAATAATTGAGGTACTTGTTTTGACCTCTATTCCGAGATAGCCCATAATAGCTGCAATAAAAATTAATGGAATCGTATTAGGTAATAAACTAATTAACACCATTTTAAAAGACTTGAAAACCAATCCCATTATAATAGAAACCACACCAATCGATAATAAAAGGCCATAAATTAAACTATTGGATAAGTATCTTATGTTTTTGTCTAGTAGGTATGCGGAACCTGTCACACGAACTTTGATGTGATCGAATTTCCTTTTCAAAAGATAGGATTGAAAAAGTTCTGTCCGAGCCGTTATAATATTATTACCAAGATCTGGTAAGGTACCTTGAATTCTAGTTAAAGACTCTGTAGAATCGAGAAAAAGAGGTAGCAAGGCTCCCCGCTCAGCTATTTTCAAATAGCGCCTAAACCTTTTTATATCTCTTTTTTTCGAGGGGAGTTTATAAAAATTAGTATCACCAAAATGAGAAGAACGACTCAACACTTTGAGCGATTGTACCAGTGAGGTTTTTAACTCAACACCTAGCGTGTCTTCAAGATAAATTTCTACTTCTTCCAGTTCCTTCAGAACATCTAGAGACCAAACGGTCTCATTGGTATCAGCCACATTTATGGCTAATTCAAAAGGACGGTAACCTCCATAATGTTGGTCGAAATAATAAAAATCAGCTTTTATTGGATCGGATTCCTTTAAATCATCCATTAATAAATTATCCGATTTTAGATAAGTCATCCCGAGAATCGATAATCCTATGAAAATAATAGAGCCAATCCATACACGTTTCTGATGGGTTGTAATCCAATCATATGCCTTGGGTAGAAACTTACCCCACAAAGTTTCTTTTCGTTTGTCTATAATTTTTGGAGAAGGGAAATAATAAAATAGAATCGGGAGAAACAGAATTGAAAGAAAAAAGGCTAATAGTACTCCGATTCCTATAATTAAGCCAAACATTTTTACGGGTTGGACATTGATGAAGTATAATGAGAAAAAACCGATTGAGGTCGTCAGCGAAGTGAGAAAAGTTGGGAAGCCGACCTCTCTAAGTGTTGTTTTAATAGATTCGAACTTAGAAAAACCATCTCTTAGAGCATCCATATAACGAGACACAAGATGAATGACATCTGACATGGCAACAACAAACATTATTGATGGCAGTGTAGTAAGTAAAATATTCATAGGACTATTGAAAAGTCCCATCCCTCCTATTACCCATAACATAGAGGCAAAAATCACGACCTGTGGCACCAAAATACCCCAACCCGAACGAAAGGCAATAAAAAGAAATAGTATGACTAAAACTGCACTTAGCGCCATAAAGAAGAGCAGCTCAGAATTCATTTTCTCAATATAATAGCGTTGTCCTACAGTTGTTCCAGCCAAATGCACACCATCGAATTGAAATTCAGATAAAATACTTTTAAGTTCTGCAACAAGCGTATCACTCTTCTTTACTGAAAGACCATCTTCATGTTTGAGAAATATGCTGACAGATTTACCATCTCGTGCAACCAAAGTATTTAAAAGCTCCTTACTGCTATATATTCTTGTAGAGTCCTTTGTTATAAAAGAACTGTCCTCTTTCCATTTTTGTAGATCAACATAGGGCCTTTCTACCGAATTGTTAATTCCAAAAAGAGAAACTTCATTTTGGTTTGTTATTGAACGAACACCTGTAATAAAAGGTAACGCTTCCTTAAGTTTAGTTGTGAGACTTTTAACTTCATTCATAAAAGAGATATCGAAAATCCCCTTCTTATTTTCAATAGCGACAAGAATAAAATTATTATCGTACTCAAATTTATCTCTGTGCGTATAAAAATAGTCAGCATCACTATCATCTGCAGGAAAAAACTTTTCAAAATCATAATCGAATTTTAAATCCGAGATTTTATAACCTAGAAAAGTTGTTAAACCAATGAGAACAACGCCTATTATTGGCGCCAATTTCCTGAATTTTTGTTCACTGAAGAATTTCATCATTGCAGGACAAAAATATTCTATTAATACTTATAAACGATTAGTAATTGAGCTTTTTTTTATCCTCCTTGACCGTGGAAAAATTCTTTCGGAAAATTTACTAGGTATAATGTGTCTTTCGCCCTGGTTGCTGCAGTGTAAAGCCAACGTAAATAAGATGTATCTTTCATCTGTTCTGGAATAAAAGAACCGTCAACATATACATCCTGCCATTGCCCTCCTTGTGCTTTATGAACAGTTAAAGCATTTGCATACTTCACATGCAGCGCATTGAAGTATGGATTCATTAATATTTCCTGGTATCTTTTTGACTTTGAGCTGATGTGCCAATAATCTTTTTCGATCTCAAAAAACAATTCTTTCATTTTATCTCGCCCCAGTGTTGCAGTCTCAAGAAGCAGGGTGTCTTTCATAATCATCACTTCTTTATAGGCTTCATCGGGATAATTCGGAAATGAAATTAATACAGTTGCAAATTCAAAACCATAAAGCGCTTCTTCCTTTACTAGCTGCTCAATTCGAATATTTTCACCATTTGCAAGAAATCCCAACGGAGATGTCGGAGCAATCCAGAAATAATTATTTCTGATCACCAATAAAGATTCATTAGATTCAATAACCTCCTCTCTATAATGTATACGCTGTCGAATTCCACTATTCCATCTATTGGCTTGTTTGTTAGAAAGCGTAAGTACAACGACATTATCAGCACCCTTTGCTTGAATACTTTCTTCTAGCTTCTCTTGCACCTCATATCCTTCTATGGATTGTGTGTTTCCATCTAATTCAATGATAAATGGTGGCTGAAAGATTGTTTTATTTCTGATGTAGGTTGCATTCGATATTATTGAAGATGACTCGGCGGTTCTGTATATTTGCTTAAGCTTTGCATACCTGACTTGAACATTATTAAATGAGGATTCAAGAAAGTCCGCATCTAATGCTGGAGAAGAATCCTGACCTACTGGAGGTAACTGACCAATATCTCCAATAAAAACAAGTTTGCACTTATAACCATCTCGAACAAAATAAATTAGATCACTCAGAATATCATTATCTCCTCCAAAGCTGCCTGAAGGGATCATAGAGGCTTCGTCTATAAAAAATAGCGTATTCCGCTGCTTGTTTTTTGCCGGTGTCAGCTTTACACGTTCCTCCAAGGCATTGCCTCCAAAATATATTTCTTTATGTATGGTTTGAGCCTTTTGATTCGCATAAACAGATAAAACTTTAGCTGCTCTTCCTGTTGGCGCTGCAAGTCTTGTATTCACCTTAAAGGATCTTAAAGTTTTATTAATTAAAGAGATAAGTGTTGATTTACCTGTGCCCGCATAACCTGAAAGTACAAAGATTGATAAAGCACTTTCTGTTTCTTCAATTAAAAAATCTGCAAAAAGATCTACAGCCTTTTTTTGATCAGAAGACAATTCGAAATCACTCAAAGAAAGTACTTTATTTATAAAAATATTTTGTTTCATTTCTGCAGGACTTGTTTTAATCCAAAATTTACGAGTGTGATGATTATGGTAAAATTAAAAATTGTAGATTTGTGACTGTTAAATTACAAGAATTGTTATGCTAAATATCGCCTTACTAATAAAAAAATATTCAGTTCCATTTATTTTTGGTCTTATCGGTTTTGTACTGCTGCTATCCGGTTTGATGAACAATCAATCTATTGAATTCCTTTTTGCTTCGATTGTAATTCTAGGTAGTGCTGTTGTTTCTGCGTTAAACGTTTCAGGTAAAATATCTTCAAAAGCCACCAAAATAATTGGTTTTGTGTCATTGGGTATGGCCGTTGTTGTTTTGGGTTTTACTTTTACATCCGTCCAAAATACAGTTGACCACAACAACGATTATAAGGCATGTAAAGGTTTATCTATTCGTAACCTTAGAGATGTGCAAACAGCACAAAAGGCGTACCTGGCAAAAAATAAAGTATATGCTGCGGATTGGAAAACTCTTGAGCAATTCATTCAAGCAGATAGCATTGCAATCTTAGATGCAGAAGGGTCCGTTCCAAGTAGAAAAATTACCGAAAAAGAAAGAGATTACCTTATTCAATTTAACTTGTATAAAAAAGGTCAAGCAATCGATAATAAAATGACAGAACTAGAGGCTTATTATTTATCGATGTCTCCTGAATGCCCAGTTGAGCTAATAGGATTTAGAAGAGATACGATTAATGTTTCTTTCATTGAAACTACCTTCTCAAAAAACAGAAGCTACATGAAAGAAAGAATGGATAATGGATACGGTGATTTTGTAGCTACTGATTTGAAATTTATTCCTTTTACTGATAAAAAAATCACCTGGAAGATAGATACTGCTCACGTTGTTGTTGGAAGTGATACCCTACCAACGGTAAGAATAGCAGGAGATTTACCTTTAACGGAAATTAAGGGAGCATCCAAAAAGGAAAACATGTACTTTGGAAAGCTAGAAAACAGCGATCTTTCAGGGTCCTGGGAGGTTCAATAAGCATCATGTATACAGCCATACTTATTTTCGACGCTAAACACGTCTACGCGAAAGATAAGTCCACCGGCAAAGACTTGTTTACACCTTTCCGAATTGACATCTTTAACAAATTCGTTTCAGATCGTCTCCTACATCTTATCCAAGAAAATATAATTCAAAAAGGAATCGATATTGAAGAGGTTTTATTTCACTCAAATGAGGGAATACTCATGCCAAATGAAATTTATAATTCAGAAAAGAAAAAGGACTATTTCAAATTGAATTATGGAGATATACCAGAAGAAAAGATTGTTGCTGACCATAAACTGAATTCAATTGAAGCCTTTTTTATCTCTTCTGAGACTAAATGGTGTGTTGAATTTTGCAAACTCAACTTACCAGAGACCAAGATTCATAATAGCTCCGTAAAGTATATGGATAAAGTATTAGTTTCAAATAAGGAAAAATTCGATATCCATATTCTCATAAAAGAAGAGAGCTTTGATATTATCAAATTACAAAATCAAAAGTTGTATTCTTTTAATTCAATAGCCTATAATACAATGACCGATGTTATTTATTTCTTGGTTGCACACCTCAATAAATTGTCATTTGATGTAGGGCACTTGGTTTTTTATGGAAATAAAAAAGATGGAGCAGAGATAAACGCACTGTTCTCCAAAATACAATCCCTAAAGAATCTTGAACAAACAATAAGAAGTCAAGAAGAGCTAATACAATTTCTAGCGTGAGAATTATTAGAGGATCACTAAAAGGAATGCGTTTCAAAAAAATGAAAAGCTTTAGCTCACGTCCAACTACTGATTTTGCCAAAGAAGGACTTTTTAATATACTTGAAAACACCGTTTATCTAGAGGATATAACCGTACTTGATTTATTCGCTGGTCTCGGTAGTATCTCCTTTGAATTTCTTTCAAGAGGCGCTAAAAGTCTTTCAAGTGTTGATTTTAATCATCAATCCTGTAAATACATTAAAGCGAATAGTAAGATTCACAACTTAGAGAAAAAACATAAGGTAGTACAAATGGATGCTTTGCATTACATACAAAAGGACGTCGGATCTTTTGACTTAATTTTTGCAGACCCTCCCTATGACTTTGATAAATACGACGTCTTAATAGAAGGTATTAAGTCAAATAACATTCTGAATAATAATGGAGATTTAATTGTTGAGCATGGTAAACAAACAAATCTCGAGCGTATTGATGGTTTTCAAAAGTCAAAGACTTTTGGTCACGTCTATTTTAGTTTTTTTACCTTTGATAAAGATGAAAAATAAAACAGCAGTTTTTCCAGGGTCTTTTGATCCCTTCACAAAAGGACACGAATATGTCGTTAAAAAGGCTCTTGAAATATTTGAAGGGGTCGTCATTGGTATTGGAATAAATACCTCAAAAAAATATCTTTTTTCCATAGAAAAAAGGATCGCACAAATTGAATCTATCTACAAAGAAAACCCAAAAGTTAAAATTAGAACCTATGATGGTTTGACCACCAAATTCTGTAAATCAATAGATGTTAGTCACATTGTCCGTGGCTTAAGAAACACAATAGATTTTGAATATGAAAAATCAATTGCGGAAATGAATTTTACATTGGATAAAATTGACACTGTGTTTTTTATATCTCGTGATGATATTGGAGCAATTAATGCCTCAATTGTTAGAGAAATATTCAAGTCTAAAGGAAGGATAGACTCTTTTGTATCCTGCTCTGAAAAACTGGTTTGATTCTTGCGTTGTAAGGTCTAGATATGCTTAGAATTAAAATCGTCATATTACTACTCTTAATTGGTCCATCTGGTTTTTCGAAAACCGAAATATTTGGAACAGCTCAAATGAGCAATTCTGAATGGGTATTCCTTTATGAAATTGATGATTTCATTACAAGATCTGAAACATTGATTCAAAAATTCAAAACAAATAGAGAAGGTAGGTTTTATTTTGAGATTGATAATGATTGCACGAAACGATATGTCATTAGACGAAATAATACCTTTACCGAACTATACCTTCAACCCAATAGTACTTATAAAATTATATTACCAACCGAATCTGTAGAGGTTATCCCTTATTTCTCTGGTAAGGAAGTAGAACTTTTATTTATAGAGCTCGACACTAGTGATATTAATTTTAAAATTCTTGGGTTCGAGGCGTGGCTTGATGATGAAATGGCAGACCTGTACCTCCTCAAGGATGCAGATCCTACCAAATTCATTGATGGTGTTTTAAAATTCAAAATAGATGTTCTAAATGCGTATAAAACTGATACATCAAAATACTTCATAAGTCACATCAAATATGTTCTTGGTAAAACCATAGACAACATCAATTATTTTGGAGGGCCAAACGAAGCTGAAAAATTCTCATTCTATATAAAAGATCAAGAAATCCAATATGACCTTCCTGCATATATGGATTATTTTAAAGATTATTACAGCGGTATTCTTCAAAAGCTTAACCCAACTGCAAAAAAGATGGTTTCCTTTGCCCTTTCAAATGGGAGCGCGTCTCAATTGGCTAAAGGGCTCATGACTGATAGTTTAATCCCAAACCTAAAAATTGCAGAACTCGTTGGCATGCATATCATTGCGGAAGAATATAACAACAAAAGCATTGCTCAAAATCAGCTTATTAAAATAGCTCAATTCCTTGAAGACAATTCTAGCTTCACACCAAACAAAATAATAGCTCGAAATTTAAACAAGCAATTCTTCAAGCTCGTGAGTGGTGATGCCTTGCCTCCTTTGAATCTTGGAGAAAATAAATATTTAGGTCTAAAAGGTAGCTATCAGTACGTACATTTCTTTGATCCAGAAAATCCTCAAAGCCTTTCAGAAATTAAAGCTTTAAAAGCCCTTCATGAAAAATATGGTAATCAAATTGGTTTTGTAAGTATTTATCTTGAATCAAAACCGAAAGACAGTACCTTTAGGAATCGTGTACTTAAATATGTAGATTGGCCGGTTTATGAGCTTCCGTATTACCATCCAATATGGAAAAAATTAAATGTTGGTACCTTCCCTTATTACATTTTAATTGATCCGTATTTGATTATTGAAAGTATGCCAGCACTAGGACCCGTTCCAAATGGTTTATATGAAACGATTGCGAAACGTTTTTTTAGTATTGTTCGAAATAATTGACATTGAATATTATTCAATTTGGGCAGTCAGTCCATTCTGCAAAAGCGCTTCACATATTTGGCGTAGCTCGCGCATTGAACCACTTTTAACTTTGCACCTTCCGCGCTGATGAACAAGCCAAGCACATTGCTCAGCTTGAATGAATTCATGACTACAAATTCGCATTAAACAATTAATTACGTGATCGAAGGTATTCTCATCATCATTATAAAGAATGATAGAATAACGTATCACCGTTTTTTCTTTAACTTTCTTCTTTTCCTTTATTTCAGGGTTTCCACTCATTTTATTCAATGATAATTTCTTTTAATTCCTCTATAAGCTCCTTTTTATCAGCTTCATTCGCGACATAGAAATGTATAAAAGTAGCATTTTCGAGCTGAGAGAACCTTATTATTCTATTACTTCTAACCAACCAATCCCCGAGAGCCCCAGTGATGCTTGACTTCAATTTAACTGAATACATCTCATATTGTTCTTCATCAAATGATTTTATTTCCATACCATTTGTGTAAAATGAGAGTATTGAATTCACCTTCGAAGGATCAAACAACTGAGATCGAATTTGAAGACTATCTGCACTAAAATGAAATACACCTACCCTATTCAATCGTTCAATCGAATTTTGATCCATTGTATCTGTTGCCAAGCTATACATAATGAGCTGTTGAGTTTTTTTCTTTTGTTTTTCAATTAGTTTTAGGCTGAACAAATCCTTTACCTCTGACGGTTTAAGCTGAGAAGTAAACGTTTCATTTGTTTTTAATGTAATTTTCTTCGAAGGATTTTCATTTAATTCGCTGCTCGTAGAATTCGCATCTATAAATTCTTCCGAAGTAACTTTCCGATCAGGCGTCAAAACATTTTCCTTTTTAAATAAAATATCATTTCCTTTAGAATTGAGTAATTCTCTTGCTTTTTGCATTGTAATTCTTTTCCCATTGTAGTGTACCACAACAAATGCATCAGCGACGCCATTTTCAACAACTTCAGCCCTTCTTACTCTGGCTGCATCAATAGTCTCAAACTTTCCTGAGGAATAACGATACAAACCTTTTGATTCGTAGAAATCTAATTCACGAATTTGAGACAGCTCATTACCTCTTATTTTTCGGTTAAAAGCCCCAACTTGAACAGAATAAAATAAACCTGAGATATTCATACTACCTATGAGACGACCTGCTTGAACTTCTGTTATACTTTTCCCTGTTTCTGAGGACTGGGCAGCGCTAGAAACAACATTATCTATATTTTTATTCGAATTAGATACTTTTGATTCGCTATTCGAAACAACATTGGATTGATTGACAATATTAACACTTGAATTATTCACTTCTTGAGAAGACGAAGAACCTGAATTCTTATCATTCGACACAATAAAGTTATTATCACCTATCGAAATACAGTTTCCATTTCGCTCGTACTCCTTTCCTTTCCAAAAAGCCAAACGTTCATCATTACAATAGGCCACAATGAATGCATCTGTATAGCCCATGGAACGAATCTCTTTTTGAGCTGAAATTGCGGCCTGACTATTATTAAAATACCCGGCCATGTATACAATAAGACCATTGGGTAACTTTTGACCAGAAACAGGCGTGAATTCACGATACACATCAGCTCTAACTGGTCTTCTAAATGCACCAACTTGAACTCGGAAATTTAAACCTGAAGGATTCGAAGCGTCAATTTTAAAGGTTTCTTTATTCTTTGTAACTGCACCAGGGCTTAAAACAGTGAAATCAGTTATAGTCACATCCTGACTTGTATAATCTTTTAGCTCTAAACTCTTTAAGCTTCTTACAAGAGTTGTAGAATTATTCGTTTTTTCCGTAAAAGCATCTTGAACAAGCGTCTCGTAAATCCCCAAGGAGTCTGATGGATATTCGTTTGATAATTTGTCCAAAGTTTGTTTGAGTCGTTTCTCTAACAGGACTCTTTTTCGTTCTATAACAAAACTTGCGGTTTCCAAAACATCTTGGGTATCCAATGTGGTTTTATATTTGCGCGCTTCTTTATCCATAACGCGTTGCTCAATTTCATTAATTATTTTCTGTTCATCTAAATTCTCACTCTCAATCTTTAAAGTGATCTCTTGCTGGTTTTGAGATGATGAAACATTCTTCGGTAAATCATTAAGCTCCTTTGCCAATCTATCTGCTCGAACTCTATCTTGAGCATAACTTTTATAATTAGACGAAGCTAAAATAGAAATAGGATTGTTTATTTCTGTCAATAGCTTTGTTTCATTTTTTACATTTTTATCTTCAGGATTTATGTTCCCTGCACTAGAAAAGGTAATTAAACCGTCTCTAGTATTTATATTTTCGCCGCTATCATTACTGCCATTTAATTTGTTAATCTCGTTGACTGCTGAGATCACCTCTGTATTGTATTTAGATAAAGAATGTTTCGCTTCAGAGTTTTCAAGAGCCTCATCAATCTCGTTTATCGAAATAAGACTTTCCAATTCCTTATTTGAAATAGAAGGATTCATTTCATTTTGATATAAGTACTCATAATCTGCTGAAGCACTTTGTTTCTGTAGTTCCTCTGTTCTTAATCTTACCTCCTCTTCTAAGTATAGAATAGCTTGTTGTAATCTTCTTATTGTTTTAACACTAGAGCTTTGATTGGATGTAAGTTCATCTGAATTGTTAGAATTTCTTAATGACTCATCAAAAGCTCTCATTTCTTTATTATTGGTACTAATTAATGAATTGAGCAGCTCATTAGCCTCCTCTAATTTTTGACGTTTTTCAACATAGCTTAAATACTTTTCAGTGGCTAATACTTCATTGATCTCTTCATCGCTTAAGGTTCTTGATGAAATCCGTAATTCACTCTCCTCAAAGCTTCTCATCTCTTCAAGCTCACGTTCTATCATAGATTTCCTAGATTGATTTGCCTGAATAAGCTTTTTCAACATATTAATCTCATTTTGAGAGGTGGTATTTAATAGTTGTTTGTTGAGATCTTGCTCTTTAATAGCTATCTCCAAAAGCTGTGCACTCAAATTATCCTTTGATTCAAATTGAATGCCAGGCAACAGGGCCTTTAAGCGCAGATATTTGTTTTCAATATTTTGATGTGTAAGCTCTAAATCCAACTCTTTTTGATAATAAGCAAGACGCTCTTCCTTTTCATTCTTTAATTTCAGGGCCTTGACTTTATCACTATTTCGCTTTGACGCTGCATTTGTTGTTTGCCCATTAATTTCAAGCTCCGTATCCAAAATCAATGCTGTTAGTAATTTTATTGATTCATCAAATTCTTTAGCTTGAATGGGTTTTGCTTCAAAATCAAAGTCAGCAAGGCGTTCAGAAAAGCTAGACACCTCTGAATTCTTAGTCGGAACGTTGTCTTCGTCTTGCTCTTTTTTATTAATGACTTTTGTATCCTTTTGAGATAGATTTGCCTTGTTTTTAGGTTCCGGAATATTCTTTAAGTCTATTTCTGATTCAATTGCTTGATTAGGCTTTTGAAATTCTTCAGAACTTACAAGGTTAACTTCTTCTACTACCTCATCACTTGTCACATTTGTTTCTGATTCTTCTCGTGTGTTCATCTCAATAACCTCCTTGACCTCCTGTGTTATGTCTGCATTAGCCTCTTGTTCTTGAGTTAAGGTCTCAGTCTCTGTAGCTGTAAGGACTAAATTTTTCGCAGCTGATTTGGTTTCACTTTCAAAACCCTCTTCATTTGATAAACTCTCAATAGATTCGCTATTTGTCAAACTTTTTTGTTCGTTTGCATCAGTTTCTGAAGCACTGTCAGATACTGAATTGTCAACTCTATTTTCTAAAGGTGCCTCGTTTTGTATTTGCTGTTCATCATCAGTACTCGCTGTATTTGATTTGACTCTAGTCAATTCCTGAGAGCTTGCTGCTGTATTGTTAATTCCTTCATCATTTGAGATCTTTTCATTTACAGCTGAGACACTAGATTCATTTATCTCTGTATTTGATTGAATAATTTCTTCCGAAACATTGCTTTCAATATTATTCTCAAAATTTATTTCCTCGTTGGAGTTAGGCAATATGTTATTAGACAATCCTTCTTCCTCTTTGTTAAGAATATTCAAGTCATTATTAGTTAAACCAGCATCAACTTGAGTCTGCTGTGTTTCACTATTTGCAACTTGATCTTCGTTATCTTTAAGTGGTGGCCTCTGAGCAGCCTCATTCTCAGATTCTGAAAGGTCTAACGAAATAGTTTTTCCTTCATCTGAAATATCGTTAACAACATTGTTATTTTTTGATTCATTACTTGTTGTAGCTATTGAGCTATTTTGGTTTGTGGATTCAGCAATTGATTCTGAGGTATTACTTGCATTTATCCCTCCTTTAATTTCACCCACTAATGAATTCATTTCATTTTGTTGCTCCCCATCGGTCTTTTTTTGAAATAAAATTGAATCAGGATTGGTCGATTCATTTGAAATTGGTGTGGATTCTGTTTGACTGACAAGAGTCTCATTGCCTTCATCTCGTGATGCTGGATTAGTTTTAGTTAATGGATCCGATGAAGAGGATTCGTTAATGACAGTGTTCTTTTTAGAATTCGTTTGATCATCATCAATTATTTCATTGTTCGAAATTTCACCTCGACCTTGTTGATTTGACTGATTTAAGTCTTCATTTGTAATAGATTCTACTATTGATTCATCTTGAACATCATTCAATTTTTCAAGCTGCTCGTCATTTGTATTCAATGCGGTGTTCACGCCATTATTAAATGACTTTTCTAATTGAACATCTTCTGCTTTGGCAACTTTTGTGGCATCTGTTTTGTCGTTTGTATTAGTAGTAAGGGCATCACTTGATAAAGATTTTGGTTTTTCAAGATTTTCTTCAGTTTGGTTCTCGCCTCCAATTGGGACCTCACTTTGTATTGATGCCAATTCATGTTTCACTTCAACTTTGTTTTGAAGTTCTTCTATAATCGTTTCTGCATCAGACCTCAATGAATTAACCCGAACTGTTGAAACCAATGCCTCTTGGTCCTTGTATTCATTTAAAGTATTAATATGCTTGTATTCACTAACCAAGGCAATGGAATCTTTAATATTTCTTTCCAAAACCGACTGTTCGATGCGCGATCTTTCTTGAATTTGATCCGATCTTAAATTTTCTAATTTTCTTCTAGAAGCTATTTGATCTTTTACGTATAATTCTGCAGAAGCATATTTTTCAATATCTAAATCTTCTTCACTCACCTCTGTTAGGATTGGGTTAGAAATATCATCAGCGTCTATTAAAGTAATATTTAGGAGCCCTTCACGAGCATAAATTAGCTGACCTTCAAGAACCTCCTCTTTTTCTATCAAAATTCTTTCTGCCTGACTTAGTGCCCCAATTTCAATGGCTAATTGATCTATTGAATCAGCTATTTTATTCCATTCAGAAGTTGTGGATATCGATTCCGAACGTTTTATTAATTCATTTTTAGAAATTAATAATGTGCTTTTTTGGATTTCTAATTCAGCAATTCGAGCTTGAGTCTCTGCCTTTATCTGTTCTTTTTCTGTTAAGGAACTTTTTACCGCTTCTACAGGCGAAAACCCAGCTAATTCAAGGTTGCTCTTATAAGGAGTCGATTTAAGTAATTGATCTAAAGAGTCTTTATTACCAGCTGCTTTATATTCATCTATGCTTTGATTAAATAAAACAAGTTCTTCATATGAGTTTTCGAGAACATCAAGGGGTTTCATTTTATCATTATATTCATTTTGATTAATCAAAGATGAGACTATCACTTTTCTGTCAACTATTAAATCAAAGAGGATTTTATTCAACGAATCGGCTTCGTCTTGTGTGTTCAAATTTTCTTTTGCTAGAATAAATTCGATTTTTTCATCTACCTCGCTATTCTTCAAAATCAATTCACTGATATTTTCATTCAGTTTTACCTTTTGCCTAATTCGGTCTTGAAGCTCCAGTTCTATATCAATATGACGCTCAACTTCCAAATCAATTTGGGATTGATTAAGTGGCATTTTTGCCGCCTCAAGGGCTATATCATTTGCTACGTCTATAGTTTTTGTATTAACTGTTAATTTCTCAAATTCATGTAGCTCAATACTCTCAATATCTACTACCATATCCGATAGTTCAATAAGATGCTGGTCATACGACAGAACTTCTTTAGAGTCCGTCATTTCGTATGTTGCATTGATCTCAAATTCAAATCCATCAACATGTGGAGGGATATCTACGACCTCTGAAAAAGAAATCTGAGACCCAGTTATATTGGCCTCAAATAAATATACCCCTGGAGTAGGTACCATAAAGTATACAATACCATCCACATTCGTTTTATAGGGTCCAAAGCGTTCCTTAGAACGTTCATTTGTGATAAAAAAGGTTGCAGACTTATTATTGGGATCAATGGCATCTTTAAAGAATAGGCTGGCAACCAGTGAAGATAAAACTGGAGCATTGAATTTAGCTTCAACGACCTTTAAAGAACCTATATCCTCATTTCTATCTGTCGAAAAGAAAATATTATCGCCTGGAAGATTTGGGATAAATAAAAAGTCATTTGAAGTGGAAGAATATGGGAAGTTCAAATTCTCAACACCTCCTATTTCCATCGTTTTCAAGGATAATGGTACTCGGAACAAATCAAACCCTCCCATTGAATTATGACCCGAAGAGCTGAAGTATAAAAAATTTGCTTCTTCATCATAAAACGGGTAATCCTCATCAAATGTACTGTTAATCGAAATGGGCATTAACTCTGGAGCATCCCATTCGTTGTTTTTATTTTTCTTTTGATAATAAATTTCCTTTCCATTTAAACCGTCATTAGTATAACTCGAAAAGAAACGGTACTTCATACCACGTTTAAAAACATACTTAGGTGAAAAACCTTTTTTATTATTTACTTTTTTATTGAAATCGTCATTTGTGTAGAGTTTGAAATTGATTGAATCAAATAAGTAAGCAGAAAAATAATCTGATACCGTTCTTCCCTCCTGCGACAATACTTGAATGGCTCTCGGACTTTTTAAAAGCTCTTTCGCATTTTGACAGCGCATAATTTCATCTGCGCATTTATAGTCAGTACTTTTTTTTGTCTTAAGACGGATATAATTTGAATACATCTCAATGGCATCGTCAAACTCATAATTTAGATGATTCAACCTTCCTTTGAAGTAAAACACTTCAATAGGACAATCTGATTGCTCGAGTAAATAATTAAAATACTTCTCAGATGATTTCGGGCTTTTTGTATAGAATAGACAGACCGCATACCTGTAATTATATTCTATATTTGTCAAATCATTTGATAAAAGCTGACGATATCCTTCAAGAGCATTCTTATAATTCTCCTTCAAATAAGCGCTTTTAGCTGTTTTGATAAGTTGGTTCTCGGATTGGGCAAAAACAACCGTGTTTACTGACATTAGAAGACAGAAAACCAATATAAGACGATATGTTATTCGAGTGCGAATCAATTCAATCAATGCTAAACTCGTAGAGTTTACGCTTTACGCTTTAAAAAGTTCATTTTGTTTTCTTCCCCATGCATGAGTCTATGTATGTTTTTGCGGTGAGCAAATAAAACAATTAGGGATATAATAATTGAAAAGACAATCATAATTCGTGCGTCTTCTTTCATAAAAAAGAAACTCACGAACGGAAACAATATTGAGGCAACAATTGCTCCAAGTGAAACATATTTCCAAATTACAAATACCACAACAAAACAACCTAAGCATATAAAGGCTGTATCAGGATTTATGGCAATAATGATACCAAGTGTACTTGCAACCCCCTTACCTCCTCTGAAATTAGCTAAAACTGGGAATACATGACCAATAATTGCAAAAAAAGATGCGATGAGCTGAAGGATAAGCTCGTCATCCTTAAATCCAATATATAAATGCGATAAATATAGAGGGACACTTGCTGCAACATAACCTTTTAGAATATCTAAAAGAAGAACAATGATACCAGAGGTATTACCAAACACACGAAATGTATTTGTTGCTCCGGCGTTTTTACTTCCATGCTCTCTTATATCAACGCCATGAATCAGTTTACCGAGCCAAACAGCAGTTGGGATAGAACCCAAAATATAACCAGCCAGAATTACATAAATAAAGATCATATTATCTTTTGAGCATCATTTGTTGGAAAAGCTCACCTTCATCAAAGGTAGTAAATACAAAATTCTTTGATTTTCGCTTATCTGGCTTAATTGCACTAATACTCTTAAATACAATTTCATCATTTGTAAATATTTTTAGACCACCATTTCGTTTTACTCTTTCATATTTATACCATGTTTGACGCTCCATTAGCTTATCTTCCAAAATAAGTTCAAACCCCGAACTAGAATTCGGTGAGGTCTTCTTCAAGAATAAAACTTGTCCAGGTACCTGTTTTAATACAATTTCATCCCCCATCGAGAATAAAACAATTTTTGAATTCCTAGACCTCAATCCTGATAATGCATCCCCATCTGCATTTTTAGGAAGCGCATAAGTCTCAAGAATCAAATTAGGCATAACAAAAGTGGCCTCTAAATAAGATGGTGCCTTTTTAAGCTTATCCTCATCATATTCCTTGAATATTTTTTCTGCCTTACTCCTGCTTCCGCCAAAAATTGTAAATACATCTGTAAGATCATCTTGAGTTTTTCTATCGAAAGTATATTCATTTAAAGAATCAGAAAATGCATATTGTTTCGCCATTGTAGATATTACGGTCTTGGGTAATGGTATATTCAGCTTTGCGGTAAGTTTTAGCCTTGTTTTTTTCTTTTTAAGATCGTAAGAAATAGTACCATACGATTCCATTTCAACAGGTTTTAAATCTATACCCAGATCTATTTTACCTGACCCCTTGATAGCGCAGCCAGCATCAGAAAGGGTTATGGCGTTTGAAGCGTAAATATTCGAAGCATCTTTGTACGTATTTGAAATCTCAAATCGATTGTTTTTATAATCATAGAATAAAGAACCACTCGAATTAAATAAGTATGCATCCGAAGGATAATCTTTGGAAGATAAGAATGCAGGATATACATTTATACTATCAGAACTACTAGCATCACGCCACAAGAAACCTACAGCCATTGAAACTTTATCCTTGCTCAACGGCTCCTCTGGTATAGGTATCTTTACATTTTCTGCAATAATGGTATCCTCAAAGAACATCCAAGAACGGTCAAATGGACATTCATGGATAATACGGGTGTAGCCTTCACATATTACCCCCTTGTTTTTAGATTCAATATTCATGGTGCCATAATATTGAAATTTATTACTGAACTTAAAGTTTTGATCTTCATTAATTTTTGCAGCTGCCCTAGTTTGAATTTTATCAAAATAAATCGAAGCTATTTCCAATTTCGTCCGAGAACTATCTCTATCATAATACAAATAATTGCCTTTTCCTTTAAAGTCATATCGACCCAAAACACTCAAAGTCACATCTGTAAACTCATGTAGCTTAGAAACCCGGTTTGCAACCACCCTTGCGTTTTCAAAGGTGTCTATTACCGCATTTTTCAATATATGGACTTCATTTGCATCGGGATAAACATAAGCATCCCCAAGCTCTAAAAAGTCGACCCTGTAACAATTGATGGTCTCGTTTTTTAAATCATATTGAGCGCTTATTGACTTAAATTGCAATGAATCTTGATCAGGATTTAAGGAGAAGAAGTTATTTTGAACAATTCCTGCGCTACTTTCAAAACTTGTTTCCGTTCCCTTATTTTTCTCAAAATCAATGCTCTCACCATCCATCTGCCAAACAAATTTATCCATCTGACAGTAAAATTTATTACTCGGGAATTTTATTCGTTTAGAACCGCTCGAATTAAACACACCTAATCGGTCATTAAATGAGATATGAGATTTCAAACCGTCAGACTGAATAGCAAGAGGGTTTTCCCCATATTCAGCAAATCTATTTCTCAAAGTAAAAGACGCAGAGTCGGAAAAAATATCCATCGCTTTAAAGCTGTACGCATCTGAAACAAGAAGCGCATCCATTAAGTCGATCCGCCCGTGTCCTTTCATTCCAGCTTCAGAAATTGAAATCGAACCATCTAGCACGCACTCATCCTTGAACATCGTTATAAATTCGTCTCTAAAAGATTGAATATTTAGAATTCTAAGTCTCGGTTTAAAAGACATTTTTGCCAGTTTACATTGCGCCTCAGGATACTCTACCCCATCCGTTATTTCAGCACTATAAAACTGTGCAAGCCCTATGGCTGAATCCGGTAAAAAAGTAAGCTTTCTAGATGTTGCGGTGGCTTGTAAAAAGTTTATAGTTCCCGAACCTTGCAGGCCATTATTCGATAGAATTATTCTATTTTGATACATGGATTCTGTCTCATAAAATGGATAGCCTTCATCCGGAGCGTCTGTGATAAATCCGAATGAATAATCATTCATGATACGAAGTGGTTCGGGCAATTCTGGAAAAATACCGTCAGATACCAAACGGCCATCTAATCTTAATTCCGACTCATTAAAATTGTCAAGGCTGTCCAATAAAAAAGGAGCTAAAACATAGTAAAACCTTGTGCTATCATATGCACCTTGGACAATATTAGCATCGCTATACAAGACCCTCAGTTCCTTGTCAACCTCTACAAATGGGTATTCCATATTATAGCGGCTTCGCCCTGAACGAACCGTCGAGTCATCTATATATAATACACCTTGAAAATCAGAAATTTCACTAACCATTGCAATCGGGGATTTCCCATCTCTTGAACTCAAAGGATTTACACGTAGATAGGTTTGATCTGAACTGTCAATTTCAATACTAAATGAATTGTAGTCAAATGTTGAACGAATTGAATGGGTATTAAACTTGCCTGACTCAATCCACCCTGACAACTTCATATTGCGATTACCAGACATTTTAACATAAGAAGAATCCGGATAGTAATACGTTTTTTGCTTTGCCGACAACTGAACACGGTCGACTTCATTCAGAAAGATTTCCTCACTATTCAAATCAATAAATGCATAACATGGTTGAGACTTTCTTCTTTCGGTAACCTTCTGAAATTCAAATTGTAGACCTTGAAGATATTTGTCATTACTAATTTCTGTAATTGACGCATTTAGTACTTTCGGGCGTAAATCACAAACAAAACTCAGTTCATCATAATCTTTCTCTCCTATAGATGATTTTGCAAAGTTTAAAAGTTTAGGCTCAACAACTACCTCATCATCAGTGGATTTATATTGAATAAATCCAGAGCTCGCGATATCAATGAGTTGAGACTTACATTGACTGATCGACTTTCTTAAGGCACTTGCTACTTGGCCTACGGGCAGTGTAGTTTTTTCTTCCTTAATACTCAAATTGGCAATAACCATTAAGGGATTCGTATTACCTATACCTGCAAATTTTTGAAAAGCACGCTGATCAAAGTAATCCCAAGAATTAATGAAGGCATATTTCTGCTCCTGAGCAGTACCTACTTCATATGTAAACATAGGGAATGCACTATTTAATGTCCATTTTAATAGTGGTGTTTTGATAAACAGCTTAAAGTAGCTGTCCACAAATGGTAGTAAATTCGAACCTTTTTTATTCGCTGAAATACGCAGTTCTTTTTTTGATTCGTCCCAATATACAAGAGCATTTTTTGTCGAAAGAGAATCTCCCGTTTTATGAAACATATTAACATCTGCGTTGCGCGCAATAATTTGTTTTGGATTCATTTGGAATTTTAAAGCCTTAACTTCAAATAAGGGTTTATCCTCAAAATGGAGAATAACTTTTGCTAAATTCTCAGGTTCACCGGTTCCAATAAACTCGGCTCCTTGTAATGAAAAACCCCCATCGTAATCCATTTGATCTCGCAGACCCTCGATTAACAAACGGTTTTCAAATGAATTAAAAATGGGACTTGATTCTCCTTCTTTAAGATTAAATAATGTTTTATCTCTTAGACGTCCAAGAATTGGCTCTTCAAAATAAGGAGTTGTTAATGAAACCGTATCCACCTTCAAAGTTGAACCTCCAGCATTTACATTGTACCCCCGAAGCTTGGCAAAAGTCTCATTTCCTGGGAAACCAACTTTCTCCCAAGTTACAATACCTCCGCGACCATACCACCGTTTCTTCTTCAGATCAAAATAACCTTTTGTATTCTTGACTACAATACTATCTACAGGTCCAGATTGAGAAACGAGACATTTTAAATCTGTTTTATTTACTTGGATTTGAATACTTGATTTCTTAATTACCCATTTTGGTTCGCCTCCGTGAAAGGACCATTTGTGGTTATCCCCATTAAAAAAAGTTTTTTCAGAAAATAAAGATTCTGAAAAGGATATAAATTCTCGTAAATCTCTTTTATTCCCATCTAAAACCTTCTCGTCATAAAGATTATGCCATGTTGTAACAAAAACCGAAGGAAAGTCATTTGTTTTTTGATCTTTAACCAAATGAATGACGGCTATAATGTCTTCAGCAAAATATCCATTATCGAATAAATAATTACACCGCTCTACCAATTTTTGAAATTCAACAGAGCTGATTCCGGAATTTAAAAATGGTACAAATTCCTTTTTTACATATTTGTGAAAGGATTCTTGAGGGATGTGTTTCACCAGCTCTTTTGTAAATTTTTCTTTGTCTGTAGAAAACTTTTGACCAAACGAAAAGAACATGAAAAAACATGAACATATTATAAGAAGAATTCTCATTCGTTTATTTTTTAAACACTAGCATACACCAACCCTCTCTTTCCTCTTTGTGCGAAAAACAGAGACCTAATGATACTGAAGCTTGATTTAATTCGTGCGCATCCGAGGCAAAAAAACCACTTAAATATAGCAAACCATTTTGATTCATTGCAAGAACATAATCAGGTAAATGGCGGAGTAAAATATTCTTGTTAATATTCGCAAAAATGACATCAAAAGTTTTAGGCGATATTGCATCAATATCCCCTAGAATAGATGTAATATTTCGGCATTTATTATCCGAGGCATTTCTTGCGCAATTTTCAACGGACCAGGGTTCTATATCTACCGCAAGAACATCAAGCGCACCTTCTAATTCAGCAAGAATTGCCAAAACCCCTGTTCCTGAACCCATGTCTAGTATTTGTTTCCCTTTGAGATCAGCTTTCATAATAGCCTCACACATCATGTAAGTCGTTTGGTGGTGCCCCGTGCCAAAGGACATTTTTGGTTCGATTATGATTTTTCGTTTAAAAGTACTTTCAATTTCATGAAAGGGTGCCAAAATCGCTAATTCGTTTTCTATAAAAACTGGTTCAAAATTCGATTCCCACAAGGCATTCCAATTCTGTTGGGGAAGTTCAGAAAATGAATAGTCGATATTCACGTTATCCTGAATACGCTTCAAAATGCGTAAAAATTCTTTCTCTTCGAAATGTTCCTTTGCTACAAAAGCATAGAGTGTGTTTTCTTTTTCATAAAATCCCTCAAAATACAACTCACCAAGATAAGCGGCGAGTATTTCAGACCATGGTTCAAATGGTTCAATAGTAATTTCAAACTGATAATAGGTCATCAAATAGCAGCTATAATTTCACCGAATGCATTTGCTTGAAGTGATGCTCCACCGATAAGCCCCCCATCAATATTTGAGCAAGCAAATAAATCTTTAGCATTTTGAGGAGAACAACTACCGCCATAAAGCAAAGATGTAGAATCTGCAACCTCAAGATTAAAAATAGATTCGAGTTTAGTACGGATAAAATCATGCATCTCTGCAGCTTGAGCCGGACTAGCCGTTTTTCCTGTGCCTATAGCCCAAATAGGTTCATAGGCAATTGCTATATGGTTCATTTCATTCTGACTTAGGGTCTTTAAAAGTCCAATTTGTTCGCCTATTTTTTCAAAATACATCCCCGACTCTCGTTCATTTAAAGATTCTCCACAACAGTAGATTACTTGCAAATCATTTTCTAGAGCGGCTTTTAATTTATTGAGTAGATCAGCATCATTTTCATGAAATATTGTTCTTCTTTCGCTATGTCCTACGAGTGCCCATTTACAACCCAATTGCTTCAGCTGCATTGCACTTACCTCTCCCGTAAAAGCGCCTTTATTTTGATGATGGAAATTTTGAGCACCTATTTCTATGCTGCTTTGGTTTATATTCAACAAACTTTCAATATAAATGCTAGACGGAAAGATTAAAACCTCATGCGCCCCATTATCTTTAGAAACAATAGCAGAAATCTCTTGAAAAAGAAGCTTTGCTTCATGGACATTGAGGTTCATTTTCCAATTTCCGGCTACAATCTTTTTTCGCATTAGTTTACCCTCTTTATATCATTCAACAATTTATCGGCATCAAATTCATTATCTTCAGTGCCGTCAAAAAACAAACGTTCTTCGCCATTACAAGAGTATCGAATCCCTGGGAAGTTTTTATCGTTCCAAAAAATAGGAATGAAATCTTCTATAGATAAAACTTTGTAATCTGAAGGCTTACCAACAAATTTAAAAAAGGATTCTATTTCATCTTTCGAGCCATTATCAGATTCATCCATAAATAAAATCTTTACCTCAGGGAAAATACCAGGAAACTTTTTGGAAAGTTCATGCAATTCTTTACCCGTTGCCATACAGTGTTCGCATGTAGGCGAAAAAAAACATAATAATTTATTTCCTTTTGAAAGATTTGGAAAATATTTTGAATACATGGATTCTGATCCTTTTAGGGATTCTCCGGATATATTACTAGAACCTTGCGGCAATAAAATAAACATTAGAAGCGCAATAGAAAAACCCGTATAAAGCACAGGGTGAATATTTCTTTTTTCTTTTATTTCTTCTTTAAAAACGGTTACCAACAGTATAAGTAAACCGATAGATAATATATTTTTTATCAAGGCTTCTAGTGGAGTCATTGGTATCAATTCACCAAAACAACCACAGTTACTAGCATCACCTTGAAAAACTTGAAAGCTCAAATGAAGGGAGAAAGCTCCTAATAAAACGATCGTAGTAGGAATTACAATCTTTTTTAAATAAAATGGTAGTAGAAGAAAAATACCCAAAGTAAATTCAAATCCAATCAGCAATCGCGAAATGACTTTAGAAAGGTCACCTTCAATTCCAATTGCACCTAGATATTTAGTTTCAAAAGACGATATTCCCATCAAAGGAGAAGGATATAGCTTTGCCACTGCTGAAAGGATAAAAAGAATTGAAACAACAATTCTAATTCCCCAAATCAAATAAATTCTGTTTGCGTTTTTAATTTTTTTAATTTAAAAGTATAACATAAGGATAAAGTAAAAAATCAATTAACAATACTTTAACCTTCTTCGGATAAATGAATCAATGCAAAAACAGAGTAATTCAGCATATCGAAATAATTACCTTCTACCCCTTCACTTGCAACAGTTACCCCTTTGTTATCTTCTATATTTTTAATTCTTAATATTTTTGCTAAAATGAGATCTGTTAAAGAGCTTACACGCATATCGCGCCAAGCCTCACCATAATCATGGTTTTTGCTTTCCATAAGATCAAAAGCTTCTTTTCGAACCAAATCATACCATTCAGTCGCAAGCTCAGCTGTCAAATCATCTTCATTTAAGTTGAATTTATACCTACCTTGAATAATTGCCATAACGCAATAATTGACCATGGCTGAAAATGCATCATCAAAACTTTCGCCAACCTTGTTTTTACCAGTGTCTTGAATCGTTCGAATTCGATTTGCCTTAATAAATATCTGATCGGTAAGTGAACTTTGCCTTAGAATTCTCCATGACGTGCCATAGTCAAAAGTTTTCTTTGCAAATATTTCTCTGCAAACATTCATTACTTTTGTATACTGCTGTGTTGTTTTTTCCATTTAAAATTATGTATCGAGAATCGCTAAATCCACTTCCCAAAACAATAAACATAAAGGGCTCATTGTTTCAATTTGATAAGCCAAAGATAATGGGAATTATTAATCTGAGTCCAGATTCGTTTTACGAAAATGACACAAAAAAAAAGGAACAAGAGCTTATTAAAAAAGTAAGCTGTTTTGTTGAAAACGGAGCTGATATTATTGATTTAGGAGGAAGCTCAACCAAACCTAATGCAGAGCTCCCGACTTTAGAAGAGGAATTAAAACGTGTTGAGGGTCCATTAAAACAAATTCGTGCTGCATTTCCGGAACTTATAATTTCTGTAGATACGGTACGGTCGGAGGTTGCAGAGAAATGCCTTGAGGTCGGTGCAAATATTATAAATGACGTAAGTGGCGGGTTTCATAGCCAACAAATGTGGAATATAGTTCAAAAACACAAGTGTCCTTATATTTTGACTCACAATATTGATGGAGGGATAAATAAAAGCGTTATGTCTGATTCTAAAAATACCATAGTTGAACTTATTCGATTTTTTTCAAAAAAAATCGCTGAACTACAAGAAAAAGGCATTTACGATATCATAATCGATCCAGGATTTGGTTTTTCAAAAAGTCTAAATCAAAACTATGAAATCGTAAAAAACTTTGATCTTTTACACATTCTTAATGTACCTATCCTAGTTGGGGTTTCTAGGAAATCAATGATATTCAATGCTTTGCAAAGTGATGCGAATGCCGCCCTAAATGGAACCACTGCAATGCATGCAATGCTTATTTCTAAAAATGCATCAATATTTAGAGTTCATGATGTTCATGAAATGAACGAGGTAAAAAAGCTTTGGGAGTTATCATTTTGTTGAAGCTAGGAAAAGAAATTGAAACTTTTTTAGTTACTTTCGTATAAATATTACGAAATAAAATCAACTCTTATGAGGTTTATAGCCTTTATCATTCTTTGTCTTTCTAGTACTATTACATTTGGACAAATTCCTTCTGCCAACTTCTCCATGTCTGATGATCAGTTTTGTCAAGGGGCATGCATCACAGTAACAAATAACTCTACAGGAAATCCTATTAATTTCGAGTGGACCTTTCAAGGTGGTACACCAGCCGTATATAATGGAGCAAACCCTGGTCCAATTTGTTTCAATGACCCAGGTGTTTTTGCAATAACGCTCACTGTTTCTAATACGTTTGGTTCCAATCAAACTGCTCAAACAGTCAGTGTGGGTGAGACTCCAAGTGTAACGGCAACTTTGTCTGATACACTTGACGGTGCATATGTGGAAATTAATGATACAACGATAGGCATGTATCAAGAGGCGTATCTATTTGCCTCCGGAACGCCTCCAGGAGGCTCGATGGTTTGGTATCCAAGTGGTAATATGTCTGATAGTCTTTTACCAGGTGCTAATGATTCCCTCATTGTTACCCCGTTCTACGATACTTACTATGTTGCAGCATATTCAACGCCTGAAGGATGTACTTCATATGATACTGTGCTCGTTTCAGTGTGGTTTCAAGATACTTTAACTACCGATAGCGTAGCTGTTGGTATTAACATCGCATTACCAAATTCTTTCTCACCAAATGGTGATAACGTAAATGATTTTTTCCGAGTCCTTACAAATGTAGATGCTGATCAAAATTTTAACAATGGTTTTTATGAAGGTGGTGCAATTGTTGAAGTTGATTTTAGAATTTATGACCGCTATGGTCAAATGATTTTTAGAACCACTGACCCTCACGAAGGATGGGATGGAACATACAAAGGAAAAAATGTTAACACCGCCACTTATTACTACATGCTCGAATATCGTCTCATCGATGGAGTTTCAAAATTAATAGAAGGAGACGTAACCTTATTTAGATAAAAAATGAAAAAATTAATT
>Ga0206130_10002037_pt1 | contig 28697 bp, 27 predicted proteins | sample Helgoland_Spring_9_FD_148637 | JGI IMG/M metagenome (GOLD analysis project Ga0206130, IMG submission 148637) | Pelagic subsurface seawater microbial communities from Kabeltonne, Helgoland, North Sea - Helgoland_Spring_Bloom_20160512_1 | ecosystem: Environmental > Aquatic > Marine > Epipelagic ...
CAGCGTTCTAGATTCGATAGATTGGGAATTTTCACATACTCTCATGAAGAAAACACACATGCCTTTAATTTTGAGGATGACGTTCCTGATATTCTTAAAAAAGAACGTGCAGATTTAATTATGGATGTACAGTCTGGTATTAGTCATGATTTGAATCAAAAAAGAGTAGGGCAAGAGCTAAAAGTTTTGTTTGATAGGACAGAGGGTGGATATTTTATTGGAAGAACAGAATACGATTCACCTGAAGTAGATAATGAAGTATTGGTTTCGACCAAAGATGAATACATTAGGCTAGGTGATTTTACTAAAGTAATTATTGAAAAAGCCGACCACTATGATCTATACGGAAGTGCTCTACCAATGAAACATTAAGGTTCGTTTTCCGCATGATTTCCTCACCAAAAAACCGAGTGAAACATTAAGCTCTAAGCATAATTGGAAGTCAAATGCTTGAAAAGGTTTATTTGACAGGTTCTCGTAATTATGATAAGGATATTGGTTATCCATAGCTTGTTTACTTCTAAGATCACCGAGGTCATAAAGAATTCTTAAACCAGAAACGATCGTCACTCTTTCATTGCCTAGAATATATCCTCCAAAACCAATTGCAGCACGCATCATTTGTGCTTTAAAAAAAATATTATCGTTCAAGGAAGGGGTTGAAGCATCACGGAAATATTGAGTTTGTAAAAAACCAAACTCAGGACCAATCTCTATATAGGAACCTTCTTTGGTATGTCTGTACATAGGTAAAATCCTAATCGAATTGTAACCAAATGTGAGTAGTTGATTTCCCGATATATTTGGCAGGTTTTTTTGGTTAAGTTGAAAATTCCGACTAGAGATTCCAAAGTCTAGTACAATGGATTCTGTTTCATTAATATTCGCTCCAATTTTAAGGAATGCATTTGATGATATTTTTGGTGCGATGTCTATTTTGGAATCGTTATAGATATCTAAATTACTAATGATTCCGGATCCTAAAGACCCACCTGCTGCAACGTCAAGCCAAAACTGTCCATAGGATGAATTTTGGAAGAAAAGTAAAGAAGTCAGAATGAAAAAAAAGATTTTACCTTTAAACATTATTTAAAAGTACTAAGAATAGATTTTTTAGGAGTTAAAACCGCCAAATTCGGAAAATAATTTGTTTTAAATTTATTAACTTCGTCAAAAGTTGTAAGGATGAAAGTTTATCTCGATAATGCCGCGACAACCTCTGTCGCACCTGAGGTTTTTGAAGCTATGGTTCCGATATTAAAGAATGATTTTGGCAATCCTTCTAGTACACATTTTTTTGGTAGAGGTTCAAAGGCCATCATAGAGAAATCTCGTCGAAATATAGCACATTATCTGAATTGTAAACCCGCTGAAATAATTTTTACTTCAGGAGGTACTGAAGCAGATAATATGGCAATGTTTACCTCTGTTTCAGAATTAGGTGTTACTCGAATTGTAACGAGTGCTATTGAACATCATGCAGTAGGACATACAGCAACGAATATTCAAGACAAATTTGCTATCGAGCTTGTTTTGGTTGATGTTGACCATAAAGGGAATATTGATTTGAATCATTTAGAACATATTTTAAGTGATTCATCTAAAAAGACTTTAGTTACTTTAATGCATGCCAATAATGAGATTGGTACATTGCTTCCCATTCAGGAGGTATCAAAACAATGCAGGAAGTATGGTGCCTTTTTTCACTCAGATACGGTACAAACCATGGGGCACTATGCATTTGATCTTAAGGCTTTAGATATAGATTTTTTGACCTGTGCGGCCCATAAATTCCATGGTCCAAAAGGTATTGGTTTTCTCTACGTAAACAATCGTGTAAAGACTTCTGCCTTTATTCATGGTGGTGCCCAAGAACGCGGTTTGAGAGGGGGTACAGAAAATATTCATGGTATTGTTGGTTTGTCCAAAGCATTCGATTTAGCATATGGTGATCTTGAGGAGCATCAGCAGCAAGTTTTTGAGTTGAAACAGTATATGATTGATGCATTTAAGCGTAGGATTCCTAATGTGAAGTTTCATGGAGAGACTTCACTGGAAAAGTCACTTTATACAGTGCTTAATGTTGATTTTCCTGAAACAGAAAAGGCGAGCATGCTTTTGTTTACATTGGATCTTAAAGGAATTGCTGCAAGTGGAGGCAGTGCTTGTTCGTCAGGATCAACTAAAGGTTCTCACGTTTTAGAGGGTATAGGCGCAAACGCTAAGAGGCCAAATACACGTTTTTCATTTTCAAGATATACAACTCGTGAAGAAATTGATTACGCCGTTCATGAGGTAGCTTCAATCTTTAAGAACAATATCGTTTAATTTTGACCACACCTTCGTCTTTAAAAATATTAACATTATGCTCATGGTATCCGAACGATACCAATCCTACTTTGGGTAATTTTGTTCAGAAACATGCAGATACGATCGCTATTAATAATCAGGCGGTTGCACTTTCTGTTTTTCCCTCGTCTCAAGAAAAAGCCATTCGATTGGTTACAAATCAGCGAAATCAATTACAAGAAATCATTGTTTATTATCCAAAAAAGATACCTGGTTTTGCTCCTTACAGGCGCATTGTGAATTTTCTTTCTCACCGGAAGGCCTTTCGATTAGGGTATGCTAAGGTGAAAGCGCTGATAGGCAAGCCCGATATTGTCCACCTTAATATCGTTTATCCTCTCGGGATATGGGCGTTATGGTTAAAGTTAAGACATTCTATCCCATATGTCGTTACCGAGAATTCAAGTGGCTTTCATGTTGATAGCTCACATGCTTATCCAAAACCCATTATGAAGCTATGCGCTGTAATACTTAAAAATGCTTCTGTTCTCATGCCCGTTAGTCGTAATCTCAAAGGTAGTTTGGAGAAATTATCGGGTAAAAAGCGATTTGAAATTATCTGCAACGTTGTTGATGAAAAACTTTTCAAAGCATCTGAATCGATTGAAGAAAAACCATCTCGATTGATTCACATTTCCACTGGGGTAGATAGTATTAAGAACTTAACAGGAATGATTAAGGTGATACACGGTCTTTCAGCAAAAGGTTTTACAATACATTTGGACATTGTATCTGACGGTGACATTGAGTATGCCAAAGTTTTACATGATCATTTAGGTGGTGGAGACATAATCTCTTTCCATGCAACAAAAACTACCATTGAAATAGCAGATATGATTGGTTCTAGTCATGGTCTTTTAATGTTTAGTAATTATGAGAATTTCCCATGCGTAATAGCCGAGTCTATGATGTCTGGCAAACCAATTATCTCATCAAATGTTAACGGTATCCCAGAACATGTTCTCCCTGAGTTTGGTGCTCTTGTAAACCCAAGAGACGAGGATGCTTTGTCTAAAAATATTGAAGATTTTTTGAAGGGGGAGCTTAATTTTGATGCAAAAGAAATTCGTGCATATGCACTAGAACATTTCGGTTATCAATCCGTAGGACATAAATTCCTGAAAGTTTATGAATCTATACTTTGATATATATTTTATTTGAAAGTAAAATTACGTTGTATCAAATAACTTATCACAACAACTATACATGTTGAAAGTACATTTGCAATTGACGGATAAAAGTAAAAAAGTTCAACCAAGGTTTTGAGTAGAAGCCAATTCGCTGTACTTGTGATTACAGCACTTAAGCCATATCTAAAAAGCTGAATACGCCCTTTAAGTTCACTTTGCACAAATACGACATATTTCATAAGTAAGAAGCCTACACAAAAAGAAATGATAAAGCAAGTAAAAGCACTAAGCGTATATGATGTAAAAACAAAATCTATATGGCTTACATACCAAAGTTTTTGTTGAAAAACGAATTGATAAAACAAAAAGAAGAGTACCCAACTCAAAACGAGATTGGCAGCACCACAGGCCGCATAATAGTAAGTAGTCTTGTCGAATATTTTTGAGACAATAGGGTAGAAAATGTCCAAAAAACGCCTAATTAGCTCGCTCATTTAATAATCTAATTCAATTTCAAAACTAGTATGTCGTCGTACATTGAAGACTGTTTCATTGTCAAAAATAAGGTATTGACCTTTTATTCCCGTTAGAATGCCTTCAAAAAAGGCTTGTTTTAGTAAATTTAATGACTGAATTTTCTCAGGGTAATCCTTTGAAGGGAATTTTAGTGTCAGAATAGAATCGTCTTCTGTAAAATATTGCTGAAGGTCCGTAGGAAGCATATCACAACATGACCATTTTTCTTCTTCGAGATCAATACTGTCATTAATTATATTTTTTAGCATTGAGCGCCAATTCGTTTTATCCGAGTAAACAGCTTTTAGAGCAACCTCTATTACTCCAGCAAGATATCGGTTCGGAGTTCTTGCTATAATAATCGTTTGGTGTGCGCCTTGATCAATCCATCTTGTAGGTACCTGTGTTTCTCTTGTTACGCCAACTTTTACTTTGTCCGTAGCGGCTAAGTAAACAATATGAGGTTGATTGTGATTTTTTTCTTCATATTCGATATCTCTGCCCTTACCAAGGTGTGCCTCACAAAGCTCAGGTTTCAAAATGCAAGGACTCGCCTCAGGTGCCGAAATAAAACAATTGTAACAAAAACCTTCACCAAAAGATTTTTTTGTCCTCTTATCGCATTTCCGACAGCTAATAATACCATTCCATTGAAGACTTATTTTTTTATTCAATAGTCCATTCATAGAAATCGAAGTATCTGGAGTCTTTAGTATGTATTCTATAGGCTCCTGAAGCTTTGTTTTCATTTTGGAGAGGGTAATTTTCATTCAGGCAAAATTTCCATTTTTTCTGCAAAGTGCATACAGTAATCACGAAGGTCCTCACAAATTAAATGCTCACCCGTTGCTTTTTCAAAAGTATCTGCCATGGAAAGTAAGGATTGATGAAAGAACTGTTTCATTTCTTCAATAGACATGTCCTTTGTCCACAAGTCAATTTTCATTGTATTTTTTTCTTTGGGGTCCCACATTGAAAGGAGGAAAGCAGCGGCTTGCTCATTATTAACTTTACCATCCTCGGCACTCCAATTGATTTTTGTAGGTAGGTTATTCTCATTCAATCCGACAGAGATTTTAATTTCAGATGTTTTCATATTTTCGATTAGGGTTGATATGATTTGAGTATCGTGTTGTATTTTAAATTTGGTAGCTCACCAAGAGTAATATTTTCATTGTGTACATAGTTTCTAACAATTTGATATCCTAAAAATTGACCCATTCTATCCGGGCTCTCATCGGGCAGACCAATAGTATAAGGTCCATTGTTTAAGAGGTAGGCTCTATTTTTTTCGTTGCTATCAAATAAGAGGTTTTCATCCATAAGGTATTTATAGAACTTCTTTTCATTTTTTACAGCCCAATCATATTGTTCCTTTGACCATCTTAAGACCTCGTCGGGGCTGATGTCTTTGTTGTCAATACGGAGGCACATTTCAGTGATTAAATGAATTTTGCCCCAGCGGATCATTTCGGCAATGTGATATCCTGACGTTTCTTTGATAAGATAAGTTGAGATCCATGCCGATAATACATCTCTATCCATAAACCTTTCGTTCATGCCGTTTTTAATCCACTCAGGAAAATCTTTTGGACTTAATGTTTCCGTTATGATTGGGTGGTTACCACCAATGTAGCGCTCAAGACCAACAACTATGGAGTTGTCGTAGCAAGACGCGTTAAAGCTGAAGTTTGAATTGGCAAATACAATTTCTTTCGGAATCTCAAGTGCTTCAAAAGTATTGTTCAGCCTGTTAAATCCACGATGAATTCTAAGTTGATGCGCTTCTAGTTTCTTAGCCCTTTTGGATAGCTCTTCTTCAATTTTTATAACATATTCCTGTTCTCCGAATTTCCTGAGGCCAACACTAAGTATTGAGTCATTATTTAACGAAATTCCATAGCTGTATTCTAGGAGTTCTGGGGTTATTTTTGGGTAGTTCTTATTTATAGTCGCAAGACTGGGATTGGTTTCAATCAGTTTTTTAACCGTTATGAATTCAAATTTTATATTTGTATGATTTTCTTGGGCATCCAGTGGTGAATTTGAGTATTTACCCATGCTTAAATACACAAAAGCCGCGACTATAATCAAAATTAAACTCAGATAAATTATCTTTTTTTTCATGTGGAGCGTCACGATATTGTTTATTTTTGTTCAAAAGTAACCAATACTCATTTATCATTACTTCCTATTATGAAAAACATTTTTAAAAGCCTTTTATTCTTTTTCTTTATACTGCCTTCTTTAAGTATTGCCCAAAGTGCTGCAGATAAGAAAATTCAAGCAGGGTTAACCTTTAATGCAGGTGCGAATTGGTTATCTCCAAGTTCAAATAAAATAGAAGCAAATGGAGGAGGTTCTCTGTTAAGTATTGGATTGAATGTTCACTCTGCTTTAAAGTCTTCTCAAAACTTAGCGATTGCAACTGGTCTAGAGTTTGATTTTGGTAAAAATGTGTACAGCCCAAATACTTCAGGGTATACTTTTGTTGACTATTTGCAAGACGATGTTGTTTTGACAAATGAAGAAGCATCTGCCGCAAGTTCATTTGAAACAATGCAATTGCTTTCAAGAAACGTATCAACAACCAAATTGACGATACCGTTAATGCTTTTATTCAGAACGAATTTCATAGGTGATTTTAGATATTTTGGAAAATTCGGTCTTAGAAATTCATTTTTATTGACCCATAGCATTGCTGATGATGGAATTCAAACGACTTTGGGTATTCCAAATGGTGAAGCAATTTCTACTACTCTGATGAGTTCTCCTGGAGAAATGTTCTTATATAATGGTAGTATAGGATTGACGGCTGGTGCTGAGTGGAACTTTGTCGGATCTACTTGCTTAGTGCTTGAGGCAGGTTATTACTATGGCATAACTCCGTATTTTTTAGATCGCAAGGATGAGAATAAAAGCATGTACAATATTGGAACTGAATTAATTTTCCCTCCAAATAAAGAGTATTTTTCGGCATCTGCGCGTCAAAATCAGCTCATATTCAAGTTATCTATTCTTTTTTAAGTAACTAACCATTGAATAAAGTAAAAGCACACATTGTATCTTGGTTAAATGCGTATTGCGATCATTCAGGAATGTCTGGTTTTATAGTAGGAGTTTCCGGTGGTATTGATTCTGCGGTGACCTCAATGCTTTGTGCAGAGACTGGTAAGAATGTAGTACTTGTGAATATGCCTATTCGTCAAAATTCTCAAGAGTTTGATTTAGCGGAGGCACATATCGCAAATTTGAAAAATAGATACCCCAATATTTCTAGTTACGAACTTAATTTGACTTCTGTTTTTGAATCTTTTGAAAGCACTATGCCTTTTGATATTGGGTCAAATGGCTTATCATTGGCAAATAGTCGCGCTAGGCTGCGAATGATGACTTTATATGCAGTTGGTCAAGCAAATGACTTATTGGTAGCCGGAACTGGGAATAAGGTTGAAGATTTTGGTATCGGATTCTATACTAAATATGGTGACGGGGGGGTTGATTTAAGTCCAATTGCCGATTTGAATAAGACAGAGGTTTTTGCGTTGGCTAAGTTTTTAAATGTTATTGATGGAATTCAAAGTGCTGCGCCTACTGATGGTTTGTGGGGTGATGGTAGAAAAGATGAAGACCAGATAGGTGCGACTTATGCCGAGCTTGAATGGGCAATGGATTTCGTTGGAAATGAGGATGTGTTGGATCAAAGACAAAAAAAGGTTTTAGCCATATACAGAAGATTTCATAGAGCGAACAAGCACAAAATGGAACCTATCCCAGTGTGTAAAATCCCTAATGAGCTAAAGCCATAAATTTTAGGTATAATTATTGTTATTTTTAAGAGTGATGAAAATCCTTTTCTTTATCTTTTATTCACTAGTCTTATCCTCTGTGATAAATGCTCAATCTATAGGTAAGTCTTTTGCACGTTTGGCACAAAAAGATTTGTATTCTGCACACAAAGGGTTTTCAAAAAAAGTAAAGAGGTATCCCGCAGCAGCAGCTGTCGGAATGGCTTCATGTTTCCTTGAGCCTTCCTTTCGTGATATCGACTCCTCTCTAAAGTATTTATTGATTGCTGAAAATAATTGGGAGTCTATACCATCAAAGATGAAGCTTAAATTAAATAAAGTAGGGGTGAGTAAGGTTTCGGTTCTTGAAATGAAGGAAAGATTGGCTACTTTGTTTTATGAGCGCTGTAAAGAAATAAATGATGCTGACTGCTTTGACTTTTTGATGAGCACTCAACCCTGGAACTATCATTTTGAACAAATTAAATATTATCGAGATTCACTTTTATATGTTAGGGCTGTTGAGAATAAATCTAGTGCTGATATCAAATTACTCCTAGAAGTGCATCCTGATTCACCTTTTAAATCAAAATTAGATGCACTTCATGACCAATTTCAACTCAATGCCTATGTAAAAGAGGGTACAGAGGAAGAATGGGAATCGTTTATTGAAGCTCATCCTGAAAACAGGTACTCAGAACCAATACAGGATAGTTTATATGCCCTTTTTGATAGAAATCGTGATTACGCTTTATTTATTGAAAAATATCCTGAGAATCGAAATGTCAATGTTGCATGGCAAAATCTTTATATGCTAGAAACCAATTATTATCAGCCTAGTTTACTCCCTGAATTTGCAAAAAGTCATCCTGATTTTCCGGACAAAAATAGATTAGATGTAGATTTAAAACTCGCGAACATGAATTTGTATCCATTTCAGGATACCCTCAAAAATGAACAAGATTATGGGTATCGTAATGAAAATGGTGATTGGATAATTCAAAAACGAAATTGGTTTCATGAACCTACATTTTTTAAGCAAGGTATGGCAGTTATGGGGTCAGATGGCTTATATGGTGTGATTGATAAGAGAGGTGTGGTTATTGTTCCATACGAATATGAAGAAGTTACGCTTTTAGATAATGCGTCCATATTGGTGGCTAAAAATGGATTGTATGGTGTTTTAAATAGAGATGGTTCAATACGGCATGCACTGAAGTATTCAGACGTTTTAGAGGTCAATAAAGATTTTTACGCGTTGTATTTAACAGATACCATTGAGATTTTCAATAGCAATTCAAAGACGAATATAGATGTTCAATGCACAGATATGGAAGTCTTTGAGAAAGGTTTCTATAAGCTATGGTATGGTTCTTATGTGGGGTTATTTAAAGATAGCTCCGACTTTAAATTAGCGATGTGTATTCCAACTGTTTATGACGATTTAACACCATATTCAAAGGGAGTTTGTCTTGCTGAATATAAAAACTCATTAAAATTATTAGATTTCAATGGAGCATTGTTAAGGGATCTTATTTATACTGATGTTTCTCCAGTGAAAGAAGGATTTGCTATTGCAACCACTGAAGAAGGAAAAGTAAATTATTTGGATGCGAAGGGTCAAAAAATATTTGATTCGGATTTTGAATATTTTAATGGAGTATCTCATCAGGGGTGTTTTAACAATGGATTTGCAATTGTAAAGAAAGACGGTGCCTACGGTGTCATAGATACCTCTGGAGCGTTTATGGTAGAACCCCAGTATGAGCAATTGATATATTTAGGTGGTCTTTACGGGTATAAGAATGGTGAAGACTGGTCAATATTCTCGATGATATCGGACACTGTTAATTCTGGTGTTTATGAATCATTAGATGCCTTGGGAATGGGAATGGTTCTATTCAAACAGGAAGGTAAGTATGGTGTAATGAATAATCAATTTAAGGTACTATTATCACCCAATCAAAGATCGATTAAAAGGTTTAATGATTACTTTGTTGTACTTCCATGTGGAGATGATTTAAGCTATATATGTGATATTAATGGCAAGGTGACAAGTCAAGCCGGGTATGAAAAAATTCAGCCTGTAGACGAGGGGCATTTATTGCTTTCATTAAAAAATAAGATTAGCTATTTTCGGCTTTCAGATGGTAAATTAATACAGTTTTAAAGCATGAATATTGGTAAAGACAAAACTGAGCATGTTCTTCTCGCGCTTTTAGCATGTTTAGGAGTCTATTTGTTTGTCTTCATGTATCTTCAGATTTCGTCCATACCAGATTATCGTCAAACAAAATCTTTGGATATTTATTCGGAGCTCGCTTCAGATCAAGTTGAATTGACCTCGGATAACATTGAATCCGATTCTTATGAAGGAGGTGCTGTTAAGGCCGTTTCTAGGGATGCCAATGATAAACGTGATCTTAGTTTTGATGAATGGTCTGAGAGTAGTTACGCAGGCGACCCCGAGGAAAATGCAAAAGAAATAGAAAGACAGCTATTTGAAAGTACAGGAGAGCAAGAAAAACGAGATGCGCTTCAAGAATCACATAATGCTAAATTAGAGGAGGCCAAAAAAAACAAGCAAGGGGATAAGAATGTCAATAAGATTTCTGAGAATCAGTTTTCAGGAAATGTCATGGTAGAATTTGATTTATCTGGAAGGACCGCATATAAAAACGACAATTGGCATGTTAGAAATCCAGGTTATACCTGTGGGAATAACTCCAACGGATTGGTTGTGGTTCAAATCAAGGTAAATCGAAATGGTGATGTTGTGTATGCTCAGGTCAACGCAGCGGCCTCAAAAGGTGCAACAGCTTGTATGCTCGAGAAGGCGGTGCTTTATGCCAAGAAGTCTCGGTTTAATTATGTATCAGCAGCTTCACAATCACAATCTGGTATAATAAAATATCGCTTTATTCCTCAATAAGATTATATTCTAATCATTTAAAATGCTTAGTTATTAATTATTTTTATCTTTACAAAAAAGTCAAACAATGATTGGTGATAATATTAAGCTTTTAAGAAATAAGTTCTCAAAGTCTCAAGATGAAATCTCGAAGGAATTAGGTTTGAATCGTTCAACATATAGTGGCTATGAGAACGCGGTAGCCCAGCCTAGTTTGGATATTATTACAAAAATTTGTGACTATTACAATATTTCAATAGATGTTCTTCTTCGAAATGATTTGTCAAAGTATTCTGATAAACAATGGAAAGAGGTTGAACATTCATGGAAAACAACTGCTAAAGGTTCAGGATTGCGTATTTTGAGTGCTCAGGTGTCCGAAAATAATGAAGAGCTTATCGAAATGATTCCAGCAAAGGCAAAAGCAGGATATGCACTAGGTTATTCAGATCCGGAATTTATCAAGGAGTTACCTACTATCAGATTGCCATTTTTATCAAAGAATAGAAAGCACCGTACTTTTCCAATTTCGGGAGATTCTATGCCGCCAGTTTCAGATGGGTCCTTTGTTGTCGCTGAGTTTATAGAGGATTGGACTTCCATAAATTCAGGTACACCATGCATTGTGGTTACAAATAACGATGGTATCGTTTTTAAAATACTGGATAACCATTTAGGAACCGACAAGACCTTTGTTTTATCATCTACAAATGCGTTTTACGAACCTTATAATGTTGGATTAAAGGATGTTTTAGAAATATGGAGATTTCGCTGTTACATATCTATGGAACTCCCTTCTATACAATTGGATGAAGGTCAAATTGCAGATTCATTACAAGCAATCCGGAAAAGCTTATTTAGAATAGAGAACAAAAGTTAGAAATCTGTTCTTCAATTACCTTCTGATTCCTTATCTTTGCTCAAATTTTTTTTATGATTGATATTACGTTGCCTGATGGTACAATAAAGCAAGTTGATAAAAATTCAACAGCAATGGACCTTGCCCTTTCCATTTCAGAGGGTCTTGCACGTAATGTTTTAGCAGCAGAAGTAAACGGGACGGTAGTGGATGCGTCTCTTCCTATCACTGAATCTGCATCATTAAAATTATTAACTTGGAGAGATGATGAAGGAAAGTCAACGTTGTGGCATTCTTCTGCTCACTTAATGGCGGAAGCAATTCAATTTTATTATCCTGAGGCGAAATTTGCAATTGGTCCTCCAATCACTAAAGGTTTTTATTACGACATAGATTTTATGGGTGCGTCATTTTCAGAAAATGATCTTCAAAAAATTGAGTCAAAAATGAAGGAGTTGGCAAAAGCAAAAAACGAATACCTGCGAAAAGAAATTTCAAAGCAAGATGCGGTGGCGTATTTCAATACAAAGGCAGATCCTTATAAATTGGAGCTTTTGGAAGGTCTTGAGGATGGTGGGATTACTTTTTATACACAAGGGAATTTTACTGACTTATGCCGTGGGCCTCACATTCCGCATACAGGTTTCATTAAAGCTGTTAAACTTACTGCCGTGGCTGGAGCTTATTGGAGAGGGGATGAGAAGAACAAACAGTTAACTCGGATTTATGGAATAACTTTTCCAAAACAAGGTGAGCTTACTCAACATATGGAAATGCTTGAGGAAGCTAAGAAAAGAGACCATAGAAAACTTGGTAAAGAGTTGGGTTTGTTTACTTTTTCTCAAAAAGTTGGTCAAGGATTGCCTTTATGGCTTCCAAATGGTACTGCACTGAGAGAACGTTTGGAAAATTTCCTTAAAAGAGCACAAAAAAAGGCGGGTTATGAGCAAGTTATAACACCACACATTGGAAATAAAGAATTATACGTTTGTTCTGGTCATTACGATAAATATGGAGAGGATTCTTTTCAACCGATAAGGACACCAGATCCAAATGAGGAATTTTATTTAAAACCAATGAACTGTCCACACCATTGTGAGATTTTTAAATCAAGTCCAAGATCCTATAAAGATCTTCCTGTTCGATTTGCAGAATTTGGTACAGTGTATCGTTATGAGCAATCTGGCGAATTACATGGTCTTACTCGAGTTAGAGGCTTTACGCAAGATGACGCACATATTTTTTGTTCGCAGGATCAAGTGAAACAAGAATTCAAAAATGTTATAGACATTGTACTGTATGTCCTAAAAACGTTGGATTTTAAAGATTTTAAAGCTCAGATCTCTTTGCGTGATCCCGAGAATAAGGCAAAATATATCGGTTCCGATGAAAATTGGGAAAAAGCAGAGCAAGCGATAATGGAGGCGGCCTCAGAAAAAGAGTTGAATACAGTTGTCGAATATGGTGAAGCAGCCTTTTACGGTCCTAAGCTTGACTTTATGGTAAAAGACGCAATTGGTCGTGAATGGCAATTGGGAACGATTCAGGTAGACTATAATCTTCCAGAACGATTTGAACTTGAATATGTGGGTAGCGATAATTTAAAGCATCGTCCGGTTATGATACATCGAGCGCCGTTTGGTTCTATGGAGAGATTTGTAGCAGTGCTCATTGAGCATTGCGGAGGTGATTTTCCTTTATGGCTTTCTACGAATCAATTTGTTATTCTTCCAATATCTGAGAAATTTAATGAGTATGCCCAAAAAGTTTCAGATGTGCTAAATAATTACGATATTCGCGGTCTTATTGACGACCGAAATGAAAAAATAGGTAAGAAAATAAGAGATGCAGAATTGGCAAAAAGACCATTCATGCTTGTCATAGGTGAAAAAGAATTTGAGGCAGAGACTGTCGCTGTTCGTCAACGAGGACAAGGAGATCAAGGATCTATGAGTGTTAAGGGATTTGCGGAATTTGTGCAGAATTTGGTTAATAAAGAATTGGAATAAACGATTAAAAAATTGAATGAGAAGAGCTCCTAGACGTCCTTATGTTAGAAGAGAAGAGACAGCACAACATAAAATAAACCAAAAAATACTTGCTCCTGAAGTTAGGCTGGTTGTTGAAGGAAGTGCTCCTATTGTTGTTTCGACACCTAAGGCGATTGACATGGCGGAAGCAGAAGGTTTGGACTTGGTTGAGATTTCACCCAAAGCAGTTCCGCCGGTATGTAAAATCATGGACTATAAGAAGTTTCTTTACAATCAAAAAAGAAAACAAAAGGAGTTAAAAGCCAAGCAGAGTAAAGTTGTCGTTAAAGAAATCAGATTTGGTCCAAATACCGATGACCATGATTTTAACTTTAAACTAGCTCATGCTAAAAAGTTCTTAACCGACGGAAGTAAGGTAAAAGCCTTTGTGTTTTTCAGAGGTAGGACTATTGTGTTTAAAGATAGAGGTGAGATTTTACTTCTAAGATTTGCGCAAGAATTGGAGGATTATGGAGTCGTTGAACAGCTTCCTAAATTGGAAGGGAAGAAGATGATTTTAATGATTAACCCAAAAAAGAAATAAAAAAAAACTGATATAGTGTTCATCTTTAAAAAACAGAAAAATGCCTAAAATGAAGACAAAATCCAGTGCGAAGAAGAGATTCACAATCACTGGTAGTGGTAAAATTAAGCGTAAGCACGCTTTCAAAAGCCACATTTTAACGAAAAAGGCCAAAAAGCGTAAACGTAATTTGACGCATGCAGGATTGGTACATGATGCCGATCTTTCAAACATCAAATTGCAGTTGTGCATGAAATAAGGGTTCTTTATTATAAACCAAGTAACGAGTAACTAAGTCATCTGAAAAAACGATGCACTCTTTATTAAAAAAAATAGAAATATGCCAAGATCAGTAAATCACGTAGCTTCAAGAGCTAAGAGAAAAAACATGATGAAACTTTCCAAAGGTTATTTTGGAAGAAGAAAAAATGTTTGGACTGTTGCAAAAAACGCCATTGAAAAAGGGTTGTTGTATGCATATACAGGACGTAAACAAAAGAAAAGAAATTTTCGTTCACTCTGGATTACTCGTATAAATGCGGGAGCTAGACAATATGGAATGAGTTATTCTCAATTCATGGGTGCGGTGAACAAAAGTGGAATTGAATTGAACAGAAAGGTTCTTGCGGATTTAGCAATGAATCATCCTGATGCTTTTAAAGCAGTTGTAGATTCAATAAAAAAATAAGTTTAAGACTATATCAGTAAAGCCATTAGAAATCTAATGGCTTTTTTTATTAGCTAAATATTTATAAGTTAAAATTGTAAATGGAAATGTTAAAGATTGGCGTAGCAGGAGCAGGGCACCTAGGGAAAATCCATATTCGAATTTTAAAAAATCTAGACACTAAATTTAATTTAGTTGGTTTTTATGATTCTGATCCTGATTTGGCCAGTGAAGTCGAAGCTGAATTTGGAATTCGTGCATTTAATTCTATTGAAGAACTCATTAACAACATCGATTGTCTTGATGTTGTAACTGCTACACTATCCCATTTTGAAGTAGCTAAGCTTGCTGCCCAGTCTAGAAAACATATATTTATCGAAAAACCTTTAACCGAAACAATCGAAGAAGCTCAGAAGCTGCAGAGGCTTGTTTTAGAGGCTGATATAACTGCCCAAGTTGGGCATGTTGAAAGGTTTAATCCTGCATTTAAGGCTGCACAAAAGTTTTTAGACCGTCCGATGTTCATTGAAACGCATCGATTGGCTCAATTTAACCCAAGAGGCACGGATGTTCCTGTTGTTTTAGATTTAATGATTCATGACTTGGATATTATATTAAGTGTTGTTAAATCAAACGTAAAAAAGGTTTCAGCTTCAGGTGTCGCTGTGATTAGTGAGTCACATGATATTGCTAATGCACGCGTTGAATTTGACAATGGCTGTGTCGCAAACATCACTGCATCTAGAATCTCACTGAAAAACATGCGTAAAACAAGGTTTTTTCAAAAGGATGCGTACATAAGTGTCGATTTTCTTAATAAGGAGACTGAAGTTTTTGAAATGGAAGATGTTCATGGAACCCCTGATCCATTTGATTTAGTTTTAGATTTGGGAGCGCAAAGTCCTAAGAAAAAAATCCTCATAGATAAGCCAGAAATCAAAGATACCAATGCGATTAGAGATGAGCTCGTTTCCTTTCATGATTGTATCATTGAGAAAAAAGAAACACCAGTTACAATCGATGATGGTTTAGGAGCAATGGAGTTGGCCTATAGAATCCTCGATGAAATGTCGAAAGTTTACCTGAAATAAGTGCAATAAATAAAGTTTTAAATCGTTGTGATTCTAGTGCGTTTTATAGTTTCAATTTTTGCTTTAATCTTCATGCTAAATTCATGTGTGAAAAACAACCCTGATCCATCTTGGCTAGAGGTAAATGATTGGGTATTGGAATCAAATATTTCCCTCTCAGGTGAAGAAGGTGAGCTCACTCAAAATATTTCCAATACTAAGGTTCTGGTGAATAACCAGCTCATTGGGATTTTTGAAACCCCATTTAGAATACCTTTACTTGTTGATGGTCCAGTTACCATTCGTTTGGAACCAGTGATTATTAATAATGGAATATCAGCCACTAAAAAAGTTTATCCCTTCATGGACTTTTATCAAGAAGAGTTTGTTCTGTCAAAAAACGAGACGGTGACCATTTCTCCTGTTACGCGATATAAGTCTAATGTAAACTTTTGGATTGAAGATTTTGAAGATATCAATATTGCCATTGAAAATGATCCCAATACATCGGTAGCGAATCTTCAGCTATCTAATGAGAATTTGAATGATTTTAACGGTAATTATTATGGTAAAATCATTCTTAATGATACGGATTCGACATGGGTGGCCTACACAACAGAACAACTTTCTATACCTAAGGGTGTTTCTAGTTTTCTAGAGATTGATTATTACAATATAAATGATTTATATCAGGGAATTATTTCCTTGTCTCCTTCTGGGCAACAAAATAACGTGAATGTCCGAATGAATGCCCAAGATCCAGAAGCTGTAGTTTGGAAAAAAATATATATTGAATTGAATGAGCTTATAACAGCTTCACCAAATCAATCTACATTTCTTCAATCATTCGTTGCTAATCTAGATTCGGAATTGTCAACAAGATTTATTCATATTGATAATATAAAAGTTTTGTGGCTTCAATGAACAAGAATAGTCCTTGGTTAAGTTTATTTCTCATATCTGACTATGTTTCAGCGTTATTTTCTTGGAGTGTCTTTTTCTTTCTTCGAAAAACATTAATTGAGAATCAGGATTTTGAAATGGATGTTAATTTTTGGCTAGGTGTAGGTTTAATTCCTCTTTTTTGGATGTTGTTGTATTTCGTCCAAGGAACGTACATTGAAATTCGAAGAATGTTTAGATTGAAACTCCTGAACTTAACATTGAGTATCAGTGTTCTTGGATCATTAGTCATTTTCTTTTCTATAATTTTAGATGATCAAGTCCGTTCCTTTGAAGGTTATTATTGGAATCTCCTGATATTATTTGCGGTTCATTTTTTATCAACTTTCACGCCAAGATTGTTAATAAACACTTGGCTAGTTCATACAATTCGCAAACCAAACAATGGCTTTAAAACAGTAATTATTGGTGGTACGGAAAAAGCCGTTGATATATTAGAAGAGGTTAAGAAAAACAATAAAAATGTAAACTCATTTATTGGCTACATTAATATGAATGGTAGTGATCGAATGTTGGATGGTATTATTCCATATTTAGGACATTTTGATGATTTAGATGCGTTGTCAACAGAAAATGAAGTAGATGAGTATATTATTGCAATTGAAAGCTCAGAGCACGATAAACTAATGCAAATACTCTTAAAAATTGATAACGGTATTACACGTATTAAGACCCTTCCAGATACCTATGTCATTTTATCTGGTAGTGTAAAGATGACCAATATTTACGGTGCCTTATTGCTTGATGTCATCTCAGATGCAATGCCTTTTTGGCAAAAAGTACTTAAGCGCATCATGGATTTCGTCTTTTCTTTTATTACTGTACTGCTATTGATTCCTTTTTATTTGTTTTCAGCTGTAGCGGTGAAGCTTTCTTCACCTGGGCCTATATTTTTTCTTCAAGAACGAATTGGGAAAGATGGTAAGGTTTTTAAGATCTTTAAATTTCGTACTATGTATGTGGATTCCGAAAAAAATGGTCCGCAATTGTCTTCTGAAAACGACCCTAGAATAACTAAAATTGGTAGTTTCATGAGGAAGACAAGGCTAGATGAATTCCCTCAGTTTCTAAACGTTCTATTCGGGCATATGTCTATTGTAGGTCCTAGGCCTGAGCGTAAGTTTTATATTGATCAAATTTCGAAGATTGAACCGCAATACAATCAATTGACAAAAGTGCGACCGGGTATAACATCCTGGGGTCAGGTAAAATATGGTTATGCTGAAAATGTAGATCAGATGCTACAAAGAATGAAGTTTGACTTACTATATCTCAAAAACCGAAGCATCTCATTAGATGTAAAAATAATGTTGCACACCTTACTAATTGTTATAAAAGCAGAAGGTAAATAGACCGTTATACAATTGCTAATTGTAATACTTCTTCCATTTTATTAACATAGTGAAATTTAAGGCCTTTGAGGTAGCTTTGTTTTATTTCGTCAACATCTTGCTTGTTTCTAGAACAAAGGATGATTTCTTTAACCCCACTTCTTTTGGCGGCCAATATTTTTTCCTTTATCCCACCTACAGGCAGCACATCTCCTCTAAGTGTGATTTCACCGGTCATTGCAAGATTCTTTTTGACTTTTCTTTTACTAAATATAGACGCCAATGAAGTTAGCATTGTTATACCAGCACTTGGGCCGTCTTTAGGTGTAGCGCCTTCTGGCACGTGAATATGAACGTTATGGGAGTCAAAAACGTCTTGAGCCACATTTATAATTGATGAATGTGCTTTGAGGTATTCAAGAGCAATAACTGCGGACTCCTTCATAACATCCCCTAAGTTACCAGTTAGCGTAAGCTTTCCTTTTCCTTTAGTTATTGAGGATTCAATGAATAAAACATCACCACCAATACTTGTCCAAGCTAAGCCAGTTACAACGCCGAATGTGTTTGCGTCGATTGATCTAACCTTTGATCTTCCGGATCCTAAAATCTCAAATAAATCACTATCAATCAATTTAGGCTCGAATGTTTCCTCCATAGCAATCTGTCTGGTTCTATTTCGGACCAACTTAGCAATTACTTTGTCTAAACCTCGAACTCCAGACTCGTTCGTGTATGATTCAACGATTTGTTTTAAGATTTTCTTTCCAAAAACAATATTATCTTTTTTTATACCATGTTCTTTAATTTGTTTTGGGATAAGATGTCTACTAGCAATTTCAACTTTTTCTTCGAGCGTATAACCATTCACTTCTATGATTTCCATTCTATCTCTTAATGGACCTTGTATTGTAGATAATGAATTGGAAGTCGCAATGAATAAAACTTTTGAGAGGTCGAACTCTGTTTCGATATAATTGTCATAGAAAGCATTGTTTTGCTCAGGGTCTAAAACCTCAAGTAGGGCAGAGGAAGGGTCTCCATGATTGCTTCGGCCAAGCTTATCTATTTCATCTAAGACAAATACAGGGTTTGCAGTTTCGGCTTTCTTAAGATTCTGAATGATGCGTCCTGGCATGGCGCCAATATAAGTTTTTCTATGACCTCTTATTTCTGACTCATCATGAAGTCCACCTAACGACATGCGAACATATTTACGCCCCAAGGCTTCTGCAATAGATTTTCCAAGAGATGTTTTACCAACTCCAGGAGGTCCGTAAAAACACAGAATCGGAGATTTCATATTGCCTTTAATTTTTAGTACAGCCAGATATTCCATGATCCGTTCTTTTACCTTTTCTAATCCGAAATGATCTCTTTCTAGTATTTTCCGAGCTCTTTTAAGGTCAAGATTGTCTTTGGAGTATTCGTTCCAGGGCAAATCAACCATAGTCTCTATATAGTTCATTTGGACGGTGTATTCTGCTCCTTGTGGATTCATCCGTTGAAGCTTCTCTAGCTCTTTATGAAACAATTTATTAACCTCCTTCGTCCATTTTTTAGATGTCGCGCGTTCCTTGAATGCTCTTACATCTTGTTCTTGTGGGTTGTCACCAAGTTCATCTTGAATGGTTCGCATTTGCTGATGTAAGAAATATTCTCGTTGTTGTTTGTCTAAATCCTTTCTGACTTTGTTGTGAATTTCATTACGCATTTCAAGCATTTGAGACTCCATTGAAAGATGTTCAAGGACCTTCATGACGCGCTTTTTGATTTCCATTTCTTCAAGCATTTCTTGCTTTTTAGCAACATCTGCATTCATGTTAGAAGATATGAAATTCACCAGAAATGTAGGGCTGTCAATGTTTTTAATGGCAAATTGAGCTTCAGATGGAATGTTTGGGCTGTCTTTGATAATTTGCAGTGCCAAATCCTTTATGTTCTTAAACATCATGTTTAATTCCTTGTTGGAAGTATCAAATTTTTGCTCATTGAGAATTTCAACTTTTGCACGCATGAAGGGATCAGTTTGTGTCATTTCTAACATTCTGAATCTTCGTTTTCCTTGAATTATAACCGTAGAACTTCCATCAGGCATTTTTAGGAGTCTTACAATTTGAGCCACTGTGCCAACAGTATGTAAATCAGAAAACTCCGGAGATTCCTCTTCTTGAGCCTTTTGAGAAACAACACCAATAATTTTATTTCCTTTATTTGCCTCTTGGATTAGCTTGATAGATTTGTCACGTCCTACCGTGATAGGGATGACTACTCCTGGAAATAAAACATTATTTCTCAGCGGAAGGATAGGTAAGTTTTCAGGGAAATCTTGTTTGTTAACAGTTTCTTCTTCCTCAGCTGTAGTTAAGGGAATAAATTCTGCATCAGACTCAAGACCTGATAAGTTTAGTAAGGAGGGATCAAATAGGTCGTTCATATCTTTTAATTATGACATATTGTCATTGATTGTTGTCAATTTATAATATTCCTAATGAAACATTGGAATACTCCATACGGTTCAATACTTATGCCAAAATGTTAATTCAGTAATATTGTCGCTTTTAAGGACGGTGGATTGAAAGTTCTTTTAAGATGTTTTTTTCTTCCTCTTTAAGTGATAGGCCTCTTCTAGACATCATATTATTCGCGGATTCGAAAACTTTTTCAAGTTTATTTAAGGTTGTGTCTGAATCATTAACCCATGAGAAGCTTGGGATGTGTTTGTTGGGAAAACCTCCCGTAAAAATGTTGCATGAAACACCCACAACTGTCGCTGTATTAAACATGGTATTGATGGCGCATTTTGAAAAATCACCCATACTTAAACCTATAAATTGAAGTCCAGTTTCTACCTCTTTAGCATCTTCATAAGAGTAGGTGCGAATATTTGAATAATTATTTTTTAAGTTGGAGGTGTTTGTGTCAGCTCCAATATTACACCATTCACCGATGATAGAGTTTCCTATGAAGCCATCGTGGCCTTTATTAGAAAAGGACTGAAAAATTACATTGTTAATCTCACCACCAACCTTACAAAAAGGTCCTATAGTAGTCGCTCCATATATCTTTGAACCCATTTTTATGGTTGCAGATTCGCAAAGCGCAAGACCTCCTCTAATCATAGAGCCTTCCATGATTTCTGCATACTTTCCAATATAAATGACACCTGTTGACGTATTCAAAGTACAGCCCTCGATTTTAGCACCTTCTTCGATAAATAAATTTTCAGATGGTCCAATTAGCAAATTAGAACTCGGCAATTTAATTCCGGTCCTATGGGATGTCAGGTAATCAAAATCAAGTTCTAGAACTTGATTATTGAGAATGAAAAGATCCCAGCGTTCATTAATTATAATTAATTCCTTTCCAAGGTAAACAACTTTATCTTGACCATTGCCTCTCTTAGCAAGTAACAGTTCATTTTGATACAGGCTTTGGTTCTCTTCAAGATGAATAATTGCAGCAATGAATTCTGGGTTCGGTATTACACATGAGTTTATCGAAAAGTCGCATTCTAAAGGTGCATATTTTTCACTGAGGTATGTTTCTGTTTCAAATCCGATTGACGCGTCAGGAAGTAATAATTTATAGCGTTCAAGATTGGTATGAATCCCCATTCTTAAACACGCAATTGGTCTCGTTAAGCTCAGTGGGGCAAAGCTTTTATGTTTTCCGAAATCCCCTAAATTAAACTTCATTTTTTCAGATTTTTATTACGTTTCGATCCTACATATAGAAGTGTAAAGGTAAGAAAGGCATTTAAAATAATGATTTCAAACCCAAAGGTATAATCTCCTAATATACCAGCAGCTCCTTTTTCAACTCCCGGAGCTCCTTTGGAGTAATACCATAAATAAAATGTAATTATGATCGAAATGAATCCACCAAGTGGAATGAACTTATCCCTTACTTTTCTTTTGGTCAGAATTCCAAAAAAGAAAATGCCAATTAATGGGCCATAGGTGAATCCCGCAAATTTCATTAGCAAGCCTATTGCAGAGTCATCCGTGAAATGATGTAATAGTAACACAACACAAACTATTAGAATTGATACACAAATATGAATCACTTTTCTCGTTGCAACTTGTTTATCGAAAGTTTTAGCTTTTTTGGGGGTCAAATCCACATATATTGAGGTTGTCAATGAGGTAAGTGCTGAATCTGCACTAGAATATGCAGCCGCAACGAGTCCAAGGAGAAACAATATGCCAATATATAAAGGAGTGTTGGAATCCCTCGCAATGGCAGAGAATAACATGTCTGGTTTATTGAATGCAATGTTATTTGTTTCAGCATACATATATAGCAGCGCACCGAGGAATAAGAAGATAAGATTAACAATGATTAAAACACTAGCCATACTCATCATGTTTTTTTGAGCATCCTTCAAGTTCTTGCAGCTTAAATTCTTTTGCATCATGTCCTGGTCTAAACCGGTCATTCCAATTGCAATGAATATACCTCCAAAGAAGTGTTTGAGAAAATGGTTGGGTCCATATAGGTCGTCAAAAAAGAAAATTCTAGAATAAGGTCCATTAGATACTTGTTCAATAATATTGTGGCTGTCATTTACTGGTAATGCGTTTGAAATAAAATAAGCTGTTAAAATCACAGAAAGCAACATGAATCCAGTTTGTAGGGTGTCTGTCCATACTATGGTTTTAATGCCACCTTTATTTGTGTAAAGCCAAATGAGCAGAATACAAATAGAAACTGTCGCTTCGAATGGAACGCCCCAATCATTGAATAGTATACTTTGAAGCACTTCAGCAACAAGCATTAATCTAACAGATGCTCCTATGACTCTTGATATTAAAAATAAAAGAGCTCCCGTTTTATGGCTGAAAATACCAAAGCGTTCTTTTAAATATTCATAGATGGATACGACGTTTAGCTTATAGTAAATTGGCATGAGTATGTAGGTGATGATCAGGTAGCCAATGAAGTATCCCAGAACAGCTTGCATATAGCTAAACTGATTGTTTTCATTACCCACCCATCCAGGAACCGATAAGAAAGTGACACCACTTAAAGATGCTCCAATCATTCCAAAAGCAACGAGATACCATGGTGATTGTCTTTCTCCAACAAAAAAACCATCGTTACCCTTCGCGTCTGAAGTAAAAAAAGAAACTGATACAAGGAGTCCAAAGTAAAGGATCAGTATCGAAACTATTAGAACAGGCGTCATTAAACTAGATTTGAAAATAACATGAATACAAATGTATCTTTATTTGTCTTTTGACGTTAATTGAAAAGGTAAGTATATTTGTAAAAATAGAATATGATCACTTCGATATTATTTTTAATCACTGTTGTTAGTTGCAGTTCACTCGTCATCATTGTTTATCTCTTTTTAAAAAAGCAAGGTGATAAAGAAATTATTAAACTTAGAACAGAGCTTCATAAACAACGTCAAGATTTCTTTTTACCAAGTAGACTCGATGCCTATGAGCGGTCAGTATTGCTTCTAGAGCGCATTCATCCAAATAGCCTGATTATGAGAATTCATAATCCGAAGCTAAATGCAGCTTTATTTCAAGCAGAACTGGTGAAATCGGTTCGGAATGAATTTGAACATAATTTGGCTCAGCAGATATTTATTTCGACAGCTACTTGGGATATTATAAGAAATTCAAAAGATGAAGTTATAAAGCTGATTCACATGGCGGGAAGCCAAATGAATGAAAAGTCTACAAGTAAAGACCTTTCAGAAAAAATTTTCGAAATCGTTGCACAACTTGAGGATTTCCCAACGAGTATTGCAGTGAAAATAATCAAAAAAGAATTTCAAGAATTATTTTAGCAGCTCAATAACACCAGCTGCGCCCTGACCTGTACCTACACACATAGTCACCATTCCGTATTTCTGTTTTCTTCTTCTCATTTCATTTATAAGTTGAACACTGAGCTTGCCTCCAGTGCAACCAAGAGGATGACCGAGAGCAATCGCGCCTCCATTAACATTTACGATGTCTGGATTGAGACCTGTTTCTCGCAAAACAGCAAGCGATTGGGATGCAAAAGCTTCGTTTAGCTCAACAAGACCTAAGTCATTCATCGATAGTCCTGCTTGTTTCAGTGCTTTTGGAATAGCATCTACAGGACCAATTCCCATTATACGTGGCTCAACTCCGACAGTAGCATATGAAACCAGTCTTGCAATAGGCTCAAGGTTTAGCTCTTTAACCATCTTTTCAGACATCACCATAACAAATGCAGCACCATCCGAAGTTTGAGATGAATTACCAGCAGTCACTGAACCTCCTTGGGCAAAAACAGGTCTTAGAGAATTTAATTTTTCTATTGTACTTGCTCGAGGACCTTCGTCAGTATCTACCGTGAAATTATTTACTTGTCTTTTTTCCTCAGCATCCAAGAATATGTGTTCGACATCAATAGGTACAATTTCATCCTTGAATTTACCCTCCTTAATAGCTTTAATTGCTTTTTCATGAGAATGAAGGGCAAAGGTATCTTGATCTTCTCTACTTACTTTGTATTGATTCGCTACCGCTTCAGCAGTCAGTCCCATGCCCCAATACCAATTTGGATTTTCTTTACCAACACGTGCATTTGGAACAATTCTCCAGCCTCCCATGGCCATAACAGACATAGATTCAGCACCGCCAGCGATAATACAATCTGCCATGCCGCACTCAATCTTTGCCTGAGCAAGTGCAATGGTTTCAAGACCTGATGCGCAATATCGATTTACAGTCATGCCTGGAACTTTGTCTGTGTCTAGTCCCATTAAGGATAACATTCTGCCCATATTGAGTCCTTGCTCAGCTTCTGGGGTTGCATTACCCACGATGACATCATCAATACGTTCCTTATCAAGGTTTGGAATGCTTTTAACAAGATGTTTTATAACAGAGGCACCAATATCATCAGGGCGATAAAATCGGAAGCCACCTTTTTTTGCTTTTCCTACTGCGGAACGATACCCTGCTACAATATATGCTGTGTTACTCATATGATTTTTTTTAGAAAGCTTTTTTTGATAAATCTACTAAAAATATATTATGCACGCATAATTTATTTTCGATTTTATTACTTATTTACTTTAATTTTGGCTCGAATAAATTCAATAAGCATCGGTAGGAGTGATAGTCCAATTATTCCAAAAATTACGGTTTCAAAGTTACGCTGAACAATAGGTAGATTGCCAAAAAAGAAGCCCATCAATGTTAAAGCGAACACCCATGTTATACCACCTATAATACTGTATTTTATAAAGTTAAAGTATTTCATTTTGCCGACACCAGCAACAAAAGGGGCGAAGGTTCTTACGATAGGGACATATCTGGCTAGAATAATTGTTTTAGGCCCATGTTTGTCATAAAATGCTTGAGTTTTGTCAATGTAGGATTGTTTAACTATTTGTCGGTCTCTAATTTTCCATTGCATGACTTTAAGGCCAATATTCTTTCCTATATAATAGTTCAGGTTGTCTCCTATGAATGCAGCCGAACATAACAACGGAATCACAATCCATAAGCTGAGCTCAGCAGTTTGACCGTGCTGTACGACACCCGCACAAAAAGTACCCGCTGCAAAAAGAAGAGAGTCACCAGGAAGCAAAGGCATAACCACCAATCCTGTTTCTACAAAGACTATCATGAAAAGGATCAAGTAAATCCAATTTCCATAATCCATTATTAGAGCGAAGAGGTGGGCATCCAAATGTAGGATAAAGTCGATTAGTTGATTGATTAAATCCATTTATTCAATAATTAAGCTTGGATCATTTTTTTGTTGCCACCCTGTAATTCCTCCGTCCATAATTTTTATGTTTTTATAACCTTTTTCACATTCTAAAAGATTGGCAAGAGCAGTAGCTCGTTGACCTGTTTTACACATTAAAACATAAGTTTTTTTCGGGTCCAGATCATTCGAATTGTCCATAAAAGTTTGCATTGGTATGTGTTTACAGCCGATATTTGAAAATTCGTATTCAAAAGCTTCACGAATATCAATCAATTCAATGTTGTCATTGCTATTCATTTTTAGCTTACATTCCTTAGGGCAAATGGTATTCATGCGCGGATTTTTTGTAAAGATAAAACTAAGATATCAATAGACTTTAAAAATTGAAAAAATAAGCTTTGTTTAATCTTATGTTTGAGTTTTCAACCCAAGGCATGCCGATTGTTTTTATTTTTGATTTGGGCTCTAGGTTTTGCCTGTATTGGATTTCATAGTTTTGATCATCTACAGCTAAATTTATCTTTTTATTATTTTTATTAATCACTATGGAGTGTTTTTTTGATTTTAGCTCATAATTACTTTCACCGATATTAGAGATAATTATATCCCCAGGGAATACCGTGTTATAATCTTTGAGCAATGTTGTTATTTTATTTTTTTTGAGGTTGTCATGAAAGAAATAAATATTCTTGGAGTCATAATATGCGCAGGAAAATTTATTCGCATTAAATAACACTAAATGTTTGTGATTGATTTGCTGAAATCTTTTTGCACTGATTGAAAAAGCTAGTATTACCATTAAAATGCCTCCTGCAAAAGGTTTTCTTTTTTGAAATAACAACCAATAAATTCCGACGCATATTAAAAATAAATACAATAATTCATAAATATTTAATTCAAAACCTTTAGATACCGAGGCAGGTAAGCTTTCTATTTTTCTTACAAATAGGGTGAGGGTGGTTAGTGAAAAAGAAAATAAGACCCCAAGTAAATTTGCTATTATTGAAATTTTTGCAGTCAATAGGAACAGTAAACCAATGCCAATAACATAGCCTGAAAATAGAGCCACACCGATATTAGTGATCAAAAAGTAATTTGGGAATTGGTGAAAGTAAAAGAGGACCAAAGGAAATGTAAATAATTGGGCCGATATACAAAGTGCGGATATACTCCACGTGTATTTTATAATTCGATTATTGAGCTTTACAGAATTTACAAGTGGGGTGTAGCACAATGTGATTCCAATTAATGCAGAATACGAAAGCTGAAAACCAATATCCTTTAGGTACATGGGGTTGTATAGTAGCAATATTGAAGCAGAAAAGAATAATATGTTAAGTTGATTTTTACTCCCTTTAACTGAATAGCCAATACTCAGAATACTAAACATTAAAACGGATCGTAATACACTAGGAGGGAAGTCTATTAGAAATGCGTAGCTCCAAACAAATATAAGAGACAGTAAAAGAGCTATTCGTCTTGTAAAAAGTTTGGGTGCTAATCGTAAGAATGAAAAAATAATCCAAACAAATAAACCAATGTGTAATCCTGATATTGCTAATAAATGCATAGCTCCTGCTGCGCTAAATGCATTTCGTATTTCTTCATTAAGAAAAGATTTATCTCCTAAGAATAATGCATTACTCATTCCTAAATGTTTTTTAGGCAACCATTTTTGAAAATCTCCGAGAACACTTGTTTTTACATCATGTTTCAAATTTGATTTAGCACATGATAAGATTTGATAATCTAAATTTGTGAAAAATGTTAAGGCGCGAATACCTTTATTTTGCCAAAATGAAACTGCGTTAAACTCTCCAGGGTTTCCTTTATTCAGAATGGGTTGAATTTGACTTTTTAATTCTATTAAATCGCCTTCATTGATGGTTTTACTGCTAAATGAGTCTGTGTAAAATAGAATTTTTTCATTTATTTCATCCGATAACTTTTTGGTTTTGTTTGTGTACTTTTTTACTAAAGCGATTCCTTTGTTCCATTTTTTTCCGTTCGAAGATATTTCAATGATTTCGCACTGTGTAGTATAGCTTTGTGGGCTAGTAAAACTTGTGTCTTTAGTTTTTTGAATATGACTATTGATAAATCCTAATTGTGTAAACAAAAAAAGAAAATATATGAAATAGTGTAGGTTATCTTTAGGTCTGAAAAGATGCAATGTAAAACCTAAAATCAAAAAAGAAATACAGGCCAAATTCCAAAAAGCGATTGCGATGTTTTGTTCAGAGCATAAGGTTCCTATTATTAATGCTGAACAAATAAATACAAATGGAGTTGTTTTCATGGAAAGCCCAGCTTTCTCATGATTTTTTTCATTTTCTCCTATTACATGCATTTACAGCATGATAAATTTAAGTGCCTGATTGCCAATATTAATATGGTATACACCTGGTTTAAGGTGTACGGTTTTGATTTTAGAGTTGTTTGTTGTGACAACCCCTGAATGCTGTTCTTTACCCATGAGGTCATAGATTACAAATGCGCTTTCTGAATTTACGCCCTTAATATGTATTGAGCCTTGACTTGGGTTGGGATAAATCCTTAATACTTGAAATGGGTTTTTCGTAGATGTATTCGCGTTAAAAGCTTGTGTCAATGCTAGGTATGCATTTATGCGACCATGACCAACCTCCTCATTCCAAGTTCCATCAATATTTAAACTGTCGTATGCATATGGTTCAACTTTTTCACTTGTTAGATTTAAAAGATGTCGAACCTCACTAGCTGTTAGTTCTGGATTCTCTGAAAGGAGAAGGGTTCCCACACCTGCTGCAACAGGACATGCTGCACTTGTTCCATTAAAGGTTAGGGTATGATCATTGGAGGAATAAC
>Ga0206130_10002042_pt1 | contig 28656 bp, 33 predicted proteins | sample Helgoland_Spring_9_FD_148637 | JGI IMG/M metagenome (GOLD analysis project Ga0206130, IMG submission 148637) | Pelagic subsurface seawater microbial communities from Kabeltonne, Helgoland, North Sea - Helgoland_Spring_Bloom_20160512_1 | ecosystem: Environmental > Aquatic > Marine > Epipelagic ...
CCAAACAATAGACTTTGGTCATTGAATATAGAAAAACAACTTCCAAAATACGAAGAACATAAAGATGAGATTTAAATTATTTGAAGAATTTGTCAATGAAGGTATAAATGATCCCGGTATCCTTAAAGCCTTTTTCATGGCAGGCGGACCAGGCTCTGGTAAATCATATGTAGCAACGGAACTGTTCGGTTTCCCTAAAAGGGCTACATCTTCAGTTTCATATGCAACTGGTTTGAAACTAGTTAACAATGACAATGCATTTGAAAAGGCAGTTAAAGATGCTGGTTACGATATAGGTAAGCTAGCACAATATGCAAAAGATCCAGAAGTGTGGTCTGAAGTAATGTCGCTTAGAGACAAAGCTAAGAACCTTACTAGAAAGATGCAGAACAATTACATCGCAGGCCGTTTAGGTCAGGTAATTGACGGTACTGGTAAAGACTACAATAAAATTCAAGGTATGAGAAAACTGTACCAAGACTTAGGTTATGATACATATATGGTTTTCGTAAATACATCTCTTGAAGTTGCTCTAGAAAGAAACAGAATGAGACCTCGTAAATTAGAAGATGATATGGTTAAAAAAATGTGGAAGGCTGTTCAAGACAATCTAGGTAAATTCCAGAAGCTGTTTGGTGCTGACAAGATGATTATTGTAGATAACTCGTCTTACGATAATGAAGGTATTTTAGACCAGATTGAAAAAGCGGTAATGAAGCGTATCAATGAGCCTGTTGCTAATCCACTAGGTAAAATATGGATCAAAGACAATTCACCACAGAACAGAAATAGAAACCAACCTTACGGTGTTAGAGAATCTGTTAACGAAAATAATCTAAGCACTCTTAAAAGATTTGTTAAAGATTTTAAAATGGAGTACGGTCCAACGCCAACACCACAATCTTTAGCTGACTTTATTTACGATAACTATGAAGATGTAACTGGTGAAAAGATGGGTGAATCAGACCCTTCTGAAAACTATTTTATTGCAGATATTCTTTCACATTTTAAAATAGATGGTGAGGAATTCATGATTGCATGGGAAGACAGAACTAATGAATCGGCAAACGAAGCTAAGTTCACAGATTATGATAACAATGAACTAGCAGCATACGTTAAAAATAATCCAAAGGATAAAAAAGCTGCAAAGGAATTAAGCAAACGCTCTAAAAAGCTTAGAGACCTAAGCAGAACAGATGAATCAATCAACGAAGCTGCTTCAATTTCAGCTAAGATGCCTGCTTCTATGAAGAGGTGGATTATGGGTGAAGTTAAATCACGTCCAGATACATGGTCAAACGAGCTAACTGATTTAACTAATGAAATCGTATCTATTTACAGAGAGATGGATTTAGACCTTATGAAATCAGAAGCAGGTCCAGAATGGATTGACGTAAGAAACTTACCAGTTAGCGAATTAACTACAAGATGTGTTGAAAAAATCAATGAGATTTGGCCACAGATGAGCGAATGGGCAAAAGAGTACATTTACTCAGACTACTCACACTGGTTCAAAGTAGGTAAAAAAGACCGCCCACATTACGGCGAAACAGACTAATTATGAAACACGTAAGATTATTTGAACAATTTGTCAATGAGGCAAAGGTAGATAAAAAGTATTTTGACAAAGTAGTTAAAGTACTAAGCAAGTCAAAATATCCATTTACTATAATGTTAGTTTCTAAATGGGATGAAATCGATATTGTTATAGGTTATGATGCACCTGATGATATTTCAGATGATATTAATCAAAGACTAAGTAAAGCTAAACTAAATTGGGGTGGAAGTTCTGGTATTTCTATTTCAGGAGATTCATCTAATTACTCTAGAAGAGAATATGATGAAATCGCAAGAATCAATGGAGGTCACAGAGATTATTAATTATGAAACATATTAAACTATACGAGTCGTACATTAGTGAAAAGTATATCACTTACGATAAGATTGGGTGGGGTAACTATCCAGAAGGTGAGGTTGAAGATGATCTAAGAATGACAGTTATTAGATTATTTCTATATGGCGGTATTTCAGACCAATTAGACGATGTAATCTACACTGATCAATCTTCTGATAAAGGTATCAAGTGGGAAATTGAAGTTAAGGGCAAGGGTTCTGATATTATTCACGCTTACAAAGATGGTAAGATGAAAGGTGAGTATGAATGGTACTTAAACAAGAAGAAGTCTTCTAAGTATGACATTCAACAGTACTTCTTAAACAAATACGTTTCTGACTTAGATAAATATATTGCAGCGATGAAAGCATTTGACGTTTATTATGAAATGGCAGATGGTAAGGCTTATAAAGCAGGTGCTGCTCAAGCGAATAACTTAAAAGTACTTTACAAAGCACTTTCAAAAGCAGACCAAAAGAAAGCATACAAGGAGTTTATTAAAACCCACAAAAAGTCTGACAGAGACATTAATTCATTCTACGGCGCATAAGTCATGGCAAGAATCAATGGAGGTCACAGAGATTATTAATTATGAAACACATTAAACTATTTGAATCTTTTATAAATGAGAGAACCGCTAAAGCTGTTGGTAAGTACGACACACCGGACTACAACGAGCTAATGGATCTATTGGACATAGCAATTAAATATGCTAAAAAAAACTTACATGTTGGTAAAAACTTTAAGATTTATTATAGTGATGACTATATCATGTTTGATAATGTAGGAGGTGCATCTGTAGGTTATGCCAAAAGAGATATTAGAAAGAAAGATATTTTTCCAGGTAAAAGTGAAGTAGTTCACACATTTAAAAAAGCAAACTACAGTCCAGACGAGACTAAGAAAGAAGTTGAAAAACGATCTAAGGGTAAAATCTCCGTTGAGACTTCAAAATGGCAAGGTGAAATTACTGGCGTAAATTATATTTTTAAATAAAAATGAAACACATTAGATTATACGAAGATTTCTTAAATGAAGCCAAATCAAAGTTATTTGTATCATTTGAGAAATCAAATAAATTAATAGAGCCCGATGGTGGTGCTTCAATGAACGGTAAATATTACCAATTAGTTGGCGGAAGTAAATATGACATAATTTACTTTGACTTTAATCCAAAATCAAACAAACCATTTGGAGTTGTACAAGTTTTAGGTCACCATATGCCAACACAAATTCTTAATAAATTAGGATTCAGAGAAACTAGAAGCTGGACAGCTGGAGTTGAGATCTATATTTTCGATGGTAATTATAATCCAAAATGGATGACTGAAGATGAGATGGCTGAACTAGTAGAAGGTTGGAGCAAGGGATTTGGCTCATATGCAAAATCAATCAGCGACTTTTATAAAAAAAGAGGGAAGACTTCTGGAACAATAGATTAATTATGAAACGTGTTCATTTATTTGAGTCATTTATAGCTGAAAAAGTCGATTTAGACCGTGTTGAAAAATACGCTGACGATATATTAGACCCAGTTGATGTAGAGTTTACAAAGCACTTTTTCGACAGACTAACAAGGGCTGAACACGATAAAGAGATTACAGATGCTGAGCTTATCGGTTTCTTTAAGAGACTAGCTAAAAAGAAAAAGCAGTTTGACAAATTCATGAAACAATACGATGAGTTTGTTATAAAAGATGATAGAACGGACATTAACATCCCGTTCAAAGCAAAGGTTGACCAAATCATTGCAAAAACAATTATGCGTAAAGACGATTTCAAAACGTCTGACCCAGAATATAAGATATAATTATGAAAAGAGTAAGACTTTTTGAATCATTCATTAATGAAAAAGGGGCAGTCCTAGGCAGAGGCCGTAGAAGTGTTCGTGTTGACTTTAACGACAAAAGAAACATGAGATGGACTGTTCATGGAATGCAAGGCGATATTAGTAAAGGTATCGTTATCCTAATAGCTACTGAATACAAACAAGGTCAGCCAAGCTGGTGGAAACTTGCAAGAGTTACAGACGGTGAAATTAAATTTCAAGAATCAGAATTAGGTGAGATTCCAGAATGGGCTAAGAAAAAAGCTATCAAAGATGCTGGCAAATATGGGTTCAAGAACCTTAAAGTGGTAAACGAATCTGTTGAAGCGGTTAACGAATCTGAAGGTATATTTGATAAAGCACTACACAAGAAAGTATTAAAAGCAATCGCTTCTACTAAAACTTACATGGATATTGAAGAAGATGATAATATGAAAGAGATTCTAATCGCCACAAGAGAAAACGGTGATGTTTATGATGATACAGCAGGTGCAGATGATATTAAGGAAGCTCAAAGAGTTCAAAAGATTCTTATGAAGAAGTTTCCGGGAATCAAAGTTCAAGTTGAAACGGTTGACGAATGGGTACACCTATCAATTAAAGCACCTAGAGTTGCTAATTTCAAATATGTGATAGAAATGTACGACGAGAACGAACCTAATGAATACCGTAGAGGAATGGGTGGTTCAGAATTTGCTACATTCAAAGAGCTGGTTCAAGGGGTTGAAAGAGAATACTTAAGGGGCGCAAAGGTTGATTGGAAGTCTGTTGAAAAAGAACTAGAAGCTATCGACACGTATCCTAGAGACAGGTTCATTGGATGGCACCAGAGTAAAGGTATTAAAATCGCAAGTGGTGTAAAATGGGGTAGTACAACAGTAGAAATCCAAGTGGCTAAAGAAACAGACGAGATAGATTATAAAACAAAGAAGGGTATTTAAAGATAACCATGATTAAAACATACAATGACTTCCTTTTAGAAAAGAAAAGACCTTTTAGTGAAACGTCGATTACAGTATTCGACCTTGATGATACATTAGTTATTACTGATGCAAAAATCAAGGTATGTAATATTGTAACTGGTGACTGTCATGAATTAACACCAGAGGAATTCAATGAGTATGAGTCTAATCCAAATGACAAATTAGACTTTGATGATTTCAAATCACTTGAGATTATGAAAGCTGGTGACCTTATTCATTACTACCTTAAAATCTTAGCAGAAGCTTATAAAATGAAAAGAGCAGTTGGTATCGTTACGGCGAGAGACGACCGTGAGATGATTTACAAGTGGCTTAAAGAGCACGTGGGCTTCCACATTGCTAAGGACCTTATTTATGCAATCAATGACCCTGTACACGGTCTAAAGGGTTCTATAGCTGAGAAAAAGCAACAAGCATTCAGAGAATACATTGATATGGGATATAAGAAGATTCAGTTCTTTGATGACGATGATGCTAACCTAAGATTAGTTAAAGAATTACAGTCAGATTATCCAAATGTAGAAATTTCGGTATATAAAGCAGATAAGAACAAATTCAAAAGAATTGAAAAGAGAAAGTAATGAGTACGTTTAATGATATTAGAGCGAGATTCGCCACAATTTTAGAATATGGTTTAAACGAAGATGTTGAAAAGAAAGACACCGCTGGTTTAATAAAATACCTTAAAGATCTCAAGGGTGTGCCGAGGGAAGATACAATATTTAAGGTTAACGGTAAGATTATACCAAGACCTGAGATTGATAAGCTTATTGATAAGGAAGGTATTACATTTGGCGATGAAGAACCAACAAGTTTAGATGATAAGCAACTTAAGAAAATGGAAGACTACTCTAAAAAGATGTCTGAAGAATTTGATAAGATTGCATTCGAAGGTGAAGATGAAGAAGTGTTTAAGGCTGGATTTGAGAAATTAATGAAGGGTGAAAAGATTTCTAAAGAAGATGCCGAAGTTGTTGCTAAGTATGCTAAAATAGGTGAAACTGAAAGTGGTAAAAAGCTTAAAGTTTATTTTGCTAATACAACACCGGGTGAATTTAGACAAGGTGCTAGAGAAAAGGTACTAGATGTTACAGATTCAGATGGTTCTTTACAAAAAGCATTAATGGACGCTGGTATGGAATCAACGCCTTCTACAACTGTGGGTGGTGGTGTTAAACCAAAAATTGGTCCTAAAGCAATTAACCCTAATAAACTTATTGGTAAAAAGCGTAAGGTTGAAGTTGCTTCTGAAAAGACAGCAGACGGTAAGATTAAATCAGTTACGGTTGATGGTAAGAAAATGAATAGAATCGAACCACCTAATGAGGAAGCACTTAACGAAGGTGGTTTAACACTAGAAGCTGTTAAAAAGCAAAACCCTGACCTTACTGATAAACAAGTCGAGGCACTTGTACAAAGAACACGTAGAGCTATTCAAAGGCACAATGATTCACTTGAGAACCTTGCTAATCTAAAAGATGTTGAATTCTTAGACCCTGTTGAAGGTCTAGAGGGTTTGAATCAAAAAGAACGTGGTGATAAGATTCAAAAAGAATACTCTATGGTCATTCATGGAAAGCTTAAAGAGCTAATGGGTGATAACCCTACAAAAGCAGAACAAGATATTCTAGCAGATATTGAAAAGATGTCTACAATTGAAAGTCAAGAAGACTTTGATAATGCTGTTATTGAAACACTTCGTAAAATGGACAAAGTTGATTCAATCAGAAAAGGTTCCGCTGACTTGGCTGAATCATTTGTATACATGTCTCTTAATAAAAAAGGCCTTAGAACAGAACTTCCAGCCGGTGAGAACTTCCCAGTTGCTGACGTTATCTCTCTAGGTGGTGATATCGACATGAATGAACTAGACCCTAACGATCCTGAATACGCTTCTAAGATTGCTATGCAAGGTCTACCTCTAGTAGTTAACCTTGAGATGGAAGGTGGTATCTCAGTAAAGAAAGACGGTGGTGCAGCTTCTGCTGCAAAATCTAAAATCGGTGAATCTACATTTAAAAATGAAAAGACTGCCGAAAAGCTATACGAACTTGTTGATAATCATAATGCATTCTTAGGAACTCAGTCAGATCCAACTACTGAAGAGACTCTTAAAGCTGGAACTGAAAAATTAGATGGGGTTGCTAACTGGGCAGTTGATAATGATATTCTATCACAAGAAGAGGTTGATGGTTTAAACTATGGCGGTAGGTCACCTAAAGAATGGGCTAAAGACACGTTAGATAAATGGGAAGAAGAAGGTAAAGGTCCTTTTGCTGCGGCGACTCTTAAAGGTTTAGAAATGCATGCTAAACAAGCTTTATTACTTTCAGCAATACATAATGCAGAATTGACAGAACAAAGTTACGGTAATGTAAACGTAAGCACTAAGAAATCAGATGGTGGTATCCATGTTACTGATGGTATTACATCAGCATCTTTGATGGGTACTTCACTTAATCCAGGATTCAAATTTGTTAAAGACAAAGATGGAAATACGATTCCAAGGCCAAATGCGGTTTACACCGCAAACTTGAAGCATGCTGAATGGGATGCTGAACAAGAGCGTTTCAGTACTAAGTAAATAACTTCAAAATATTTTGAAAATAGTCGGCGTAAAGTTTTTTTATGTCGACTTTTTTGCTTATATTTACTATGTAATCAATGGGGAAACCCACTAAAGTTAAATTGTTATGGCAAGAGTTAAGAAGACAGTTGAGGTTCAAGAGTTAAAGCGTTGGGCTAACTCTATTTTGAGTACACCAGAAGGTGAAGTTGAGCACATCACTCGCGATTTCAAAGATGGCATTTGTGTGATGATCGAGAAAGTGCTTCACAATGCAAATGCATATAATGGTTATATGTTCTTGAACAATGAAGACAGTGAATATCAATCTTACGGCTATTTAACTAGACAATACCTATAATTATGGAATTAGTCATTGAAAAACCAATCGACGAGTTATTGAGCAGGATTCCTCTGGATGCAAAGAAAGAGGTCCTCAAGTTTTTGGCTAAGGAAGAAGTCGATGAAGAACACTTCATGGACCGCCTTGGTACATATAACTCTATACAAGAACTTCAAGCAAACTACCACCTTGAAATGGAAGATGCATTCTCAAGAGATGTATTCATCATTCAACCTAAGGGTTTGGGTATGGGTGAAGTATGGATTGCTTGGTTAGTTGAAGGTGCTGTCATCTCAGGTGGTGGTGAATCGTTTGATGTACTATCTAATGGTGTACAGTATGAAGCCAAAGCTTACAACTTCTTTCCACACTACAAGACCAAACAATTGCAGTTAGGTAAGTATGAGGGTGTATGGAGACTTGGAAATGCAGGTGCTATGAGTAACTTTACTTTTGTAAAGCATTTGACACATGCCGTTGACTTGATTTCTGAATTGTATGCAACACCAAGTGCACACATACCTGAATTAAAAGAAGTACTTGACATTGTAGGCGAAATTGAGCGATTGAGTCCAAAATACGGAATGGCTGCGGATTTCTCAAGAGGTGAAGTGAGTAAGAAGAAAATGCGAATGATGTTTAAGGTCATTCACATGCTGAACAACTATGTTGCAAAGCATCATGGTGATTATGACATTGTTACTTTCGCCGCTTCTACACCTGGAAATCCTAACATAGCATTCAAAATCAAACCAGCTACTGCTAAAGAGATTGCTCAAGGTAAGATTCAAATCATTGAACCAATCAATGAATATGACATCAGCGACCCATTTATACTTAGACGTATGCTTGTCAAGTCAAAATACATTAGAGAAGGTGTAAGTGCTATTATAACCGACATTAATAAAGACTTAGACCTTGTTGAAGCCAAATATGAAGGTATTAACTTTATTATCTTTAGAAAGAGTGGTATGAACATTACAAGTAAAATTAGACGCATTGAAGGTACTGCACTTGAAGACTTAAAAACTGCAGTTGGCGAAGTTTTTAATCTATCTTCAGCATCTGTTCGTGTTCGTGAGAAATAATTAAAAAAAACTTGTAAAAAGTTGCTAAATCTCGCAAACAAAGTGTGGTTTTTGATATATATAATATATAAGGAATAACTCCTTGTAAAATCAATATTCTTATAGTATTATGGCTAATTACATTTCAGTGGTCACTCCTACTACTGAAATTAGTCTAGCCCCAGCAATAAGCATGAACGAGTATACGCTTGACATGGCAATTGAAGCCATCAATACCGTAGAAGAGCATGTTGATGAATGCATGGATTGGGCGATGTTCGGTGTCGGTGGGCCATCTTAGAGAACATTAAGGGACGTGAGTTTTTGCGTCCCTTTTTATTTGAAACAACATCTATATTCAATCGTATAATAATTAAATATATAATAGATATGAAGTTTATTAAAACATTTGAAGATTACGAACAGGTTTCACCTGCATTAAAAGCACATATTGAAGAAGGTTTAGACTTAACTAACTCGTTCTTTAGATTGGGCTCAGACGCTTACAGTGAACTGTTTGAAGAAGTTAAACAATACTGGGATAAAGGTAATGTTATCTTAAAAGGACCTTCTGGTTGGATGGCAAAGAACTTACAAGTTGGTAAGAAAGCCGTGTACCAGGGTAAAGCTGTTAAGCTTGATTCACCACAAAGAGGTGGTTCAAAGAAATTTATTGTATATCGTGCGTCTGAGAGAACTGATGCTGATGGTAACATAGTTGCTAAAAAAATCGAATGGGGTGATAAAACGGGTTTATCTATCAAGAACGATGACCCGGGAAGAGCTGCCAGTTTTTGGTCTAGACACAAATGTGATTCAGCTGCAAAAATGGACCCTAATAAAGCGGGATTCTGGGCATGTTATGCACCAACGCTTTTCGGAAAGCAAATCGGTATTAAATCAGACCAACCTTGGTAATTAATGTTAATTCTAAAAATGATAAGTATAGTAATAATAGGTTGGATACTTATCAATAGAATTTTGTATTGGATGGATAAGCATATTAAATGATTACAAATAAATTAGTTGACGTCACAGATCTAAAAAAAGAAGACTGCAAATGTAAAAATTGTGGTTGTGGTAAAATGACAATGGAAGAAATGGTCACAATGATAAATGACCAAACATTACCATTTGTACAAACTAATCACGAGGGTTATATTACTAGAGAGTTTGACGCAAGTGCACCTGAACATTTATTCAAATGGCATTTTGATGATGCAGACCGTGAAATCACAGCACTTAATGAAAATGATTGGAGGTTTCAATTTGACAATGAATTACCAATTCCAATGGCTGGTACTGTTTTTGTTAAAAAGGGTGAGTATCATAGACTTATTAAAGGCACATCACCACTTACTTTAAAAATAATTGAAAAATAATTGCTAAAAAGTTTTTTTATATCAAATAAATTGCCTATATTTATATAGTAATTGAAAGTAGGATATGAAAAGAAAGATTTTACCAATTATCATTTTAGCATCACCGCTGTTATTTAATAACGGTAGTGCGTTTAATGATACACGACTATTTGAAACACCAATAGTACTCACCAGTAAAGAAATCAAAGCAGTTCCCAGTGTTGACGTGGAATCTAAATTTATAAATGCATTGATTCAAGTAGAGTCAAGAGGTCGTGATTCAATTATTGGTGATAAGCATCTTGTAGGTAATGAAGCCGTTGGTGCTCTTCAAATTCGACCTATAATGGTTCGTGAAGTAAATCGCATCTTGAAGATAAAGAAAAGTGATAAGCGATTTAAATTGAAAGACCGATTTTCACGTGAGAAATCTATTGAGATGTTCATGATTTGGAAAAACTATCATCATTCTGATGATGAGTTTGAAACTATTGCTAGAAATTGGAATGGTGGTCCAAAAGGCTATAAGTCTAGTAGAACTGAAAAATACTGGGTAAAGGTACAACAAGAGCTAGATATATAATAAAATAATATATTCAAATATATGAAAAATCTAAGAACATTTGAATCATTTTTAAATGAAAAGAAGCCTAGTCACTATATGGCTGAGCTAGTTGATATGCTATCTAATTCAGATTCAATGGAAATGACACCAGATGAATTTAAAGACTATTGTGTTAAGGAATTTGGTATAGACCCAGATGATGCGCTTGACATTCTAGATGCTTACTGGACATTAGGTGCTAGAGACAGATACCGTTTTGACGACGACCAATGGATTAAATGGTTAAATAAATTAGGTATTAAGTAATGAAGAATCTTTTCGTTTGCCCCAATTTATGTTAAGGACCATAATTCATCTAGGGCATATATCCAGTACAAAACCAAAAAGTCAGATAAATTTGGTAAAGATATGGCGTCTGGTAAATACGGACCACTAGATTAGTACAACTTAATTAAAATTAAATACAATTAAACCACTCTATTCATAATAGGGTGGTTTTTTTGTTTGATATATAAAGAAAAAGTCACTTAACCTAATGCAAACAGATCCATTTAATAACGAGAGAGATAGTAAAGCTATTGTTATGGAACTTCTTAACGCTTTTAATTCATTTAAACAGCGATTAGAGGACCCTAATTATATTCAAATGGAGAATGCTATTCGTCAAATGATGGAAGGTCAAAAAGATATGCGTTCTGACATTACTGAGTTAAAGAAACAATTATTGAATCCATTTGATGGTGTAATTGTTGAAACTAAGAAGAATACTGAATTTAGAGAATCTTCTGAAGAGAGTAAAGCGGAATATCTTAAGCTTATTGAAGAGCATAAATCTTTAATCAGATGGAAATCTAATGTTATCAAAATCGGGGTTGCATTATTAACATCTGCGGGTGCTATTGTTGCTTTTTTATTAAGTGAATTTGTAATTGGTAAATAATGGTAGCGGAAAGAATATCATTAGGTGCTATTTATACGACTTTTCTTCAATTAGAAATTAATGAAGGGAGGGTGTACGATATTGTATTGGATTACAAAATTGGTAATAGGACAATATCACCACCGGCTTTTAAAGACCTTGCGGCGCTTAAAAGTTTTATAAATACAAATTACCCATATACTAGACTAACGGGTACAGATATGATTTGTACGTGGCAACCATATATGCCGGTTAAATTTTGGGTTGAGAAAGAAAACGGAATTCAAGTGCAATTTAAACAAGCACTTAATACAACTAAAGGTAAATTATACAATTTATCAGAGAAAAGACTTAGGGAGTTGTATGGCTACATAAATAGTATCACTGGTTACATACATTTTGATGACTATATATCTCCTACAACACCAACTTATGTTGAATGTGTATACATTGATGACATTATAGAAGATGGTGGTTATATTAAAGCAAATGAAGAATACAAAAAATACACCAAATTATAGATATGTTTGATGATATCTCCGGCATTAATGATGGACCTAACGGTTCAAAACTGCCATTACTTAGAAAAATACTAAAGCGTCCTTTATCTCATGAAGAGATGGACTACAACCTAAGATTAATTCACAACATCTTAGATGATTACCCTATTTTAGGTGGTGGTCCAGAAGGTGAAGTTGTTGAAACTGATTTAGGTAAATCATTAGTACTTAAAGAATACCCGGCAGGTTCGGGTGATTGGGTATGGGTATTTGATGATATTTCAGGTGGCAACGGTACATCAGGTGTTAATGGATCTGCCGGTTCTTCTGGTACAGATGGTACTTCGGGTTCTTCTGGTACAGATGGTACTTCGGGTTCTTCTGGTTTGACACCAACTGCAGGTGGTTCGCCTTATACATATAGATATGAAATAAATAATCCGGTGGGTTCACCTAATGTAACTCCAACCGCGGCTACAATTTCATTTAATACACAATCTGGTGAATTATACATACCATTCATTGATCAAAACGGTATCGACCATTCTAATAGAATATGGATGATATTAAATCAAGACGCATTTGATCTTGATATTATTAGTTTTACGTCAGCTAATGTGTATGACCATTATGAATTTGGTGCTACTAATTACTACACAGCTATTTACGGTGGTTTTGATTTTTATGTTGTTGAAGTATTACAATTTAATGGTAGTGCTACTTCAAATCCAGGCGGTCAAGCTTCTGGCTTCGCAAACCATGCGGGTACAATGCCACAGGGTATTGTAAATACAGAATGTATTGTAACTTTTGATAAATGGATTGATCCAACACAAGGTGCTGCGGGTTCAGATGGTACAGACGGTACAGATGGTACAGACGGTTCATCGGGTTCTTCAGGGACAGATGGTACTTCAGGTACAGATGGTACTTCAGGAACTGATGGTACTTCAGGAACTGATGGTACTTCAGGAACAGACGGTTCTTCGGGTTCAAGTGGTACAGATGGTACTTCAGGAACTGATGGTACTTCAGGTACAGATGGTTCTTCGGGAACGGATGGTTCTTCAGGTTCATCGGGTACAGATGGTTCTTCAGGAACGGATGGTACAGATGGTTCTTCGGGAACAGACGGTACTTCTGGAACTGATGGTTCAAGCGGTTCTTCAGGTACTGATGGCACATCGGGTACTGATGGCGCAGCTGGTAGAAATGCAAATTCGGGTAACTGGTTATTAAGAGATGATATTCCAGCTAATTTAGGTATCCCAACTTCCGGTGAATTTATAGCTAGTTCAGTTACTAATTTCAGTGATGTAACATTATTTGAACTAAATACTACAGACTGGGGTACTACTGGTAGTAACGGTATTAATAGATATGAATTCTTAAAAAGAATTTGTCCAGGTTCAATAATGCATATTGAAGACTTGTCGACTGGTAATATTTGGAATTGGTCTATTACGACTAATACAGATATGGGTAGCTATAGAGAATTAGATGTTACATTCTTAACGGGTCCAGCTAATATAGGTGGTGTTACTTTACCTTACGTTTTTGAAGTACGATTTGACACTGCTGGTTGTGTAGGTGATAATGGTACATCAGGTACTGATGGTACTTCAGGTTCAAGTGGTACAGATGGTACTTCAGGAACAGATGGAACTAATGGTTCTTCAGGTTCATCGGGTACAGATGGTACTTCAGGTACTGATGGTACTTCAGGTACAGATGGTTCTTCAGGTACAGATGGTTCTTCAGGAACAGATGGTACTTCAGGAACTGATGGTACTTCAGGTACAGATGGAACTAATGGTTCTTCAGGAACAGATGGAACTAATGGTTCTTCAGGTTCATCGGGTACAGATGGTACATCAGGTACTTCAGGTACAGATGGTTCTTCAGGTACAGATGGTTCTTCAGGTACAGATGGTTCTTCAGGAACAGATGGTACTTCAGGAACTGATGGTACTTCAGGTACAGATGGAACTAATGGTTCTTCAGGAACAGATGGAACTAATGGTTCATCGGGTACAGATGGTACATCAGGTACTGATGGTACTTCAGGTACAGATGGTTCTTCAGGTACAGATGGTGCTACAGGTTCATCGGGTTCAAGTGGTACAGATGGTACTTCAGGTACAGATGGTGCTACAGGTTCATCGGGTTCAAGTGGTACAGATGGTACTTCAGGTACAGATGGTTCTTCAGGAACAGATGGAACTAATGGTTCTTCAGGTTCATCGGGTACAGATGGTACTTCAGGTACAGATGGTGCTACAGGTTCATCGGGTTCTTCAGGTACAGATGGTTCTTCAGGAACAGATGGAACTTCAGGTACAGATGGTGCTACAGGTTCATCGGGTTCAAGTGGTACAGATGGTACTTCAGGTACAGATGGTTCATCAGGCTCAAGCGGTACGGATGGTTCATCAGGCTCAAGCGGTACGGATGGTACTTCAGGTACGGATGGTGCTACAGGTTCATCGGGTTCAAGTGGTACAGATGGTACTTCAGGTACAGATGGTGCTACAGGTTCATCGGGTTCAAGTGGTACAGATGGTACTTCAGGTACGGATGGTACTTCAGGTACTGATGGTATAGACGGTTCTTCAGGAACAGATGGGACTAATGGTTCTTCAGGTACAGATGGGACTAATGGTTCTTCAGGTACAGATGGAACTAATGGTTCTTCAGGTACAGATGGTTCAAGTGGTACAGACGGTACTTCAGGTACAGATGGTGCTACAGGTTCATCGGGTTCAAGTGGTACAGATGGTACTTCAGGTACAGATGGTTCATCAGGCTCAAGCGGTACGGATGGTACTTCAGGTACTGATGGTATAGACGGTTCTTCAGGTACAGATGGGACTAATGGTTCTTCAGGTACAGATGGAACTAATGGTTCTTCAGGTACAGATGGTTCAAGTGGTACAGACGGTACTTCAGGTACAGATGGTTCAAGCGGCACAGACGGTACTTCAGGTACTGATGGTATAGACGGTTCTTCAGGAACAGATGGTACTAATGGTTCTTCAGGTACAGATGGAACTAATGGTTCTTCAGGTACGGATGGTACTAATGGTTCTTCAGGAACAGATGGTACTAATGGTTCTTCAGGTACAGATGGTACATCAGGTACAGATGGAACTAATGGTACTTCGGGTACAGATGGTTCTTCGGGAACAGATGGTTCTTCAGGAACAGATGGAACTAATGGTTCTTCAGGTACAGATGGAACTAATGGTTCTTCAGGAACAGATGGTATAGATGGTTCTTCAGGAACGGACGGAACTAATGGTTCTTCAGGAACGGACGGTACTTCAGGTACAGACGGTTCTTCAGGTACAGATGGAACTAATGGTTCTTCAGGAACAGATGGTTCTTCAGGAACAGATGGAACTAATGGTTCTTCAGGTACAGATGGTATAGACGGTTCTTCAGGGACAGATGGAACTAATGGTTCTTCAGGTACAGACGGAACTAATGGTTCTTCAGGAACGGACGGTACTTCAGGAACGGACGGTTCTTCAGGTACAGATGGTACTTCGGGCACAGATGGTTCTTCAGGAACAGATGGAACTAATGGTTCTTCAGGTACAGATGGTATAGACGGTTCTTCAGGGACAGATGGAACTAATGGTTCTTCAGGTACAGATGGAACTAATGGTTCTTCAGGGACAGATGGTACATCAGGTTCTTCAGGGACGGATGGAACTTCAGGTACTGATGGTTCATCAGGTACAAACGGCTCAAGCGGTACGGATGGTACTTCAGGTACTGATGGTGTAGATGGAACTTCAGGTACAGATGGTACTTCAGGTACATCGGGTACTTCAGGTACAGATGGTTCATCAGGTTCAAGCGGTACAGACGGTTCTTCAGGTACAGATGGTGCTACAGGTACTTCAGGTACAGATGGTACTTCAGGTACAGATGGAACTAATGGTTCTTCAGGAACAGATGGTATAGATGGTTCTTCAGGAACGGACGGAACTAATGGTTCTTCAGGAACGGACGGAACTAATGGTTCTTCAGGAACGGACGGAACTAATGGTTCTTCAGGAACGGACGGTACTTCAGGTACAGATGGCTCAAGTGGTACGGATGGTACTTCAGGTACAGATGGCTCAAGTGGTACGGACGGTACTTCAGGTACAGATGGTATAGATGGTACTTCAGGTACTGATGGTACATCAGGCACTTCAGGTTCTTCAGGTACAAGCGGTACGGATGGTACTTCAGGAACAGATGGTACGTCGGGTACAAGTGGTTCAAGTGGTACAGACGGTACTTCAGGTACATCAGGTACAAACGGGACTTCTGGTACAGATGGTACATCGGGTACAAGTGGTACATCAGGTACATCAGGTACAGATGGTTCAAGCGGTACTGATGGTACTTCAGGAACTTCAGGAACAGATGGAACTTCAGGCACGGACGGTACTTCAGGTACTTCAGGTTCAAGTGGTATATCAGGTTCAAGTGGTACATCAGGTACGTCAGGTACGGATGGTACTTCAGGAACGTCAGGTTCAAGTGGTACGGACGGTTCAAGTGGTACAGATGGCACAAGTGGTACAGATGGTACTTCAGGTACAGATGGTACGTCAGGTACATCAGGTTCTTCAGGAACAGATGGTACAAGTGGTACGTCAGGTTCTTCAGGTACAGATGGTACAAGTGGTACTGATGGTACGGACGGTTCAAGTGGTACAGATGGCACAAGTGGTACAGATGGTACTTCAGGTACAGATGGTACTTCAGGTACGTCAGGTACATCAGGTTCTTCAGGAACAGATGGTACAAGTGGTACGTCAGGTTCTTCAGGAACAGATGGTACAAGTGGTACTGACGGTACGAGTGGAACGGACGGTTCAAGTGGTACAAGCGGTACAGATGGTACTTCAGGTACAGATGGTACTTCAGGTACGTCAGGTACTGATGGTACTTCAGGTACTTCAGGAACATCAGGTTCTTCAGGAACAGATGGTACGTCAGGGACAGATGGCTCTTCAGGTACGGATGGAACTTCAGGAACAGATGGTACAAGCGGAACATCAGGTTCTTCGGGAACAGATGGTTCTTCAGGTACGTCAGGATCTTCAGGTACGTCAGGTTCTTCGGGTACGTCAGGTTCTTCGGGAACAGATGGTTCTTCAGGTACTGATGGTACAAGTGGCACTTCAGGTTCTTCAGGCACAAGCGGTTCAAGCGGTACTGATGGTACTTCAGGTACTTCAGGGTCTTCAGGTACATCAGGTTCTTCTGGAACAGATGGGACTTCAGGCACAGATGGATCTTCGGGAACTTCAGGTACAGATGGTACTTCAGGGACAGATGGTACTTCAGGTACATCAGGGTCATCGGGAACTTCAGGCTCATCAGGAACATCAGGCACATCAGGTTCTTCTGGAACAGATGGTACTTCTGGAACAGACGGAACTTCAGGAACTTCGGGTTCAAGTGGTACGGACGGAACAAGTGGTACATCAGGTTCTTCAGGGACTTCGGGAACATCAGGTTCTTCAGGAACTTCAGGTTCATCAGGTACAAGTGGCTCAAGCGGTACGGATGGTACTTCAGGAACTTCGGGTTCAAGTGGTACAGACGGAACAAGTGGTACATCAGGTTCTTCAGGAACATCAGGAACATCAGGTTCTTCAGGAACTTCAGGTTCTTCTGGAACGGATGGTACTTCTGGAACGGACGGCACATCAGGAACAGACGGTACATCAGGAACAAGTGGTACTTCAGGTACTTCAGGAACTTCAGGTTCATCAGGTACTGACGGTACTTCAGGAACTTCAGGTTCATCAGGTACAAGTGGTTCAAGTGGTACGGATGGTACTTCAGGAACAGACGGTACGTCTGGTACAGATGGTACGTCTGGAACTTCAGGTTCTTCGGGAACATCAGGAACATCAGGTTCATCAGGCACATCAGGGACATCAGGTTCATCAGGCACAGATGGTACAAGTGGTACGGACGGTACTTCAGGAACTTCAGGCTCATCAGGAACAAGTGGTTCATCAGGAACTTCAGGTTCAAGTGGTACAAGTGGTTCATCGGGAACATCAGGAACATCAGGTTCATCAGGCACAGATGGTACTTCAGGTACAGATGGTACTTCGGGTACAGATGGTACGTCAGGTACAAGTGGTTCATCAGGAACTTCAGGTTCATCAGGAACAAGTGGTACTTCAGGTTCATCAGGAACTTCGGGAACATCAGGTACAGATGGTACTTCAGGAACAGATGGTACTTCGGGTACAGATGGTACGTCAGGTACAAGTGGTTCATCAGGAACTTCAGGTTCAAGTGGTACAAGTGGTTCATCGGGAACTTCAGGTTCATCAGGTACTTCAGGTACAGATGGTACTTCAGGTACAGATGGTACATCAGGAACTTCAGGCTCATCAGGAACAAGTGGTTCATCAGGAACTTCAGGTTCAAGTGGTACAAGTGGTTCATCGGGAACTTCAGGTTCATCAGGTACTTCAGGTACAGATGGTACTTCAGGTACAGATGGTACATCAGGAACTTCGGGTTCAAGTGGTACAGACGGAACAAGTGGTACATCAGGTTCTTCAGGAACATCAGGAACATCAGGTTCTTCAGGAACTTCAGGTTCATCAGGTACTTCAGGTACAGATGGTACTTCAGGTACAGATGGTACATCAGGAACTTCAGGTACTTCTGGTTCTTCAGGGACTAGCGGTTCTTCAGGAACATCAGGCACATCAGGCACTAGCGGTTCTTCTGGTACTTCAGGTTCATCAGGAACAGATGGTACTTCAGGAACAGATGGTACATCAGGTACTTCTGGTTCTTCAGGGACTAGCGGTTCTTCAGGAACATCAGGCACATCAGGTTCTTCAGGAACTTCAGGTACTTCAGGTTCATCAGGAACAGATGGTACTTCAGGAACAGATGGTACATCAGGTACTTCTGGTTCTTCAGGGACATCAGGTTCTTCTGGTACAAGTGGTTCTTCAGGGACATCAGGTTCTTCTGGTACAAGTGGTACAAGTGGTTCATCGGGAACGGACGGAACTTCAGGTACAGATGGTACATCAGGTACAAGTGGTACATCAGGTTCTTCAGGAACTTCAGGTACATCAGGTTCAAGTGGTACGAGTGGTACATCAGGTTCATCAGGTACATCAGGTACATCAGGTTCATCAGGAACAGATGGTACGTCAGGTACAAGTGGATCAAGCGGTACATCAGGTTCTTCAGGAACTTCAGGTACTTCAGGAACTTCAGGTTCATCAGGAACTTCAGGTTCTTCAGGTACTGATGGTACGTCAGGTACGGACGGAACTTCAGGTACAGATGGTACTTCGGGGACAAGTGGAACATCAGGAACATCAGGTTCTTCAGGAACTTCGGGAACATCAGGTTCTTCTGGTACTTCAGGTTCATCAGGAACAGATGGTACATCAGGAACAGATGGTACATCAGGTACTTCTGGTTCTTCAGGTACTGACGGTACTTCAGGAACTTCAGGAACTTCAGGTACTTCAGGAACTTCAGGTTCTTCAGGGACTTCAGGTACTGACGGTACATCAGGAACATCAGGTTCTTCAGGAACTTCGGGAACATCAGGAACTTCAGGTACGTCAGGTTCTTCAGGAACTTCGGGTTCTTCGGGGACTTCAGGTTCATCAGGAACTTCAGGTTCATCGGGAACTGACGGTACTTCTGGAACGGACGGTACTTCTGGAACGGACGGTACTTCAGGAACTTCAGGAACTAGCGGTACATCAGGAACAAGCGGTACATCAGGTACTTCTGGAACGGACGGTACTTCTGGAACGGACGGTACTTCAGGAACTTCAGGTACTGATGGTGATAATTGGACATCTTACGGAACGAACCCCCAGGGGCCTGGTCAAAATGTGGGAGACCAACACTTAAATACAACTACAGGCGAGGTATTCCAATGGAATGGTAGTTCTTGGGTATTAACTGGTAATATTAAAGGCGCTGATGGAGTTGGAGTTAACGGTACATCAGGTACATCAGGTATAAATGGTGGGGATGGAGACCCTGGTACATCTGGCACTTCAGGTTCTTCAGGTTCATCTGGTATTGACGGTGTTTCTTATACTGAGGTTTCTATTAATTCAGTACCTGCTTCACTAAGTATAATTAACTTTATTAATAATGGTAACACATGGCGTGACGCATTTGTAGTAGTGCCTACAGAATATGATGACTGGTGGATACACGGTTACGTTGTATCATATGGTGATGCATGGCCTTCAGCGAATAATACATTTACAGTTGAACTTAGAAATCAAGTTGCACCTACAGCTCAATCTGTAGTAGCCTCTTTTAACTATTCACATTCTTCAGGTCTTAGAGCAGATGGTGGTTATATTACACCAGTTCAAGTTACAGCCGGTTGGACTATAAATATTGCATTTAATCAAAACGGTGGAATTCCTACAGGTGGTAATGCTGTAGGTTATACTGCGACTTTATTATTACTTCCAACTAGTAATAACCCATTTACGCCGTAATTAATATTGATAAATAATATATGAGTAATTCTAATTGGTTATCGGTATTTACTAGGGACTTTAGCGCCCCAGATCCTTGTGTAGAAAATCTATATGGGGTCTGTTTTGATGGCGTTAGTAGCTATGCTATTAACTCTTCAGGTATTTTAGGTCCAGACACTTCAGGCGGTACTACCAGGAAAATGTGGGTCAGTGTATGGGTTAAAGATATGTCTACTGCAGCGACGGACGTTGGTGAAACTATATTTAGTCAAGGTATTTCAGGTAACACATCTAACGATTGGTTTAGAATGACATACAGACCTCAAGCTTCGGGAGGGGCACCAAGAAATCAAATTGAATTAGAATGGAGAGCCAATGGTACAACTAATAGAGCTAGAGAGTTTTACAGATTGTATTCCAGTAATGCATCTATAACAGGTGCTACATCAGATACTGATTATTGGATTGATGGGAACTCTAATATTAATACTAATGCTGACGGATTTGTTCACCTTTTATGGATAATGGACTTACCAAAGGTTGGAGACACCATCAATACTGGTACTACTGATTTTGCATTTTATTGGAACGGTCAAGCTATGACGGCAACACATGCTGTTAATATGGTGGGTACATCTCAAGTTACAAATATAAGTGCGGCTGATTTAGGTATTGGTAGAGACGCAGCACAAGGTGGTGCATATTGGAAGGGTATGTTAGATGAACTTTTTGTTATAAGTAAGGACCAAAGTGCACCTTTTATGACAGAATATGGATTAACTACTAATCAAGATATTGCTGATTACCTTTGGAATACCGGGTGTCCAGGTGATTTAGGTAACGATAGCAGATGGAACTTTAATTGGTGGAGATTTGAAAATAACTGGAATGCCAGGTCAGGTACAAATGCATGGAATCCTATTAATTCACCTTCATTTGGTTCTTTTCCAAATGGATGTTCATTTTCTCAGGCCGCGATACAGTGCACTGAGAACTTATATTTAGCAGATTTTTATCATGCAAATCAAATTCAAGTAGCTTCTAATAGTAGTGCTGATGTTTATGCTAGAATATCTAATAATCCAAATTCCTGGGATAGTTATGTCGGTTCGATCAATGGTTTAATGACATGGCAAGTGATAGGTGCATCTTTTATAAATAGCGGTAATACTATTGACACATCAACTGGTGACATTTATCAAGGGTCTGACTATTGGGTTAGAATGAAAGTATTAGATGGCGATGGAAATTCACAGGCGATACCTTCGGTTGCGGGTGGAACATCTAACCCTAACACCGTAACATTTGATGAAAAAGATCCAACAACAGGTCAACTTACTGGTAATTCTGTAACTTTCCAATGTATAGCGGATGGTATTAGTATTACAACATCAGGTGTGGCTCAATTTATATTTAAAGCTAGAGCTATATCACAAACTGGTTTTGGTTTTTCATCGCCCGGGTATGTATTTTATCCACCTGTTAGTTCTACTGGCAATACACAAGGTACATTTTGTACCGAATGGACTTCTAATACACCAATATATATAATATCTGCGGAAAACTTTTATACAACTGATTTTAATTATTAATTATGGCAAGAGATGCATCTAAAATAGTGTTAAACTGGACGCCGGTAGTTGGTGTATTTGGACAAACAATACAAAGAAGATTATTAGGTTCTTCTACATGGGTTGATATATTTGGTTCATCGGGTGGGGGTATGGATACATATACTGATACATTTGGCCCTGGACACACATACGAGGCTACTGATATGCCACATACGTCTTATGAATATAGGATAAAGAATACAAATTACTATGCACCTGATACATTTACAAATATAGATACGGTTGTATGTAAAAACTGTCCAACGTCAGGCGTTACTAATATCTTTGGATTTAAGAATGAAACTACAGGTGGCGGTAACGTTTTAGATTTTACATGGTTTGATCCTGAAGCTGAATGGCTAAATCAAAACTGGGGTACTAATAAATCTACGACTAGGACTGTAGCTATTACTAGTGAATCATCAGGTAGTAGAATATCTTTGGGCTGTCATAAATGCGGCGAAGGTATTGACTATGATTTAAGTGCGGCAAGTTTTACACCAACGGTTAATGGTGATTTTTCATACATGACTGATTATATTAGTATTGCATCTTGGCTTCCAACTCCAATAAATGCATTTGGTTTTAATTCTAATTTTAATATGGGTAATATAATTAGAAAATTAGAGGTAGTCCCTACAAACTCAATTGGAACTACTAAATTTCAACTAGGTGTCGGTAATGCAAACCACTCAACCTTTTACCCATTCACCGGCTATAAATTATCCGCGTTTGGAAATGCAACAACAGCACCCACATATACAAATACATACGGTGATTATAATTTTAAAAATATTCCAAATACTACAAATACTACTAAAGCATTTACAGGTATTAGAATAGGAGCAACTTGGGGTTCAGCTTTAGATAATGCACTTGCAGCTATATCAGGTAATAGTACATATGTTGCTATTGTAGATGAACAGTTTACGCAAAATAATATATCTGCTAATACTCCGTATAAATGTCACATGCATATGTATAAGATTATTAGAGAGAGTACATGGGATAACAATACAGGTGTAAATGGTTCATACAATTCTAGAGCATTTCGAATAACATATCACAATACTTTAGTCTTACCTATTGCAGGTTCAAGTAATACATATGAGGTGACCTCAACACTACACTCAGATGTTAATTTTTATAGTGAAAACACATCTACAAACCCGTCAACAGGTCGTAGGTCACAGCCACAGGTATATTTAAAAATATTTACAGTATAATGAGACTTTATGCAATAATATCTATTGAATATATTAATTCAATCAATTGGCTTGAGGTCATGGGTGAAAGAGATACGGTTAGAAGGTCATTAGATGGTACTAAATTTTTAATTTCATTCTTTAAGGAATACCAAGTTGAATTAGAATCTTTAACAGGGGCAACATCTTATAATGGTTTAGAAATTGAAAATATCATTAATACACCAGAGTGGACCATAGATGATGGTCTAGATGAAGAATAAATATTCACGTTACTAGAATATACAACCATATAAGTGTGTATGGTGAGTTTTAAGAGACTATTTTAAAATAAACTACAACTACACAAGCATTAAAAACATTTTCGGTGAGCAAAGAATTATGAAAGACGCGATTCCTGAGAAAGATTGGCTACATTGGGTAGAAACTGGCGAGGCTAGTGAACGCCTTTTAATGCAAATTTGTTTGAAGATAAAAATGGGTCACAAATTAGGTGAACAAGAGGCTTCTATATATGTTTTTCATGCACATGAGATGGAAGAAATACTTAAAAGAATTTAATATATAAATTATATGGCATTATTTGAATTCACAAACCCAGATGGTTCAACTTTTAAAAAGGACCTTACATTAGCAAAAGCAACTGCAATTGCTGATGAGAAAAACTTAAGATTTGTAATGCTACACGGTGGCACGTCAGGTCATGGAATACCGGGTGAAGACTTTTAATGAAATGGATATTAATCATATTCATATTCTTAACTTCTTGTATTACTGTTAATCAAGAAGCGCCCAATCAACCAGGGGTACACAATTATTCTGGAACCATTTATAAATTAGATTTGAACATAGCAACTGCAATTCAAAAGCAGTTTACACCAAATGCTACTATTTATATTGAATACGACCAGCCTCTCGAGTATGGTATAGTAGGTCTTGCTAATCAATTAGATGAACACACGTATCTTATTCAACTCTCAAGGCAAAATCCACAACCACTTTATACATTATTACACGAGTTTGGTCATATTATTGATGCCGAAAGGGGTGTACTTGGATTTAAAGAGCCATACACGTGGAATGGTAAAGTGTGTAATTTCAAACAGCCTTGGGATGAAAGGCCATGGGAACAATCAGCAAACGTTTGGAGAGACAGTTTATTTAATGTATATGAAAATGGGCAATTAGAACATTACGATTATACAACCGAAAGGTTTCTAAAAGCCCTAAAATTCTTGAATTTTAAAACAATGCCTTTAAATAGCGTATTTAAAGATTCAATCTGCCAATAAGTTTATGTAACTGGCTGGTTTGCAATAAGATGTAAGACCGTAGTCTCAAAATCTATCGATGACGTTTTTCCACCAATTGACCATGTGGTAAGCTCTTCGACAGTGTAACGCTCGTCGTAGGTCTTCCAATCATAGATGGTAAATGCTTGACCATTAAAGTCGAACACCCATTCTTTTTGAACTTTTTCATCGCCCGACGGTTCGTCAAAGGTTGGTGTACCGAATGTGTTTTTAAGGTCCCAATAGGAAATTCCTGTCAATGAACCTACCTTGTAAGTTCCATGTACGAGGCCTAGTGCCTCTTTTGTGTTTTTAATTACTTGCATAATAAATTATATTATTTGTTTATCCATAAGTTATAAATATAGTCATAGTCAACTTCTAAAGAAGAAGCTAATTCAACAAAAAAACGTTCACGAACAAGACTGTCATAAACACCAATGTATTTGTAGACATCATTACCTAGGTAAAGTTCATTCAAGAGACCTGCAAAGTGTGCGTTCTCGTTGATTTCTGGGCCCAACTCGTCGGTTGGATACACATCACAATAAAAAGTTTGTAAATTCATAATGTTTGTTTTAAGGGTTTCCCCGATTGATTACATAGTAAATATAGGCAAAATAATCGACATAAAAAAATAAAATGTCAATTATTTTGCGCAATATAGTTGACAAAAAAGAGGCCCGAAGGCCTCTTGAACTTATTAAGCCATCATTGCAATGGCTTTTCTACAATTAGCGTCTGAAGCACCAAAGCTCTTAGCATGTCGCACTGCAGTTTCTAAGTCACATTGACCAAAAACATAAGGACAATCCTCAGAAGTCATTTGACTCAACATGCGGTATACATCTGGAAGAGTAGCATGCTTAGGACGGTCATTCACAAACAAGTACTTAACACCCATATCGATGTCATAAGCACCATTGTCACTACGACGACCTTCTTTGATTTCATACATATCAATCATACCATTGAAAGAACCATAAACGAATTGCTCACCAAAGCGCTTAACGTCTTCAATCATTTCTTTAGGCATTGGGTTACCTTTTTCGTCAGTCAAGTGAACATTCACAGAGTTACCCATTGAATAGCTATCAGAACTACTGTAAACGGTAGCTTGTGGATAAGTCTTCTTAACATACTGCTTAATGATGTTAGCCGCTGCTGTTTGGTTGATACGAAGAACAGGTTTCTCTAGCAGACCACCGTTCCAGTTTTGAGTTTGAAGATGTTTGTCTGAGATTTGGAAGGTGATACCTTCAAGTTGGAAATTGATTTTTTTTGTCATAAAGCGTTTTTGTTTTAGTGGGATAGACTCCCGATTAATTACATAGTAAATATAGGCAAAATAAACGACATAAAAAAATAAATGGCAAACTTTTTTTCACTATGCCCAATCTTTTTTATCACTTAACAATCCTGTTTCTGGTCGGCCGTCCTCATTGAATGCGTTACAATAAGTGCAATCTTCGTCGTTGGGGCAAAATCCAATCTTGTCCAACCATTCACCTGTTTCAGCATCAAAGTACGCATCATAGCGCATGTTGTAAATCGTGCTCATCTTTCTTTAGTTTAATATGTTTGCAATCACCGCGACGGAATTGACGAGCTGGACAGCTACAATCCCATCGGCCATTTTTCAAGGTCACCTTATATTGAGACCCTTTACTTCCTTCTACAACCCATTCGTTGGTTTCTTCTTTTACTTCTTCAACCACCTTAATAGGTTCCAATTTGAACTTGAATTCAATTTGTTCACGTGTGGTACCATTAGGCACTTCGTACCAACCTGGACACACAAAAGTTTTTCCATTAGTTTGAACTAAACCCCAACCAACTCGAGGTTCTTGTATATTACATGTTATCAAAGACATAATTGCTAAATTGATTAGTTAGGTCTTCAAAAGGTAAACCTTCTTCAAGTGTCATTTGGTGTAGACGTTTTGAATAAAGTCGGCTACAGCTTTCGTTGAGGTTTTCTTGTACAAGTGACATATCTAAGATGATGCAATACTCAGGTTCTATTATCTCGTTATAGTCCCACTTAATAAATACAGCTTTATCGGCTGATTTAGTTTTAAGACCACCATAGACATAGTTTCTTGCAGTTGTACGAGTATGCTTAACTTCGTATGTTTCACCAGTTATAACGTTGCGTACGTCAAACCCTTGATTATTACCACCTAAGCATTCGTGTTCATCGCCTGTCCAATTCTCCATAAATCGTGTAAAGGCATGCTCACTAATCGCAGCCCAAGGGTTTTGATTAGTGGTACCCGTAAGGTCTAAGAGGCTTCGCTCCAACGCTTGTTGAATCAAAGCAATTTCATGTAAGTCTTCCATTAGCCCAATCGCTTATAAGTCTTAATAGTTTCAAGCTCGTCATGTCGGTCGACAAGATTAATCTCATAACCCACATTCTTAAGTGCACTCAACACCTCAGATGCGTCACGATCTTCTTCAAAATAGAAGAGACCGAATTTAGCATCATAAAATGAATAAGGAGATTGAAGTGCTTTACAATGGGCTACTTCATTTACCAGGTTCTTGTGAACTTGCACATAACCGTGAGACGGTGTGTGGTAGTAGTTCAACGTAACTGTCTTGGTGATTGTTTGATAATTCATAATTGTTCTCTTATTGATTACATAGTAAATATACGAAATATCTACGACATAAAAAAATAAAAGACCAATTATTTTACTTTAAATACCCACCTAATGAAACACCAAAGAACTGCGTTGTTGAATTCAATTGTGCATCATCTAACATGATATAGGCATTCAACTTGACATACGTATTATAGGCAATGTGTCTTTTAAATCTAATCGAAGCGATGGCAGGAAACTGTGTAGTTCGTTGTTCACTCGTACCAATTGCCAATCCAGTTGAAGCGTACCAATTAAAAGGAACCATCTTAAATTCACGAGCAAATCCCATAAAGACAAAACTAACAGCAGGTGTCAGTTCATCAAATTCCCAATCACCTTCTAACCCCCGTATCTGAACAATCCAATCTTGAGTAAACAACACATTACTAGAAGCTACCGGTTTAATAGAAGCACTCAAGCTACTTGCCCAAACGCTGTATCCTGACAACCCCGATTCAACAGGTATTCCCATTCCAGCATCTATTTGACAAACCCATTCTCTATCCCATTTCACCTTTGGTTTAGAGATATTCGTATGTACAAAATCAGGGCACTTATCCTGGCCAAAAACTGAAACAGTAAACAATAAGAAAGGAATCAAGAAACGCATTAGAAGTAGTAGTCTTTAACAGATTCTAAACGGTTTAATTGCCATTCACCGTCTATTACAAACGGCTCTTCTCCATGGCATGTAAGAAGTAATAAAGGTAAGAGGTATAAGAGTTGTCGCATGTTATTTATATGACCAGTTTCTACACTTGTTTCACAAAAAAACCATTTTTCAATTATTTCAGTTGTTCTTCCAAAAAACTATCCCCACAAGCCCATAAACACTATTTAAGAAACTAACACCCTTACGACTAACAACCAACCTAGATTACATCAGCCTTCCCACAAACACAATAATAATTATAATAGTAATAATAATAAAGATATAAGAGAGAATATAAGAAAGATAAGTAAGGATAACATAAGAAGTATAAGTAACAATAATAATGATACGAGTGTAAGAACAACTCTAAGTCTTAAGTATACACATTACATATAACACATATAAGCAAAGGGACCCAATTCCAGTTACAAGTCCGTAAGGGAAAGTGACCGAACATCGTGAGGTCTTAAGGTTCCATCTAAGTAAGCCTTTATGTAAAGTTCCTTCATGTTCAGGTAATAGTATTACAAGAAGGTTTCCATGCGAGGGTTCCATGTTCAGGGGCCTGGGTTAAACGCGAGGGCCAACTAACACACACGCCGCGGTTGCGATTACCCCCGGTCGGCTAGGCCCCTTAAAGCAAAGAAGGGACCCCCATTGCTGAGAGTCCCTGAAGGGTAATCAATCCTTATGTTTGGTAGTTT
>Ga0206130_10002044_pt1 | contig 28647 bp, 23 predicted proteins | sample Helgoland_Spring_9_FD_148637 | JGI IMG/M metagenome (GOLD analysis project Ga0206130, IMG submission 148637) | Pelagic subsurface seawater microbial communities from Kabeltonne, Helgoland, North Sea - Helgoland_Spring_Bloom_20160512_1 | ecosystem: Environmental > Aquatic > Marine > Epipelagic ...
CACCACTGGGTCCGTCAAAAAAAACGTTAACCAAAGTCACCCGCGGTCCTACTTCGCTAGCGCGCTAACGTCCCATGGGTAATGACACAGTGGCGTCGTTTTGGCTTAGCCTGTTAGTATGCTATAACAAATAATAATGATAATAGAGTGGTGGCTTAAGCACACAGCCCCAGTTCTTCCAGGGAGTAATCAACATCATGAAACTAAAAGTCACTGCCAGCGGTGAAGCCTGCGGCGCCACCATAACCGGTGTCGATCTGAGTCAAGATTTAGATACTGAGACCATCGCTGCGATCAGAGCAGCATGGCTTGAGCATCATGTAGTTGCTTTTCCCGACCAATCGATGAGCGACGAGGATCTGGAGAGGTTCACCCTTTGCTTTGGTGAGTTTGGTGACGACCCTTACTTTGAGTCAATCGAAGGACACACCAATATTGCAGCGATTGAACGCCGCGCCCATGAAACCGCACCACTCTTTGCTGGTGGCTGGCATACCGACTGGAGCTTTATGGCGGTACCGCCAATTGCTACCTGTCTTTATGGTATCACCATCCCACCCATCGGCGGCGATACACTATTCGCCAACCAGCACAAAGCCTATGACCAGATGCCCGACTCCTTGCGCAGTCGGGTAGAGGGACTTACCGCGATTCATTCTGCCGAATATGCTTACGCACCCAGAGGGGTTTTTGATACAGAAAAAGAAGCTGATCGCAGTATGAAAATCGTCCTGTCGGAGGATGCTAGGGCAAAGCAGGAGCACCCGTTCATTAGAAACCACTCTGAAACAGGTAGGCCGGGCTTGTTCAGCACGCTGGGCTATATCCAGGGCTTTGTCGAGTTAGAAAAGGCTGACAGTGACGCGCTGCTGCAGGAACTCTACGACTATCAGGGCTCTGAACCTTTCGTCTTTCGGCATAAATGGCAGCCGAACATGCTGGTGATGTGGGATAACAGAAGTGTGCTTCACATGGCAACCGGAGGGTACGATGGTTACGATCGCCTACTCCATCGGACCACTATCGCCCAAACTCACTGAATCAACATAGACGCCTTCACCACGGCGTTAAACTTCCACCGCTAACATCATCGGGAGCGTCACTATGTACCCAGGAAAATATGCAGAAACCAATCCAGACAGACCAGCGTTTATTATGGCGAGCACCGGCGAGTCAGTGTCATATCGCGAATACGACAACCGCACTAATCAACTGGCTCACCTGCTGCGCAATTACGGTCTCAAACGCTTAGACCATTATGCGATCTTTATGGAGAACAACAATCGCTACCTTGAAGCCTGTGGTGCCGGCGAACGGTCAGGGCTTTACTACACCTGCATCAACTCTTATCTCAAAAGCGATGAACTGAACTATATATTAAATAACAGTGAATCCAAGGTTGTGATTACCTCGACCGACAAGGCACCCATTGTTCTTGAAGCGATGAAAGATTCTCCCCATATTAGCCACTGCCTTATAGTCGGCGGCGAGTCGCATGGACGCTGCATCAACTATGAGCAAGCTATCGCGAACTTTCCGACAACGCCAATCAGCGACGAGACGCTGGGGACCTCTATGCTTTATTCCTCAGGTACCACCGGTCAGCCGAAAGGGATCGTCAGACCGCTGCCAGAATTGACGCCTAATGACTGCCTGCCTCTTTTCAATTTTCTGAGCAACCTCTGGCACTATCGCGAAGATATGACCTATCTATCACCCGCCCCCTTGTACCATTCAGCGCCACAGGCTGCGGTTAATTTAACCATCAGACAGGGTGGCACCGTTGTCATCATGGAAAAATTTGATCCGAGTAACTATTTAGATCTTGTTGCACAGTACCGGATAAGCCACAGTCAACTTGTGCCCACTATGTTCAGTCGAATGCTAAAGCTGCCCGCAGAGGTTCGCTCGCAAGCCGACTTGTCGTCGCTGGAAATAGCCATACATGCCGCGGCACCCTGTCCTCCGCAGGTCAAAGAAGCCATGATCGATTGGTGGGGACCCATTATTCACGAATATTACGGCGCAACCGAAGGACTTGGTTTTACCTCATGTAATAGCGAAGAGTGGTTGGCACATAAAGGTACGGTCGGAAAAGTGATGCTGGGAACGTTACATATTCTCGATGAAGACGGTAATGAATCTGCGCCTGGTGTACCGGGAGAACTATGGTTCGAAACGGCAACAGAATTTTCTTATTTCAATAACCAAGAAAAAACCAAAGCCTCTCAATCTGCTGACGGTAGCAAGAGTACGGTTGGCGATGTCGGCTACATCAAAGACGGATTTCTTTATCTGACCGACAGATCTACCTTTATGATTATCTCTGGCGGTGTAAATATCTATCCTCAGGAAACCGAAAATCTCCTAATCACGCACCCCAAGGTCGCTGACGCGGCGGTGTTCGGTGTGCCCAATGAAGACCTAGGTGAAGAAGTTAAGGCGGTGGTTCAGGTGATTGACGGTATCGCCGCCGACGACGCCCTAGTAGAAGAGTTGATGACATTTTGCGGCGCCCACTTGTCTCGCCAAAAGTGTCCGCGATCAATCGACTTTCATGCTGAGTTACCAAGACTACCCACAGGTAAACTCTATAAGCGCCTGCTGAAAGATCAATACTGGACCGATCATGGCACAGGTATCCTTTGATACCCGTGCGATGATTCTTTTGCTTAGTTTACTGCGGTAAAAGCAGCGGTCAATTCAATCGCTGCAAGATTGATGGCCTCTTGCGCCTCTTCAAGCACATCGCTCATTGAAAAAAAGCCGTGCACAACCCCGTCGAAGCGCTTTACTGTTACGGTATTGCCTGCAGCGACCAGCCTTGCTGCATAGGCCTCGCCTTCGTCTCTCAGCGGATCAAATTCAGCCGTTATAATCGTGGCCGGCGGCAAGTTGGTAAGATTTTCCGCCCGCAGCGGCGAAATATAAGGTGAGAGCACATCATTATCATTGCCAATATAATGGTGCCAAAACCATTCCATTGTAGCTTTTGACAGCATGTAGCCCTCGCCATTTTCTGAATACGAAACGGTATCGAAAGTCGCGTCCGTGACCGGGTAAACCAGCAGCTGATGGCAGATCTGAGGTCCATTTTCATCGCGGGCACGCAACGCCATAACAGTACTCAGATTGCCTCCTGCACTGTCACCGCCCACCGCGATTTTATGGGCATTTACACCCAACTCCGCAGCTTGAGTCACTACCCAATTTAACGCAGTGTAGCAGTCGTCCATTGGTGCGGGGTATATATGCTCAGGTGCGAGCCTGTAGTCGACTGCGACAACTACACAGCTTGCGCTGTTAGCAAGCTTTCGACAGATGCTGTCATGGGTCTCAAGATCGCCAATCACCCAGCCACCGCCGTGAAAATAAACCAGGCAGGGCAACGTCTCTTCTGGGCTGGGATGGTAAATTCTAACTGGCACACCGTTAGCCATTTCATCTCGGACTTGCGTTACCGGTTCTCGCGTGTTGTCAGCATTCATAGCGAGGTACATCGCGCGTCCATCAGCCGGCGACATTTGATGTAACTCAGGTGCTCCGGCCTCAGCCATTTGAGCTAGTACTGCAGCTAACGTTGGATTGAGCGGCATGGATGACTCCTTATTATTGTATTAAGGGACGATCATAGAACATCCATAAAACTGATGCCACTCATTGCAGCCAATGACGGCATAGCTCGGTAACCACTCAGCAATGGTAACCTCCTTCGACAAATCTACAATCTTCACGCACCGCAACAACTTGATACCTTCGGCCATTAGTTTTTAAACGGCTTTACGTCCTGCAACCAGTCACATACCTCCCGTTTTTTTGTTTGTTAATAACGTCTGTTTGAGACATTCAAAAGACCTTAAATGCAGGCTCGATTTATCGACCGTATGACAGCAGCGACTCTGCCTCCGCGCCTAGTGCACTGGCCTTACCATGGCATTGGCATCGCCTCTTTCTCAATAATGGTTAGCCGCTGCAATTTACAGACTCTGCACAGAAAGACATGTCTGTGATTACTAAAAAAATGTGTGGAGTCATAGCTGCTTGATCTCAATCAATTAGGCCTTGTATAAGCCCAACTTATTGACACAGATCAGTTCGCCTCGTGGCGATAAATGTAAAATGTAATTTGTTTTAATTAAAAGGATCTGCCATGAGTGCCAAAGAGACGATTAAAAACACATTAGACTTAGTAAAAATGCAGCGTGACGAGCTCAATGTCCGAATTCACTTAGCCAACATGGAGGTGCGTGACGAATGGGAAGATTTAGAACGCAAATGGGAGGATTTTACGGCGAAGTGTCACCATTTACAGCAAGAAGTCGACCCCGTCGTCGAAGACATTCACTCTGCAACATCCCTGCTTGGGTCCGAGTTAGCAGCGGGTTATCGAAAAATCAAAAAAGCACTATAACCCGCCTCATTTGACTGGCAATCGCCAACAAGGGTTTCGAGACATGCCTCGCGATGAACGGGTACACCGGCTTATGCAACACGACAAAATGGTGAAGAACGCCGCTGACCCAGTACCCAACGAGACACCCGGTGCCGATACCCCCCCCGTACCCACCGGACCGCAAATGTTGATGAATGTTTTGACTTGGGTGCTGGTGGTTTCTTCACTCATGTATCTGTGGACTAACGTCACTACGCAGCCCTACCATTCAATTCCGTACTCGGACTTTAAGCAAGAGTTGATCAGCGACAACATCGAACAAATATCGGTGAAGGAGTCCGAGATTAACGGATCGTTTCGGATCGGTATTAGTGATGAAGATAAGCCTGCTAACATTCATCAACGCTTTAGGACTATCGTCCCATCATTTGGCGATACGGAGCTACTCACACTGCTCGAATCGAAACAGGTTGCAATTCAATCGATTACCGCCACCACACCACTATGGATATCCATTGTTTTAAGCATAGCCCCTTGGCTGGTATTGATCGCTTTTTTCATTTACAGCAGCAAAATGGTACGAAAATCTATCGGCGGTGCCGGTGGTGATGGTGCTTTTGGATTTTCCAAATCCAGAGCGAAACATTTCGAAGCCTCAAATATCACCGCTCGTTACAGTGATGTCGCCGGACTGGAAAGTGCTAAGCAAGATCTACAAGAAATTATTAGTTTCCTAAAAGAGCCGGCACATTATCGAGAATTAGGTGCAAAGATGCCTAAAGGAATCTTAATGATGGGCCCTCCGGGCTGTGGAAAAACATTATTGGCTAGAGCGACGGCCGGCGAAGCCGGGGTGCCATTTTTTAGTGTCAGTGGTTCTGAATTCATTGAAATGTTTGTCGGTGTTGGAGCATCCAGAGTGCGAGATATGTTTAACAATGCGCGTAAACAAGCACCTGCCCTGATTTTCATCGATGAAATCGACTCGGTTGGCCGTATACGCGGCACAGGACTTGGAGGCGGTAATGACGAACGTGAGCAAACGTTAAATCAAATTCTTGCGGAAATGGACGGCTTCTCTCCCGACGAGGCAGTTGTTGTGCTGGCAGCCACTAATCGCCCAGATGTTCTGGACCCGGCACTGCTGAGACCAGGCCGCTTTGATCGTAAACTGATACTGGAATTACCTGGGCGTAATGCCAGAATGGATATTCTCATGGTTCATACTCGCAAGGTGCCACTGGCCGACGATGTTGACTGTGAGTCCATCGCGGCAAAAACAGTCGGATTTTCTGGTGCTGATTTGGCAAATCTCGTTAATGAAGCGGCTCTTAGGGCCGCCCGAAACAATGCCAAAATCGTCTGCATGGAAGATTTTTCCGAGGCCCGCGAAAAAATCATTATGGGAGCGACTCAGGGTGAGATTCTTTCCGACAAGGAACGAGAGCGCGTAGCCTATCACGAAGCCGGACACACACTGACGGCCTACTTTTCCCCTCAAGCAGACCCCATCAGTAAGGTGTCGATCATACGCCACGGACGATCATTAGGCATGACTGAACAAATGCCTGCCGAGGATATGCATAACTACACTCAGGGATATTTAGAAGAAAAAATAACTATTATGTTAGGTGGTAGAGTCGCTGAAAAATTGCATTACGATGAAGTCAGCTCCGGAGCTGCTGACGACCTGAAAAATGCCACCGGTCTCGCTCGACAAATGGTTACGCAATGGGGAATGAATGATCGAATCGGTGCGGTAAATTTACAGCAAAGTGAAGAGCATCCGTTTTTGGGAAGAGAAATATCCGAGCCTAAGAAGTACAGCGAATATTCTGCACAAATGATCGATGAAGCAGTTAATCAGCTGATTTCGGATTGTGAGAAAAAATGCGCACGACGGCTGGAATACCACATTGCTAAATTGACGTTGCTTGCAAATTCTTTGCTCGAACATGAAAGTTTAGACGGACCGCAGGTTAAAGCATTACTGGGTGTATCCAAGCCAAATAAATAACGGTAAATACGCTATGTGTACGATCAAGCTCTTAAAATGACTGACTTATTGACGCAAATCAATCATCCTATTTATCAGCGAGTTATCATTAACGCGTAACTGTTAACTTCTCAGTAGGAGACAACGATGAGTGTATATAACTCTATAATAAAAGCAGCTGTAGTAGCAGTAGCCGCAGCCTTTTTACTGACAGGCTGTGATTCTGGCGCTATGTCTGCGAGAGGATTTAGCTTCCCCGTTGGCGACGTTGATAAAGGAAGAGCCGTTTTTCTTGAGTCTAACTGCCTTGCCTGTCATACGCTTAAGGGTATTGAAAACCTGGCTAGTGATCAGCAGATCGAAAACCCAATTAAACTCGGGGGCGGCGTTAGCCGGACAATAACCTATGCCGAGCTATTAACATCCGTTATTAACCCGTCACATAAAGTCGCTGAAGGCTATGAACGGGATAAAGTGCTTGCCGAAGGGAAATCGGTAATGCGAAATTACAACGATACGATGACTGTCACAGAACTGACTAATTTAGTCACATTCCTTGAAACCAAGTATGACCTTATACCTTACGAACGGTCTCAATATAAAATTTATTATCCATGACAGAATTGCTCTCAGGGCGATGCCTGCGTTTTTAGCGGTATAATCATAACGTTACATCGCCTTAGCAAGACCACCGTCAGACTGTTCGGTCACAAACGTCTTTCTAGTTACCGTCGAATTTGGGGCTACGTTTCTCTGAGAAAGCAATCAGTCCCTCACGATAATCATTCGATTTTCGCATCGCCGTTCTCGCCTCAAGACCTTGTTCTTTAGCGGACTCCTCACTTTCAAAAACCGCTCGCCAAAGGGTTTCTTTTTGGGCTCGCACAGCTAACGGTGCGCAGTCGCGGCACAGTCCTTCAGCGAATTCAAGCGCTACCTGCTGAGCTTGCCCCAATTCTGCAACCTGCTCTACCAAGCCAGCCCTCTCGCACCAATAAGCATCTTTAGGTGTGCCCGGGTTAAGAAAGGCAAACGCTTTTGTGTAACCCATTTTTTTCGAGAGTTTAATCGGAATATCAATCGGGTTGGTACCAATTCGAATTTCGGATATGGCAAACTTTGCACTCTCGTCAGCAATGATCAAATCACAGCCCAATGCGAGGTTAACCCCTTCGCCAACACAATGGCCTTCAACCGCTGCAATCATAGGCTTATTGGTAAACATATTGCCGTCAATATCGAGGCCACCAACCCCTTGTAACCTACCCGCCTCCGCATGGGCATTTAATGCTTTAATATCAACACCCGCAGAAAAGGCCCTGCTTGATGACGAGCCAATAACAGCTGCCCATAGCTCATCATCATCCCTAAATGTATGCAGTGCTTCGTTTAACCCTTGATACAATTTACCGTCGAAAGCATTAAGTCTCTCAGGTCGGTCCAGCAGGATTAGTGCAACCCGGCCACGCCGCTCAAGTGTGACTCTATCGTGGAAGCGCGTCATTTACAGGTCTCCGATTATTTCAACAAGTTTTGATTTCCCGGTCGCACCCGTTTGAACTTGGAAAACACCTTCGGCTTGCAGTTCTATCTTTGCACGAAACCTTAGATGATGATGAACGAGTTCACTTAATTCTTTGCACAGTGCAACATCAGCTGCGCCCTGAAGGCGCTGATGCGTTTCGACCAGCACACGTATAGGCGGCGCTGCTACTGGCCCCGGCTCAGGCAACATGATGCGGATATTTCCGGTGGTCTGGGCAGAATGTTTATTCACAATATCGCGCACCGCATTCGGGAAAACGTTGACGCCCTTCACCAGCAACATATCGTCAACTCTGCCTTTAAATTGCATGCGCACACCGGGCCGGCCACATTTACAGGGTGTCGTTGTTATCCGGATAATGTCTTTATCTCGCCAGCGCAATAAAGGACCACACTCACGCTCCAACCCGGTAAATATAATTTCACCTTCTACACCATCCTCAATAGGAAGTAACTTGCCGGTTTTTGGGTCAACAATTTCAAAATAAGCATTGTCTTCCGCATAAAAGTGAATACCGGCATGCTCTTCACAGGAAACACCACAGGGACTATGGCAACCAGTGGCCCCCATGTTGTCGTAAACCAGCGCACCTCCAAAACCTGCTTCAATTTCGGAATAGATTTCAGGAATTGAGCCACCCGGCTCTCCCGTTACTACCACTTTTTCAATACCCAACGTTTTTGGGTCAATACCACATTTATCTTCCATCGTTTTGGCCAGATGCCGAGCAAATGATACCGTGGTCCGAATCATCCGAGGCCTCACTTCATCGGCAATTTGACCAACCCGCTCTACCCCACTGAGTGCTCCCACCGGAACGACACACGCGCCATAAGCCATCATCGAATCAATCGCTGGCATACCCGCTATCCACATAGAAATGACCGAGGCATGTAAAACCACATCACCTGGCTCAATGCCCATACGAACCATACCTCGAGAGGTATTTTCCGCTGCTAACTCTCGGTCGAATTTTGAAAAACCACTAAAGGTTGGCGAGCCGGTGGTGCCTGACGACGATGAAATTCGATTGACTAATTGCCTATCACAGGTGATATGCATTCCCAACGGATGACCGAGCTCTGCTTTTGAACGCGCCTGGCTTAAACGCTCTTCGTCCTTATCAAAAAACGGAAAGTCTTGATAATGGTCCAGTGACTTCAAACTAGCAGCAGAAACGCCAGCTCGCTTAAATTTATCACGGTAATAAGGCGACAATGTTTCCACACGTGTTACCAGTGTCTTGAGCTTTTCAAATTGGATCGTGCGAAGTTCGGCCCGACTCAAGTTCTCTGCCTGCGGATTCCATAATTTCATAGCTACTCTTCCATCGTACATTTAATATCTATTTGCTATAGCCGGTTACTGCGCTGTTTTTTTTGATATTAAAATTGCAAGTTATCAACGAGTCGATGCAATCCTTGCTGCTTTTTTACGACTAATCTACTGGATACTCATCAGCCCAAAATGTGTGGCTCTATGGATAGACAAAACTCTCCCCCCGCTACCGCGCGCGAATTCTGCGACCCAGTTGCCATGCTGCTAAAGCACCGAATAGCCCCATCACAGATAACCCAACAAAATAAATGGCATATCCTGTGCGGCCAGGATATGCCTCTAACAACGCCGAATTCAATAGCGGGAGATAGATATCAGGGGAATAACCAACCAGCGAAATAACGCCAATAGCTAACCCCTTAATACGATTGGGAACGTTGCAACTATCAAGCGTTGACCAGAAGACACCCCGAACCGCGTAGGTCAGAAGTCCGATTAACAACACAATGCCGAGCACCAAAAATGCGCCTGCGATATCGGGCAAAAAAGCGATACTTGCCAGCGAGGCCGACGCCAAGACCAATAGTATCGTTAGTACATGTTGACGATCGAAAAAGTCACCGGCAAAACCCGCCGCTGCAGCGCCAATAGGCCGCATCCATAGCTTGGCCACCGTTATTGAACCGACCGCAACCGCCGTCATACCAAAAGTATTTTGAAGGTAGCCTGAAAATGAATAAGTCGCCCAAAATAACTGATAACCACAAATGATAATCGTCGCACACAGCCATATTTCCGGATTTTTCAAAATGCTCTTAAGGTCGGTGAGAAAATGACTTTTATCACTTTTAAGATGAGTTCCAGTGGCTTGCTCCTCGTTATCAGGTTTTAAATCATCCAGCGCAATATAAACAACAGGCGCCAGTATTAGTAATACCGCCACATAGAGATAAATGACTTCCAATAAGGCCTGCCGCGTTGAATCACCTTGAGACTCGATTGCATAGGCAAACCAGGCAACGGCAATCGTTGCTAAGAGTGCTTCAAACAAGCCGCGACCACCATCGAGAATACCAAAGAAGCGCCCCTGCTCCTTCGAATCAGCGAGCAGAGTCACCGCCTTAATATGCGCGGACCAAAACGTTAAACCGGTAGTAATACCCCAACCTGCAAAAATAACCTGCAACATGGCAAAAGAGGGCATCGTGGAAAACCACAGTCCCAGTAATCCCGTTGTCGCCAGTGAAAAAGTTAACAGTATCCGAGGTGATACACGATCGGTCAGCCAGCCACTAGGCAAGTAAGTGACGACAAAAATCACCCCTAACATCGCGTAACACTGACTTAGCTGCGTCAAAGTTATACCAAAGGATTCCAGAATCGATACTTCGAAGTTTTGTCGTAGATACAGTAGTGGATAAATAGCGCCTGCCGCAACGACAATAACGCCCAGTTCAAAATATCGACGAGCGGCCGTGCTGGTAGTTGTCTGCAATTGTTCATCTCCATTGTCAGTCAAGTTAGAGGATTAATTGACCGACACTATAGGGAGCTTCCGTGAGGCAAGCAAGATAACAAGCAGAACCAGCTAACCCGCTGGTCAGTAACCATCCAGCAGAGTTCCTAGATGAGCCTACGGCGCCGGCGACTCTTACCACTATCACCCGCGCTACCGCTGATGATTCGGGAGATTGGCCGGGCCACAACTTCAAACAAATGTGGAAACTCATCTGTTTTATTGGGAAAAGCCATTGCTTCAACAAAATACTGTTGGAATTTTTCTTCCACTGCAGTTTCAATTTTTTCAATACCGCGCACGATCGTTTCAATGTTTGTTCGTGAGGCCGCGTTTAATAATGCAATGCGAGCACCGGTACCGGCGGCATTACCCGCTGATGAAACCTTCGCCAAATCACAATCGGGAATTAACCCCAATACCATCGCGTGTTTAACATCAATGTGACTGCCAAACGCACCGGCAAGACGAATACGGTCAATGGATATAGTCCCCATTTTGTCCATCAGTAGTTTTACACCGGCATACAAAGCCGCTTTTGCTAATTGGATTTGGCGAACGTCATTTTGAGTGATCACTATGTCAGTAATCCCGCTGTGAAGTCGATATGACCATGTTCGGTCATTGCTAATGACTCGCGGGGTTTTCTCCATCAAGCCACCATCAATAACGCCATCAACGGTAATAATACCCGCTAGGAACATCTCTGCGACGACGTCTATGATTCCCGAACCACAGATACCGGTAATACCTACTGCCTCAGTCTTATCGCTAAAATCAGGTGCGTCGGACCAGAGCTCGCAGCCAATCACTTTAAATCGCGGTTCGAGTGTTTCGGGGTTGATTTCCACCCGCTCAATGGCCCCGGCTGCGGCCCGCTGTCCACAGCTTATTTGGGCACCTTCAAAAGCCGGGCCCGTCGGGCTCGAACATGCCATCAAACGCTGGTTATTACCCAACACTATCTCTGCGTTGGTTCCGACGTCTACCAGTAAGGTCATCTCACTAGCAACTTGAGGCTCTTCCGACAAAATGACACCAGCGGTATCTGCACCTACATGGCCGGCAATACAGGGTAAGACATACACTCTCGCTCCGGGGTGAAGACTAAGCTCCAACTCCGCTGCAGAAAGGTCTAGCGATGAATCCGTAGCCAGAGCAAACGGCGCCCCCCCAAGCTCCAGCGGGCTAATGCCAAGAAAAAGATGATGCATAATTGGGTTTGCCACGAGTACCAATTCAAGAACGTCAGCAGGCGTCGAATTGATTTGAGCGCTGGCTTCTGCAATCAATTGGTTGATCGATTCACGGATGGCTGCGGTCATTTCCACAACCCCCTGTGGGTGCATCATCACATACGATACCCTGCTCATCAGGTCTTCACCGAAACGTATCTGAGGGTTCATCATGCTTGCGGTTGCCAATACGTCGCCAGTGCGAAGATCACAAAGATGAGCTGCAACAGTTGTTGAACCTACATCCACAGCAACCCCTAGTGCTTGATCCTTAAACCCCGGCCAAATAGCGGTGATTTTTCCCTGCATGTATATCGCCACCGTTACCGACCATTTACCCTCGCGCAGGACGGCTTGTAACTGGGTCAATATGTGAGTGTCGCAGGTGATGTTTAATAACTGCCAATCCCGCTGTAACGCCTCCAGCAAACGCTGTAGGTCACCTTTAGGATTATGCATATCAGCTTCTTCGACTTCGACATAGTAAAGACGCGTAGCAGGGTCAAGTTTTATGTCGCGATGTTCAGCGTCCTTCCTCACCACCTGCCGATGTACCTGGCTATCTGCGGGCACGTCAATAACAACATCACCCTCAAGCAGCGTATGGCAACTTAAACGTCGACCGATTGCCAAGGGCTTTTTCCGTTGATTGTAACGTCGTTCGGTTTCGGTAAAAGGCGAGAGATGGCTGACTTCTGAAACCACTTGATGCTTGGGAAATGAACCTTCAGTGCACAGTATCTGGCACCGACCACACAAGCCACGACCACCGCACACCGAATCAATATCAACGCCGAGCACACGAGCAGCATGAAGTAAGGGAGTACCGCGGGGGAAATTACCGCGGCGACCAGAGGGAGTAAATACGACTTTAACCTCGTTGCTCACTAGACGATTAACCTTATCAAAATCTCTATAACTATTTGGTGATGCTCGTAAATCAGGAACGGCGCCGGCGCCGGCGACTTTCCCGACCACCGCCTTCGCCATCAGCAGCCTGCGGCTCCCGATACGCCTTTATCCAATTGGCGCAATGGGGATCATGCCCCATCATCACGTCGGCACCGCGCACTGCTTGCATAACTTCAGCATGCAAAGGACTGGTGATCGCTGAGGTCATTCCCGCAGCAATGGCCATGTTGAGGAATGAACTATTGATACCATTGCGATTGGGCAAGCCAAAACTGACGTTAGAAGCCCCACAGGTAGTATTCACTTTTAGTTCCTCCCGCAGCCTCCGCACCACATGCATGACCTGTAGTCCGGCGGTGTTAATTGCACCGATAGGCATAACAAGCGGATCAACGATGACGTTACTGTAGTGAATGCCATAGTCGGCTGCTCGCTCAACTATTTTCTTGGCAACTTTGAAACGCTCGTCCGGGTCCTCAGAAATCCCCGTTTCATCGTTAGATATAGCAACAACAGCTGCACCATACTTTGCCACCAATGGCAAAACCCGCTCTAACACTTCGTCTTCGCCAGTCACAGAATTAACCAGCGCTTTACCCTGATAAACAGCCAGCCCTGCTTCCAGTGCCTCAATTATCGATGAGTCGATTGATATCGGTGCATCGGTAACTGATTGCACTAATTGAATCGCTTTCGCCAGAATCGCCGGTTCATCCGCCAAAGGAATGCCCGCATTAACGTCAAGCATATGCGCGCCAGCAGCAACCTGAGCAAGAGCATCCGCTGTTACCCGACTAAAATCCCCTGCTTTCATTTCCTCAGCGAGAATTTTTCGCCCGGTAGGATTGATACGCTCGCCAATAACCACAAAAGGCCGATCGAATCCGATGTTTACTTCTCTGGTAGCAGAACTCAAGGTTGTAATTGTCATAACGTTATCTCGTAGAGAAACTCGTTTTATTGTTGCGAGCGTAGACCCGCGCGATTTTCTTCGGCGTCAGACGCGTCATACATGCCCGGATGCCAGGGACGCCGGCCATCCAATACGCCCGCGCGAGTGATTATTTCTGCCACTCGCTTTTCCTGCTTGTAAGCCATTAGATGAATACCGTGGACACCTGAAATTTCACGGATTTGCTGAATCATTTCAACGCAGATATCAACGCCTTCCTGGGCCTGGTCATCGGCGCCTGCCAAACGCTCAATAATGCTATCAGGGATATGCACGCCCGCCACATTGTTACGAATCCATTGCGCAGACCGCGCCGACGCAAGTGGTCCAACTCCGACTAGAATGAAGACTTTTTCGTGCAAGCCCATGTCCCTAACTTTTGCCATATACCGCTTAAACATGACAAGATCAAAACAATACTGGGTTTGAATAAACTGAGCACCGGCCGCTATTTTTTTTGCTAGTCTTAGCGGTCGATAGTCAAACGGCGGCGCAAAAGGGTTGGCAGCCGCGCCTAAAAATACCGGCGGAGGGTGGCTGATTTTACGGCCACTGAGAAACTGTCCCCGATCACGCATACCGCGCAACATTTCCAACGTCGTCATACAATCCATATCAAATACAGGTTTCGCCTGCGGATGATCGCCGGACTGCACACCGTCACCGGTCAGGCACAAGATATTCGATACCCCCATGGCCGAGGCGCCAAGTACATCCCCTTGCATAGCAATACGATTGCGGTCACGGGCCGAAATTTGCATAACCATGGAGTAGCCCCGACGCGTTAACAACGCACTCATACCAACGCTGGACATATGACAATTACCGCCTGAGCCATCGGTCGCGTTAATCGCATCAACATAACCATCAAAAAGACTGGCCCTCTCGTAGACTTCGTGAGGATCCGCTGAGTCTGGAGGTGCAATCTCAGCGGTTACCGCAAACACACCCGATCGCAATATGCGCTCCAGCCGACCTGGTGAAGCATGGCCCGGCAGAATCGGCAAATTTTCTCCAGCAATAGGTTCGTCTTCAAATTGCACTGTCGACAACTCCTTTCTTGCCACGAACTTTGTCACGCAGCATCTTTAACCAGGCCGAGCTCCCTTGCAATCGAGCATCAACAGGAGGCTGAATAATTTGAATAGCTTCTTCACCATTGTTTATGCGCTGACTGCCCTCCCATGCGGTGATCCAGACACAGATCATTTCCGGGTCAATTTCACAGGTCCCGTCACTACGAACACCACCACAGGGCCCGTTGCGAAGTGTTTTCGGACAGTTCATCGGACAGGCCATACCCGTCGAACCCAGCGAGCACTGACCGCAACTTTTTGAATCAAACAAAAAACCCTTGATCGGTTTTTCGATCAATGCAAAAACGCGACCTACACGCTCATAGCCAATCGCTTCCCAGAGAGGGTTCAAGCGAACAAGTATATTTTCAAGGAGGGTATAACACCCATGTAACCAACGGGCATTGCGTACCGACCAAAGCCTAACTCGATACATAGCTACTCTGCCTCTAGACCCCGGTTGGCAACAAGCTGTTTCAAGCGGTCGTCATCGTATTGATTTTCTAACATTAACGCCTCTGATTCCGCCAGTTGACCGAGGTCACCGTCGCCTGAAATAGATGTCGTTTCTCGACGCCAATCTGCAACATAAGCTTCACTACTGCCCCGCCCCGCCGTCATAGCCGCTCGATCAATAGCTACCTGAAACCGCTGTGTTAGCGGCGCCTTAGCGCGCAGCCGACCACGTTTTATGATCACTTGCGAGGGGATGTCCCGCCAGTAGACTCTTATTTTTTGCATTTCAGCCAACCGCTATAATCTGTGCCCGCAATGCCGTTTCAACGTCACCGTAGCCACAATGTACATGCTCAAAATCCACTTCGAGAAACTTGGCAGCTGACGCCGCTAGCTGCATCAAAGACCTATCGTTTGTTTGGGAAAGATAAACGACTTTGCGGTAGTTTCCAAAAAAAGTACTCCGTAATTCTGGATGGCTGTCTAGTTTGAGCCCCTTAATAACCAAGCGATCAAAATGTCGCGCAAGAAAGTCTGTTAGGTAAAACGAAGCGGGCTCTCGTTGAGACATGAGTAAAAAAGCGTGCTCACCGGCAAAGGCTGAATAACAGTGCGCACCAGGCAGTCGTTCAATGCCTTCTTCGCTTAATAACTTGTCAATTTGACCACTCGAACCGCAATCGGCATAAGCAACAAAGATCCGTTCAAAATGGCCGCGATTCTGCTCAATTTTTTTCTTCAATTTACCAGCGATCATCCACGGGCGATTGTGCAATTCAGCATCCAGACACTGAATCTCCATATGACTCCAATGATTCAAATTTTTCAGATACTGAATCTCGTGCGCTAAGGCACCGCAAGCTAACACCAGCAGCGCCTGCGCCGACTCAGGCACACGCGAGTCTTTTTTCTGCAACCATCCGAATGGCTGTGGTCGACGCCTCGGCTGCATCGCGACAATAGGCGTCGGCTCCCACCGCATCAGCAAACTCTTCATTGAGCGGTGCCCCCCCTACCATCACAATATACTTGTCTCGCAAACCATGCTCCACCAGCGCATTCACCACAACTTTCATATAAGGCATTGTCGTAGTCAGTAGCGCTGACATACCGAGAATGTCGGGCTGATATTTCTCCAATGCCGCCAGATAGTCCTCTACCGAATTATTAATACCGATATCAATGACGACAAAGCCCGCGCCCTCCATCATCATGCCTACTAGATTCTTGCCAATGTCATGAATATCACCTTTTAGCTCCAGTTTCGGCTAATAGCGGTTGTAATATACTCATACCGCCTTTCATCGCATTTGCCGCCAACAGAACCTCGGGAACAAACAAAATACCATCGCGAAAATCAATGCCGACAATTGTCATTCCACCAACCAAAGCCTCTGAGAGCACCTTCTCCGCCGACCATCCCCGTTCTAGCAGTATCGTTGTACCCTCGACAACATCTTCCTTGAGTCCGTCATAGAGATCGTCATGCATTTGCAACACGAGCTCGTCGTCGGGTAATTCCGACAAAATAATATCTTCCTCTTCCTCACCCATCTCATTGTGGTCACCGACGTTATCCAACATAGCTTGTGCCTCTTAACTATTGCGGGGTTTAGTATTCTTTGTCCGGAAACGAGCCTTTACGCTTGCTGATAAACTCCAGTAAGGCCTCATCAATGGCGGGATCAAGCTCAGGAGCGACATAATCGTTAAGCATCTGCTTCCACTGCGCATTAGCTCGTTGCGCACAGTCCAATTCACCGTCGGCTTGCCACTGCTCAAAACTGTTATTGTCAGCGACCGTAGACCGGTAGAATGCAGTTTTAAAATTCGCTTGAGTATGGGCAGATCCGAGGAAATGCGAGCCAGGCCCTATTTCCCGCAATGCATCCATCGCCTGACCATTCTCGGACATATCAGCACCCTTCAACAGTACCGCAAGCATATTTGCCTGGTCACAATCCATAATGAATTTTTCATAGCTCATCGATAATCCACCCTCCAACCATCCGGCAGTGTGCAACATAAAGTTAACGCCTGACATGGCGGCTGCCTGCAAGGTATTAGCTGATTCATAGGCAGCTTGTGCATCAGGGACTTTTGAAGCGGTTAATCCACCGCCGCTGCGAAATGGGACACCAAGCCGGCGAGCCAATGCTCCGACGGCATACATCACCATAGAGGGTTCGGGCGTGCCAAATGTAGGTGCACCACTTTGCATAGAAATAGCACTGGCAAAGGTACCAAATACAACCGGCGCGCCGGGTTTAACAATTTGCACGAATGCCATTCCGGCCAGAGCTTCGGCAAGAATCTGAGTGGCAGTTCCAGCAACTGTTACCGGCGACATTGCACCAGCGAGGATAAATGGCGAGATCATTGTGGCCTGATTATGTCGCGCGTAAACCTTGGCCGCGCCCAACATAGTGGCATCGAAAGTCATCGGCGAGTTGGCGTTAATTAGACTGATACAGACACAATTATTTTCGACAAACTCATCACCAAACACGAGCTTGGCCATGTCCACTGTATCCTGAGCACGATCCGGATGGGTTACAGAACCCATAAATGGCTTGTCGCTGTATTTAATATGGCTATAAATCATATCAAAGTGGCGCTTGTTAACCGGTAAATCAACCGGTTCGCAAATTGTCCCGCCAGAGTGATGTAAACCCGGCGCCATGTAAGCCAACTTAACAAAGTTTTCGAAATCGTTAATGGTGGCATAACGGCGGCCGCCATCAAGATCACGAACGAAAGGTGATCCATAGGACGGTACCAATACTGTTCGATCACCGCCTATAATGACATTGCGCTCGGTGTTGCGAGCAAACTGGGTAAACTCCTTTGGTGCCGATGCTTGGATAATTGATCGGCACATGCCCCGAGGGAAACGAACTCGCTCGCCCTCAACATCGGCCCCTGCATCTTTAAGCAAGGACAATGCTTCGGGATCATCGCGAAAGTCGATACCAATTTCTTCTAGGACCGTATCAGCGTTGTGTTCGATCAGCTCTAGGCTTTCCGTGCTTAAATAATCGAAGTAGGGAATTTTGCGATCAATAAAGGCCGCCACTTCCATCTGGTTACGTTTTCTGTCAGCGTGTTTTGCATCTCTGCCGCGTGATTTTCTTCGACCGCTTCGCTCACTCATCATCACCACCCGCAAGGTGCTATCAGCACCGAGGAATTCATAATCTTAGTTGTCGACAGTGTGTCCCTCTTTTGTTTTTTGACCTATTAAAAATGCGACATTTATCGTCTTATTTACGACAACAATTCAACTCCTCAGGGCGACATTTTTTGGATCGTAAGGTGATTCTTCTATAACCGTTGCCTGATAGCGTTTCCCCAATATCTCAATTTCCATTGTGGTCCCGACATCTGCAAGATTGGGATGTATCATACCCAGCGCCAAAGATTTACCGATCCGGAAACCGTAGCCACCCGAAGTCGCTCTTCCAACAATGGAGCCGTCTTTGTAAATGGCTTCTGATCCACGCGCATCCGCATCTTTTATACCGTGGACTTCAAGTGTGACAAACTGATTATCAAAACCACGATTCTTCCAGTCAAGCAAAGCTTGCTTACCGATAAAGTCGCACGCTTTGTCAAGTTGCACAAAGCGATCCAGCCCCGATTCCAAGGCAGAATATTCAATCGACATTTCACGGGGGATCAAGCGATACGATTTTTCCAAACGCATCGCGTCCATCGCTCGAATACCGAAAGGCTTGATACCAAATTCAGCGCCAGCTTTCATGACTTCGTCAAAAATATAATTTTGCATTTCTATCGGATGATGTAGTTCCCATCCCAACTCACCAACAAAATTAACACGCAGTGCATCCGCCTGAGCAAAACCAACATTGATAAACTGACCTGTCAACCACTTGAAGTTATCGTTAGATAGATCAGTATCCGTCAATTTTTGCAGTAGCTCTCTGGATCGGGGCCCGGCAATAACAAAAACACCCCGCTGTGTAGTGATCGTTTGTAACTGAACGCTGCCATCTTTCGGAAGATTTTTAAATAAGTAGTCTCCATCATGACGTTCCATTGCACCCGCGGACACCAGGTAATAATCATCCTTTCCTTTTTTATAAATAGTAAATTCAGCGCGAACTCCACCGTTCTTGGATAGCATATGGCACAAGCCAACTCGACCATTACCTTTAGGAATATTATTAGCGACCAAAGAATTTAACCATTCTCCAGCACCTGCACCTTTGACGGAAAATTTGGAAAAAGCACTCATATCCAATAAGCCGACATTGCTTTGAACATGGCGACACTCCTGCCCTACAAAGTCGAAATAGTTGGAACGTCGAAATGAATTCTTTTCAACTATACGGCCATCTTCCTGCGCCGGAGAATGGTTGTCATTGAGCAGGCAATCAGCAATGTCCAGATCAGCGGCACTTAGCTGGTAATCTGCTGGCGCGAACCAGTTCGGTCGCTCCCAACCATACACATGACCAAACACCGCTCCTAGGGCTTTCATGCGATCGTAACAGGGGGACTGTTTCAAAGGTCGTGCTGCCGCTCGTTCCTCATCAGGGAAGTGAGTGGTAAACACATTAGCATAGCTTTCTTCATTTTTGGCGCGAAGATAACCGCGAGAGGCATAAGGTCCAAATCGACGAGGGTCAACACCCATCATGTCAACCGTAGGTTCGCCGTCAATAATCCACTCAGCTAACTGCCAACCGGCTCCACCTGCCGCGGTAATACCAAAGCTGTGTCCTTCATTGAGCCAAAAGTTTTTCAACTGCCAGGCCGGACCGACAATAGGATTGCCATCGGGGGCATAGGCAATTGCACCGTTGTAAACTGTTTTTATCCCGACCTCACCAAAAGCAGGGACACGATTAATACACGCTTCAATGTGAGGCATGAGCCTGTCAAGGTCTTCATTAAACAACTCGTACTCTGACTCATCACTCGGGCCGTCAACATAGCAACAGGGAGCGCCTTTTTCATAGGGGCCTAGTATCATTCCCCCCGCCTCTTCTCGCAGATAATAGCCCGCATCAGATTCTCGCAGCACACCCTGTTCAGGTAAGCCCTGCTCTTTGCGAGCGAGAATATCAGGATGAGCTTCTGTCACCAGGTATTGATGTTCGACTGGAATCACAGGGATATCTAGCCCTACCATCTCTCCCGTTTTTCGAGCAAAGTTACCGGTGCAGGAAACGACGTGTTCGCAACTGATATCACCCTGGTCTGTTTTCACAATCCAGCTGTCATCGGGCTGCTGTTCAATGGCTGTTACCGCCGTGTTGCGATAGATCGTTGCACCTCGAGATCGGGCGCCTTTGGCCAGTGCTTGAGTCAAGTCGGCAGGCTGAATATAACCGTCATCGGGGTGCTGGATCGCGCCTATTAACCCCTCCGTGTTGCACATCGGCCAAATGTCTTTCACTTGCTCAGGGGTGAGGAATCGTACATCGACCCCGACTGTCTGTGCGACACCCGCGTAATAGCGATATTCATCCATGCGATGTTCGCAGGTTGCTAGGCGGATATTTGAGACAACTTTGAAACCAACATCCTGACCCGTTTCTTTTTCCAATTCATGGTAAAAGTTAACGGAATACTGATGCAATTTGCCGACGGAGTAGCTCATATTGAACAATGGCAATAAGCCGGCAGCGTGCCATGTCGACCCGGAGGTGAGCTCTTTCCGCTCAACTAAGACGACATCTGTCCAACCTTTTTTAGCCAAATGATAAAGCGTAGAAACCCCCACCACGCCACCACCAATCACTACTACTCGTGCACTGCTCTTCATAAGTCACCCCGCACTAGCCGGCGCTACCGTGGCACCGAATCTTGATGACAGTTTAACCAGTTAATCAACGTGGTAAAAATCTGAAAACGACATACGGCTGTCAGCATGCGACACAGGACTAAGACAACGCGAGACCGTTAAATCAGTCGTTGCGAACGGGCAAATTCTTTGGTGTAACCTTGAGCCGAGCTTCGCAACTCTTCTGACCAATCTCTCCACATATCCGCCTGCGGGGGGTCCGAACGGTATTTATCAAGGTCAATTTTTGAAAAATCGGCGAGCACAGATTGTCGGATAACGTTTGAATGGTTTTCCCCTGCCATGTGCACCAGCCGATGATGCCAAATAACCACATCACCGGTATTTCCCCAGCAATCGATAGGCTGTGTATCGGCTAGAATCTTTGCCAGCTCCTGTTGGTATTCCTCAGAGTGCAGTATCCCTTTGTAGCTCGGCATATGCTGATAAAAAGGTATTCTCGCTTGGTCATACTGCATCCAATAGGTCGGGTACAAACGTCGATGCGATTTTGGCCATACGGTTAAAGCACCGCCCCCCGGCGGATTATCGTCAATGAGGCCCGCAAGGCTCAACATAAATGGATGACCATCAGTGTGTGCACCATCCGCTGGCGGCGCTTGATCTCGGTAAGGCAGCGTACAATAAATGCCTCGAGCGCCCTCAGTTGCAACGGCCGGATCGACAGGGCCGTCCGGCCATGCAGCACCGCAGGTACCCATCGTTGCGCCATTGACTATTGGTCGGCGCAATGTTCCGGATCCCAGTAACTGCTCGGCAATACCGATCAGTGTTTCGGAATAGACCAAATTTATGATATCCCGGTCAGTACCCACATCCCTTAGTTGCCAGCGATGCCCCGAACGCATGTTCGTTGCGCTAAGTAGCGTATCTTTTTCCGATAAAGGGCCAAAATGACTGGCAGGGTCATCGCGTTTAATATCCGCGTTGTCAGGCAGCGAAGCCCACAAATTGTCTCGAGCACGGGCGCACAATTCGAGATCCATTGCTCCCGGTAATATGAGATAGCCATTGTCTCGAAAAAAGGCTATTTGCTCATTGTTTATCACTATTTTTATCCCCTGCGATGTTGGTATTTATTGTTAGCCGAGTGGTCCAAACGGGCAGTATAAAGTCAATTGTGAGTCGCTAGCCAGAAAAAGACCGGCAATGAGTAAACACAGACTTTAACCGGCCCATTGTGCCCAATTGACATCACAAAATATTGTATATATTTTAAGGCTGGGCTCCCATAGACTACGCGGCGTGTGCATCGCCCTAATGATGCTTAATAACACTCCCATCGCTGACGATACAGCGGGGCTGCGAACCTCGATCTACCGCCGATGAAGCCCCTTTGAACAAGAACTAGAGACAAAGTAGATGCAAGAAGATCGTTATGATTACGTTATTGTGGGCGCTGGCTCCGCTGGCTGTGTCCTCGCCGACCGACTTTCACACAGCGGCGCCCATTCGGTGTTGTTATTGGAGGCCGGAGGCAGTGATAAAAACCTGTTTATCCGCATGCCAACAGCACTGTCCTACCCGATGAACAACACCAAATTTAATTGGTTTTTCGAATCTGAACCGGAACCCTATCTGGACAACCGACGGCTGCATTGTCCAAGGGGTAAAGTGCTCGGAGGATCCTCTTCCATCAACGGCATGGTTTATGTTCGAGGACACGCCTGTGATTTTGATGAATGGGAACAAATGGGGGCGGAGAACTGGGACTATCGACACTGCTTGCCCTATTTCCGTCGGGCTGAGAGCTGGATTGGCGGTGCCGACGAATACCGAGGTGGCGACGGTCCTCTTGGAACAGGCAATGGCAATGCCATGGCATTAAACCCACTGTATCAGGCATTTATCGATGCCGGCGTAGACGCCGGTTACCCTGCCACAGACAACAGCAATGGCCAGCAGCAAGAAGGGTTCGGACCGATGGATATGACGGTCAAAAATGGTGAGCGATGCTCTACCTCCGTTGCTTATCTCCGACGTGCAGCCATGCGTAAAAACTTAACCATTATCACCGGCGCTGCAACTCGAAAAGTGCTTTTGGAAGGAACAACCGCAATCGGGGTTGAATATCAGGTCGGTAAACGTGTGCGCACCGTGCTGGCCAACAAAGAAGTCCTTTTATCAGCTGGATCTATTGGCTCTCCCAGTATTTTGCAACATTCAGGGATTGGTCCGGCCAAGGTGCTCAAAGACGCCAATGTCCCTTTACTACATGCACTGGAAGGCGTTGGCGAAAATCTTCAGGATCATCTCGAAGTTTACTTTCAATTCTACTGCAAGCAGCCGATCACGCTGAATGGGCAGCTGGGGTTGATCGCAAAAGGATTAATCGGCGCGCGCTGGCTACTGTTAAAAGATGGACTTGGCAGCAGCAATCATTTTGAGTCCTGCGCTTTTATTCGATCAAAGGCTGGCCAAAAATGGCCAGATATCCAGTTCCACTTCCTGCCCGCTGCGATGCGCTATGATGGCGCTGCGGCGGTTGATGGACATGGGTTTCAACTGCATGTCGGACCCAATAAACCCCACAGTCGAGGACGGGTAAAAATCATCAGCAATGACCCAAACGACAAACCGAGTATTCTTTTTAATTACCTCGAAAATGCAAAGGACCGCGAAGATTGGCGGCTATGCATTCGGCTAGCACGAGAAATTATCAATCAACCTGCTATGGATATTTACCGCGGCGATGAGATTCAACCCGGTATAGATATCCAATCAGACGAACAAATTGATCGCTGGGTCAAAGACAATGTTGAAAGCGCTTATCACCCCTCGTGCACCTGCAAAATGGGCGCATCAGATGACCCTCTGGCCGTGGTAGATAGCCACTGCCGGGTTCGCGGCATTACTAATTTACGCGTGGTTGACTCTTCAATTATGCCGCGAATAACCAATGGAAATTTGAACGCACCCACTATCATGCTGGCAGAAAAAGCCGCCGATATTATTCTTGGCGTTGAGCCTCTGACTGCCGCAACTGTAGACCCCTGGATAGACCAGCAGTGGCAACAGCGGCAGCGACAAAAGCCGCCAGCTAGACCCGGATCCCACACTTGACCGAGGTTTCTGCTAGTAACACCGAAGTGCATGCGGAAGCGCCGCTGCACTTTGCATTTTTGATGGTCACAGACTACACCCTAAGCCCATTCGCCAATGCGGTGTCGGTATTACGCATGGCCAACCGTCAGAGTGGCCGAGAACTCTATCGCTGGTCGATCTATACCATCGACGGACAGGCGGTAAACTCCAGCTGCGGTATGACCTTGCAATTTGACGGGGCCATTAGTACTGCGACTGAAATAGATACATTAATTGTTTGTGGCGGTTATAAAATAGCACAACAGACGACCCCCGAAATTTTAGCTGCACTACGGCTTATCGCTAAAACAAAAATACCCATAGGCGCACTGTGCACAGGCGCCTTTGTGTTGGCTAAAGCAGGCCTGTTAGACGGCTATCGCTGCACAATTCACTGGGAAAACCTCTCGGCTTTTCGAGAGCAATTTCCTCGACTACTGGCCACATCAAATCTTTTTGTCATAGATGGTAATCGTTACACCTGTGCTGGTGGCGTCAGCTCTATCGATTTAATGTTGAAGTTAGTCTCTATTCGCTATGGCCACCAAATGGTACAAGAAATTTCTGAACAGCTCGCCTGCGAACGAGTGAGAAGTGAACACGACCCACAGCGGGCTGCACTGCATTACCTTATTGGTGCAAACCAGCCCAAGCTAGTCAGTGCCGTGACGTTGATGGAAGCAAACATCGAAGAGCCACTAGGGTTAGATGAGCTAGCGTCTTATGGCAACATATCCCGACGGCAACTCGAACGTCTCTTTCTCAAATATTTAGGCTGTTCGCCGTCACGTTATTATCTGCAATTGCGGCTTTTCCGCGCGAGACTTTTATTAGTACAAACTAATATGCCCATTATTGATATTGCGGTAAGCTGCGGATTTTCCACCGCACCCCATTTCAGCAAATGCTATCACGACCTCTATGGCAAGCCACCACGCGACGAGCGAATTGCCCTCCAGTAGCCCGCTCTTCAGACCGTTAAAATTGCCCGATTTCCTCTACGCCCTCCCGCAAAAATCACAGTGGATCACCAATAGCCCGACCACACCCATCCGGCAGCGCCAGCGAAGCGTGAGCAGCTGCTATCTTTTCCAGTTGCAGCGTGACCTGTGCCGTCGGCTCGCACGCGCTTCGAGAATCCATGTCGACATGAATCAACAATTGTTCAGCCGTTGCCAGCATCCTGCCATCTGCATGTGATAAACGATGGAATACGTGACATTTTTTACCCTTACCGGCTAAAACCTGAGTCGTCACATTAATGAGTTCAAGGGCCTTCACCTCGTCTAAGTGACGAATATGTGTTTCCACCGTAAAGTAGGAGCCGCCATTGGCTACATAGTCTGCGTCAACGCCTATTTTTTGCAATAGGCCGTCAGTAGCATCACCAAAACACTGTAGGTAACGGCTTTCTGTCATGTGATTGTTATAGTCTGTCCACTCCGGCGAGACAGCACATTCCAGCGTTAACAATGGATGGTTGATATCCTCCGCGATTACTTCTGCGTGTTCGGTGTTTGCAAGACGCTGTGATCGAATCGCAGCGGTGCGAATCAGTGTTTGTCCTGCACCCCAGTTATTGGTTTTAAGCGCGTGCATAATGGCAATCAAGTTATCATCTCGTATCCGTTCCAATTGTCGAAATGAATAGTGTCCCGACTGCGCCTCTGACTGTGTCGCGATGGTATCGATCAACTCTTCCGTTAATTCCGGTACATCCATCAACTTGGTCCAAGGCCATTGCAAACAAGGTCCAAACTGAGCAATAAAATGTTTCATTCCTGCCTCACCACCTGCCAGCCGGTAGGTTTCAAACAGCCCCATTTGAGCCCACCGTAAACCAAACCCAAACCGAATGGCGTCATCAATTTCTTCGGTTGTAGCAATGCCATCTTTGATCAGCCAGAGTGATTCTCGCCAAACGGCTTCAAGTAGACGATCCGCAACAAAAGCCTCAATTTCTTTCTTAATGTGCAGAGCTTCCATACCCAACTCGGTATAAATCGCAATCGCCTTCTCAACCACATCCGCAGCGGTCTGCTCGCCGGCGACAATCTCCACCAGTGGCAACAGGTATACTGGGTTAAATGGATGTGCAACCAACAGCCGCTCGGGATGATCCATTCCCGCCTGTAGATCAGTCGGTAAAATACCCGAGGTCGAAGACACGATGATAACGTCGGCTGCTACGCATTTCTCTACATCGCGATAGACGCTTTGCTTTAAGGACAATACTTCGGGTACCGCTTCAACAATGAGGTCGGCATTTACAACCGCTTCAGCCAACGTTGCGGCATAGGTTATTGACCCTTTCTTTACCCGCGGACCCGCCTCCAACCTACTGTAGGCGTACTCTGCATTACTCAAGACTGCCTCTACCTTCTGACGTGCATCTGGCGCTGGGTCAAACAAGCCAACCGTAACGCCGTTTTCCGCAAAGCGGGCAATCCAACCCGCACCAATAACACCGGCGCCTAGTACGGCAACTTTTGTAATAACAGTCATTCTGCGGATCTCCCAATGCAGTTTATTCTTCGTTAGTCTAGTCAGTCTGGCAGCCAATTTTTTGTCGGTAGAGGCATAGCCGAGACTGACGTATAGTGATCGCTGGGGCAGAAGTCTATGAGACTTTTGGGGAAATGAACAGTCGCGTTACGCGATACCCGTAAAGAGGATCACCGGCCACATGTCTCCACTACTTATCTGTGTATGGCGAATTGTTAAACCTCTTTGCCGGCGTTTGTTATTGCTAATATTACTGGGCATTAGCATCACCACTTACGCTGACGTTGATGTTCGGGTTGGACCGACCGAGATTCCCCGTGGTGAGGCTGCGGGGGCGCAAGATATAACGATTAACAATGGTTTGTTTGCGTTGGCCTTTGCTGTCGATAGCGCCCCGCCATGGGGTATAGCCCGGGGAGGCATTGTCGATATTGCTATCGTTCGCAATGGTGTTGTTGACTATGATATCGCCTCACTGGTTGATTTCATGCCGAATAGCTGGTCCCCCTGGCCAACTACGTATCAGCAGGTTGAAATTATTCAGCAAACGCCTTCCGACGTCGTCGTTAGAACACGGCGAGACTGGGGCGACGTTCAACTTGAAACACATTTTCATATACGCAGCGGCGATCGACGCCTGCAGATGAAAACGACAATGGTAAATACTGGAGAAACTGATTTAACGGAATTACTTAGCGGTTATGTCGTTTGGCCAGACGGCGGTTATCTGTTTGGCGTGCCTGGCTTTCAAGGAAAAGATGCAGGCTCCGAGGCCGATGCGCTCGCCAACTGGTCTGCCGCTTATGGCCGTGACTGGGTCCTGGGATTACATGCACCCTTCGCAGACCAATTTTTATATTCTGGTCGCGACCGCTATCAACAGCACACGTTAGAAGCAGGAAAAAGCAATACATTTGAGGCTTGGTTACAAATTGAAGATAGTGGTGACTTGGCGCCACTGGTACATAGCGAGATAATGTTCCAGCAGCTGCCGTCTGGCACGCTATTTGGCGAAGTTCGAACTGAAAAAAACAATGTTGTTGATAAACCTGCAGTGATCGTCTTAAAAAACGGCGCGCCTTATACCTGGGCGTTAGGACAAGCCGGCTACTATCAGTTGGACCTTCCTGCAGGCGTATATACCGTCTTGGCCACTGCTGAATCTTATGCCTCGGGTGCTCCGCATAGCGTCGAGATTATCGCGGGGTCTCGAGTTGAACTCGATCATAGCGACCTGAAACCACCGGGACGCATTCTTTTTAATATCACTGACAACAGCGGCAAAGCCCTTGATGCGCGAATTAGCGTTCGTGAAGGGCACAAGCCACTGATCGAATTTCTCGGCGAAAAAACTTTTTTCACTGACTTGATGACGGTCGGTCAGGCCAGCGCTTGGGTAGCGCCGGGGCGCTATAAGTTTGACGTCAGCGCCGGAGGCGGTTTTACCGCACCTCTGTCCACCGTCGAACTAGACGTTAATGCCGGAAGAGATCATCAAGTTACCAGCGAGGTCGCGGTGAGTTTACAACCTTCGCAACAACATTGGTTTGCGATCGACTTACATCACCACTCCGATGTACTTGATGGGTTTACTGCTCCCGACTACGTACTACGATCGGAACTTGCAGCGGGAATGGACTTTAGTTTCCTCAGTGATCACGACTCTACCGCCAATAATGCAGCGATGAAAAAACTGTCAGGAAAAAGGTCAATCCCATTTTTAGCCGGCACAGAACTTTCACCCTCTTGGGCTCATTTTAATGCCTACCCCATCACCGAAGGCAGTGTTATCGACATTGATATTGGCGCCGCAAGCGTTCAGGACATTTTTGCACAGGCCCGCCGCCTCGGCGCAGAGCTAATAC
>Ga0206130_10002050_pt1 | contig 28600 bp, 23 predicted proteins | sample Helgoland_Spring_9_FD_148637 | JGI IMG/M metagenome (GOLD analysis project Ga0206130, IMG submission 148637) | Pelagic subsurface seawater microbial communities from Kabeltonne, Helgoland, North Sea - Helgoland_Spring_Bloom_20160512_1 | ecosystem: Environmental > Aquatic > Marine > Epipelagic ...
CCTGCGAACGAGTCATCAATAGTTCAAAGTCACCAAAACTAAAACTAAAACCAATCATTACTATCAAAGCCTAGTAGTAAAGATTGATGTTGAAAATAATGAATTGCTCATCGACAAGTTTTTTTCGCCTGGATATCTAGACGACATTCTGTCATGTGGTACTGCTCAGATAATGACGGGCAATGAAAGTCAGTCAGTGGATTTCTACACAAGAATACTCAGTCGAGACTTTAGCAATGGTATACAGGTTGGCTATTAGTTTTAATAGTTTCGACGATCGCGTTCATGGCATTGTGGTTGAGTTCCATGAAATGTCAGATCAACTCTCTGCGGAGGCGACTAAATTATCAGAAACGACGGATCAGACCAGTCGAGGAACCGAGGACCAGCGCCTATATATTGAACAAGTGGTTGCTGCAGTGACTCAAATGAACAGCACAGTCAGCGAGGTCAGCAATAGCGTTGCACGCGCCGCACGCGATGCAGAACAGGCTGATCAACAAGCTGTGAATGGTCGTAATATTGTCGAACAGACCATGGCTTCTATCGAGAATCTGGCCGGTTATATAGAAAGGGCCGCAGAAGTACTTACTCAGTTAAGGCAAAAGAGTCTAAATATTGGTGCCGGACAGGAAGTTATCGGTGGCATTGCCGAGCAGACCAACTTACTCGCACTCAATGCTGCAATCGAAGCCGCGCGGGCGGGTGAACAAGGCCTCGGTTTTGCAGTCGTCGCAGATGAAGTCAGAACACTAGCCAGCAGAACTCAAGCTTCCACCCGAGAAATTCAAGAGATGATAGACCGCCTACAAACAGGGTCCAAAGAAGCAGTTAAGGCGATGGATGAAGGACGCCAACAGGCATCAACCAGCGTAGAAAGTGCTACATCAGCTCGCGATTCGCTTCAGGAAATCACTTCATCAGTCACTGAAATAAGAGACATGAATCAACAAATAGCCGCCGCATCTGAGCAGCAGGATATCGTTACCGAGGAGATCAATAGTAGCGTTGTCAATATTTCACAAGTAGCCAGCCAAACGTCTGAAGGTGCTCGCGACATTGCTGCCAGCAGTAGCCGTCTTGCCACCTTGTCAGAAGATCTGAACGGACTCATTAAACAGTTTAAGATATAGTGAAAAAAACGGAGCGGTTAACTCTCTGTTTTTCTACCCTTTGAAAAAATGATCAGAGTTAACCCTTGTATACTCTGGCATTGCTTTTTGGGCTTTTAGCTCCGCCGCAGGCATTCGGCACCAGACCTATGGCTGGTATTATACTGTAACGCCAGCAAGAACCTCTGTTAGGTTTGACGCTATAAACCTTCAAAACTTATCGTATTGCTCAAGTTTGTTTATCGCTATCATCGCTCGCAATTCCTTAATATAGTCGACGCCTCTGGCGGAATATTTTAGCAACCCTTCAGCTAAAACTTCTCCTGAAACGAACGATTGCTGCGCACGCTGCACCTCTCGTATCCGGCGGAAATCTTCATAGGCCATATTGGAGTTCAAATTATGGATATAACCTTCCACCGATTTCCCTGGGCTCTCAAACACAGCGACTTCATGCAGGGCCCCCTCCGTTCGGCTCCCCGGTACAATACCGCAGCCTTTGGTGAAGCACCACTGACCAAAAAGGTTATTGCCCTGCTGTGCAAACCGCGAACGGCCCCAAGCCGATTCGTTCGCTGACTGAGCCAACGCCAGTGATGGCGGCACAATATCAACGCGCTGCAACAAAACGGCTAGTAACTGCTGATGATCTCCCGGTACCTTCGTTATCCGATAATGTTGGGTGACACGATCTAACCACTGCTGCTGCGAGCGCTCTAAACTGCTAAGACTGCGGAGCAATTGCAACTCCTGCCGAATCAACAGAATACGATTATTTTCGGTTTCAACTAAGGGCAGGAGAAAACTAAAGAAATTCGCTTTTTTGGTCGCTACATCCGTGACAGCAGCAAATTCAGGCAAAGGCCTATCGTCATATAAGGATGGCGCTGCAATGATTTCCGGATAGCCAGGAGACGCCAAGCGAATAAGCAGATAGATTCCAATCACACCGACTATCGCCAGTGCTGACAGCAGAATCTGATAACGTTTCGACATGTAACAGTCCTTACCTTTTACTGCTCAAACCCCACCAATTAGGTAATTAAAACATTGCAATGTAATCACAATGCCCCCTAATTGGCACCTTACCAAAATAGCACTCTATAAATCTCTGAGAACCTCTACCGGCGGTGTGTTAACAACTTTTCGGCAGGTCACATAGCCCGCAGTCCCAATAAGGACGGCTCCGACAATCGGCCCAACGACCCAAACCCACGGATGAGGCACATAGTCCATATCTAACAGATATTCTTGCAACCCGAACACCGATAACTCAGCAGAAAATGCAGCCAAGAAGCCTGCTAATAACCCGAGAGCCGAAAACTCAATCGCTAAACTACCTAGTACTAACTGTCGCTTGGCCCCCAATGTTCGCAAAATGGCACTTTCTTGAAAGCGACTATCAAGACTAGCTTGGACACTCGCAACCAGCACCAGTAAACCACTGATGATAATAAGTCCCAGCACCAGCTCAACCGCGCTACTAATCTGATTAATAATACTTCGAATTTGATTAATTACCGCATCCATTTCGATAACGGTAATCGTCGGAAAGCGTTTAATGAACTGATTCAGAAAGCGCTTTTCTGCTGATGGAAGGTGGAAACTGGTCATATAGGTTGCGGGATATTGTTCCAATAAGCCAGGGGGAAATATCATATAAAAATTGGGTTTCATACTTTCCCAATCCAACTCTCGGATGCTGGTTATCGTGACGTTTAAAGACTCGCTACCGATAAGGAATGACAAATTGTCGCCCAGCCCCACTTCCATTCGGTTGGCCAATTCCGCTTCTATAGAAACTTCCGCAGCAGAAGACCCCACAGACCACCATTTACCGTCCGTAATAAGGTTGTCCTCTGGCTTAACATCTGACCATGTCAAGCTCATCTCCCTGTCAACGCTACCTTCGACAGTAGGGTCTGTTTTCTCTGACCACGTTTTTATCGCTTCTTGATTGACTGTGACTAGGCGCCCCCTAACCATCGGGTAAATCGGCTCACCACTCATTTTATTGTCGCTGAGCAGTTTCTCTACGGCAGTGACATCGCGTTTTGCAATATTCACTAGAAAGTGATTCGGCGTGCCCTCGGGCAGCTGAATTTGCCACTCTTCAATCAACGAACTGCGTACCAATGCCAACAGCAGCAACAACATGATTGCAAGAGAAAAAATAACTGCCTGTACAGCATTTTGAAAACCACGTCTGCGCATCGCCGCTAGGGCTAGCCGCCAGCTACTTCCGGCCTGCATCCCAACTTTTGCACTACCTTGTAATAAATACCATGCCAAAACACCAACGATCGCAAAGGTCATACCAACGCCGGCCAGTACTGCCAGTGTCAATACCAAATTGCCACTGTACCAATACATCAACACGGCTATGCCGAGCACGCCAGTCCCATAGGTGAAAGCACTACTGACACCCGACCGGTCAAGGTCTCGCCTCAACACACGCAAGGGAGAAGCTCCTTGTAAGCTTATCAATGGCGGCAACGCGAACGATGTTAAACAAACAAGCGCGGTGACAGCGCCGACGACAAAAGGTCGAAGGCTAATACTAGGTACCTCTGTGACCTCAAAATAATCCTGTAATACGTTAATAAAAACTTCCTGTATTAGCCAGCCCAAACCAGACCCGACAATGGTGGCTATCACAGCTAACAGCAGTAGATTGCTACTGTATATCGTCATTATTCTGATAGAGGTCGCACCTAACGATTTCATCATCGCGACGTAATCATAATGTCGCTCACTATACCGACGTGCAGCCAACGCAATAGCGATACCCGCCAATCCAACACCCAAAGCTCCCGCTAGCAATAAAAACTGTTCTGCCCGCTCTAGCGACCGAGAAATCTGCGGCTGCACGTCGGCTAGGCCTAACCATTTTTGAGAGGGTAGGAGCTTGTCCTCCAACCATTTTCCGTAGTTATCTAACTCTAGCGTTTCTCCGGCAAACAGATAACGGTAAGAAACCCGACTACCCGGTTGAACAATGTTAGTGGCCGGTATATCGCTAATGTTCATCAGCACCCTGGGGCCAAGCCCATAAAAACTGCCTCCAGCATCCGGCTCGGTTACAATAATCTGAGACACGGTCAATTCGGCCTCCCCGACAAAAACCGTATTACCAACCTCAAGATCCATCAAAGGTAACAACCGCGGGTCTAGCCATACCTCACCCGGGGAAGGTGAATCGGTTGATTGTGTCACCGCGCCAAAGGCTTCAGTGCTGACATTCAATTCACCTCTTAAAGGATAACTATCACTAACCGCCTTGACCGAGGTAAATTGCATAGCCGCGTCAACATCGTTGCCGGTGTAGACCATGGTTGGAAAACCAAGAATTTGCGCTTGTTGTAGTCCCATCGATTGAGCGTGAGCTAACCATTCCGGGTTGACCGGAGCAGACGCTTGCAAAACTCTGTCTGCGGCTAAAAAATTGTTACTCTGAGCAACAATCCCCTGCTGCAATCTCTCGGCAAAAAGAGAGATTCCCGTAACAATAGCTACTGCAATGACTATTGCAGACGCCAAAATACCAAGCTCTCCGCCCCGCCAATCACGCCACAACAAACGCAACCCAAACATTATTGATCATCCTTAGTTATTGATGAATCTGCGGCAGTCACGTTTTTCAGGTCATCCGCAACAATTTCTCCCGCGTCAAGCTTAATACTATGCTGGCAGCGGTCGGCTAATCGTTGTTCGTGCGTTACAAGCACTAAGGTAGCGCCCTCTTCTCGATTAAGATCAAACAATAAATCGATGATATGAGAGCCTGTTGTACTATCGAGATTGCCCGTTGGCTCATCGGCAAATAATATTTTAGGTTGTGACGCGAAAGCGCGCGCAAGTGCAACGCGCTGCTGCTCGCCCCCTGATAGTTGACGAGGGTAGTGATTAAAACGATGATCGAGGCCGACCCTGCCAAGATACTTCTCAGCGAGCGCCCGAGCACCACTCACACCATTTAATTCTGCAGGTAACATCACATTTTCAAGCGCTGTGAGACTTGGCAGAAGCTGAAACGACTGAAATACAAAGCCGACCAGCCTGGCCCGAACTTCCGCCCTCTCGTCTTCCGTCAACAGGGTAATATCTTCCCCGTCCAAAAAAATCGCACCATGGCTGGGAACGTCTAATCCCGCCAGCAGTCCAAGTAGGGTTGACTTACCCGAGCCGGAAGATCCTACAATGGCAACGGTTTCACCGTGCTTGATTTCTAAGTCAATCCCTTTCAATATGCACAGCTGGCCTTCTGATGTGTCGACGTTTTTTTCTAGATTTTTAGCAATTATCATTATGGGTATCTATGTTTATTAGTAATCAATTGGTTAAACTGGGGCGCGCAATGTTTGCCGCTGCACTGTTTTCCTCTTTATGCTTTACCCAAGTCGCTTGGGGTTATGACAAAGCAAATAATACATCGATCATCGTTCTTGGCGATAGTATTAGCGCTGCCTACGGTATTTCTAGGGAACAAGGCTGGGTTTCGCTGCTCAGTCAATATCTCAAAGAAAACCATCATAAAAGCAATTATCAAGTAATTAACGCCAGCATCAGCGGCGAAACGACCGATGGGGCCCTGTCGAGGTTACCGACATTACTCGCTCAATACCAACCAGCCATTGTTATTATCGAGCTTGGCGGTAACGACGGACTGCGAGGCTATCCCATTGTAAACTTCCGTAACAACCTCGACCAGCTGGTTAATTTAGTGAAGGTCAATAATGCACAAGTTCTGTTGACCGGCATGCAAATCCCTCCCAACTATGGAACTCGATACACTAAAATGTTTTACGAGAGCTACGGCATAATAGCTCACAAATATCAGATTCCACTGGTATCTTTTCTACTCGATGAAATTGCAATTTATCCAGAACTCATGCAGAGAGATGGTATACACCCAAAAGCATCGGCACAGTTACAGATATTACAAAATGTATTGCCTCAACTGAAAGAGATACTCTAAATCCAATAAGAGGACTCGCTAAAAACGGTTTCGGGGTGATTACAACCCACAAAAAAACCGCGACAAGCGCGGCTTATAGTACTGAATCTCCCTCAACATGGGGAAAAAGCAAGTTCGTGTCGAAAAATCCAACCGTCTAAGCTAGAGCTTTATTAAAGCTCTTTTACAGATGACGCTTGAAGACTTCGTCTTTATAACGGTACTACGTTCTCAGCTTGTGGACCTTTTTGGCCTTGAGTCACAGTAAACTCTACTTTCTGCCCTTCAGCCAGTGTTTTGAAACCGGAAGAGTTAATAGCGCTAAAATGTACGAATACATCAGGGCCAGACTCTTGTTCTATAAATCCAAAACCTTTGCTTTCATTGAACCACTTAACAGTTCCAGTAGTTTGATCAGACATATCTCAATCCTATTTTCTTATTTAAACAATACACCTCGCATCATCTCGATGCGAAGCAAACCAGCTGGGAAATATTGGAATTGATTATGAAGAACAGGACGAAGTACAACTAATGGAGCATCGCAATGATTGAACATAAAACATGCCGTAATTTCAAGCTATTTAGATTGTAACTCCTTTATCTTGGTCGTCAATCACTTTATACATTTTTTTTACTACCGTTAAGTATATGTATATCAATGACTTAGCTATAAATCCGATAGACCCTAGGACTTCAAGCAAAAAGATAATCGAAACAAAACCGATTTTTTCAAGGTAGCTACTTAAAATAGGCCTGCGATCTGTCAGTATGGTCAGTGGTATCTCTTACCGCCGTTAACTCAGGAATCTGCTCCATTAGGCTTTTTTCAACACCATCCTTCAGCGTAGCCTCGACCATACCGCAGCCCTGACATCCTCCCCCAAATTGCAAAATGGCCACCTTCTCTTCAGTAACCTCAAGCAGTGAAACTTCCCCGCCATGGGAGGCAAGTGATGGATTCACTTCATTGTATAGAACGTAGTTGATACGGTCCTCCAACGGACTATCAGCATTAACCTGAGGCAGCTTAGCATTGGGCGCCTTTATCGTGAGCTGTCCACCCATTCGATCTTTGGAGTAATCGACGAACGCATCTTTCAAAAAGGGAATGCTTCGTAACTCAAATCTTGCCGTCAATTTATCATAATTAATCATCAAATCGCTGTCTTCAAGGTCAGCCTCACGGCAATAGGCAATGCAGGTTTCTGCCTTAGGCGTGCCGGGGCCGTTAACGAACATACGAATACCCAGTACATCATCGTCTTGTCCCGCCAATAATTCAGCCAAATAGTCTTGCGCTGATTCTGTAATAGTGAGCATAAGCCCTGCGTTTTCGGCTACTTCTGACATTAAACACTAACCTCGTTACGATCTAATTTTTTGCTTACGCATGAGTTTGCGCTTAGCCCCTCAAGGACAAACCCTGCACTATCGACTTTCACTGAAACAGCGGAACGTTAGTCTATCCAAATTTCCGGCAAACCTATATCAATATTTATTGATATAGGTTACAGTGCGCAGCAACACACTCGCGAGCCATGTCGTCGTTGCCGGCCCATTATACTGCGATCAGACCAGTATAGAGAAGACAACAAATCGGATATTCGCAATTTAAACTGTAATAAACCTTTGCCCTTGAAGGGTTTTTGATAGGCACTACACCACCGTATTATGACTAGTCGAACCAACCGTATATCTGCATTAAAAGAGCTGATCAGTCAGCGCATTCTTATCATCGATGGCGCCATGGGCAGCATGATCCAAACCTATGGGCTGCAGGAGGACGACTATAGAGGCGATCTACTGCAAGGCCATCATCTTGATATCAAAGGCAACAACGACATTCTATCGATCACAAAGCCCAGCATCATCGAGGAAATTCATAACGCCTATCTCGATGCGGGTGCCGATATTATTGAAACCAACAGTTTTAATGCTACCAGAGTTGCGCAGGGCGATTATCATCTAGAATCGTTTTCTTACGAGATTAATGTAGCGTCGGCAAAAATTGCGCGCGCTGCGGCAGACAGAGCAACCTCAAAAAATCCAAATAAGCCCCGTTTCGTCGCTGGTGTTTTAGGTCCAACCCCTCGAACTGCCTCAATATCGCCGGATGTTAACGACCCATCTGCGCGCAATACCTCCTTCGATCAGCTGTCTGATGATTACTATCAGTCGACCAAGGGACTCATTGAAGGCGATGTTGACATCATTTTAATCGAGACCATTTTCGATACGCTTAATGCCAAAGCTGCAATCTTCGCTGTGAAACGGTGTTTCCGGGACTTAGGCATAGAGTTGCCCATTATGATCACGGTAACTTTTCCTGATATGAGTGGACGGATTTTATCCGGACAAAGTCCCGAGGGCTTTTGGAACTCAATTGCACATGCAAAACCGCTGATTGTGGGGACAAACTGCGGACGTAGGTTCAAAGAAATTCGTCCTTTCATAGAAGAACTCGCCAATGTTGCAGATTGTTATTTCAGCGGTCACTTTAATGCGGGACTTCCAAATGCATTTGGTGAATATGATGAAACGCCAGAGGATATGTTTGACGACCTCAAGGGCTTTGCCGATAGAGGGTTCCTTAATCTTGTTGGCGGCTGCTGTGGCACCACACCCGAGCACATTGCCGAAATTGCCAAAATTGCTGATCTTTGTAGCCCTCGAGAAATCCCTTTAAAACCTATTGCTTGCAGACTTAGCGGATTAGAACCATTTACCATTTCTAAAGAGTCACTTTTTGTTAACGTAGGTGAACGCTGCAATGTCACTGGCTCAGCAAAGTTCAAACGTTTAATTATCGAAGAAGACTTTGACACGGCACTAGACGTTGCTCGTGAGCAGGTTGAAAACGGCGCGCAAATAATTGATATCAACATGGATGAGGGCATGCTTGATGCGCAGAGCGCCATGGTTAAATTCCTCAAATTAATTGCCTCTGAACCCGACATATCACGAGTACCCATCATGGTCGACTCGTCTAAATGGGAAATTATAGAAGCCGGCTTAAAATGTATTCAGGGGAAACCGATTGTCAATTCAATTAGCCTGAAAGAAGGTGAGAACGAGTTTTTAGAAAAAGCTCAGCTTTGCCTTGACTATGGCGCAGCCGTTGTTGTGATGGCATTCGATGAAAAAGGCCAAGCTGATACGCTCGAAAGAAAAATGGCGATCTGCCAACGCTCCTATAATTTATTGGTACAACAGTTAGATTTTCCACCGCAAGATATTATCTTCGATCCCAATATCTTTGCAGTTGCCACAGGTATAGAAGAGCACAACAACTATGCCGTCGATTTTATCGAGGCTACCCGCTTCATTAAAAATACACTACCTCACGCGCTAGTTTCGGGCGGTGTCAGTAACGTTTCGTTTTCATTTCGTGGCAACAACCCTGTTCGGGAAGCTATTCATTCAGTATTTTTGTATTACGCAATAAAAGCCGGCCTAGACATGGGCATTGTTAATGCAGGACAACTTGCCATCTATGATGACCTTCCACAAACTCTAAAAGATCGAGTTGAAGATATCGTTCTCAATCAGCGCGATGATAGTACTGAAAGATTACTGGATATCGCTGCAGACTATGTTGGAGATGGCGCTAAAAAACAGGCCGACAATTTGGAATGGCGAGAATTACCGGTTGAAAAGCGTATTGAGCACGCACTTGTGAAAGGTATTACCAACTTTATTATAGAAGATACAGAACAGGCGCGACTTATTGCAGACCGGCCTATATCAGTGATCGAAGGTCCATTGATGGACGGTATGAATGTTGTTGGCGATTTGTTTGGCGAAGGTAAAATGTTTTTACCGCAAGTTGTTAAAAGTGCACGAGTGATGAAACAAGCTGTCGCCTATTTACAACCTTTCATTGAAGATGAAAAAGAGGAAGATGCCAAAGCCAATGGGAAAATCATCATGGCTACGGTTAAAGGCGACGTGCATGATATCGGCAAAAATATTGTTGGCGTGGTTCTGCAATGTAACAATTACGAAGTAATCGATCTTGGTGTTATGGTTTCTTGTAGTGAAATTTTGCGTGCTGCCAAAGAACAAAACGCAGATATTATTGGCTTGAGTGGATTGATCACTCCTTCGCTGGACGAAATGGTACACGTAGCTAAAGAGATGACACGGGAAGGCTTCAGTATCCCGCTAATGATTGGCGGAGCAACAACGTCAAAAGCACATACCGCAGTAAAAATAGAACCACAGTACGACAAGGCGCCTATTGTCTATGTGCCCGATGCATCTCGCAGCGTTTCTGTTGCCAGCACACTGCTGAACCCGAAGTCAAGCATCGAATTCTGGGAACAACGGAAGGAGGAATATGCTGTAGTAAGAGAGCGAATAAAAAACCGAAAGCCCAAAGTAAAATCATTGCGCTATGCCGCGGCAGCTGCAAATCGGCCAACCATCGACTGGGATAATTTTAACGCGACTAAGCCGATGTTTGAGGGCACCCGCGTTTTTGAAAACTACTCACTGAAGGCATTGGTAGATACCATTGACTGGACGCCATTTTTCATGAGCTGGGAACTCGCCGGAAAGTATCCAAAAATTCTCGATGACGAGGTCGTTGGTGAAGCTGCTCGTAATTTATTCGCCGATGCTCAGATGATGCTAGAAAAAATTATTAATGAAAATTTGCTGATGGCAAAGGCTGTGATCGGTTTCTGGCCCGCTAATAGTATCAACAACGATGATATCGAGCTTTATAGTGGTGATGAAACTATTGCTACGCTGCATCATATTCGTCAGCAAACGGCAAAGCCCAACGGCAAACCTAATTTGAGCCTGGCAGATTTTATAGCCCCCGCCGAAACCGGTAAGCAAGACTATATTGGCGGCTTCGTAGTAACCGCAGGTATAGGTGCAGAACAACTGGCCAAGCGTTACGAAGAAGCCAACGATGACTACAGCGCCATCATGGTAAAGGCCCTGGCCGATCGACTGGCTGAGTCTTTTGCTGAACACATGCACATGAGAGTTCGAAAAGAGTTTTGGTCGTATGCAGCAGCAGAAGACCTGAGCAATACCGAGTTAATCAAAGAGAAGTACAGGGGTATCCGACCGGCACCGGGCTATCCAGCCTGCCCGGACCACACGGAGAAAGCAACGCTGTTCAAACTGCTCTCTCCCGAGGATAATATAGGCGTTGAACTGACCGAGAACTTTGCCATGTCGCCTGCCGCCGCCGTAAGCGGGTTCTATTATTCTCATCCGCAGTCAAGTTACTTTGCGACCGGGAAAATATCAAAGGATCAAGTAAAAAGTCTTGCGGAGCGAAAAGCACTGTCAGTGAGTGAGATGGAGCGCTGGCTGGCCCCTGTTCTGGACTACGATAACTAGACCAATACTTTTAAATTTTTGCACAGTTTGAGATGAGCCGCATGATCAAGAAGGACGATAGCCCGCTAAACAAAGATGAGCAATCAGTAGCAGAAGAGCATGGCAAGCCTCCCAGTCTACTCCAAGTAATTGCAAGTGTCTTGGCTGCATTTTTTGGCGTTCAGAGTAGTAAAAACAAAGAGCGGGATTTTAAGCATGGTAACCACAAGGTGTTTATTCTTGTCGGCGTAGCAATGACATTTGTTTTTTTACTGACGGTCTTAGCTGTAGTTCAAATTGTCCTGAGCTAAACTGTGGCCAAACCTACTTCTGTCGCCGGTGACCAAAGCAGCGGACCAAACAGAGCCTCATCCGCTTTTTTAGCTGTTCTAAAAACCTACCTAACGCCGAAGCCTTAAGAAGGCATACCGCTTAACCAGTAAGCAACAGTGATAACGACTAAAGCGATTACTGCTGTTGCTGCAATGGCATCGTAAAAGCCATCTTTATCCTGTGTATTTTCTTGCTCAGACATGCAATTAACCCTTTTTTAAAGTAAATTTTCAGGCGGCAGTATAACAGCAAAGTTTCAAATCAAAAGCCCTGCATCATTGAATAATTGCAGGTATTGATAGCAACGCGATATAACCTAGAGAAATATCCTTATAGCTTGTAACCCGTTCATAAATAGGCGAAAACTTAGCTCGCCCATCTCGCTTATCTTTAGTATCATCTCCCGTCTTTTTTTAACATATACCAAACAGTAAGCAAGGTTATAATGTATATATACAACCAATACGACCAACAACTGGTCGACGAACGTGTTGCACAATACCGTGGTCAGACTGAACGTTATTTAGCTGGCGAGATCAGTGACGAACAATTTCTACCCCTGCGTTTACAAAATGGTCTGTATATACAGCGTCTGGCGCCGATGCTTCGAGTTGCCATTCCCTATGGCACCTTTAACAGTCAGCAGATGCGCAAGCTAGCTCATATTAGCCGACATTACGACAAAGGTTATGGTCACTTCAGTACTCGGCAAAATATACAATTGAACTGGCCACAGCTGGAAGAAGTCCCAGATATACTGGCTGAATTGGCCGAAGTACAAATGCACGCCATTCAGACCAGTGGTAACTGCATACGCAATACGACGACCGACCAATTTGCCGGGGCAGCCGCTGACGAATTAGAGGATCCTAGGCCCTACTGTGAAATAGTGCGCAAATGGTCAACCTTTCATCCTGAATTCGCCTTCCTTCCCCGTAAATTTAAGATAGCATTTTGTGCCTCAAAAGCGGATCGAGCAGCTATTCAAATGCATGATATTGGTATTGAAGTCGTGCATAACGCCAGCGGTGAGACAGGGTTTAGAATACTGGTTGGTGGCGGCCTTGGGCGCACACCGGTTATAGGTACTGAAATCATTGAGTTTCTACCTAAACAACATTTGATTACCTATCTTGAGGCTATCCTGAGGGTATACAACCAATTGGGACGTCGTGATAACAAATACAAAGCTCGGATAAAGATATTGGTTCGAGCGATGGGCATAGATGCTTTCCGAGACAAAGTTGAACAGCAGTGGGCGTTATTAAAAGATGGCCCCTCTACGCTCACTGAAGAAGAATTTGAACGTTCAAAATCTTACTTCCACTCTCCCGAATACATCGATGTAGACGATAGTGACGCGGATCTGAAACTGCAACAACAGGCCCTGCAGGACCCGGGGTTTGGTAACTGGTTAAAGCGCAACGTCGATGCTCATCAAGCACCTGGCTACGCCATTGTTACACTTTCTCTCAAAACGACAGGTTATGCCCCAGGTGATATCTCTGACGTTCAAATGGAGGCCGTTGCCGACATGGCTGAACAGTTTTCATTCGGCGAAATACGGGCCAGCCACCAACAGAATTTGGTATTAGCTCATGTCCGCAAGGAGCAATTATTTGCACTCTGGGAGCAAGCAAAAACATTTGGGTTTGCTACCCCAAACATTAACTACCTCACCGATATGATTTGCTGCCCAGGCGGAGATTTTTGCGCCCTCGCCAACGCCAAGTCACTGCCTGTCGCAGATGCCATTCAGCGTAAATTTGACGATATCGACTATATGTACGATCTCGGTGAGATTGACTTAAATATTTCCGGCTGTATGAATGCTTGCGGCCATCACCATATTGGCCATATAGGGATATTGGGCGTCGATAAAAAAGGCAAAGAATTTTACCAAATATCTCTTGGGGGCAGTCAAGACAGGGATGCCTCATTGGGGAAGATATTAGGCCCTTCGTTCTCGCAAGCAGAAGTTCCTGACGTTATTGAAAAAATACTGAATACCTACATTAGCCTTCGAATAGACGGGGAATCTTTCCTCGACACTTATCGCCGGGCCGGTCTGGCTCCTTACAAGGAATCTGTCTATGCCAAGTAAAATCATAAAAGACGGAGTGATCGTCGACGATCAATGGCTCTTGTTACCTCAGGACACGACCGATATTCCAGAGGGTCCAATTATCGTACCTCTATCCCTGTGGGAAAGTAAAAAAGATATCTTAGCTGGCCGCGAGGCGCTGGGAGTCTGGCTAGATAGCGATGAACCGCCAGAGCATATTGCCTCAGCATTGGAAAATTTTGACCTAGTCGCCATCAATTTCCCTGTTTTTGTCGACGGCCGCGGTTTTTCCTATGGCAGAGACCTGCGCGAAAAGTATCACTACCAAGGTGAAGTGCGGGCCATCGGTGAGTTTATTCGCGATCAGCTCTTTTTCCTACAACGCTGTGGTTTTAACGCCTATGCCTTATCCGGCGCAGAGCTGGAATCAGCACTGGATACCTTCAAAGACTTTAGTGACAGCTATCAAGCAGCAATCGACCAACCAGAACCTTACTTTAGACGGCATTAGTGGGCATCACTGATAGACCATAGAAAACCGGCAGCCTGAGCTATTGCAATAGCTCATTGGCTAACGTTTCCTAGTGGCGTTTTGCTGACTTTACAGTAATAATCATATTCTTTTGTAACTGATCACAGGCAGGGCCATGGAATCCGGCAGCATCACTTTTGCTTTCTTTCTCATTTTTTCGGGTGCTGCCGTACTCGCATCAGTAGCCCTCTATACCCGCCAACCGATACTCATTGCTTATATCGCGCTCGGCGCACTTATCGGTCCTTATGGACTTGGCTATGTCACCGACCTGAACTTGCTGTCAGATATCGCTCATTTCGGCATTATCTTCCTGTTATTCCTCCTCGGCTTGGATATGCAGCCTCAGGCACTCATTGCTACTATGAAGAAAGCATCTTGGGTTGCCATTTTTAGCTCCCTTGCGTTTTTTAGTATCGGTTACTCTGTCGCATGGGCATTCAACTTCGCTCATACAGAAGCGATTATTATCGGCGCTGCGATGATGTTCTCCAGTACCATCATTGGTATTAAACTGCTACCGACCACAGTCTTACATCACCGTCATATGGGCGAAATGATGATCGGCCTGCTTCTCATTCAGGACGTTATTGCCATATTCGTACTGCTGGTTTTATTGAGCGGCGACTTGGGTCAGTTTGATTACATGATTCTGGGTAAAACCGTTATCGCCCTGCCCATTTTTATCGGTATCTCGGTGCTGGTAGTAAAGTACATACTCCTTAAATTGATCAAGGCCTTTGATCGATTTCATGAGTATATATTTTTGCTGGCGATTGGCTGGTGTCTAGGTATGGCTGAGGCAGCTCATCTCGTGGGACTTTCTGCTGAAATTGGTGCTTTTATCGCCGGTATTTCGCTGGCTACTAGCCCCATTTCTCAGTATATTGCGGTCAATCTTAAGCCGCTGAGAGATTTCTTTCTTGTGCTGTTTTTCTTCTCTTTAGGGGCACGATTTGATCTCAGTTTACTGATTGATATATTGCTACCCGCCATAGTACTCGCGACACTAATTTTGATCTTTAAGCCAATTATTTACTACGGTCTCTTGCGAAATGTTAGTGAAAGAAAACCGCTGGCATGGGACATAGGGTTTCGTCTCGGGCAAATCAGTGAGTTTTCCTTATTAATTGCTTATGTGGCAGCCGGCGCCTCTCTTATCGGTACGGAAGCCTCCCATTTAATTCAGGCAACGGCAATTATTACCTTTATCGTGTCGTCATATATTGTGATTTTCAACTGTATGACTCCGATCGCTGTTTCTGACCGCTTACGAAGAGATTGATAATCACTTAACCCGAAGCTGATACATTATACTCAATACGTCTCTGCGTAATTGCTTAACTAATAATGATTGCTCTCGCTGGGACACCTGTTCGTAACTTAAGCGCACAAAGCTTCGAGTTGCAGATAATAGTGTTTTTTTCCATTGCGGGTTCGATCTATCCACTCGGCGGGCAAAATCAATTGGGCCTTCGCTAGCATCGCGTACATAGCCAGCAGCCTCTAACTGCCTGCATAGACGCAAGTACCACTTCACGTAAACAGCAGCCTTTGGCTCCCCCCTTCCCTTTATTAAATGACCAAAAACAATTAACAAGACAACACTACTCACTGTCATTAACAATGCAGCCGCACGCCAAGGGGTTACTTCTCCAAGCAGACTTTGCAAGACTTGCAATTGCCGCTCGCCTTTATATTGCAATACCCAACTTGACCAATAGTAGCCAAATGCATCCATTTGCAAGCGAACTGAATTCAACCATGTAATGTTTCTATAGCGAAGTGGCGAAAGTGGCGTATCGGAAAGAAAACTCCCCTCTTCTGCCATCGCATTTTCCAGACCGTATTCGATCCTATCAGGAGCTACCGCCGCGGTTGGGTCAATCCGCACCCAACCATCTCCGTCCAACCACACTTCCGCCCAGCCATGCGCGTCAAATTGGTGAACTAATACTGTGTCCGAGATCGGATTAATTTCACCACCCTGATAACCCGCAATCACTCGAGCAGGAATACCTGCAGCTCGCATCAAAAACACAAAAGTACTGGCATAATGACTACAAAACCCCCTGCGCGTATCAAATAGAAATTCGTCAATGGTATCTTCCCCCAGCAACGGCGGCTTTAGCGTATAGACATAGTTTTCTCGGTTAAACTTGGTAAGAATTTTATCAATATAATCTCGATCCCCAGTCGACCTCGAATACGTCATTTCGGCAAATTTTCGTGCCCGCTCATTACCCGTCCGTGGCAGCGAAACTTCCAAGGTCTTTTCAATCCGCGATAATGTTTGCCCGTACATTGCCTCTTGATCAGAGATAACCTGATATTTAATTCTTGAATGAATATTGTCTGTCCTGACCAAGCGAAAGTCATTAACCGCTTTTATAGTTTTATCGCCAGCATATGCCAACGCTAGCGAAAACAGCCACGGTTGATGTGTCGCCTCCTGATAAACCGTATATTGAAGGGGGTTGGTCATCGCCCCTAGCAAACTTTCTTTTTCTGACTCGGTCAGAAAGTCTTTTTTCCATTGAGCTTGTGTCCAAGTTCTTCCATCGAACTCAGACAAAACTAAACCGCGCCAATACATATCTTTACGGGCCGGTATTTCACCATCAAAAACAACTCGAAAAGCCAATTCCCCACTTTGACTGAGATTAGAAATATCACCGGGGGACATCGACTCACTGATTCCTGTCTTCGCTTGATGGGAAGGCAGCGGTACCTTCCACAGAGGATCAAAACGGGGGAAGATGATAAACAGTACCGCCATTAATGGTAACGCCTGAGAAAATATCACCGTCGCCTTTTTCAAACTGGAGAGATTCAATGTGTCATAACTGTGTTGGTGAAGAGCAACCAGCGCCGTACTTATCAGTAGAATAGACAGGAAAATAAACGCTGAAACCAGAAAGTCTTGAGAAAATAAAAACTCGGTCAATGCGACGAAATAGGCAAGAAAAATAATAACGTAGACATCGCGTTTCTCAACGACCTCCAATAATTTTAAGCAAAACCCTGAAAACAAGAGTGCGACGGTTGGTTCTAAGCCCACCATTGTTCCATACGTCTGATAGATCCCAAAAAAACAGAGCACGGCGAGTACTAGCTTTAACATTTTGGGGGGCAGAGACCAACGACCCTGATAGACCATTACGCGCCACGAAGCACAAACAGCATACGCCGCCATTACCCACCAAGGTAAGCGCTCGATATGCGGTAAAATCAACGCAAATTGTGCAACTAGGATCCAGCCTAGGCAATTGCGTGGAATTTGCCAAATGATACTCATGCCGCTGAACCAGGAAGCTGGAACATCGCCAGAGCTTTTAAAACATCAGCTTTATGCTGTTCACCATGCCCCGGCTGGATCTCTATCCCTGGAAGCCGCAAGCCATATTCATCATGACTCTTGTCCAGCTTCAAAACCCAAAAACACAATTTCGACAGACGCTCCTCAAGGCCACCGTCAACACTGACCCACTCCAACCATAGCCGCTGCTCGCTATAAGACGCGAACTGCTTGGTCACAAGATCTTGTCCCTTAGCATAGCCTTTCCAAAACACGTGCTTGGGTGAGTCTCCTTGATGATACTGTTTGAAATCATAGAAGTCGTCACTGCCGGAAACAGGGATCAACTCTCCCTCCTCTAATGCATCAGTGCCCGCATTTGCAGCCAGCTCACAAGCTAATGGTTTCGGATAAACCAATACGACGACATCGAGCGCTAATAATGTCCAGCAACGCAGCAAACCCATAGGATAAAACGATTCGACAAGTAGTCGGTCGGGACGAAAAGAACCGCGTTTAGCCATCGGTAAATGTAGGTTGATCTTTTGCCGATCTGTACTCGTTAAGCTGACTGATCTGAGTTCACTTTTGGGCCAACTAACATTGATATCAAAGTAATCTTTGTTGCCATGACGTGATAAAAATAACTCAAACTCTGCCATGTCTCCTGCGAAAACAGGATTACTCTTGCCGGCAGAAACAGTGAGGCCCGCTAGATTCGCAAACGTGTGAAGAATTGCAATAATAAAAACACTAGTCAGGAGGAATACCAGCGCAAAAGCCATATTATTTTGGTAATTGATGGCTGCAAGGAACATCACAAAAAGCACAGCAACAAACCAACGCCCGGGCTTAGACGGAAAAATAAATAACCGCTTTTGGTTCAGCATGATTTTCCGCATGGGCGGAATACGACGGTCTAGCCAGAGTTTAAAACGACGATTGATGGGTTTTTCAATAGCGTTCAACATGACATTAGCCAATTACCGCAATTTCTTCCATCAACTTATGGGACATACCATGACTCCCGACAAGGGCGTTCGCAGAGGTGCTAAGACGATGCTCAACCACTGATGGTAATATCATCTGTACATCTTCAGGAACAACATGGCCACGACCCGACATGAATGCCCAAGTTTTTGCACAGCGCATTATTGCTAGTGCGCCCCGAGGCGATAACCCATCGACAAAATCCGTGTGATTGCGGCTGTGTTCAACTAAACGTTGAACGTAGTCCAACAAATTGTCGGAGCAATGCACATCATCAACCGCCGTCTGTATAGCAATCAGATCCTGAATTGACATCACCGCCTGCAGTCGAGAAAGTTTCTTCCGACTGTCCTCCCCCATCAATAACTTCCGCTCTGCCTCGCGATCAGGATAACCCAGTGATAGGCGCATCAGGAATCGGTCTAATTGTGATTCTGGCAGGGGGTATGTACCAGATTGTGTGGAAGGGTTTTGCGTGGCTATAACGAAAAATGGGGCGGGCAACTCACGGGTTTTACCCTCGATAGTGACTTGCCCCTCTTCCATTGCCTCCAATAATGCGCTTTGAGATTTAGGTGTCGTACGATTTATTTCATCGGCCAGTAAAACCTGAGTAAATATGGGACCGGGAATAAATTCAAATTGGGTAGTATCTCGATTGAATACTGACACTCCCAGAATATCGGCTGGTAACAAATCGCTGGTGAACTGGACTCGCTTGTAGTCCAGACCTAACACTTTTGCCAGCGCGTTTGACAAGGTTGTCTTTCCCATACCGGGAAGATCTTCTATTAAGAGGTGACCTCTTGCAAAAAGACAACACAGCGCCAAACGTACCTGAACTTCCTTGCCTAGCAATACAGTGCCAATCTCTGCCACTGCTCTTTCTATATGCTTGTGCATAACTCCCCTCAACAGAAAAAATGCTACACAAGTGTAGCAGCTCCAATCGCTAATGCAGGGAACTGTTTCTCGATAAAGCAATCGCTTAACGTTTAGATGGCGCCTAGCCCTCTCTGCATATCAGCTTTCAGATCGTTGATATCCTCGAGCCCAACAGCAACGCGGATCAAATTATCGGTGATACTTGCCTCTATTCGCTGCTGCTGCGTTAGGCGACTGTGCGTTGTCGTAGCAGGATGGATGATTGTTGTTTTTACATCCCCTAGGTTGGCTGTCAGAGAGCATAGGCACGTTGCATCAATAAAGCGCCAAGCGGCGGCGCGATCGCCCCTCACCTGAAAAGACATGACACCACCATAGCCACGCTGTTGCTTGCTAGCTAAAGCTTTTCCCGGGTGAGAGTCCAGACCACAGTAGTAGACTTTTTCAATAGCTGGCTGCTGCTCCAACCACTCAGCGAGCGCCATTGTATTACTACTGTGCGCGTCCATCCTCAAACGCAGAGTTTCCAGGCCTTTCAGAAAAACCCATGCGTTAAACGGGCTCATCGTCGGACCGCAGGTTCGCAGAAAGCCAACAATCTGATCAATGTAATGATTAGCTCCGACTACACAGCCACCAACACACCGCCCCTGACCGTCGAGATACTTTGTGGCGGAATGAATAATAAGGTCCGCACCGAACTCTAATGGCTTTTGTAAGGCGGGAGTACAAAAACAGTTGTCGACCACAAATATACAGTCGTTCTTTTTTGCTAAAGCAGACAGCGCTGATAAATCCGCGACTTCGCAAATAGGATTGGACGGTGTTTCACAAAACAGCAGCCGTGTATTTGGTTGAATCGCCTGCTCCCAATTCGCCATATCGGTGAGATCTACGAAAGTAACTTCTAATCCAAATTTGCAGAGATACTTCAAAAAAAGATTGGTAGTTGTGCCAAATACGTTCCGTGAACAGACAACGTGATCACCGGCTTTTAACAAAGACATACAGGTGCTAAGAATCGCGGCCATTCCAGACGACGTCGCAACGGCTGCCTCACCGCCTTCCATTGCCGCAATACGCTGCTCAAAAATCCGCACAGTTGGATTCGTATAACGAGAATAAACATTGCCCTCTTCATCCCCGGAGAAGCGCGCAGCAGCTTGAGCCGCAGATTCAAAGACGTAACTTGATGTCATGAAAATAGGCTCAGAATGCTCGCCTTCTTCTGAAGGACTATGACCCGCTCGAATTGCCAACGTGTCCATCTGCGCATCTGCTAATATGCGCTGTCTCAGCGCCTCTTTATCAGTCATGGTTAACAATTCCCATTAGAGTGAATCTGCATCATCATTGTGGAGGCCCATAACCGCAGCGTCATCAAGATCTGATTTATTGTTGTCCCTACGGGCAGTATCTAACTTGGCTAAGTAATCTTTGGTAACATCACCAGTCACATATTCACCGGTAAAAACCGAGCAATCGTACGTTGAAACCTCAGGATTTCCCTCAACTGAACTTGCGACCAAATCCTCTAAATCCTGATAAACTAACCAATCAGCACCAATCAGTTCACATATTTCCTCTTCCGTGCGATCGTGAGCTATTAACTCTTCCGCAGAAGGCATATCAATACCATAGACGTTCGGATACCTAACTGGAGGCGCTGCTGACGCAAAATACACTTTTGCAGCTCCGGCATCTCTGGCCATCTCAATAATCTGCTGACAGGTCGTTCCGCGGACAATAGAGTCATCGACCAGCATTACATTTTTATCTTTAAACTCTAGCGGGATTGTATTCAATTTTTGTTTCACCGATTTCTTTCGCTGGCTTTGCCCGGGCATAATGAAAGTGCGGCCGATGTAACGATTTTTTACCAAACCTTCGCGAAATTTCACCCCTAAATTGTAAGCCATCGCCTGCCCTGCAATTCGGCTTGAATCAGGGATTGGCACCACAACATCGATGTCATGATCTGGGCGCAAGGCCAAGACTTTAGCCGCCAGTCGCTCTCCCTGTCGCAGCCGAGCCTTGTAAACTGATACCCCATCCATAATAGAATCAGGTCTGGCAAAATAAACATGCTCAAAAATACAGGGAGTCGACTTAGCATTGTCGGCACATTGCCGTGCATGCAAATTACCCTCGACATCGATATAAACTGCCTCGCCAGGCGCTATGTCCCGCACCAGCTTAAACCCCAGCGCATCTAGTGCAACGCTTTCTGAAGCGATCATATATTCAACACCCGCCTCCGTTTCGCGAGTACCAAAAACAATGGGCCTGATGCCGTTGGGATCACGAAATCCCACCACCCCATAATTGGCTACCATGGCAATCGCTCCATAACCACCGCGGCAACGGCGATGAACACCTGCTATCGCGGTAAAGATATCATCCGCCGAAGGTTCAAGTTTGCCTAGACTCTGTAATTCGTGCGCGAATACATTCAGTAATACCTCAGAATCAGAATCCGTGTTTAGATGGCGAAGATCCGCCTGGAATATTTCCTGACTAAGTTCTGCTGAATTGGTCAAGTTGCCATTGTGTGCCAAGCTTATGCCGTAAGGTGAATTAACATAAAATGGTTGCGCCAGTGCTGGGCTGGAACTACCAGCGGTCGGATAGCGAACATGTCCGACGCCAATGTTACCCGTCAATCGTTGCATATGACGGTTATGGAAGACGTCTTTGACCAGCCCATTCCCTTTGCGCTGATTAAGTCGACCACCGTCGCAGGTAACGATTCCCGCAGCATCTTGACCACGATGCTGTAGCACCGTTAGTGCATCATAGAGATCTTGGTTTACATTGGATTTGGCAACCATACCGACAATGCCACACATCAATCTATCCTCATAGTGCTCAAAGAGCCGTTACAAATTCACTGGGATAAAACATCATTTTTACTAAATGATGCCAACTACAAAATCGACTATGAGTGTAAATGTATCTTTACACCATTGCTCGATTAACAAGAACTGAGGAATTAATGATGACTCTTGCCACCATGAATCCTGATCTACCGGGAACGCCATCGGTAATAAAATCAAAATGGCCATCACGACTATGACGCCTCGTGATAAACCAAACGCCGTACCCAATATTCTGTCTGAACCACTTAACCCGGTCACTTTAACCAGCTCACCGAGTAAATATTTAATCATCGACCCGATAATGAGCGTGGCAACTAACAGCACACCAAATGCCACCATGTAGCGCAGTGATGCTACATCGATAAATGGTTGCAGCAATACCGCGAGACGTTCGTGAAAAGCAACGGCAACAAAAAAAGCCAAACCCCAAACGGCCAAGGATATGGCCTCGTTGACAAAACCCCGTTTAATGCTAATCAGGCTAGAAATCCCAATAACCGTAACAATGACCCAGTCGGCCCAATTCATTATCATTTTCTATACAGCCACAGAATTTGTCGGGATTTTAGCAGAGGCTTAACGCTGACCATAGTTTTAATTACAGGTTGTTGAGTCTCTTACTGCTGAAATCGAACTACAAGCGACTTAACAGAAAACTCTTTTTCAATATTGACTTTGTCAGCATTGAAAGCGTCCTTCCTGAATCTAGGCCCAATATAAACCCTAGTCGACAGGCTGCCGCCACTGCCAACAGTCCGGGTAAACGCCTTATAGCCTTTAGCTTGAAGCTGGTTTTTTAATTCGTTAGCATTCTTTTTCAAACTAAAACTGGCGACCTGTAGTACCCACGCTTCAGGCAGTCCGCTGGCATCAATAACTGGCGGGGGGCCACTCTTTTCTGCGCTCTGCGCGTTCTTCGTTTGATCGGATTCGGCTAAGATATTTTGTTCAACTGGCCGGGATATCGGCGCTATTGTTTTAGGCCTCACCGGCGCAGCGACCGCGTATTTTTTAAACGTCGGTGTTACTGGTATCTGGCTAATCTTGTCAATATCCGGTCTCGGATCGCTGAACACAACAGGCCATAGGATCAGAGCCAGTAACAGTAATACAATAGCTCCCACCAGACGCTGTTTAAATCCGTCATTCATACATTAAATCTCATCATAAAATTTTCCATCGGCAAATTCTAATAGCCCCGCTACGGTAAAGAAAGATCCAAAGACAACCAGGCGATCCTCTTTTTCCATCATTGATAGCGCGTCACTAAAAGCGATGGCGATAGTGCTACTCACATGGACATCCACATCGGTCAAGCTTGAAATTTTCTTCGCCAGTGCTGATGCTTTCATAGCTCTAGGTACGTCGGCGAGCTCAAGGGCATACCATGTATCGAAACTATTTATCAGGGGCTCAACAATACCGTCAATATCTTTGTCGGCCATAACGGCAACTAATGCAATAGTGCGCCCTACCCCATGAGTTTGCTGCAAACGTTTAGCGAGGTAGGAAGCCGCAGCCGGATTGTGGGCAACATCAAGAACTACCTGTTTGCCCTCTATTACCCTGCATTGAAAACGACCAGTCAGATCAACATTGGCTAAGCTATTATAGTCAATTTTAGTGATAGGCAGGTCCAATAACTGCAGGGTTTGCAGCGCCGCGCTAACACTTTCAGCCGGCAGAGAGGGAAACTGCAACGCTAGCAGCTCCACAGGCTGACCATCAATGGACTGTCCACTCCAGTTCCAGCGACCATGCTCTCTAGCTTGCCGATACATAAAATCTCGACCCGCTTGATAAATAGTTGTACCTATCTTGTCCGCTTCTATCTGCAGTGATGCTGGCGGAGTCAGACCTGCGGAAACAGTTGGTTTACCGGAACGCATAATTCCTGCCTTCTCACGTCCAATCTGCTCACGGTCTGAACCCAGCCAATCCTCATGATCAATGTCGATACTAGTGATTACGGCAATGTCTGCATCGATAATATTGACGGCATCCAACCTTCCGCCCAAGCCAACTTCTAACAGAATCACATCCGCATTATGATGCTGACAAATGTCGATTGCTGCTAGCGTACCAAACTCAAAAAACGTTAACGGGATGGTGCCCCTAGCCTGGTCAATACGATCGAAAGATTCGATCAAAAGCTGGTCACTGACGTCACAGTCGTCAAGCTTAATTCGCTCGTTATAGCGTAAAAAGTGAGGGGAAGTGAAACAGGCAACCGAATAACCAGCTGACCGCAGTAAAGTATTCAGCACCGCGACAGTAGAGCCTTTTCCATTGGTTCCCGCCACGGTTATTACTTTTGACCTGTCTAGCGTTAACCCCATAGCGCGGGCAACTGCTCCAACGCGCTCTAATCCGAGTTCGATTTCACTAGAGTGACAAGATTCTTGCCAGACGAGCCATTCGTTTAGCGTATCAAAGCGCATGATTAACTCTGATTAATCGTAATATCAAAAAAATAGGCCTATCGCGAAAGTTTATCATCCAGCACATCATCCATACACTCGCTGATCGCCGACACGCACGGCGGCCACGAATTCGGTGATTTTGCGGTGATCTTTTATACCTGGCGACGCTTCAACACCACCACTTACATCGACAGCATAGGGCTTAACGGTAGTGATTGCTTCAGCCACATTGGCTGAATTTAGCCCTCCCGCCAGAACAATCTGGGGACGATAAGATGCTGGTATCCTCAACCAGTCGAAACGCTCCCCCGTACCCCCTGGTATCCCTTTGCGATAAGCATCAAGCAATATGCTGCGGGCGCCCGAAAAACGCTCTATTTCTTCCTCAAGAACCACATCTTTACGCATCCGAATGGCTTTCATATAGGGAATGCCAGAACGTTCACAACACTCGGGAGATTCGTTACCATGGCATTGGATGATATCGACTTTCAATTTATCGCGAATACCATTGACGAGGTCGGCGTCGGCGTCGACGGTTAGCGCGACAGTTGTAATGAATGCCGGCACCCTACTGCATATTTCAGCAGCAATTTCTATAGAGACAGCGCGCGGACTCCGCTCCCATAATACCAACCCAATTGCATCCGCTCCCGCATCAACGGCAGCCATTGCGTCTTCAGGTGAAGTAATTCCACAAATTTTTATTCGGGTGCGTTTCACGCCAAAATTCTCAGGTCAGTACACGGCTTAGACAGCGCAGCATGATAACAAAGACAAACACATATTGCCTGCCAAGCCGGCTCATTACATTGACAAAAAATGAGGCCCTGATTGAGCAGCTGGCAACTCAAACTCTTCAGGGTACGTCACTCCTATCAAATATAAACCATGGGGAGGTGCTGTTGCTGCAGCAACCGAACGGTCTTTTGCTAACAAAACCTCTTCTGCCCAAACAGTAGGTTTTGCGCCAGTACCAATGGCCATGAGCACGCCGGCAATATTTCTCACCATATGATGTAAAAAGGCATTAGCCTGAATATCGATTATCACCAGATCACCTTGCCTGCTAACATCAACACGGTGAATATTTCGCATCGGTGTTTTCGATTGGCAAGCAGCGGCTCGGTATGACGTAAAGTCCAATTCACCCACTAGTGCTTGCGCAGCCTCATGCATCGATATCTCATCGAGGGGGTACCTTTGCCACGTAACTCCAGCCGACAAAATAGCCGAGCGTGCCGGCCTGTTGAGGATGACATAACGATATCGACGAGCAGTTGCTGAGAAGCGAGCATTAAATTTAGCGGAAACAGGCTTTGCCCACTGTATCGCAATGCTGGAGGGAAGATTGGTGTTACCTCCTCTGACCCAGGCTTTTTCACCCCGAGCAGAGGGACTGTCAAAATGAACAATTTGGTGACTGGCGTGAACACCAGTATCAGTTCTACCGGCGCATTGCACAATAACATTGGCATTGGCAACGCTGCTGAGCGCTTTCTCTAACGTTTCCTGCACGGTAGCTACTTGGGGTTTCCGCTGGCTCTGCCATCCATGATACGCACTGCCATCGTAACTGACACACAGCGCTACTCTATCGCCCTTACCGAATTGAGCAGGAAATGGATGAGCTAATTCGTCAGAACCAGTCCCTATTTTTTTTTCCCTGCCCACTAATTACTCAATACGATCGATGAGAGTAGCAGCTTCGCGCTGCTGCTCCTCGCTACCTTCCTGCTGGACTTCATCGAGAATATCACGGGCGCCCTCAGAGTCTCCCATATCGATGTAAGCACGCGCCAAATCTAACTTAGTAGCGACCTCGTCAGTGTCTGCTAGGAAGTCAAAATCCTCGTCGCCCGCCTCTTCATCGGCTATATCTACTTGACTATTGACTGAGTCGTCGCTAACTAGCGGACTGGCTGCAGCGGCTACTCCTGCAGCAACCAGCGCTTCACCAGTCATCTCGGCCGACGCTTCTTCATCGAGTTCAAATTCGCCAAGATCCAGCTCGAAGTCGTCTTCCTCAGTTGAAACATCAATTTCTAATGCAAACGCATCGAGCTCAAGAGCACTTGCGTCACCCACTCCGGCATCTATTTCGAACCCCGCATCTAAATCGTCAGGATTAAACTCTGTTTCAAGCTCCAGCTCCGCAACATCAATAGCACTGCTAGAATCGATATCAGCTGGCTCCGATTCCAATTGCAGACTAAATTCATCACCGGGGAAATCTCCTGTCGATTCTTCTCCATCGCCAAATTCTGCCTCTAGATCACTGAGATCGCTAGCATCGAGCGCTGCAATATTAAGATCATCATCAAGATCCAGCTCAAAGCTTTGACTTGCTTCTAGCTTGCCTAATGCCAAATCCGCGGCCAGATCATCCTGTATACGATCCGAAGCGCTATCTGAGGATTCCAAACTCTCCATGGTAACCATGGCATTCTCTTGCGCTCCATCAAGCGATGAGGCGTCAAAGACGGCAGAAAAATCAAGGTCATCTTCGCTTTCAGGAGAAATCGCTTGTTCTGCTTCTGTTGTAAGTCCGATCTGAGCCTGCTCAACATTCGACTCATCTTCTTCGATAAAGTCGGCGCCTATCTCAGCATCAGAAAAATCTGGTACTTCGACGTCATCCAGCCATGCAGAGACATCATCGACACCGGCAATCATCTCCGTGACTTGCACAAATGCCCGCCGATCACCTAATAACTGCAACCTACCGAACTCTAATCCGAATGATGCTTTATCCCGTGTTTCAATAAAAACCTCAAGCAGCTTCACGTGCAAATCTGAGCGACTAGGTTCTTTGTCTATACTGGACCGAAGTAGATCAATTGCCTGCTGAAAACGCCCATAGGCGATATAGATGTCGGCCTCTGCAATCGGGTCTCCCGTTTCAAGTTCTATATCCTGGGTTTCTTCTACAAGCGCTACCGTGGGGTCATCAATGTTGCTATCTGCAGTAAGTTCTTGCTCCAACTCGGCAATCAGGTCGGCGGCTGTATCTTCTTCCTCAGGCCGATCAATATCAGTAGCAGACGCCTCTCCCTCTGCAAGATCACTAGATGTATCAATCGCATCGCTTTCTCGATTACTTAACTGATCGCGTTCCGATTCTTCATCATCAGTATTTCTACGACGCTTGATAACGAGTAATAGCAGCCCCAGTAACAAAGCTCCGACACCACCTGCATACAGTGGATTCGCCAACAATTGATCGAGTAGGCTTAGTTCTTTCGGTTTTGTAACGATAGTCTTTCTGGCTTGCTGCGCTTGCTCTTTAGCAACCTGTGCTGCCGTTGCATCCGATGTATCAACGACTTTCATTATTTCATTTTCTGAAGAGCCAGCAATTTTGGCAGGCACGTTATCAGCATTTAAACGTTGCTCACCCTCCGAAAAATTGCCTTGCATCACTGCCAGCTGATCATCTTTAAGCTCCAGCAATCGCTGCAATGTCGCTACTTTGGATTCCATGTCATCCAAACGGGATTGCAGTTCGTCGTTTTCGCGAGCAGTTTTATCCAGGCTTTCTTGTGCGGCCACCAAATCGTCTTGCAATGCTTTGCTGCCGGAGGTGAGCCCCGAACCATCGCCGGCACTAGACCGGTCGTCACTGCCACCTGCGGCAATTGACAAGCGAGGTTCGCTGCTCATCATAATCTCGCTAGCCTCATAAGAGTCAGTAGCATCCAATTGCGCACCGGTCGCTTCAATGACCGTTTCATCGCCCTGACGCCAAGCTCGATTCTGACTAGCCACTTCGCTAACCGCCTG
>Ga0206130_10002052_pt1 | contig 28595 bp, 18 predicted proteins | sample Helgoland_Spring_9_FD_148637 | JGI IMG/M metagenome (GOLD analysis project Ga0206130, IMG submission 148637) | Pelagic subsurface seawater microbial communities from Kabeltonne, Helgoland, North Sea - Helgoland_Spring_Bloom_20160512_1 | ecosystem: Environmental > Aquatic > Marine > Epipelagic ...
TTTTAGTTTAAGGTCTTCTAATGTAAAAGTTTCAACGGGATCTTTTGTCAATTCATCTAAATCGACATCTTCTTCCACAAATGCATTCGCTTCATCATCTTCGTCGTCCAATACAATACCTGCTGAGCCAAGGACAAACTCATAGGTGAAAATATTACACGCAAACCTAACGGCCAAGGCAATAGCATCAGATGTTCTGGAGTCGATTTCTATTTCTTTCCCATCTTTTTCGCATATTAATTTTGCAAAGAAAATTCCTTCAACTAAGTTGTAGATAATAACTTCCTGGATGTGAATGTCGAATTCATCCGCAAAATTCTTAAATAAATCATGCGTTAGTGGCCTGCTTGGAGTCATTTGCTCTAACTCTATAGCAATTGCTTGCGCTTCAAAACCTCCAATAATAATCGGGAGCCTTCTCTTACCTGAAGACTCTCCTAATACCAGTGCATAAGCACCCGATTGTGTTTGACTGTAGGAAAGACCTACAATATCTAATTTAATTTTCTCCATACCCTCAATCACCAGTATTTTGGTTCTTTATCTGTTCTACTACGAAAATAATTAAATTAAACCCCTTATTCTAACATCCATTAAATTGTTTTTAAAAATGTGATAAACACTTTTTAATCTTCGATTAAGATAGGAGAACAAAAAACCCCGAACATTACTGCTCGAGGTTTTTTGTTTAAACGTTTATCTAAATGCTAGTTTTGAGAGGCCTTAAAAGCTTTCATTGCCTCATTTAATTTTGGCAATACTTCAAAAGCATCACCAACAATTCCGTAGTCTGCAGCTTTAAAGAATGGTGCTTCACTATCTGTATTGATAACAACTATCGTTTTACTACCATTTACTCCTGCTAAATGTTGAATTGCTCCAGATATTCCAGCAGCAATGTATAAGTTAGGACGAATTGCTACTCCCGTTTGTCCAACGTGTTCATGGTGAGGTCGCCAGCCAATATCAGCTACAGGTCGAGAACAAGCCGTTGCGGCACCTAAAGTAGTTGCTAAATCTTCTACCATTCCCCAATTTTCCGGCCCTTTTAAACCTCTTCCTGCAGAAATAACTAATTCAGCTTCCGGCAAAAGAACTCCTTCTCCTTGAGTTTTCATTTCTTTAACGGTAATTCCTGCACTCCCTAATTCGGGGTTAAATTCTGCGACTTCTGCAGTTCCTCCGGTAGCTTCTGGTGAAATAGAATTTGGCAATAAAGAAATTACTTTCTTGGATGAATTAACAGAAACATTTGCAAAAGCTTTTCCTGAAAACACATTTGTTTTAACTACAAATCCATTTGACGTATCAGGAAGTGCAATCGCTCCCGAAACATGACCAGCTTCCAAGTTAGCTGCAACTCTTGGCGCAATTGCCTTTCCTAATTGGTCTTGTGAAACGACTATTACATCAGCACCACAGTCATTCGCTGCCGCAGCAATCAACTTGGTCAATTGCTGATCATTTCCTTCGCTCAAGCTTCTGCAAACCAGAACTTTGTTGGCGCCATTATCTCCTACAGATGCTAAAACTGCAGCATCAGCATCGCCAAAAGTAACGACTGTTGTAGCTCCTATTTTACTTCCGTAAGTAACTGCTTCCTTGGCAGCCTTCGAAATTTTTCCTTTTGTTTCTATAAATACTAATACTGACATATCTTATATAACTTTTGCTTCGTTGTGTAATAATTCTACTAATTCACTCATGTTATCAGCATCAATGTATTTACATTCTGATTTTGCTGGTGGCATATTATAAGAAACGATGCTGGTTAATTCAGCTGTTTCAGCAGCAGGAACTACGTTTAATGCTTTTGTTCTAGCAGCCATAATTCCTCTCATATTTGGTATTCTTTGCTCCGCCATTCCTTTTGCTGCACTTAACACAAATGGGGTATTTACTTCTACAACTTCTGCTCCACCTGGCACATCTCTTTCTAATGTGGCTGTATTTCCAGAAACTTCTAATTTTTGCGCTAAAGACACGAAAGGTTGGTCGAGCATTTCAGCAACCATACTTCCAATTTGCGCTCCATTATAATTGATTGTTTCTTTTCCTGTTAGAACGATGTCAAAACTATTTGCTTTTGCATACTCTGCAATTTGTTTTGCAACGAAATAAGGGTCTTTTGCTTCTGCATCAACTCTTACAGCATCCGTCGCTCCAATAGCTAATGCTTTTCTAATTGTTGGGTCATCTGAAGCAGTTCCAACCGTAATTGTTGTCACTGTTCCTCCATTCGCTTCTGTTAATTCTAAAGCACGCACTAATGCGTACCACTCATCATAGGGATTTACGATGTATTGAACACCATTTTCATCAAATTTAGTATCGCTATCCGTGAAAGCAATTTTTGATGTTGTATCTGGTGCTTTACTGATACAAACTAATAACTTCATATACTATATTTTACTTGTTTTTTTATCTTTCCTATCCTAAGGATAATTTGTAGTTACAAAGGTAACTAAATCCATTTCTTGGAAGTTCAAAATTACATAAAAATTTGTTATGCTTGCATACCTTTTGTTGTTTTATTATGGATCTAAAATTAGAATCCAATAATTAATATTGATTCGGCAATGATTTTACACGTTTTAACTCTATTTTTGTTTTTCTAAAATTTGAAAACACATGAAAACAATACAATTTAGAGAAGCCCTAGGAGAAGCAATGAGTGAAGAAATGCGTAGAGATGAAAACGTGTTTTTAATGGGAGAGGAAGTAGCTGAGTACAATGGTGCTTACAAAGTTTCTCAAGGGATGTTGGATGAGTTTGGCCCAGATAGGATAATAGACACACCCATAGCTGAACTAGGTTTTGCTGGAATAGCTGTTGGAGCTTCAATGAATGGTTTAAGGCCAATTGTTGAGTTTATGACTTGGAACTTTGCAATTCTTGCAGCAGATCAAATTATAAATAGCGCAGCAAAAATGTTGCAAATGAGTGGAGGTCAATTTAACTGTCCAATTGTATTTAGAGGCGGTAATGGAACTGCTGGTCAGCTGGCAGCAACCCATTCACAAGCATTCGAGTCTTTTTATGCCAATGTTCCAGGATTAAAAGTGTGCACTCCTTCTAATCCTTATGACGCTAAAGGCTTAATGAAATCTGCAATTAGAGATGATAATCCTGTGTTGATTTTGGAGTCAGAAAAAATGTATGGCGATAAAGGAGAGGTTCCTGAAACGGAATATTTAATTCCAATTGGAAAAGCCGATATTAAAAGAAAAGGAAAAGATGTTACCATAGTTACTTTTGGAAAGATTATAAAATTAGCACAAGAAACTGCTGATATATTGGCTAAGGAAGGAATCGATTGTGAAATTATTGATTTAAGAACAATCAGGCCGTTGGATTATGCTACGGTTGTAGAATCTGTTAAAAGAACTGGACGTTGTGTCATATTAGAAGAAAGTCATCCGCTTGGATCTATCTCAAGTGAAATAGCTTATCACCTCCAACGTTATGCATTTGACTATTTAGATGCCCCAGTGCAAAGAGTAACACAAAGTGACACACCTTTCCCATTTGCTAAGCCGCTTATGGCAGAAGCTTTGCCAAATGTTAAACGATTGGTGAATGCAATAAAGGACACTATGTATGTCAGTTAAATTGTTGAGTGCCTTGATTTTTATTGGAGCGTATTTTTTTACTTAAAGTACTTGGAGAAAATTGAAAATTAAGATTTAGATAATACATCGAAAAAAGCTTCCATTTTGGAGGCTTTTTTTGTTTTAGAAAGACTTATATTTACTTCAATAACCATGAATTATGGCAAGAAAAACAACAATTAAATTATCATCGATAGCTTTTCTGATACTGTTAATAAACCTATATGTGTGTGCCCAAAACATTCAAATATCTAGTATAGGAAACCCAACAGAACCTTCTATTATGATGGATCCGAATAATCCAAATATTCTCGTTGCTGGCTCTAACTTAAATTATTATTACACATCAATTGATGGAGGAACAAACTGGAACGTTAATATTTTAAGCTCCAGTTATGGTGTTTGGGGAGATCCTGTAATAGATATAGACACGCTAGGGCATTTTTACTTCACCCATTTAGCAAATATGCCTGGAGGTAATTGGATAGATAGAATAGTCTGTCAAAAATCTACGAATGGAGGAGTTTCATGGTCTGATGGGTCATTCACTGGATTAAATGGAACAAAAGCACAGGATAAGCAATGGACTATTGTGGACAGGAGCAACAATAACATATATATGACATGGACGGAATTTGATCAATATGGCAGTTCTGCTTCTTCAGATAGTAGCAGGATATTATTTTCAAAATCCTTGGACCAGGGAAATTCCTGGTCTGCACCTATAAAAATTAATCAGGTTAGTGGAGACTGCATCGACGAAGATAACACTGTAGAGGGCGCGACACCAGCTGTAGGGCCATCTGGCGAAATATATGTTTCTTGGGCTGGTCCAAATGGGATTGTATTCAATCGATCCTTGGATCAAGGAAATACTTGGCTTGCCCAAGAAATTTTAGTAGACCCAATGCCTGGAGGTTGGGACTTTGATATCCCAGGATTGGATAGGGCTAATGGCCTTCCAATTACCAAATGTGACCTAAGTGGAGGTCCAAATCATGGAACGATTTACATCAACTGGTCCGACCAAAGAAATGGTTCTACGGACACAGACATCTGGTTAACTAAATCAAGCAATGGCGGCAATACTTGGTCCACTCCGGTTAAGGTAAATAATGATAATTCGAATAAACATCAATTTTTCACCTGGATGGATATAGACCAAACCAATGGGCATTTGTATTTTATATTCTATGATAGAAGAGCCTATCTGGATAACAAAACTGATGTTTATCTGGCGGTCTCATCTGATGGAGGAAGCACTTATGAAAATCGTAAAATAAGTGACAATTCATTTACTCCTACACCTGGAGTGTTTTTTGGAGATTATAATAATATAGTGGCTCACAACGATATTGTACGACCAATATGGACAAGGCACAACGGTGGCCAATTGAGTATTTGGACGGATGTAACGCCTATAGATGAAACCCTGAACCTTCCTCAAGAATCCCTGGAAGATCACACTATTGAAACGAGTGTATTCCCTAACCCTACGAACAACTTGAATTATATTTCATTCAAATTGCATAAGTTATCAAAAGTTCAAATTGAACTCATAGATAGCAGTGGCAAATTAATAGCAGAGCTAACGAATAAAAAAATGGATTATGGAAAACATATTATTCCTATTGATATGTCGTCCTTGAATTTATCTCCGGGAACCTATTACTATAAGCTAGTAATAAATGAAGAAACCGAAATATTAAAAGCTATTCTTATTGAGTAACAAATTCTAAACCCAAAGAGGGTAAGAAAAGAGAATGGTACGTTGGTGAGATTCCAACTTTGTTTTCAAAAAGACAGATTCGAAGATAACTTTTAGTTATTATTCTCTTAAATTCGGGTAATAATTGAATTTATGAAAAAAACACTCTTCCTATTACCGCTAGTACTTCTCTTTTCGCGCATCGGTAGCTCACAACAGAATGACACTGCTAATTATCCATATTGGATTGAAATGATGCAAGACCCTAGCGCTAATTTCTTTCAAACCCAAAGAGCTTTTGAGCTTTTCTGGGAGAATAAAGAAGTAATAGCTGGATGTGGTTATAAACCTTTTAAAAGGTGGGAATACCGAATGTCGCAAATAGTTGATGAAAGCGGATACAAGCCTAATCCATCGGAGACATTTTATACCTTAAAAAATTATTCGCCCATAAAGTCTGTTAGTGGAAATTGGAAGCCGCTTGGTCCCAACTTCAATCAAACGACTACCTATGGTGAAATTCCAGGAGTTGGAAGATTGAATACCGTTGCGTTTCATCCTACGGATCCAAATACTATTTATGCAGGAGCACCCGCAGGAGGCTTGTGGATCAGTAATGACAATGGAGTTACTTGGAATAGTTCTACCGATGACATGCCAACTCTTGGAGTATCTTCTATTTTGATTGACCCTATAAACCCAGATATAGTATACATTGGAACCGGCGACAAGGACGCGAGTGATGCTCCTGGCCTTGGAGTTTTTAAAAGTGTTGATGGTGGAATTTCTTTCAATCAGATAAATACTGGAATGGGAGATCGAACGGTTAATGAAATGCGAATGCATCCTGATAGTAACGAGGTTCTATATGCTTGTACTTCGGGAGGTTTTTTTAGATCTGGAGATGCTGGTTTAATTTGGACACAAACAACCATATCTCCTACTGAATATACGGATATGGAAATTAAACCTGGTGATCCGAGCACAATATACGCTGTTCGAAAAAATAGATTAGATATTTCAACAGATGGGGGTTTGTCTTTTTCATCTATTTTTGGGTACCCAATTAAAAACAGAATGCTCATTGAGGTAAGTGAAGATGATCCCAGCAGATTGTATTTACTTGTTACCAATCTATATGATTTTGATTCCTTCTGGAGGTCAGACGATTCTGGACAGACATTTAATGAAGTTGCTAATTCACCCAATATTATGGGTAGAACAACCGATGGTTCTGACGTTGGTGTTGGTCAATCTTGGTATGATCTTGCATTGGAAGTAGACCCAGAAAATGCAGATATAGTATATGCTGGTGGAATAAACGTTTTTAAATCTATAGATGGTGGCAATAGTTGGACGTTTAACAGTAATGGGGTTCATGTAGACATGCACTATTTAAGCTTTTCACCGCATACGCATGAATTATATTTAGCAAATGATGGTGGTTTGTACAGAAGTAATTCAACAAATTCTGCTTGGGAAGACATTTCTCAAAACATGGTAATCGGCCAGATTTATAAAATTGGGCAAAGTGCTACGAATATAAATAAATGCCTTACTGGCTTCCAAGATAACGGAACTAGTTTGTTCGATGGAATTGGCTGGGGAAGAGTTTTAGGAGGTGATGGAATGGAGTGCATGTATGATCCGATTGATGAAAATTATGCATATGCTTCTATTTACTATGCTTTAATTTACCGCTCTGTTAATGGATCTGGATTTCAAAAAATATGTGGTTTAAACACAAATAATGTTGACGAAGAAGGCGCTTGGGTTACTCCCTATTGTATTGGTGAACACAATAATGGCGTTATGTATGCTGGACTAAAGAGTGTTTGGAGAACAACAAGATTGAAAGAATCCGATAAAGACAGTGTCCTTTTCGAAAATATTTCTCCTGCCGGAATTGGCAATACATCAAATAACTGTGATGTAATTGAACACTCTTCCGCTGATTCGAACCTTCTTTATGTTACAAAGGGTTTTAGTCTTTATAGATCACAGAATTGTAATGACCTGGCAGCAAGTGTAATTTGGAACACACTTAGCCCTGGTACTATAGGAGGAAACATTAACGATATGGAAACCAATCCATTGGACACGAACGTTATTTGGCTTGCAAAAGGTAACGGAGTAATAAGGTCAGATGACCGTGGTCTTACGTGGGTAGACATTTCTGGGAACTTACCGGGTATCCCTGTTACTTGTATTGTTTTGGACAATATGAGTAATGAAGGTCTATATGTTGGAACATATGCAGGGGTCTATTATAAGGATTCTACTATGTCTAATTGGGTGTTTTTTGGCACTGGTTTACCGATTAATTCTGAGCTTTCGGAATTAAATATTTATTACGGTTCTGGTGGCGCTGAAAAGAGATTAAGAGCTTCCACTTATGGCAGAGGATTGTGGGAATCTGACCTATATGATACAATCACCACTTATTTTCCAAGTTTACCGCTAATTTCTTTTCAAACCGACAACCCAAAATTAGAAGTATACGAGAATTTCATCTTAAATATTAATTTTTATAAAAATTTAGCAAATGTACCCGTTTCAGGTTTTGACCTTTCTGATGTAGCAATAACTAACGGAACGCTCAACTCATTAACTGGAGGTCCTATTGACTATGAACTAGATATTACACCCATAGCACCTGGAATTATAACAATTGATATCGCAGCTGATATTGCAAAGGATAACGATTCCATTTTCAACGCAACGGCTTCTACGTTTTTGGTCAATTATTCTGAAGACATTCCTAGTCTTGGATATATTGGGCCAGGTGGGGTAGGAGGTGCAAGTGAAATTGCTGTTTGGCTAAGTGGTGAAAATGAATTTAGCTATCAAGGTAATCCAATTACTTCAGATGGAGCTATTATAGACAAGTGGCTGGATAGGAGTGCATTTAATATTAATACCTTTCAAAGTATTGACTCAATGCAACCAATGTTGAGAACTGGAATAAATGGAATCGCTGGTCTTAATGCAATCGAATTTCAATCAGATACATCTGGTTTTGGAACTTGGATAAAAGCAGAGAATGTTATACCTGGAAAAAACTTTGGAGTTTTCACTATTGCTGAATCTACTTCGGAGTTTTATAACGACTATGGATGGATTGCAAGTTCCAGAGATGATAATGGGTTTATTATTCATCCAAATAAAGGCGATAAGAGATGGTATCCCCATATTAAAAATAATATTGGTGACGGAACAAATGGAGCAACAAAATCATTTAACGATATTACAAAACCTCATCTTTATGGTTTTGCATTTTGTCAAAATGATATAACAAGCTATATACATGTAATTTCTGATGGAGAAGATGATGAAGAAGGGAAATCAGGATTTGATGATAGAGAAAACACGGGAAGCATTAATATTCAATTAGGGCAGGACAGATCAGATAGGTGGGGAGATGGAAAGTTAGCTGAGCACTTTATTTATAATGAAGCGCTTGGGAAGACTCATGTAAATATAATTCGAAATTATTTAGGAGCTAAATATCAAATTGACTTGGGAACTAATGATATGTATTTGCATGATCATACCTATAGATTTAATCTTGGTGGAATTGGAAGAGAGAACCAATTTGATTTACATCAAGATGCTCAGGGAACTGGAATAGTAAGAATAAACAATCCTGTTTCTTTGGACAATGGAGATTACTTTATGTGGGCAGATAACAATGAAAGCTATAGTAATTGGATACCAAACCTATCACCATTTGAAACAAAGATGATTGGTAGAATATGGCAAGTGGATGAGGTAGGAACAATTGAAAGTGTAGATGTTAGGATTGCATTAGAAGCGCTTCCAGAAAATGATTTGGAATACGTTCTTCTCATTTCGACAGACCCTGATTTCTCTCAAAATAATGAGGCTTACAAAATGATACTAGTAGATGACACATTGATTTCTACCATTGACTTTTCCGATGATGCATACTTTACTATTATCTCAGCTAATGAATTGCAAATACAATTAATAAATGAGGGTTACTCTTCATTAACGCTTACTATTTATCCTAGTTTTTCTTCTGGAGAATTCCAAGTTGTGATTAGCGACGAAAATAGTTTAGACGGGGAATTAACCATATTTAATGTAGTAGGTCAATTAATGGAGAAAATGGATATTACAGGAGCAAATACTATTTATCAATCATTTAACAACTTAGCTTCAGGAGAATATATTGTACGGTACAAAGACGCCAACAACAGCATTAAGCAACGCTTGATAATCGCAAAATAAGTATTCCCAATGGGGCAAGGTAAAAAAGAATGGATCTCTAACTTACGCGTTATTGCAACCCTATGTGTTGTCATATTACACGTAGCCTCTTCAGTCTTATACAAGTATAACCAAGTGCCAAATTCCCACTGGTGGATAGGGAACGTTTACGACTCGCTTGTTCGTTTTTCAGTTCCGTTGTTTTTAATGATAACAGGAGCTCTATTGTTAGGGAAACATTATTCACTGCCTATTTTTCTCAAAAGAAAAGTCGTAAGAATCCTTTTTCCATTTGTTTTTTGGACAGCTATTTATATCATTTACAATTTTGTTGAACCTCCCCAATTTAATGGAAAATTAGAATCACAGTCAAATTTTTCATGGATTCTTCAACAATTAAAGGATGGAAGTTCCTACCATCTGTGGTATATATATATGCTCTTAGGAATATACATTGTTATTCCATTGGTGGGCAAATTATTAGTTGAGGTTAGAAAGTTATATTTAGAGTTATTTTTAATACTATGGGTACTGTTTATAACCCTTTCAACATCCCACAATGTACAAAGTAATTTTGAATGGAATTTTTGGTATTACTTTGGGTACACAGGCTACGTTGTTCTAGGCTATTATTTATCTATTATCAATACGAAGTCAAAACGATTATTAGCGTTAGCAGTGATTACATTTTTAATTGGATTATTTATTACTGTTTATGGAACCTATTATTACACCGATATGAATGGTTTATTTTACAAAAACTATTATTCCTATTTAACTCCGAATGTTCTACTAATGACGGTCAGTATTTTTGTCTTAATGAAAAATGCAAATATTAACTTGTCGGGAGAGTTGAAAAATACTCGAGACCTAATTGACAAACACAGTTATGGAATATACCTATCCCATATTCTAGTTTTAAACTATTTAGTTATGTATGGTGTTGATTGGGATTTAATTCATCCATTAATCGGAATTCCTTTAACTACAATAATCACGCTTATTGTATCGATAGCGATTGTTTATTTGATTCGTAAAATTCCTTTTGGAAAGTATATTTCTGGTTGATTAAAAAGCGGTAATTAATAGATCTAAATCTTTGTAAGGGAGATTATAAGTTTCACCCAAGTAAGAAGAAGTTAATGTTCCATTATAGATATATACACCATGCCTGAATCCCTTATCGGTTCTAATTAATTTTTCGCATCCACCACCATCTGCTATTTCTAGAACCAGAGGAGAAAAAATATTACTCAAAGCATAAGATGCAGTACGAGAGACTCTTGATGCAATATTGGGAACACAATAGTGCGTAACACCATGTTTTTCATAGGTAGGTCGTTCATGAGTTGTAACATTAGAGGTAGCAAAACACCCGCCTTGATCAATAGCCACATCCACAATAACAGCTCCATCTTTCATTCCTTCAATCATTGGCTCTGAAACCACACAAGGAGTTCTGCCATGTGGAGCTCTTAAAGCTCCAATCGCTACATCCGCTCTTTTTAAGGCTTTCTCCAGTACTTTTGGTTGAATCACTGAGGTGAAAACTTTCTGCCCTAAATCCTGTTGAAGCCTTCTTAGTTTATATACCGAATTGTCAAATATTTTCACCGAAGCACCCATTGCTAAAGCCGTTTTTGCAGCAAATTGACCAACAGTGCCAGCACCAATAATAACAACTTCTGTTGGGGTAATCCCTGCAACTCCACCAAACATTAATCCCTTACCTCCATTTACATTGCACATTAATTCTCCGGCAATCAAAATAGATGTTGTGCCTGCTATTTCTCCCATTGACCTTACTATAGGGAATATTTGTGCTTCATCTTTAATGTAATCCCAAGCAATTGCTGTAATTTTCTTTTTCATCAAGCCACGCAAAGTGTTTTCTGGCTGAACTGTAAGTTGCAGTGCGGAAAACAAGGTTTGCTTGTACTTCATCATCTCAATTTCTTTAGGTGATGGAGGGGTTACTTTTAGTATAATATCTGCTTGATATACTGCTTCATGTGACAAAACTATTTCTGCCCCTGCCTCGCTATAATCTTGATCGGAAAAATTTGCATGTTCACCCGCATTTGTTTCTACCACAACGCGATGACCGTTGGCTACAATCTGACCTGCAGCTTCTGGCACTAGGGCAACTCGATGCTCTTGAAATTCCGTTTCTCGGGGAATACCTATATATAAACTTGATTTTTTACGACCTACCTCCAACATTTCTTCTTGGGGCATTAATGAAGCTTCGTAGGCTAATGATTTAAGAGCGTCTCCAGAGGAAATCATGTTGTTAAAGTGATTTTGCGGCGGTTAGTATCAATTATTTCAATTGACACTTTTACGCAGTTATCAGGTAAAAGTTTCGGGATTTTACTTGCCCATTCAACGAAGCATATATTGCCACTGTAAAGCTGTTCGTCTAATCCGCTGTCCATAGCCTCCTCTTCATTTTTAATACGGTAAAAATCAAAGTGGTTTATTTCTCCATATTGCTCAGAGAAGTATGTATTCACTATTCCATAAGTAGGGCTAGAAACCGCATCTTCAATATTTAGCACCTTACAGACCTCACCAATTAGCGTAGTTTTGCCAGCACCCATTTCCCCATCAATAATAAAGACTTGATTAGCGGTACATAGTTTTGATATAGCTTTTGCTACTGTGTAGAGGTCTGATTGATTATCTATTGAAAAAGTTTCCAAATTGGACTATTTCTTTTTTACAATATACAACAATTCATCAGCATGAAAACGATACTTTTCATATTGCTCTTTTGGCATATCTTTGCGGTAGTCGTAGACTTCGACTTCAAATCCTGCAGCTTCTAACTTTTTTTGGTAATCCAAACCGTACAAACGAACATGATCGTATTGCCAAAAGTGTTTTTCTCTTTCTGCAGGAGATGTAATTGAAGCATCTTCATACGTTTCTGAACGCGATGTATCAATTGGGACTTGAAAAATACCCCATCCTCCTGAATTCATAATACGGTGTAATTCAGTCATACATTTATGGTCATTCTCAACATGCTCTAATACATGATTGCAAAAAATGACATCGTACTGATTATCTTCCAATGGAATCTTATGTAGATCAAAATGAATATCTGCAAGTGGTGAAAGAAGATCGCCAGTGGTGTATTCTAGATTGTTTTGTTTTTTAAACTTACTATAGAAGCATTGCTCAGGTGCTATGTGCATTACCTTTAATTTCTCTTCTGTAAAGAAATTAGATTTATCTTTTAGGTAAATCCACATTAAACGATGTCTTTCTAATGTAAGATCGTATGGACAAAGAACGTTGTCTCTATGTGCTACGCTTGAACCGTAAGAAAGGAATTTCTTAAACGATTTTTCACAAACGGGACAATCTACTTTATTTCCTTTGTAAACCAAAGGTGCAAATACTCTAAAAACATAACTCAACCGTATCAACAATGGCCTTGGTAAAGTATTTAGCAAGTATTTATACAGCTTTTTCATGGTCTCTTGTAACCAACTTATTTAAGTAACTCATCTATGTTACGCGCATAATCGTAAGAATCATCCAGGAAAAAAGTTAACTCAGGAGTTTTCCTAAGTTGATTTTTCACAACTTGGGCAAGTATATGTCTCACTTGACGTCCGTTGTCTTGAACATTTTTAAGAACTTCTTCATTTTCTTTTGCTCCGAAAACACTTAGGTAAACTTTAGCGGTTCCCATATCAGGGGACACGCGAACTATAGTTACGCTAACCATTGCTCCCATACAAATTGTTCTTGCTTCTTTTTGAAAAATTAAGCTAAGTTCTTTTTGTATAACACCTGCAATTTTTTCTTGTCTAATGCTCGCCATAACAAATACAAATGTATGTTAACCTTGGTTAAATAGAATTAAAATTGAGCTACGCTTTGGTTGCTATCTTGGCAAAATCGTCGTAACTAATTTCTTTCTCATTAACTTTAATCGTATTCTTTAAGAAGTTAAGAACTTTTTGATCGTATAATGAGTCGTATATTTTACGCGCTTCTTCCTCATTAGAAAGAACATTTTGAGCATATTTATTCATTTCCGCATCATCTGGAACCATCATGCCATATTGTGCATATTGACTTGATAATAGTTCTTTCGTAAAATCAACAACCTCTTCATTGTCAACTTTAATGTCATTTTCTTTGATGATTTTATTTTCTACCAATTGCCATTTTAAGCTTTCAGAATATTGTTCGTATTCAGCCTCTACTTGCTCAGGAGTGATTTTTTCCTTACTAGATGAAAGAATCCATTTCTTTAAAAACTCATTCGGTAGTGTCAATTTTAACTTTTTAACAATGCTTTCTGTCAAATCCCTTTTAAAAACTTTATCACTGTCCTTAACAAACATTCCAGAAAGCTCACTTTCAATTCTCAGTCTAAAATCTTCAGCAGTTGTAACAGCTCCTTCTCCATAAATCTTATCAAACAACTCTTGATTAATCTCTGCGGGAGCTAAACTTTTTACATCAGTAACTTTTAATTCTACATTTCTAGTATAAGCAGCAGCTCTTTCAGCAGAGATATTCAACATTGCTGCTAAATCTGATTCACTTCTAGAAATTGTTCTTGGATCTATAGTTAATGTATCACCTGCTTTTAATCCAATTAATTTTTTCTTTGCTTTTTTATCTTCTGTAAATTCAACTGATACTGTCGAAGAATGAGAAAAACCGCCATCAACGGGCTTGTCATTTTCATCCAACTCTGTAAAATGAGACATAATCATGTCTTTTTCGTTACTTACATCCGTTGAAGATAGCTTACCGTATCTTTTTGCAAAGTCATCCAATTGCTTATCGACTAACGTTTTGTCAACTTTTACTTTGTAATATGTGTGCTTATCTTTTGCAGTCAATTTAACCTCAAAATCTGGAGCTAACCCAATTTCATAAGAAAATTCAAAATCACCAGGATTTTTCCAATCAATATCGACCTCCTCATCTACAACAGGCATCGGATTACCTAAAACGTTTAAATTGTTTTCTGTAATGTGTTTATGAAGTGTATCGTTCAACAATTTATCAATTTCCTCAGCTAAAATTGAAGGACCATACTTTTTCTTAATTACAGTCGTAGGAACTTGACCAGATCTAAATCCGGGCATTTGTACTTGCTTCTTGTAAGACTTTAAGGATTTTTCGTATTGTTCGCTGTAGTCCGAGTTTGCAATTTTTATTGTTAAAATCGCATTTAGTTTGTCTGTGTTGCTTTGTTGAATATCCATGTTTATGGTTGTTCTGTTATTTATTTCTCTTATATAAAAAAGGCATCGTGCGCTGGCACGATGCCTTTTAATGTAGTACGGATGGAGAGACTCGAACTCTCACACCTTGCGGCACTAGATCCTAAATCTAGCGTGTCTACCAATTCCACCACATCCGCATTATCCAAATTGAATTGGCTCTTTTGCCAAAATTGGAGTGCAAATGTACGATAAAGAATGTGAACTTAAAACATAGTGCCTAACTATTTTATTGTTTTAAAAGGGAATATATCCATAAAAAAAGGGCTACCTCATCGAGATAGCCCTTTTGTAAAACATTACTGTTATCTGGTAATGGTTATTTCTGTACTATCATTTTGCTAGTGATTTTACTTCCTTCAGAAACTAAAGAATAGTAATATATACCTGAAGCAAATTCAGTAGCATCAACTTGAATACTATGAGCACCGTTTGTTAATGTACCTAAATTCATTGTTTTAACAACTTTACCTGTCATGTCAACAAACTCAAACTGAACATCAGATGTGTGCGTTAATTCGAAGTTAATAGTAGAATTATTGTCAAATGGGTTTGGCATATTTTGTCCTAAAATAGCTCCTGTTTGAGAAACTTCTGCAATTGCAAGTGAAGGGTCAAAATTCATTCTTACCATTGGAGTATTATTTGTGTAATACTGGCTACCTGATCCATTCCATCCACCATATGTAATGAAACTTGTTTGATCTGGAGAGAATCCACTAGTTCCATAGTAAAACTCAGAATAGCATCCTACCATTACTAAGTATGTTGAGCCAGCAGTAAGTGTAGGGAATGTAAACAAAGGTAAAGTGATATTTGCATTGCTACTAGATTCAGCACTTGATACAGAATATTCTGCTGTTTCATCTACGTAAACAAAATCTCCCGCAGCAGCATCAAAAACATATAGTTTCCCATAAATAATTGTAGCGTCAGGTGTTCCAGTTCCAACTATTACATCAATTCCATAAACTTGTTCTGACGCAAAAGCATCAAAGTAAGAACCAGCTTCGAAAGCAAAATCTCCAGGAACTCCTCCATCTTCTCCACCACTTGCACCAGGAGTACCATCGGTATCTCTAGCGTAAATGTATTGACCCACTTCAAAGCTATCTCCTTCCAATATGTTATTGGTAGGGACATCATCCACTTGATCAGAACCTACCGACCACGTGAAGTTGTAAGTACCTATTGCAGAAGGAGTGAATTGAGTTGATAAAACTAGACTGTCAGTTTCTCCAGCATTAAGATTAACACCCGATGAACTTGTTCCATTAAATGTTCCTGCACCAGTTACATCAGTAGTAAGTTGAACAGTTGTTTGCAGATCGATACCATTATTAACAACGGTTGCAGAAAAATCAATTGGTGCAACTTGTGTTTGAGGTATTTGGTGGTAGTGTAATCCAAGACTACCCCAAGCTGATCCAGTTTCAGCTAAATCATTATCTGGTAGAGTAACAATATTCACATCATCAATAAACCATCCGAAAGTTGTCCAAGCTACAGGGTTCGTATCTGTTGGAAATCCTGAAGTCCAAGAAAATCGAATCCATACAGATCCTGCGTTACCTGCGATGTAAGGATTTAGGTTAATTGTACGTGTCATTGGATTTGGATAAATAGCGCTCGCATTGTTGCCAACATATGTTTCCTGGTCTTCGTTGCTACCAATAGTTATAAAATTAGTGCCATCAACACTAATTTGAAATTCTTGTAAATCGTTAAAGTCAGCACCATATTGCTCAAAGCTAAGAGAAACTAGATCTGTTCCTGTTAATGTTTGAATATCAATAGGATTTGCAGTTGTTAACGTGTATGTTACGCCTATTGCTTGGTCACTAGAATTGTAATCTCCATTATAAACTTCTGCATAGTTACCACCTGAAGTAGAAGTGATTCCTCCTGCAAATGCGCCCCACCAAGTATTTGAAGTAGAACCAATGTTCCAACCAAAAGGAGAAGACTGTCCGTCATTAGCAGCAACCCAGTCACCAGGATTCGTGAAATCTGAGATTAAATATTCAACACCTAGAGCTTTTTCAGCCGACCCATTGGGAGCAACTCCATGCGATGGTGCTTTAGAAACCTCTAAAACATTTCTTTTTTGAGCAAATTGTCCAAAGGCTAAATTTGCACTCATTGCGAAAATCGCAATACTTAAGTAAACTTTTTTCATAATCTATTTTCTATTAGAATTAATTCTTGATTTAAGAACACAAATATAACGAGACAGTTGTCTTTTCAAAGAGTTAAGACACTATTTATTAAGCAACGGTAAATAATTTAACATAAACGGCAAAAAATGTAAAAAGATGGTGATGTTTAGTTCGCAACTTCGCTCATAAACTTGATTCTCATTAGCTTAAGTTCTTCTTCTGTGTAATCTTCATCAAATTCTATAAGGGCTGCCTCTATAGAGTCGGTGTCTGCATCATCCATAAAATACTCAAATATTTCCTCTTGAGCCTCTTCGTCCAATAGTTCGTTTAAATGATAATCTATATTTATTTTAGTGCCTGAAGCAACAATAGCTTCAATTTCGGTTATAAGCTCATCGATTTTTTTACCTTGGGCTTTCGCAATGTCTTCAAGCGGTAATTTTTTATCAATATTTCTAATAATACTAACTTTTGAGCCACTTTTATTTAGAATTGATTTAACCACGAAATCTTCAGGACGCTCAATGTCATTTTCATCCACATATTGGATTATCACGTCTAAAAATGGCTGTCCATATCTTTTGGCTTTTCCTTGACCAACTCCCACTATATTTTGAAGTTCTTCCATAGAAATTGGATACTGCAATGTCATATCTTCCAAAGAAGGGTCTTGAAACACTACAAAAGGAGGGACGCCTTTACCCTTTGCAATTTCCTTTCTTAAATCTTTAAGCATTTTAAAAAGTACTTCATCAGAAGCCCTTCCTCCTTTTTGATTTAATACAATATTAGAGTCATCCGTATCACTATAATTATGCTCTTTAATCAACATAAATGATTTTGGGTTATTGATAAAGTCCTCTCCAGCTTCTTTTAAAAATAGTGTTCCGTAACTTTCAATTTCCTTTCCTACAAGCCCTGCCACAATAACTTGACGAAGTGCTGCATTCCAAAACAAGGAGTCCTTATCTTTTCCAGCTCCAAAGAACTCATTATTATTATGTTTATAGGTATTAATTTCACTGGTGAGATTGCCTGTTAATATATCTACAAAATATTTTACCTTGTGCTTGCCGGCAATATTTTTTATGATTTTCAATACAAGCTGAACATCATCCTTACCTTCTGACTTTTCTTTAGGAAACCTCGAGTTATCACACATATCGGCTCCCTCTCCATTTATTTCATCAAATTCTTCGCCAAAGTAATGTAACAGAAACTTTCTTCGGTTCATACTAGTTTCTGAGTAAGCTACAACTTCCTGTAAAAGTTGATTTCCAATTTCTTGCTCTGCGACGGGTTTACCATGCAGAAACTTTTCTAATTTCTCAATATCTTTATAGCTATAAAAGGCTAAACAATGTCCTTCTGCGCCATCTCTTCCTGCTCTTCCTGTCTCCTGATAATAACTCTCTAGTGATTTTGGGATATCATGGTGAATAACAAACCTTACGTCTGGTTTGTCAATTCCCATACCAAATGCTATGGTGGCGCAAATCACATCAGCATCTTCCATTAAAAACATATCTTGGTGCTTTGCCCTTGTGTGCGCATCCAGACCGGCATGATAAGGAAGTGCTTTTATACCATTTACTTGCAATACTTGCGCAAGTTCTTCTACTTTCTTTCTACTTAAGCAATAAATAATACCAGATTTTCCTTCTCTAGATTTAACAAACTTAATAATCTCTCTTTGAACATCAACTTTTTGTCTAATCTCATAATAAAGATTCTTTCGGTTAAACGAATCTTTAAAAACCTTGGCATCTAACATGCCTAAATTCTTCTGGATATCTTGTTGAACTTTTGTTGTTGCTGTCGCTGTTAATGCAATTATTGGGACATCAACTATACTTTCAATCATTGGTCTTAAACGCCTGTACTCCGGTCTAAAGTCGTGCCCCCATTCTGAAATGCAATGCGCTTCATCAATAGCGAAAAAGGAGATAGTTATATTGCTTAAAAAGTCTAAATTTTCTTTTTTTGTTAAAGACTCTGGTGCAACATACAATAACTTTGTTTTACCATCTAATGTATCTTGTTTTACTCGGGCAATTTCTGTTTTGTTTAATGACGAGTTTAAAAAATGGGCGATACTATCATTCTCACTTACCGAACGAAGTGCATCAACTTGATTCTTCATTAAGGCAATCAAAGGAGAAACTACAATAGCTGTGCCCGCACTCATTAATGCAGGTAACTGGTAGCACATCGACTTACCGCCTCCTGTGGGCATAATAACAAAAGTATTGTTTCCGTCTATCAGGTTTTGAATTACTTCTTCTTGTTCTCCTTTGAAGCTACTAAAACCAAAATATTTCTGTAAGGACGCTTTTATTGACTCTTTTATAACTTGCATTTTTCTTTTTTCAAAAGGAAACTTTACCCATTGCTTAAATTACCATTACTAATATACTATAAAAGATTCAGAGAAAAAACTTGTTTTCGTCATTCATCAAAATTTTGTCGTTAAGCATGACTTTTTATTAGATTGTTTTTCTATTCTTTTATTTTTTCTGCATTTGCATTTGCATCAGACATTATTTTATCTGCTTGAATTTGAGCTGCATTCTCCAATCCTTGTGCTTTTGTTTCTGAATTCGTCTCGACCTTTTTTGCTTTCGAGCTTCCTTCTGAAATTACTTTTTCTCCTCTGATATTTGATTCAGAAATCATTTTTTCTGCTTTCTTATCCGTTTCCGTATTCATTTTCTTTGCTGCAATTTCAGCAGCCTTCTTTTTAATAGGATTATTTGCATCATCAATCAATTTTTGAGATTGCGCATATCCTTCTTTTCTTAGCTGGTCTGCAACTTTCTTTCCTTCGGTTTTAATTTTGTTTCCGGCAGCTAAACTTTCTTGCCTGATTTTATCCCCAGTAGATTTTCCAGTCACCCTTATCTGGTCAGCCTTTGCTTTCGCCTCAGCAATCAACTTGTCTGCTTGTTTTTGAGCATCCTCCAACAGCTTTTTTGCTTCGCCATATACTTTGTCTTTTACTTCTTCTATTACCTCCTCCACAGCATTTTGAGCTTGACCTTTTAAATCAGTTTTAATTATTGGATTAGCAGCGGTACCTCCAATACCTATTTTAACCGGAATATTGTCTTTTAAATCCACTCCAAGACTGTTTAGTCCCGATAATAAACCGGCAGCTTCGCCACCAAACATGCTTTGAGGAATTTCCATTTGCATTTCATAATCCAATTCCTGAAGAAAAGAGGTCGTTCCCTCAATAGTTGTGTTAATTTCTCCCATTTTAACATCGAAAGGTTCTATCCAAATTTTGCCATCTTTGAACTTATAGGTAATATTTACATTTTCCAAAGTTTGCGTTTTAAGCTTATCCATTTTCAAAGCCTCTGCTATTTTTAATAAAACGGGAAGATCTCTTACTATTACTTTATTTGTATTAATTTTTCCGTTTCCATTTAATGACTCATAAACAGGCTCCATGTTTGCATCAATATCTGCAACCATATTAAGACTTGTAGAAAAATTACCCACACAATACTTAGCTATTGGAGCCATTTTTTCTATTGTGTTAAAATATAATGCTGCTGTAGGAATATCTAAGTTTTTAATATCCATTTTCATGTCAACATGAGCTCTGTCTTTTGAAATCGAATTGTAGGATCCATCAAGTCCGATACTGCCGTTAAAAACATTCATTTTCATTTCTTTTAAAGTAGCTAGGCCTTCATTCACAACAATTCCTCCGGTAAAGTTTGAAACCTCCAAGCTGTCATACAACATCTTTTCGATTTTTGTTTCAAGGTTAAAGTTGATGTTGTCTGGAATATCGATTGTTTCAGTAACTAATGAATCAGAAGTTGTTGTCGATGTTGGTTTTTCTAATGCTGACTCTTCTGATGCTGGAGCATTTGGGCCTGAATACATCAACTCATCAACATTAAAGTAGCTGGAAGCAATATTGAAAGATCCTGTCAGGATCTCATCCTTTAAAAAGTACTCCATATAGTTATCTATTCTTCCGTCAGCATGCAAGTCACTTTCTCCTATTTTTGCTTCAAAATAAGTAAGATCTAAGTATTGAGGAGCGAACTGAAACAACATAGAATCAATTGCAGTTAGGTAATTAGATACTGAAGTTTGGTAATTCATTTGAGCTATTTTCAAGACTCCTGTTGCTTTGAAGTTTTCATAATCCTCTTTTTCTAAGGCAGATACATTGCCTTTTAAGTCTATGTTAGATGTTATTATTCCGCTATATGACTCTCCTTCTTGCATTGGGATAATTTCTGCTAGTTTTGACAAATCTAAAAATGTATTTATCGTACTTTCTATATTAGGATCTGTAATAATATTTCGAAGCTTCAGTGATGCATCCACTTCATTTCCTACAAACTCTAAATGAAATTTATTAATATCTACTTTAGTGTTGTTTAAGTCTATACCGGCTTCTCGATTCACTTTAACATCTATTCCTATTTTATCCACTTTTCCGGGGAGATCAGGGTATTGGAACCATGCATTTGAAACACTTAAACCTAAGTTAAATCCAGGCATAGATTCCTCACTAAACTCTCCAAAAACTTTTCCTTCAAGAACAAGTTTTCCATCTGTTTTTAGATCTCCAAAATCAGGAGAGTAAACACCCGGAACCATACTCAATAATGAATTAAACGTTTGTTTGGTAGCTCCAAAGGTTATATCCATATCCATAATATCGTTGGTCATTAAAAACCAACCATCCAAAGAAAGCCCTAATTCATTCAACACCACTTCATTTTCTTTGAAGGTAAACTTCATTTCATGTTCGGGCATATCTATTTCCATATTGCATTTAATATCTGTAAGTGTTTGAGACAAGTAGTTGATATTATCATATCCAAATGTAACTCCTCCAATATCACTTAAGGTTTCTAATGTATAGGTTGTTCCGTTAACTGAAGCACTTCCTTTGTGGTTTAATCCATCCAATTCCATATACATTATATAGAGTTGGTCATCGTATATAATGGCCCCTTTTTCAATGTAGTACTCTTCTAGAGCTAGTTTTAAAGGAGCGGATTCGGCGACTTTTTCTTCAGTTTCTTCAACTGCTGTTGAATCAGATTTAACAATGTCGTAGTTTGCTTTTCCGTCTGATAAAACCATTACATGTATTTTTGGCTCAACCAAACCAACGGATGAAATTTCATATTGATCACCACTTATAACACTCCATAAGTTTAATTTAAGATTGGTTTGTTTTATGTCTGCCAATTTTATTCCTTTAAATTCATCAAGTCCTGTTAGGGTCAAGTCATTTATTTCTAAGGAAAATTTTGGAAATGTAGACAGCAAACTAAGATTAACTTCTCCAAAATCAAGTTCAGTATTTAAATTCGCATTTGCCTCGTCTTTGATAAACTGCACTATCTGATCCTTGAATAAAATCGGCAATAATATTATTAAAATAATTAAAACTAAAAATGTTATACCTGTCCATTTTAATAAGCGTTTAATCAAGCTTTTTTTCTTTTTTGGTGCTATTTCTTTCATTCATTTATTTTCTAATTTAAAGATAATGGGATTCATTTAACATTTGATATAAATCTTCAAAAATGTTTCATCATTGCAAATGATATTTGATTTAAGAAAATAATAATAGTTGTTGAAATTAATTTTTTGTTTGTAGCTATCTTAATTTCATTTACTCTTTCAATAAACGAGGGTATTTATCATGTGTTGTTTGATTCAACTCTTCAAGTCCACCATAGCTAGATATGCCATTAGTCCCATTCCTATTTCTAATGCCTTTTCATCTACAGTAAAGTTGGATGTGTGTAATCCCCCGGTAGGAGCTTTCGAAAAATCCGAAGTTCCTAATCGATAAAAGCATGCAGGAATTACTTGGGAGTAATAAGCAAAATCTTCGGCAGTCATTCTTAAATCCAAGTCAATAACATTCTCTGCACCTAAAAAGTCAATTGCAGCATTTTTAGACAATCTAGTTAATTCATTATCGTTTACCAAAAACGGGTATCCTTTTCGAACTTCAAATTCACATTTTCCGCCCATTCCTTCAGCAATAGATTCAGCCATTTTTATCATTAACCCATGCGCTTCTTCTCTCCATTCTTCGTCAAAAGCCCTAAATGTTCCTAGAAGGTTTACTTCATTAGGAATGATGTTTGTGGCTCCGTTTCCTTGAATAGATCCAAATGACAGTACACTAGGGTTGTAAGGACTAACCCTTCTACTAATTAATTGTTGTAATGCGATAATAATATGTGAAGTAATTAATATCGGGTCAATTGTTTTGTGCGGTAAAGCAGCATGGCCTCCTTGACCAATTACTTTTACATGTAATTCATCTGCAGAAGCCATGTACATTCCTGGTTTAAATCCAACCTTTCCAGCTTCTAATTCAGGGTAAACATGTTGCCCGATGATATTAATTGGCGCTGGGTTTTCTAGAACTCCTGCTTCAATCATCAATTTTGCCCCTCCTGGAATTCTCTCTTCTCCTGGCTGAAAAATTAATTTTACAGTTCCTTCGAACTCATTTTTTAATTCATGCAAAATAAGTGCTGTACCCAATAAAGAAGATGTGTGCACATCATGTCCACAGGCATGCATTTTGCCTTCATTTTTCGATTTAAATGAAACCTCAGTAGTTTCTTGAATTGGCAGTGCATCTAGGTCTGCACGCAATGCAATGGTTTTCGAGGACGGATCATTTCCTTCAATTATTGCCACGACACCAGTTTTTACAATGCCCTTTTCATGTTTGATTCCTGCCCTTTTTAAAAATTTCGAAACTAATTCGCAAGTTTCATACTCTTCGAATGAAAGTTCTGGATTTGCATGAATTGCTCTTCGAACTTCAACAATTTGTTCTTTTTTTTGACCCGCTATTTTTTTTATTCTTTCAATCATCATTTTCACCAAAAAAAGCCATTCCACTAATAATCATTTTAAAAGCGACAAATAACATAAATGTTCCAAAAACTAACCTTATCAAATTAGGAGATATTTTTAAAGCGACCTTCGACCCAATAAAACCTCCAATAACAAATGCAACTGCTATAATAGCAGCGTATCCAATCGAGGTTTTTGTAATAGTACCGTGTTGCCAATAACTATAAAAAGCCATTATTCCTATTGGCGGAAGCATAGTAGCTATGCTTAACCCTTGCGCTTCATGTTGGGTAAACCCCATGATAAAAACCAATGCAGGTACAATCACTATTCCACCGCCAACTCCAATAAATCCGCTCATAAGACCGGCGCAAACACCAATACTCATTAAAAGTAAAATAGTTGAAACTCCCATATTAAAAATCTAATGATAATGATAAATATTTCACTGGGTCCAGTACTACTCCATCATCAACCCCCCAGGCGTAATCAAAACGAACATAGTAGCCAAACAATTTAGAACGCAAACCAAATCCATAGCCATATACTATTGGCTCTTTCTGGTTTTGAAGAATAATTTCATAATTAAAATCTTCAATCAAAATCGTATTAAACGCATTATCAGAAGTATAAGGATTTTTGCCTGTCCATGCTGCTCCTATATCTCCAAAACCAACTACCATAAAGTTTTCCAAAAAGGATGACTTAATTGGTTTATTTGAAAAATACTTAAAGGCTGGAATACGTAATTCATTATTTATTAGAGCAAAGCTATTTCCATTTCGTACGTTTTGGTAAAACCCTCTTATCGGAGTAGCGATAGTTTGAAATTGGAAATTCTGACTAGGGTCTGGTAAGATCGAATAATCGAATTGTGGTCCCAACCAATTGTCTACTCCACCCAAATAGCTCAGCAATCTTTGGTGGCCTAAAGACGTATTAGCTGCAATTCTAGTAGCAAAAACAATGTTTCTGTGTATTTTTTGATAATGCCTAAAATCAACCCCAAATACAAAAAAGTCAGTTTCAACTTTATTTAACTCCCTGTAAAACTCTCCCCAAATCTTAAAACGGCTTCCATTGAGAATATTCAACCCGATTACGCGCGTGTTATCAAATACGTAATCTAATTTGACTCCAGCTAAATAATGGTTTTCATTTTCAATCTCTAAAGTTGATGGTTCAGTACTCAAAGTTACTATTTTGTCGAATCGCACACTATTCGTTAAACGAAGGCTAGCTACTTCATTGAATGGGAATTTTAAATTATATTTAGCGTCATAAGTTTGTATCTTTTGTGCATCTCCAGATGGGGAATTCCTTGTAAACGATTGCCTTGATACCAAATACTTTTTATCCATTCTAGATTTTAAATTCTCGTAAGAGAGCATATACTCCGTATTATTGAAGTTTACAGGAAACCTAAACCCTCCAATTATTCGATAATCTTCAAATAAATCAATCATCCCCATTTTAATTAAGGTATTAAATCCAGAAGCTTGATATCCTCCACCTGTAAACCTTTGGTATGATTTGTTTAAGAAACTATTATCTACTTGGGACACGACATAATCAGTGGTAAAATTAACAGAGTATATTTCTTGTCGAGGTAAATTAAAAGTTTCTTTTTCTTCTTTTGGGATACTATCCTTTTTTAACCCTTCTTTAAATTCTACGAACACCTTTTCTACAACAGCTGGTTTATCATTATAAAATTGATAATCATTAATGTCAACATAGTTAGAGTCTATTTCCTCAGTACCCTCACTTGTTAAAATAGTTGGAATGTTTTTGTTTAGCTTCGACTTAAGCCAATAGCTCATAAATGTTGTATTGACTAATTCATCTTCAATGATCCTATCCTTTTCATATTCTCCATTGTAAAAATGATACTTTCCATTCTTCAGCATTAACATGGAATATGTTCCAGATTTTTCAATGGGTTCATACTCTAACACATCTCTTGAATAATTGGACATTCGAGCAGTTACTGAAAAATATTTATAATGGACAGTAGTGTCAATAAAACTAATGGCACTATCGTAATAAGCAACATATCGATTCCTTATTCCGTTAGCATTTGACAGGTATGAATAGCGTTCCTTGGTATACTGGTTTGGAGATGATTCGTCTATGTATGGTGTATTTGTAATTCTAGTCAATGGTCTTTTAATGTGTTCGATATCTAAAATATATATGTCTTTATCTTTTTTGTACTGAATATTTTGGACCTTCTTTCTAATTGTATCGTCAACTCTATTGGATGCAAAGATAATTCGTGCATCATTATCAACAAATCTTGGAGACAAGTCATCGAATATATCATTTGTCAATTGTTTTTGATTATTTCCAATCACATTATATAAAAATAAATCTGTTTGGCCCTTTTTTACTGCCGAAAGTATCAATTTCTCGCCTGTGTTATTGTAAGACATACTCAATATCTTGTCCATTTTTCGAAGAGGTCGTTTATCCCTTTTTTTCTCTTCCATGTCATAAATGTTTAAAACTAATTCTCCTCTTTTCTCTTCTATAAATGAAAGAACTTTGCTCGTAGGATGCCAAGCTAAAACGGGATGTGAATAATCAGGCAACCTATCCAACTTATGTTCTCCTCTTGCTATTTTCTTCGAATTTTGCTCTTTAATGTCATACAACCATACTTTGTACTGACCTAATTCATTGGTCACATAAGCAGCATAATTGCCATCTGGACTAACTTTAAAGTGCTGGTATTTTCTTGTTTTTTTTGTTTTAATCCTAAACTCTTCTTCTTTAGGTTCAATTCTAAATAGATCATCTTTCGAATATCGTTCTTTATAGTATGCCACAAAATCTTTGGATAACGTTTTGAGAGTTGTTCCTAAAACATATAAATAACCACTTTCAACATTTCTACTTACTCTGGTCATGTAGAGGATATTTGGAATCATTTTTTTGCCGTACACCTCATCAATATAATTCCATAATGCGCGCCCTGCTAATCTAGAGTCTTCTCCTTCCAGCCGATTAAACTTGTCATAAGAGCCTGTCAAAATTCCATCTTTCACTTTATTATCTATCTCGGTAGTCCAATCTCCGGCCATATAATCAGTAAAGCCATTGATAAACCAATCAGGAAAAGTGAGGATGGTAGAGCTTTTTAAGGCGTCTTTCCAGTTGTCTCCATACATTAATTTATAAACCACAATGCTTGCTATTCCCGAGCGTATTTGCCGATCTAATTTATCATGGTCGCCTTCGTAAAAAATAAAAATCTTATTACCATCAACTCTTGCAATCCCTCCAATATTAGTGCTCTCGTCATTTCTTAATCCAATATTACTTTGCCGAAATGCCGATTGAGAGTTAAAGACAACAAATTGTAATTTATCTTGGATATCATAGTCCAAGAAAGCTTCAACTTCTTGTAGGTATTTGTCGGCAGCTTTTGCTGTGTATATTGCATGTTCTTTTCCGGCGCCTGTAAAATACACATGAAATCGTTGGAAATTATACTCCTGCCAGAACATTGGATTGTATTGTACTCGGTTCTTTCCAAAAGTATTGTTAGATCCTGTATAGAATTGCGCAATACCTGATGTTGAAGCTATACAGGATAATACGATGATTAATACTATTTTATTTACAACTGTTTTCACGTAATAATAAAGGCAAACGTAAAGATAGTTAAAATCGTATGAATTAATACCTTTGCTTTCGATTTAACACAAGACCTATGATTACTGTTGAGCAACTCACGTACAACCCTTTTCAAGAAAACACATTTTTAGTTTACGATGAAACAAATGATTGTGTTGTTATTGATCCTGGTATGTATACACAAGAAGAAAGGACTTCTTTTGAAAATCTTATTGAAGAAAAAGAACTAAGATTGGTGAAGTTGATATCTACACATAGTCATTTAGATCATGTTTTTGGCAATGCTTTTGTTGCAGAAACATATAAGTTAGGATTGCAAATTCACAAAGAAGATTTGCAAACATTAGAGATGTTTGATAGAACAGTAGATTTATATCAAATTCCTAACACGCAAAAATCTCCAATGCCGTCTTCTTATTTTGAAGAGGGAGATAAAATAGAATTTGGAAATTCTCAGCTAGACATTGTCTTTGTTCCTGGCCATGCTCCTGGCCACGTAGCTTTTATTGCGCATGAAGAAAAGTTTGTTATTAATGGCGACTGCTTGTTTTATGGAAGCATAGGAAGAACAGATTTGCCAGGAGGAAATCATAATCAACTGCTTGAAAGTATTCGAACTAAACTATTTACGCTTGGAGATGATTACAAAATCTATTGTGGTCATGGACCAGCAACTACTATTGGTTTTGAAAAAGAAAATAATTCATTTTTGAAATAAATTAAGGATTGATTTTCTTTCATGATGATAACTCTCTACCTTCAAAGAGATTTTTATTACATTCGCTTTAAATAAAATTATAATGATTAATAAAGATCAGTTAAACTCCCTGGATAAGCGGCTATTGGCTTTGAAGGGATATCTTTGACATAGACGTCAAAGAAGTTGAAATTGAAGAGGAAGAACTTCGTACGCAAGACCCTGAATTTTGGGACGACCCAAAAACTGCCGAGGTTTTATTAAAAAAACTCAAACATAAAAAATTCTGGGTCAAAACATATTACCAAGTTCGGATGGATTTTGAAGATCTAGAAGTTTTATTTGAGTTCAATAAAGAAGGTGAGGCAACGGAAGAAGAAGTGGATGCAGCTAATGAAAAATTAGTGAAA